>Ga0233426_10000225_pt1 | contig 65017 bp, 44 predicted proteins | sample SI_118_April2016_6_FD_179875 | JGI IMG/M metagenome (GOLD analysis project Ga0233426, IMG submission 179875) | Seawater microbial communities from Saanich Inlet, British Columbia, Canada - SI_118_April2016_10_MG | ecosystem: Environmental > Aquatic > Marine > Inlet | place: Canada: British... | reverse complement strand
TCACTGCCAAGCCCTCTCTGGCCTGCGTCCAGAGCGCTTGGATCGTATACATAGAGGCCCCATCGCCCAACAAAGCAAACACTTGGGCGTCGGGCGCAGCAATCGCAGCACCGACAGCCACAGGGCCTCCTTGGCCAATCGATCCGCCAGTCAGATTGAGCCAAGTATGGGTTTTAGATTGCTGCGCTGGCTGCAACACGGCAGCACCGCCACCGGAGTCGCCGCACAGAATTGAACCTTCAGGCATTTTCTGCGCGATCAAGGTTGCGACCGCCCGGGTTGAAAGCTTCCCCGTCGGCACGTCAAACACCGCAGTCTCGTAGCGATCAGGCGCGGCAGACCCAGCATTCAATTCAGTCATCAAGGCCTGCAGCGCCCCAGCAACGTCTTCGTGCCCGCTCGCCAGGACTTGTAAGTCGCAGCCCTCTGGCGTTAGTTTTGATGGGGTTTCAGGGTAGGCGAAAAAGCTCACCGGCTCACTCGCTCCGGCCAACAGAATATGATCCACCCCATGTAACGTCTTTTGTACCTGTTCTGGGAAATACGGTAGCCGCTCAATGATCGGACTGCCCGGCCCTGAATCGATTCGCGCTGGAAACGCCGTCATGGCAACGCGACAACCGGCGTGTTTGGCAATTTTCGCAGCGGCTTCTCGGGCATGGGGCAATAACCCATCCTTATCGAGCAAGATCAGACTCCTCGCAGTTAACCGACCCGCAATCTCAGCGAGATCCGCGTTCGTTTTGGCGATGTCTGGAATAACCGGAACATTCGGCGGCATCATTGATGCTGGCCCCCAGCATGCATCCGCTGGAATAATAAGGGTCGCGATTTGGCCTTCTGATCCCGGGGCTTTTTGCATCACAGCAGACAGCGCGGCCAGCCCATCCGCTGCCAAACTCTCAGCGGTCGAATCGGTCTTGATCCAGCCTGATACATTCTTGGCGAGGGTCTCGATATCGCTGGTTAAGGGCGCATCTAAAGCCTCATGATCGCGCGTGTGGTTGCCAACGAGATTGATAATGGGCGATGCCGCCCGACGGGCATTATGGAGATTGGCAATCCCATTGCCCAATCCAGGCCCAAGGTGCAATAACGTAACGGCAGGCTTACCGCAGATCCGGGCGTAGCCATCAGCTGCCCCGGTGCAAACGCCTTCAAACAAACATAGAACCCCTCGGAAAGCTGGCTCGGCATCCATCGCCTGAACCAAGTGCATCTCTGACGTTCCTGGATTGGCAAAACAGACTTCAACACCCGCGTTTAACAGGGATTGGATCAAACTTCTTGCACCATTCATCTGCATGCTCCTGAGGTCTCTCATGCTGTCCGCTGCAGGCTGCAGGAACTTCTTGTCGCCTGCAGCATACCGCTGCCGATTGGTCTTTGGCAAAGCGGCGACCGTACCAGCCTGAACCCGCTCAATCGCTCCCCGAACGCATTCTTGAGGGCGCGGCAGAACAAACCAATGGTTACAGGTTGGTTTACACTACACTTGGCTATTCAATAGGACTCTGATCATGTTTTTACCGCCAATACGACAACTTCAATACCTTGTTGCGCTTTATGATCATCTCCATTTTGGCCGAGCCGCGCGCCACCTCAACGTCACCCAATCCACGCTGAGCACGGGTATTCGTGAGCTGGAAAAATTTCTGGGTGTTCAGCTGGTTGAAAGAACCAACAAAAGTGTGACGTTCTCCGACCTTGGCACGCGCATTGCAGATCGGAGCCGCTACATACTGATGCAGACCGAAGATCTGATCGACGAAGCGAAGGCTCATCACAATCCTTTGTCGTCGCCCGTAAAAATCGGCGGTATCCATACGATCGCGCCCTATGTCCTGGGCAATTATGCCGTAACACTTCGCAACCAGATGCCCAGCATTCAGCTCTATCTTCGGGAAAGCACCACGCGTGTTTTAGTTGATGAGTTACAAAACAACAGTTTGGATCTCGCGTTGATTGCGTTGCCTTTTGAGGCGGGCTCTGTTGAAACGAGGATTTTGTATCGTGAGCCGTTGTACCTTGCCCATCACGCGCAGACGGACCTGATGGTGCCTGGGGAAACTGACTTCGATGACCTGCCGGATGAGAGCCTTTTGCTTTTAGATGACGGCCATTGTTTGAGAGATCATGCTCTGGCAGGTTGCCGCTTAAAAAACCATAAAAAAGTGCATACGTTTGGCGCCAATAGCCTGCAAATGCTGGTGCAAATGGTAGCCAGCGACATCGGCGTAACCATTCTGCCACAAATGGCGATCGACGCTGGCATCCTGAATGGCACCGACATCCAATATCAGCTCTTACCCATTGATCAGTTCCACAGAGATATTGGCTTTGCTTGGCGCAAAGGCCACTCTCGTCAGCCGTTGCTGAACGACATCATTGATGCAATCGATGCGATCGACCCGATGATGTAAGCCCTTCGCGCCTGCTGGCCTTTGTACTCAAAGCGCGATACCGGGAAATCGAGCACTGCGCGTTGCATCGATTGGCCGATTGGCTGCAGCATGATAGGTAAAAACCAACGAAAGTTTGGTTGCATCGGTTTGATTTCGACCCGCCGCATGAAATAACTTACTGTGAAAAAACAGCGCATCACCGGCTTGTAAGGACACCCTGACCGCCTGTTTCAACAGCTGTTTATTTTCCGGCAAATCAGGCCGTAAAAAGAGCGCGGCATCGAACCGACCTGGATCGAGGGTCAAACGATGACTCCCGGGTATCACCCGCAAACATCCGTTATTCCGGTGCTCATCGGTCAGCGCAAGCCAAAGGCTCACTAGGTTTTGCTCATCGAAGGACCAGTATCGATTATCCTGATGCCAAAGCGTTGCGGATGAAAAGCCAGGCTGCTTGGTCATCACACAATTATGATGACATTGGGACAACTCGAGCGCTTCGCTGCCCAATAGCCTTGCCAAAATTTGCTGGACCGCATCAGCCGTCGCCCAATCCCTGAAGCCAGAATGTCTTGAGCAAGCTTGCAACAACCGTCTTGCGGTATTCGCGCCCAGAGCCTCGGGGTCGGCGGGTGCTCCCGGGTATTGCACATCGACCTCATACTCCATCGGCGCAAGCTCGGTTGCCAGATGCTCCTCCGCAATCAACCGGAGCGCTCGCGTCCTCGAAACATCAGCAAAGCTCGGCACCACGACATAGCCTTGTTCGTCGAAGGTTGTTTTTAGTGCGACTAAATCCACGAGTTGAGCAACTCCCAAATACCTGCAATTAGTATACGAGATCTCGCAGCAATCCATTAACTGATAATGTGCTTTTAAAGCATTTGCTCCGAATGCGTAACCATGCCACATTTGCGTAACATGGTTTCGTTTCAGTCTTCGGGATTCAATCACTATGGCCCTAAAATCCATATCCGCCATTATTGGCGATCTAGCCAAAGTCCAGCCTGACTGGCCAGCAATCTCTCATGAGGCGATGTCGATCACTCGTCTTGAATTGCATCGAAGTACGAATCGCCTAGCTCGAGCCTACGAGGCATTAGGGGTGCAAGAAGGTGACCTCGTGACCATTGCCCTACCAAACTCAATTGAGTTTTATCAGGCCTGTATTGCGACTTGGAAATTAGGCGCGACCCCGCAACCAATCTCAGCAAAGCTGCCAAGCGTTGAACAAATTGCAATCGTGAACTTAGCGAAACCGGCGCTATTGGTCGGCACTGGCACGGACTTGACGTTAGGGGTAAAAACCTTACCGGCGAATTTCATACCGGACCCTACTTTGACCGATGCCGATCTGACAGACAAAGTCAGCCGCTTTTGGAAGGCCCCAACATCTGGTGGCTCAACCGGTCGGCCTAAAATCATTGTGTCCGAACTCCCAGGCCACTTTGATTTCAGTCAAGACAAGCCCTTACAGCAAGAATTTGATCGCGCTCAATTGGTTCCTGGCCCGCTCTATCACAACGGACCCTTCTCATTTTCAATGAACGGTTTATTCCTCGGCAATCACATCGTTGTAATGACCCGCTTTGACGCGGAGCAAACCCTCGCACTCATCGAGGCGCATCAAATTGATTGGATGATGATGGTACCCACCATGATGTCTAGAATCTGGAAACTACCGGATCAAATTAGGCTGAAGTATGACTTGAGCTCACTTCGCGTGATGCTGCATTTAGCGGCCCCCTGCCCGCCGTGGTTAAAAGAAAAATGGATTGAATGGCTCGGCGGGCATCGGGTTCACGAGCTTTTTGGCGGGACTGAAGGCACGGGCGCCACCTGGATCACAGGCGATGAATGGTTGGCGCATCGCGGCTCGGTAGGAAAACTGCTCGGCGGGGCACAGGTCAAGGTCGTGGATGATCAGGGTGAGACGCTACCTGATGGTGAAATTGGAGAGATATATCTGTTACCGCCTGGCGGACAAGGCAGCACGTATCACTATATTGGCGCAGAATCTTCGGGGCTTGACGGCGGTTGGGAATCCCTCGGGGACATGGGCTATGTCGATTCAGAGGGTTATATCTTTTTATCAGACCGCAAGACCGACATGATCCTCGCAGGCGGGGCCAATATTTACCCCGCTGAGATCGAAGCGGCCATCGACACCCACCCGCTCGTGCGATCCAGCGCTGTCATCGGCCTACCGGACGAAGACCTTGGCCAGTCGGTTCACGCCATTGTGGATGCGGCAGAAGCTCTGACAGATGATGATTTGCTGCAGCATCTGACGGAGCACCTGGCGCGTTATAAGATCCCTCGGACCATCGAGATGGTTAAAACCCCATTGCGAGATGATGCGGGGAAAACGCGTCGTTCCGCATTGCTAAAGGAGCGGATTGCACGGGCCATCCCCATCGCCTAGGTTGGCAAGGCCGCCGCGGCTAAGGGGTCTTGATCAATCAGATGCGCAGTATCGTTGAAACGACGCAAAATGATCGCGTCACCCTGCACCACAATATGGCTGATAGAGCCATTATCGGCGCCCGTAAAAGCAAACGAACGGGCCCCGGTAATAACTTCCAATATTTGGCCAATCACCCCGCCATGAACGAAGACCGCGACCAATTCATCCGGATGAGCTGCTGCAATGGTATGAATACCCCGAAGCAACCGAGTTTTAAATGCCTCGGCGGATTCTGCCCCAGGGATGACGTCCCAACGGCCTTCTGCTTGCATCTGCTGATAGATCGGATGATTCTCATGGGCTTTAATTCTGAGCACGCCGCCTTCCCAATCCCCTAGGTGGACTTCATGCAAGTCCGGATTCTGATTCGGCTGGAGCCCAATCGCCCGACATAGGGGCGCTGCGGTCTCGGTGGTGCGTTGTAGCTTGGTGACATAGACCGCGCCGATCGGCAGACTCTGCAACCGCTGTCCAACTTGTTCCGCTTGCACGCGCCCCTGGGGCGCGAGCTCAGGGTCACCTTGACCATCGACTAAGGGAAAGGGCGCGTCCGCTCGAGCAGCTCTCGACTCGCCATGACGCACCAACAGTATTTCCGTTGCGCCCTCAGGCGGGGTAAATCGAGTTTGACGGTATTCCTGAACGGTCATAGGTTGCTCCTCAATGAGCCCAGATGATAGCTCGGATTTCATTGAATACGCCAGTTTGGCTAGGTATTCTTGTGAGACAGAACGCTGAGTCAAGCTTATGAGCTGGGATAAAGAACTCCGAGAACTCGACCAACGTGGCGCGTTGGCTGAAGCCATGGGCGGAGAGGAGAAGGTTGCCCGCCAACATCACTTTGGTAAATTAACGATCCGCGAGCGAATACACGCCGTTATCGACCCGAACTCCTTTCATGAAATTGGCAAGTTAGCGGGTGTTGGCAGCTATAACGAGGCGGGCGAACTAATCAGCCTCGTGCCTTCTAATTTTGTTTTTGGGACCGCGGCCATACATGGCCGACCCGTTATCGTGTCAGGTGACGATTTTACCGTGCGTGGCGGTTCAGCCGATGCCTCAATCGCGGGCAAACGCCTGCAAGCTGAGGGCTTGGCACTCGAACTAAAGTTGCCACATATTCGACTGATCGACGGCATGGGCGGGGGTGGATCCGTGAAGACCATCGAGACCGCCGGTAGAACCTATATTCCGCGCGTTGCAGGCTGGGATACCATTGTAAATCACTTGTCGGTTGCCCCATCGGTATCGCTTGCCTTGGGCAGCGTTGCCGGAATTGGCGCTGCAAGAGTCACCACCTCCCATTATTCCGTCATTGTTAAAGATACAGCGCAAATGATGATCGCCGGGCCCGCGTTAGTCGATTGGGCTAGCCTGGGCGAGGTTTCAAAAGAGGAGCTAGGCTCCAGCCGCATTCATACTCGTAATGGCTCGATCGATGATGAAGTTACAAGCGAAGCGGAGGCCTTTGATCGGGCTCGACGCTTTCTGAGCTACCTACCGAATCACGTCGATGAGTTACCCGCTCGTATCGACTGTGAAGACCCAATCGATCGAAAGTCTGAAGCGCTGAACACGCTGGTGCCCAAGGATCCTCGCAAGATCTACAAGATGCGACGCGTTATTGAGGCTGTGGTGGACGAAGGCTCTTTTTTTGAAATAGGCCGCTTATGGGGCAAATCGATTATCACTGGGCTGGCTCGAATCAACGGGATTGCGATTGCCGTTTTCGCCGAGGATCCCATGATCTACGGCGGCGCTTGGACGGCTGATGCCTGCCGAAAGTTGGTCCGTCATACGGATCTTGCCTCGACCTTTCATTTGCCCTTGTTGCACCTGGTTGACTGCCCTGGCTTTTTGATTGGCAAACAATCCGAAGAAAGCGGCACCATTCGCTTGGGGTCAACTGCTTTTGCCGCCCTTGGACAGGCGACGTCACCCTTCTGCAGCGTGGTAATCCGCAAAGCTTTTGGGGTTGCTGGGGCGGCCAACACGAAACCGGGCAGCCATCATCATCGTTTCTCTTGGCCCTCAGGGGACTGGGGATCACTCCCCATCGAAGGCGGCATTGAAGTCGCCTACAAAGCCGAGTTAGCAGAGTCACCCAACCCTGATCTGCATTTGGCAGAAATTAAAGCGCGGCTCAATCAGCTTCGATCGCCGTTTCGATCGGCCGAATTTTTTGAAATAGAGGATATTATCGAGCCCGCTGAGACTCGGCGGCACTTGTGTCATTGGGCAGAATTGGCTTATCGCGCCCTGCAACCCGGCAGCAGCACATTTGGGTATCGCCCGTGATCCGGCTCGCACTTTTGTCCAGCGTGCTCGTCTCGGGCAACCTCGGCGCCGAGACGCTTTGCAGCCTTGGCGACCTTCAGCGCGTCATCAGCGTTGAATACGAATCAAACGTGCTTGAGGTGCCGTGCCAGGTTCGTTACAAAAAGGTCAACGAGGGCGAGATCACTTATCCATGGCGGGCTAAAAGGCAGGCGGGCTATTGTGAGGCTCGGGCCAAGGCTCTGGCTGCTAAGTTTACCGCCCTCGGCTGGACCTGTGAGACAAAGCCCGAATCCAACCCCGACCGCTCAGAAGAACATAGCGCGTCCAATCCCTAATCGATGCTTTAAAATTTTGACCTGTAGCCTTACATCCCTTCAGAACGCGACGCCAAGAGCGCTCGGGCACCTGTAGTCAGCGTTGTTCAGCGAACGATGAATTCAGAACAGAATCACTCTGCTCGCAGCAAAGGATGGTCTTTCGGTAATTGTTTGGCGACCCATAAGGCCAGCTTGTGCGCCATGGCTTTTTGGGAGAGATCCATCTTGGCCAAAGGTTGAATCAGGCGATCATGAACCAGCAATCGATAAAGATATTCGACCTTTTCAGAATGTGAATCCGTTGCCTCAAACTCGACAACGCCGCGCTTTTCAGCATACACCATCCCAATCCGGATCCCTTCTTTCAGCAATCCGGCTTCGTTCACTAATTTCTTGTTCTTAGCCATGGACTCAGCCCGCACCCCAAGCCTTCAATGTAACCGGATCTCAATCAGATTACGACTGCATACAGCCTGACCAAGACACTGACTATGCGCTTCAAGGTTGGTGTGCAATTAACGCTGGCGCCAGCTGAGTGAGCAAAGCATCGTGCAAGCAGCTGTCTGCTACTCTGCGAATTCCCCTGCCACAAGGGTCTGCAGGAAACGACTTGGTTTTGGCCGTCTAAAAATCCCACCGCACGATGAATCCGAGCGGCTTGCCTCGGATCCATCGTGCTATTAAGCTGGCCCTTTTTTAAGAGCGTGCCATGAAAACAGCACATCGATATATTTTAACCCTGACTTGTCCTGATCGCGTTGGGATCGTTGCCACCGTCAGCGAATTGATTGCCTCGCTCAACGGTTGGGTCACCGAAGCCAACTATCATTCGGACCAAGATTCAGGTTTATTTTTCATGCGCAATGAAATTAAGGCTGACTCAATCGGAAATCAACTCGAGGCCTTTAAAGCTGGCATTCGAACGATTGCCATCGATTTCAACCTACAGTGGGCACTGCATGACACGGCAGAAAAACAGCGCATCGTGTTATTTGCTAGCAAGGCATCGCACTGCCTGAATGATCTATTGCACCGCTGGCATAATGGTGAGCTTGATTGCACGATTAGCGCTGTGATTTCGAACCACGAGTCGCTGCGCAACATGGTGGAATTTTACGGTATCCCGTTCGAGTACATTCCAATCATCCCGGAAAATAAAGCCGCCGGCTTCCATCAGGTTGCCGAAGCCCTCGAGCAGCTTCAACCGGATGCGGTGATCCTTGCGCGATACATGCAGGTGTTACCGAGTTCGATCTGCGAGGCTTATAACGGTCGGATGATAAATATTCATCATAGCTTCTTACCCAGTTTCATGGGCGCAAACCCTTACCAACGGGCGTTTGAGCGGGGGGTCAAGCTTATTGGCGCAACCAGCCACTACGTCACAGAAGATCTGGATGAGGGACCGATTATTGAGCAAGATGTGTCACGGGTCAGTCACCGGCACCAAACCAAAGATCTGATTCGTTTGGGCAAGGACATAGAACGCGTGGTGCTTGCCCGCGCTGTGCGCTCACACCTTGAGCGCCGGGTCTTTATCAGCGGCAATAAAACCATCGTCTTTGACTGATTTTGAGGATGACCTTTTTTTAAAAGGCGGCAATGAGTGTGAGGCCAATGCAAGACATCGCCGCAGCAATCAAAGCATACGGGATCTGAGTCAGCGCGTGATCGATGACATCACAGCCGCTGCCTTGGGCGGCGAGCACGGTGGCATCGGAATAAAAACAAGCATGGCTACCAAAAGCGCTGGCCGACAATAAGGCACCAATGGCGAGCGGTATGCTGACCCCAACGCTTGTGGCTAAAGGCAAAATAATCGGAATGGCAATCGCAAACACGCCCCAGCTGGATCCAGTGGCAAAGGAGATGAGCGCCATGGTTAAAAACGTAATGACGGGAAACAGTAACGGCGTCATTAAGGGCGCGATATTTGCGATGACGAAGTTGGGTAACCCCAACTGATCGTTCACCTCTTTGAAGACGAATGCGATAACAACAATCGTGAGCGCAGGCAACATCATTTTAATGCCGTCGAGAACCGCATCAAACATCTCAGTCCAGGCGAGGAGTCGGTGAGCCCCGAAGAGTAAAATAGTGAGCGTCACCGATGCAATCACTCCGATCTGGACGTCAAGCTCGTACCACAGGGTAAACCCGATCAAGGTCGCTAACGGCAGTAAGAAATGATACAGCCGGACTTCACGATCCGGATCTGGCGTGTTGTCCTCGTCAGTCAAGGTTGCTGGCTGACGAAGTGGGCTCTGAGCGCTTCTTAGCTCTGCCGCTTTCATCGGCCCAAATGCAGGAATGATCTCCAAAGCGACCAAGGGAACTAACAAAACGGCCACGATCGGATAAATCATGTAGGGAATGGCACTGATGTAGAGTTCCATACCTTGACCCGGTTCTGCAAATCCGGATTCTTGAAAAAGGCTTGCGTAAAAGACGGCCCAAGTCGAAATGGGAACCAGCACGCAGATGGGCGCTGCAGTCGAGTCGACGACGTAGGCAAGCTTTTCGCGTGAAACCCCAAACTGATCTGTCACCTTGCGCATGGCGGCCCCAACAGCCAGGGCGTTGAGATAGTCGTCGATAAACACGATGATCCCCAACAGCCAGGTATACATCAATGCACTCTTTGAGCTCTTGGCTTTAGCGGCGAGGGCTGCGCTGAAGGCATCGACCGACCCTGCCCGTAACAGCAACATAATCAAGCTTCCCATGAGACCGCAGACAATGATGACCCAAGCAATGGTCTCGCTCATCATGACCTCAAGCAGCGTGCTTGAAAACTGATCCAATGCCGTCGTTGGGCCCAGCATCAAAAGACCGACCAATATTCCTGCTAGCAGTGATTCGATCGGTCGTCGGCTAACAACAGCGACGCAGACGGTGATGACGGCCGGGAGCAGTACAAGCCAGGTGTCCTGTATATCCAAATCGTGCTCCTAGTAACGGCATTGATATCAGCGGCGGCGTCAAGGTTGACGTTGATTGCTTGAACACTCCTTCAAAACAGCTTCGACCCACTTCACTCCATTAAATCACTGCCTTGCGTTTCCGTTAATTGTGACAGCGATATCAGCGTGAGGATTGCAGCCAGCGCAATATAAACAGACACCCAAAAGATACCAAAGTTGTTCCACAACAATACCGCAATGGTTGGTGCCAAGGCGCCACCGACAATCGCGCCAAGCTGGTATCCGAGCGACGCGCCAGAGTAGCGTACCTCAGTGCTGAACAATTCCGTGAAGAAAGCTGCCTGTGGGCCGTACTGCATCCCCAGAAAAACAAGCCCCATGGTGACCGCGACACAAATCAATATAGGATCCCCCGTGTCAATCAGCGGGAACAAAGCAAAACCCCAAAGCCCGGTCAAGATCGCGCCCCACCGATAGACTGTTTTACGACCCAAACGATCTGATAATCCTGAAAAATAAAATTGCGATGGCACCATAATCGCTGCCGCCACTAAAACGGCCGTCAACATCATGTCCCGAGACAGGGTAACCGTTGGCGAATTAACGCCATATGCCACAACAAACGCAATCAATATGTAAAACGTCACTTGAATCGACAAGAAAGCGCCAGCCGCCAGCACGATCCGCTTTGGGTAGCGCCGCAGCACTTCAATAACCGGGGACTTTACGACGGTGGTTTGCTGCGCCGTATCCGTTGGCACTTGATTGGCAGCAAGGGCTTTAAAAGCAGGCGTGTCTTCCAGCTTTAATTGGACATACATCGAGATCAAAATTAGGACAAAACTGGCGATAAAGGGCAAACGCCAACCCCAGTCCATAAAATCGGCTTCAGACAAACTGGCGCTCACGCCGAGAAAAGCGAGGTTGGCGAGAATGACGCCGACCGGGGCGCCAGCCTGAGCATAAGCGCCGTACCAGCCTCGTTGATCCTTCGGCGCGCTCTCCGTCACCAGCAACATGGCCCCGCCCCACTGACCTCCGATCGCGAGACCTTGGACAAATCGCAGCACCACCAGCAACAGCGGCGCCATCACGCCGATCGACTGATAGGTCGGCAAAAAGCCAATCAAGGTCGTCGCAACCCCCATCATCATCAGCGCAACCACCAACGTTTTCTTGCGGCCCACCCGGTCGCCAAAATGGCCAAAAATGGCCCCGCCCAGCGGTCTTGCTAAAAACCCCACCGCAAAGGTGCTAAAGGATGCAATCAGAACGACCATGGTCGGTAGATCTTGCGGAAAAAAAGCTTTCGGAAAAATCACTGCAGCCGCGGTGCCATAAAGGAAAAAGTCATACCACTCGATGCTCGTTCCAGAGAGCGACGTCAGTGCGACCTTGCGCATATCTTTGGTTTTTTCTTGACTCATAGATCCCCCTTTCCAAGTTCTAAGTTACCTTTCGCTAAATTTAACCGCAAAAGGTCGTTAGCGCCTTCCACCAATCGTAAGGCGCGCACCCGGCGATAGAGCGCTTCTAATGGATGTCCGACGACTAAGGCTTGCCCGCCCACTAACTGCACGGCCCAATCAATAATCGTTCCGGCTACTTCCGTGCAAAATACTTTTGCAGCGATCACCTCGTTAACGCTGTTATCGGGGCCATCTGCCCGTCGCGCCGCCCGATACAAGACACTTCGACCAGCGAATGCTTGAATCCGGAGCTCAGCGTATCGCAGCCGAACGCCCTCTTTATCGCCAAGCGTTCCCCCTGTCCGATGGGGCGCCAATAAGTGCTGGTTAAGAAAGCCTAACGCCCACAGGCTCATGCCCATCGCCTCCGCCGCAACCATCAATCGCACATTACCAATATTGGCCAGCGCGCGCGGCATGCCTTCGCCGAGTTTGCCGATCATATGCCAGCTTGGGACCTTCACCGCCTCAAACCGAAAGGCTGCATGGCCACCACCTTCCATCGAGGTAAACGTGTCGTCCAAAATGACACCATCCGCCTCACGGTCGACGACCACCATCGCCGTGCCTAACTTCGCGCCAGTTGGGTCTTCGACGTTGACCAGAATTGATAGGAAATCTGCCGTATCACCGCCAGTGACATAGGATTTTTGACCATTTAGCGTGAGTTCATCCTTTGCCAAGACAGCCCAAGTTGGGCGAAGCGCGTTATCTGGCTCGGTAAAACCAAATGCCCCTCGTTTTTCGCCTGCCATGACCGGTTTTAAAAATTGGCTCGCCAATTCACCCGTCGCTTCATGCAAGATGCCAGGCCCAGGGCCAAAAACAAATCGGGTGAGTTCCGAATTCGCACTCGCCCAGTATTCTCGAAGCATCGTGAGCTCTAAGGCCCCTGCCGGGGCGCCGCCAAAGGCTTCAGGCTGCGTCTTATAGAAAAAACCCACCCGCTTCGACGCCGCTCGGACTTCGGCACCCAGCGCAGCGAGCGGTTCGCCATGCCTCATTCGCTCGCTGCGTGGCAGAATTTCCTGCGCAACAAAGCCTTCGGCCTGCTTCAGAACGGCTAAGAAATTATTCGGTAGTTGTTCTGGCATCAACAGTCCTTACTTTCATCAGAAATTAAATTTTTGAAGCAATCATCCAAACCCTGATGCATTCCCGCAATTCAGGATTCAATTTAGCGTTTTTTCGACGGCTACACGACTTTGTACACGACTTAAGACTTTAGAATTTGGTATATTCATCTTTTTCTCACAGCGAGCGTCTAAATGAAAGTTGCCATTGGTATTGGAAGCGCCTACTACAACGGCGATGACTGGCATGAATTGGTCGATTACACCGTCGCCGCCGACTCAATGGGCGTCGATTACGTCTGGTCGGCCGAGGCCTGGGGCATGGATGCAATTGTGCCGCTTGCTTATCTTGCGGCCAAGACGCAGCACATCAAGTTGGGCACGGGCATTATGCAAATTAGCTCCCGCGTGCCTCCTATGATCGCGATGACCGCTCAAAGTCTCAGAACGGTCTCTAATAACCGATTCGTTCTGGGTTTGGGCGTCTCTGGCCCCCAAGTGGTCGAAGGGTTGCACGGCGCGTCATTTGCCAAGCCCCTGTCAAGGTTGCGTGAGTGCGTCGATATTATCAAGCTGGGCCTTGCCAGTGAGCGTATCGCTTATGAGGGTAAGCACTACGTGTTGCCAAGACCTGGCGGTGAAGGCAAACCTATTAGATTGTCTCAACCGCCGCAGGCCGATCTACCCATCTATCTAGCAACCCTTGGCCCAAAAGCGATGGAAATGACGGGCGAGCTTGCCAATGGCTGGCTGGGCACGTCGTTTATGCCAGAACAAGCCGATATATTTTTGGCGCCGCTCCTACGGGGTCTCGCAAAATCCGGCCGAACGCTTGCCGATATCGACGTACAAGTGGGCGGAAGTTTAGAAATTGATGATGATGTTGAGCGTCTAATCGAAGCCCGACGACCCGCTATGGCCTTTACCCTAGGCGGGATGGGTTCGGCAAAGACCAATTTTTATAATGATGCGTTTAAACGCGCTGGTTACGCAGAGGCTGCCGAGGAAGTTCAAGCGCTGTGGGTGAGCGGCGATAAAGAAGCAGCGATTCGCGCGGTGCCCGATGAAATGGTCCTTAAAACGAATCTGATCGGGACTCGAGAGATGATTGTTGAGAGAATAAAGGCCTATGCCGCCGCCGGTGTCACAACCCTACGCATCAGCACCTCTGGTCGAAACTGGCGAGAACGAACTGAGACACTCGCTGAAGCGACAGATTTAATTCATTCTATTCAGTAGTCCCCCGCCAGGGACCCGTCAACGAGCGTTGATTAAATAGGAACAATCCCCATGCAACAATGCGCCTTCTGTGAAGCCGACGTCATCGCACCGATGTATTACACGACACCAGAGATAAAGGAACTGCATCAACCTTATGCCGGTCTACCCCGGGAGGTGTATTGCAGTGCTGAATGCAGTACGCAACGCTTTGAGGCTCTATTACAACGGGCGGCATCCGCTGACGCCTAAAGACCTTGCTGACTCAGGCGAGCCAGTCTACAAAAAGCAGGAGGAGCCATGAATCGCTGGCAAATCGGAGACGTCCGGATTACCCGTATTGTTGAGATGGAAGTTGTAGGCGGTACCCGGTTCATCTTACCTCAGGCAACACCCGAAGCCGTCTCACCAATGCAATGGCTGGTGCCGCATTTTGCGACGCCCGAGGGCAAGCTCATCATGAGCGTGCATGCCCTCGTCATCGAAACGCCCGGCCGACTCATGTTGGTCGACACCTGCATCGGTAATGATAAAGTTCGATCGATCCCCAACTGGCACCAACTGTCGTTACCCTTTTTAGAAGACCTGGCAAAGGCGGGTTATGAACCCGATCAATTCGACACCATCATGTGCACTCATCTCCACGTTGATCATGTTGGTTGGAATACTCGCTTGATCGATGGCGTCTGGGTCCCAACCTTCAAAAATGCGCGCTACCTCATTGGTAAAACAGAATACGAGCATTGGCAAACAGCAGACGCAAGCGACTTGAATGACGGCACTTTCGAAGACTCGGTGCAGCCGGTTATGGACGCCGGACTGATGGACCTGGTTGCAGCCGATCATCAGGTGTCCGATGAAGTCAGTTTCGTCGCAACACCCGGGCATACGCCAGGCCACGTAAGTATCTTAATCCGCTCTCAAGGAAAACAGGCGCTCATCACTGGCGATTGCATTCACCACCCTTGCCAAATTGAGCAAACCCAATGGTCAAGCAGCGCCGACTTCGATGCCAGCGCGGCGATTGCAACCCGAGAAGATCTTTTATCTGCCTACGCGGATCAGCCGACTCTCATCATTGGCACCCACTTTGCTACCCCCACAGCGGGGTATCTGCGATCAACCGAAACGGGTCATTACCTAGATACGACCATCGCGCAGCACGACTAAGCCCTTTCATGTATCATCGAGCCTCGAAATTAAGGCTTGAACACCATGCTTGAGTACCCCTTCAACGAAATTCCCGCGCCCGGCAAAACGATTGAGGTTGCCCCAGGCGTGTTCTGGCTGCGCATGCCGCTGCCAATGTCTCTGGATCACATTAACCTCTATCTGTTGGAAAGTGAGACGGGCTGGACCGTGGTCGACACGGGAATCCGCGGCCAAGCAACAAAAGACCTGTGGTTGACAATTTTTGAAGACTGTCTGGGCGGTAAACCCGTCGAGCAAATCATCTGCACCCATATGCATCCGGACCACACAGGACAAGCTGGGTTTATTTCAGAACACTTCCGAGTGCCGTTACTGATGAGCTATGGCGAGTATTATCAAGCGCGCATGATGCACTACTCGATGCAGGAAAAAGGCTCATGGCACATGTCGGACTTTTTCCTGCGTGGCGGAATCTCCCAAACCTTGATGGATGCGATGAGTGAAGCCAGAAGTCAATTTGCGCCTGAAGCCGATGATCTACCAATGCCAAAAAGTTATCAGCGTTTGCGCGATGGCGATCAGTTGCGCATCGGCGCGATTACCTGGGAGGTCATTGTCGGCAGTGGCCACTCCCCGGAACACGTTTGTCTATACTCTAAAACCAACCGCCTCTTATTATCGGGCGATCAAATTCTGCCGATTATTACTAGCAACGTGTCGGTTCACCCCACAGAACCTGAAGCCGATCCGATGACCGATTGGTTAACCTCACATCAAAAATTTAAAACATTGATTCCTGATGAAACGCTGATCTTGCCGGCTCACAACAATCCTTTTTACGGCGCAAGCGAACGACTCGATGAGCTGACCGCACACCATGAGCACCGGATGCAGATCGTTTTGGATGGCTGCAAAACCCCGACCGTTGCTGTTGACCTGCTGCCGGCCTTGTTCGAACGAAAATTAGAAAACCACACGCTGTTTATGGCGCTTGGCGAGGGCATCGCCCACATCCATTGCCTAATGACCCGGGGCAAAATAAAGCGAGAGTTAGACGGCGCGGTCTATCGATACACGACGTTATGACCGGGCGCGCCATCTTTTGATCTGGAGGTACGTCGCTTAACAATTTAAAAACGCATAGCCTGCATAGACCCATTGCCTGTGTTTGACCCGCAAAGCCTCGTGCGGCATCAGGGTCAGCTGACAAGACTGCAATCATCGCTAAGCGGGCCTTAAGACAACGCCCCTTCCGGCACCGCATCCTCAAAAAAACAGGTGTCAATGCTGCGCCGTGTCGGCGTGCCAAATCGGCCTTTCGGCCACCCAATCGGGATGAGGGCAATGCTCGGCGTTCTAACGGGGTCCAATCCTAGAAAGCGATCAATCGCCTCGCCATGAGCTCTGTGCGCCGTGGTCAATGATGCGCCCAAACCCACTGCCCGACACGCTAGCAAAACATTCTGAATCGCTGGAAATAGCGCCTGACTTTGAGGTTGACCACGCCGGGTCCAACCGGCTACAAATAAATGCACAGGCGCTTCATGGAGGTGCTCTGCCAAATAAATGGCCGCCTTCATATTACGCCGCTTGGCTTCTGGATAACCCGGGTCGCGAGCGGCCGCAATAGCGGGCGCAATATAAGCCTTAAAGGTTTCTCGATAGAGCGTTGCAATATGCGCTCGGCGCTCTCGATCTGTCACCGCAACAAATTGCCAAGGCTGACGATTGCCGCCGCTCGGCGCGAAGGTCCCCGCTTCACAAACCTTGCGAATCAATTCAATCGGCACGGAGTCAGGCTTCAAACGTCGGATTGCGCGGTTAGTGCGGATGCCTTCTAAGAGCGGCAAATCTTCACCTATCGTCTCAATACTGCTCGCACTCACAGCGGTAAACCACCCACCGCCTGATTAATACTGCCATCTTCGTTGTAGGCGCGCATAAGGAGCTCCGCAATCCGCATTTGATGCACTTCATCGGCGCCATCGGCGAGCCGTGCCCAGCGCGCCTGTTGCATCATGCCCGCGAGCGGCGTGTCGGTCGAATAGCCCAGTGCGCCATGGACCTGCATCGCTCGGTCTATCACCCGCCAAAGAGTATTAGCCACATGATGTTTGGCCATCGAGACTTCCTGCTTAAATTCAAGACCCTGTTCTATTTTGTAGGCCGCATGCAACACCATAAGCTTTGAAGCATACAACTCCATCGCGGAGTCCGACATCATCCATTGAATGCTCTGTTTCTCGGACAAGTAGCTGCCGTGCGCGAACCGTTTCTGAGCCCGATCCACGAGCATTTCTAGCGCCATTTCAATTTGACCCAGCCAGCGCATGCAATGCGCAAGCCGTGCTGGCCCCAAGCGCACCTGACCCAATTTATGCCCACCACCGCGCTCACCCAAGAGATGCGTTTTCGGCACCCGCACATCCGTATATTTAATCTCCGGATGATTGTGGCGTCCGCCCATGGTTTCCACATCTCGAATGATTTCGAATCCTGGGGTGTTGGTCGGGACGATAAAAGCAGAATTACGCGCTTGCGGAATTTCTGCATCGGGATCCGTTCGGGCGATGACAATAGCAAAATCTGCGCCCTCAGCACCCGAGGTAAACCACTTGTGACCATTAATCACCCACTCATCGCCTTCCTCAACCGCACTGGTTTGAATAAGCGTCGGATCTGAGCCTGCAACGTCCGGCTCCGTCATCGAAAAGCAGGATCGCGCGGTGCCTTCCAGCAACGGATTTAAAAAGTGCTCGCGCTGATAATCTGTTGCGAAATGGTAAAGCGTGTGCATATTGCCTTCATCAGGTGCCTGGGCATTAATAATGTAAGGCCCCATCGGGATCTTCGCCGCTTCTGCCGAAACCGCAGCCAATGCCGTTACACCCAATCCCATGCCACCAACATCCTGGGGCATATGAGGCAACCAAAATCCCTGGGCCTTGGCTTTTTGCCGCAAGGACTTGACCAGCGCCGACCAATCGGCGCGCTGCGCCTCTTTATCGGCCTGCAGCGCCGCGAAAGCTGGCTTCACTGTGTCATGCAAGAATCCGCGCATCATTAGGCGCGCGTCTTCCACGTCTTGACTAAAGCTAAAATCAATTGGCATAAGGTCACTCCTCGTTCGGTTGGCTCTGGGAATATAGCGGGGATCAAAACCCCAAAAAGTTAAACGCATAGGCCTAGCGGATCATCGTATACTCCACGATAAGACCAGCAACCCACGCTCGAGTGTCACCCATTTAGACCCAAGCGATCAACCAGCAAGCTCCTTTATGCAAGAAATTTCCACCACCGCCGCCTTTATCCATCTTGAAACGATTCTGCATCAAACCCTGCCCAGTTGCGCGCTTGAACGTTCACCCATTCCCTTATGCCCGAGTATCGAGCTCGCCTTGCTGCAAGCCGAACTGCCCCAAACCCCCTTACCGGACGATGAAATGCGCCAAGTCTTGGCGTCTCCAGCCTATTGGTGTTTTTGTTGGGCGAGCGGCCAGGTGCTTGCCCAATACTTGCTGGCGCATCCCGAGCGGGTCGCGGATAAATCGATCATTGATTTTGGCGCGGGATCGGGGGTTGTCGGCATCGCCGCGATGCTTGCCGGTGCTCGTGAGGTCTTAGCCGTTGATCTCGACCCGGCGGCCCTGGCAGCCTGCGCAGTGAATGCGGCAATCAACGATGTACAACTCACTTTGGCGCCTGATCTCGATGCGATTCAAACGCCGATCGATCTGATCATCGCCGCAGATGTGCTTTACGATCGCGACAACTTGCATTTTTTAGACGCGCTGCCGACACTGGCAACAGATGTTTTAATCGCTGATTCTCGAATCAAAAATTTTAACCATCCCCATTATCGATTACTGCAGACTCAGACTGCGACGACCTGGCCGGACCTGGAAGAGCATCCAGAGTACAACCAGGTTCGGGTGTTTGAGCATACGCTATCGTGATAATACCTCGAGGCAATCGGTTCACCGCGTCGAAGCCCGGGGCCTCACAGTTCTGAAAACCCCAGATCAGCCGAGCACTAGTTCCGCGATCGTTCGCATTTGATCCACATTTTTTGTGTTGACCAAGAGCGATGTCACCGGAGAGTCGCGCCAGGCATCCAGCCGGTCGCGGATCCGCTCAATCGGTCCGACCAAGGAAATCTCATCGGCGAAGCTTGACGGCACCGCTTGGAAGGCCTCATCTTTTTTACCCGCCAAAAACAAATCCTGAATCTGCCGGGCTTCTGCTTCAAACCCCATGCGCCCCATCAGCTCAGTGTGGAAATTCCGACTTTTTGCGCCCATACCGCCAATATAGAGCGCCAACCCATGCTTCACGGGGATCAAGCCCTGCTCCACATCGTCACAAATATTAACGGACAAGCCCTGCATAATTTCAAAATGCGGCGGGCGATTTTCGATCTGATCCGCATAGACCTCTTGCCGATAGGGCGAGTAATACAACGGAAGCCAACCATCAGCAATTTCGGCCGCCATCGTGACATTTTTCGGGCCTTCTGCGCCCAAGAAGATCGGCAGGTCTGCTCGCAATGGATGGGTAATGGGCTTCAGCGGTTTTCCTAAACCCCAGGCGCCCTCGCCCATATAGGGCAGGGGATAGTGCGCCCCATCACTTGAAACCGGCGCCTCGCGTCGCAGCACCTGTCGAATAATATCCACATACTCTCGAGTCCGAGACAAGGGTTTCGCAAACGGCTGACCGTACCAACCCTCAACCACTTGAGGCCCCGACACGCCTAGCCCTAAAATCATCCGTCCTTTGGACAGATGGTCTAGGGTTAATGCTGCCATAGCAGTGGCGGTTGGCGTGCGCGCCGACAACTGTGCAACGGCCGTACCCAGCCGGATTCGATTAGTATGGGCCCCAATCCACGAAAGCGGCGTAAAGACGTCCGAGCCCCAGGCTTCTGCTGTAAAGATGGCGTCATAGCCCAGACGCTCGGCTTCTTGGGCCACCGAGACCATGCGTGGGTCAGGCCCAGCGCCCCAATATCCTAATTGCATCCCTAATTTAAGATCTTTCATGCGTAAAACTCCGTAAAAATTACCATTCTAACCGCATCCTAACACGAGCTCGAGCGCCCTCGTCAGGTGTGACATTGCACCTCTTAAGCGATCTGAGTGCGTTAATTACTCAAATTCATAAGGCATGTTTTAGCGCTGCGAGTAATTTTTCACGTGGAATCGTAGCGACGGAGCCAGCGCGCTGGTATGCTTGCCCTTTTTTTGACGCGTGGTTTTTTTTAACGATAAGAGACTAGTTATGGCAGAAGACAAAGATATTCAAAAGGCAGGATCCGGCGGCATCATCGAGGAGAAGCTGTTTAAATCCCGATCGATCTCGGTATTTGGCTCCGTTGATGAAAAGCTCGCACGCACCGTTAGCCAGCAGTTACTGGCCCTGTCCGCAGAAAGCGATGACCCTATTACGTTGTACATCAGTTCGCCCGGCGGCCATGTGGAATCCGGTGATGTGATCTACGATATGATCAAGTTCGTGAAACCCATTGTACGCGTGGTTGGCACCGGCTGGGTTGCCAGTGCTGCAACCAACATCTATCTCGCGGCTAAAAAGGAGAATCGCTTTTCCTTACCGAACACCCGATACCTGGTACATCAGCCATCTGGCGGTTCAAGGGGCAACGCCACCGATATCAAAATTCAAATGGAAGAGATTCTTAAAACCAAGGAGCGGATCAACAAGATCATCTCTGATGAAACCGGCCGCCCTCTGGAACAGGTTGAAAAAGACACAGACCGGGACTACTGGATGAGCGTTGATGAGGCCATCGAATATGGCATCGTCAATCGCGTGATCCACTCAATCGACGAACTGGGCTAGTCCACGTGCGACGCGATTAGGCCGGCTGATCTGAGCCGGCCGTCTTCGGGGTTGTCAGTCGATAGTAGCAATACCCGCCAAGCGCACCCGCAATGCCTTGCAGTACCAGACCCATAACCGTCCGGGTTGGCGCAACCCCAGAAATTCCAAAAACCTGCTTCAAAACCAAATGAATCGCGACCAAGGCGACGAACCCGCCCAACACAAAGCCTAAACGCCGAAGATCTGGATAACGCTTGATCACCAAAGCGGCAACCGGCAGGGCGATCAAGTACGCCACAGCTATAATCGGCAAATACAGCGCCGTCATATTTAGCACATCATGCCAGGCAGTTTCCAATCGTTGTCCCAACGTCACGTCAAAGCCCATGCCCACAATGGCCGCAATATTGCCTTGAGAAATCGCGATACAACCGATCAAATACGCCGCAAGCACCGCCGATACATAACCCAGAATAATTCGCATAAACGCTGATCCTTAACGTAGCCTCTTAATCTCATAGTGTAACGCAATCAACGCGATTTGTTGCCTCACTCGCAGAAGCTCAAAACTCGCTGAGCTGTTATACTATTTTTTAATATCTCGAAATCATAAGGGCCATTATGACTCGTTCTATCTTTATTGCGCTCATACTGTTGTTGTCCGCGCCAATTCACGCGGAGTACACCACCCGAGTCATTGCCGACGACCTAGCATTTCCTTGGTCAATGGCCTTCATCGACGACGACACGATCATCGTTGCAACCCGATCCGGCACTTTGGAACGGATAAGCCTAAGCAGCTCAGAACGGAAAACCCTACTGGGCACGCCCGAAACCTATGTTGAAAGCCAAGGCGGTTACTTCGACCTTGTTCTGGATCCAGATTTCTCCAGCAATCAGCTCGTTTATCTTGCTCTTGCTGACGGCCCAGCTGAGGCCAATGCGACAGCCATCTATCAAGCGGTTTTAGGCACAGATGGACTCACTGCCCTCACCAAAATCTTTCGAGTATCGCCAAGCAAAGATACGCCCGCTCACTACGGTGGGAAATTAGCGTTCTTGGCCGATGGCACCTTGCTGCTAACGACGGGCGATGGCTTCGAATATCGAGAAGCCGCGCAAGATCCCTTTAGCCAGATGGGGAAAGTGCTCAGATTAAAAACCGATGGTTCCGCGCCCGCAAACAATCCTTTTGCCGACGGTCAGAATGGCGACCCTTACGTCTACAGCTACGGTCATCGAAGCCCACAAGGGCTCGCCGTCTCCACGACCGGCCAAATCTGGCTTCATGAACATGGCCCTCAAGGCGGAGACGAGCTCAATCTTATTCGACCGGGCAATAATTATGGTTGGCCTGCCACGTCCTTTGGGATCAATTATTCAGGCGCGCGCATTACGCCTTTAACCTCAGCCGAGGGAATCACGCCCCCCGTGACCTATTGGACGCCTAGCATCGCTCCCTCTCATCTGCTGATTTATCAAGGTGCCTTGTTTCAGGACTGGCAAGGTAGTTTCCTAGTCAGCACTTTAGTGGATCAAGACGTGAAGCGTCTCACCTTGGACGATACCAGCTTGTCGGGATCTGAATCGTTATTTGGCGAGCTTGGCGCTCGCATCCGAGGGGTACACGAAGGCCCCGATGGGGTGATTTATTTGCTCACCGATAGCGACCCTGGATCAGTGATCGAAGTCCGTCCGAAAATGGCAGGTTCCGCGACCGAGTCATAGCCGTTCATTGCTTCTTGGCAACGTTATGGAAAGTTGACCCCGATCGGTTCCCAAGTCTTTGGATGACCTCGGAACCCCGGCAAAATCCCTTCTAAGCGCGTTGGTTGGATACGAATAAGCTGATAATCATCTGGGAAATTCGGATAGAGCTTCTTGGAGTCCTGAGATCGGCGCATACGTTTTTTTATTGCGATCTCCGACACGAGACTCGCTTCCCCCATCAGAGACACATAACTTTTCAGCGCGTCGCTGTAGTAATGCACCGTTACCTGTGGCGTCTGGGTAATTTCGGTGACTTTTCTGCTGCTGGGTCTTGTCGCAATCCAGACAACCCAGTCAGCGCCTGGCGCAAAGGCATCCACCGTGCGGGCTTTGGGTTGTCCGGTTTGATCGATCGTGATGAGCGTTGCAAAAGAGGTATCTTGAACCACTTGCCGGGCTGCTTGTAGTACGGTTTCAGTGTTTGGTGTGTCCTGAGGCTCCGAGGCAACTGAGGACAGACTGAAAACTAAAACCCCTAACAGCAGACCTAATGGCGGTTTAAACCGGTCGCACTTGAACCCTGCTGATTGCTTGCCCATTAATTCTGCTCGTCGAACGCTCTGGTAATAAATCTTCCGAAAGTTCAAATCCTGTCGCCTTAGCGACACCGGGCCCGCTTGTTTTTCAGGCTCGCGTCTTTGAAGTCGCCGCTGGTTATAGTCCAGTCCCTCAAAAGTTCCGGGAACACTGAGTACGCTAAACAGATTTTGTAATGCAGCGCCAACAAACACCGATCCGACCCTTAGTGTCCTAAAGGCACTGAAACCCTCACTGCGTCTAATCAGCACCTTTCAGCCAAAACACTAGTGTGCCGCCCCAACAAAGCGGCAGACGTACGTTGGCGTCGCTGAATGCAGTAGTTCGCGGCAGTTAAAACTGCTTGCGACGAGGCGCCATTGCAAGACTGATTGGCTAGGTGATCACCAAAGCGGCGACAATTAGTGCAATGGTTAAAAGCGCGAAGCCAACCATAGTGAGTGCGAGCGACCGAACGGTTTTTCGATCACTGTTTGCAGCTTCTTCAATACTCACACTCATCTTCACGTCCACGTCTGTTTTGAGAAAGCTCAATGTACCCTATGAGAACAATCAGTCAAGCCATCTGCCGCCAGATTTTTTGCCTTTTGTGCAACTTAGACCAAATCGTGATCCTAGCGTCTTTCAGGGCATCAAGGGCGTCAAGGCCATCAGTCACCGAGCCGTTTTAGCCGCCACGTCTGAACCGATGATAACGAGCAAGCCAGGGCAAGGCCCAGTTGGGCTTGTGGGCCTTTTGCCAAACGCCTGCAACAAATTTGTTCATTTCTGTCCAGGTTGGGTAGATGTGGATCGTACCCATGATCTTTTTGAGACCCAGTCCATATTTCATCGCCAAGACAAATTCCGATATCGACTCCCCCGCATGGGCACTAACAATCGTCACACCGAGGATTCGATCACTGCCGGGTTTGGTTAACACCTTAACGAAACCCGCTGGCAGGGCCTCTGTTTTCGCTCGATCAAGTTCCGCAACGTCAAAGCGCGAGCATTCAAAGGCGATGCCAGCCGCCTCAGCTTCGGACTCGCTTAAGCCTACTCGAGCGACTTCCGGGCTCGTGAAGGTGCACCAGGGGATCACTCGGTAATCTACTTTAAACTTTTTGAAGGTGCCAAAAAGCGCATTGACCGCAGCATACCAGGCCATATGCGAGGCCGTATGGGTAAACTGGTAGCGACCGGCGACATCCCCTACCGCAAAAATATTCGGGTAATTGGTCTGCAAGTGTTCGTTCACCTGAATCTGACCGTTATCGGTCAAATCAATGTTCAACGCTTCGAGCCCAAAACCGTCTACTCGTGGCTTTCGCCCCGCGGCAAACAAGACCGCATCGCATTCAATGTCTGTAACTAATTCAGAACCATTCACTTGCGCAACTCGCAAGGTTAAAGCCTCGCCCGAACTCGCGGAGGCCAAACGATTGTTGACCAGTAATCGAACGCCCTCAGTGGTGAGCACACCCGCCATTAGGTCACCGACCTCGACATCCTCTTTCATCATGATCCTTGGCATCATCTCGACCACTGTGACCAAACTCCCAAGTCGAGCAAACGACTGGGCCAGCTCCAGACCAATGGGTCCGCCCCCAATGACAGCCAACCTTTTGGGCAACACTTTAAGTTGCCAAATGGTTTCCGAGGTATAACACCGGCTCGGGTCCAACCCGTCAATGCGCGGCATCACCGGCGCTGCTCCTGAGGCCACAATAATCGATCTCGCCGTGAGCCGCTCACCATTGACTTCGACTTCATAGGGCGAGTGCAGTACCCCTTTACCCAGTCGCACATCCACTCCGAATTCGCGATAACGTTCCGGCGAATCATTCGGTTTAATCGAATCGATCACCGCCTGGACCCGGTTCATAATGACTGGGAAGTCAATTTCGGGATCACCAGCCGAAACCCCAAGGTCGGCGCTGTGCCTGATGCCCGCCGCTATGCTTGCACTACGGATAAACGCTTTACTCGGCACGCAACCGGTATTGAGGCAGTCACCACCCATTTCCCCCGCTTCAATCAACGTGACTTTCGCCTCCACAAGCGAACCGATTAAGGCCGCCACCAAACCGCCAGAGCCGGCACCAATCACGATTAAATCACGATCAAACACCTTTGGCTTTTTAAAGACGCGATAGCGCCGCCAGAGCTCAACACGGCGCATCACTGCTTTCATCAACCACGGTAACAGCGCGAGCAGCACCAGAGATACCAACAACTCTGGGGATAGAATACCGGCAGGGCTTTGTAGATCCGACAGCTGTTTCCCAGCATTCACAAAAATAAGCGTGCCAGGCAACATGCCCAACTGGGAGACCCAATAGAACCGCCAGGCTGAGAGGCGGGTTAGTCCCATCACAAGGTTGATAACAAAAAAGGGCACTGCTGGAACCAGCCGTAAGGTGAGCAAATATCGTGCGCCATCCGCCTTCATTCCTTGATTCACCATGGCCATGGCCTCTGAAAACTTTGAAGCGATCAGGTCACGGAATAGGAATCGGGCGGCCAGCATCGCCAAGGTTGCGCCTATACTGGCAGCAAAAGACACTAACATGAGGCCCTGCCATAACCCGAACAATCCGCCCGCGAGCAGGGTCAACACAGCGGCGCCCGGTAATGATAACGCCGTCACCACAATATAGATCAGCGCAAAGCCGAAAAAGCTCAAAACGGGTGCATCCATCACAATTCCGAGGAGGGTTTGCTGAGCTGATTTGATTGCGGAGAACGTCAAATACTCGGCCCCACCGAAACCAAAGAACACCAGTAGAACCAGGATGAGTATCAGGGCGAGAGCAACTTTTAAGCGGGACATATTTATAACTTCTTTAACGCAGGCACCGCCTATTCTACGTCATCCAGTTCAATAGGCCGATACCTTCGCGATCCGCGCGGCGGAAACAAATCTTGGCATACCGATCGACCTTGTACGCGGCTCTCGCCAAGGCTCTCATTACATCGTTCACGACTTTTCTTGTTAAACTCAAACATTTCCGGAGCCCGCCCATGTCTGAGCCGTTTTATCCGTCGAGTACGTTTGCTTGGCAAGCCCTGAAAACCCTGTCAGAGCAAGCGCCAAGCGTTCAAACGGCAATGAACGACATCGAATGGCAGCGCAAGGCACAATTGCAGCTCCATGAACTAACGCTCAATGTCTCCCACCACCGAATGAGTGCCGATATTTTTGATGCCCTGCTTGCGCTTCTGAACGCATCGCCATTTGCCAAGCTTCGAGCCGGCCTATTTTCGGGAGAGGCCATCAATTTAACGGAACATCGAGCTGTGGGTCACACTCGGATACGCACGCCGGAATTTATTCGCACCGACCCGACTCTAAAAGCGATCCGGGAATTTACTCAGACGATTCATTCTGGCGCGCTGAAAGGCGCAACCCAGCGTCCTTTCAAACACATTGTCAACATTGGTATCGGTGGCTCTGATCTCGGCCCCAAAATGGTCTGTCAGGCCCTCGATCATCCCGACACGAGCAGGTTAACCTGCCATTTCGTGGCCAATGTTGATGGCGCTGAGATTAATACGGTTCTTCGCAACTGCGATCCAGAAACGACCCTTATTGTCATCGCGAGCAAGACCTTCACAACCCAAGAAACCTTAATGAACGCGCAGACCGCGCGAGCTTGGCTGCGGGCAAGCCTGCCCGACAGCCCAGAGCGGGCCCAACATCTGGTTGCGTTGACGACTGCGGCAACAAAGGCTGTCGATTTTGGGGTTGCGCCGGACCAAATTTTTGCATTTGACGAAGACATCGGCGGGCGTTATTCCCTCTGGTCAAGTATTGGCTTGACCATCTCTCTACAGTCCGGTTTTGAAACGTTTGAGACGCTACTTCTCGGCGGCCATGCAATGGATCAACACTTTGCTCATGCGCCTTTGCCGCAGAACCTACCCGTCGTGATGGCCCTAATGGCTGTCTGGTATGGCAATTTTTTGGGCGCCCAATCCCAGGCAGTTATTCCCTATTGCGAGCGCATGAGCCTCTTTCCAGCATTTTTGCAGCAACTCGATATGGAAAGCCTCGGCAAAAGCACCACCCGGGAAGGACACTCGACCGATTATCAAACGGGTCTCATCACTTGGGGTCAAACCGGAACCAATGGTCAGCACGCTTTTTTCCAGTTGCTCCATCAAGGCACTCACCTAGTACCGCTCGATTTCATCGGCTTTGCCGAGGACCCCCTGTCATCAGAACCCGCGCACCGCGCGTTGCGGCTCAATCTAGCGGCCCAGGTGACAGCCCTTGCACAGGGGCAATCTGGCGCGGATCCACACCAAGACTACGCCGGCAACAAACCCAGCTCCGTGATAATGCTGGATGCGTTGACACCTTTCAATTTAGGAATGCTCATCGCGCTCTATGAGCACAAAGTGTTTGTCTGTAGCGCGATTTGGAACATCAATGCCTTTGATCAATGGGGTGTGGAACTGGGCAAAGCCTTAGCGAATGCATTCGATCGTGGCGAACTTGAGCAGCCACCGGTCACCCAGGCGCTCTTGGATCAACTGCAGCTGAATCAAACTAAGCAAAACCCTTGACCCGTTTGTATCAGCGCGTCCTGGCTGGCAAGACCTATGAGGTTCGCACAGCAGGCGCTTCAGTTCGGCTCTACACCAACGGCGCTTTTCATAGCCAATGGCATCCCAAAGAGATCTTTCAGGGCGCCGTTTGGGACTTACTGAGCCTTCCTGCGCTATTGCGAGCAGAGCCACCCAACACAATTCTCGCTTTGGGCGTTGGCGGCGGCACCGCTTTGCATCAGTTGTACCGAATTGGACCTTGGCAGCACGCTATCGGCGTTGAAATCGACGGCGAACATCTGCGTTTAGCCAAACGTTTCTTTAAGCTTCAATACCCCGGACTGACGTTGCATCAGGACGACGCGATCGCTTGGATCGCCCAGCATCAAGAGACCTTTGACTATTTGATCGATGACCTCTTCCTGGACGGCACCCAGGACCCAGAGCGTCCAGAGCCCATTGGTGAGGCCTGGCTAACAGACCTGTTCAATCGAACGACGCATAACGGCGTACTGATTCAGAACCATCTCGACGTAGAGCACGCCCGCGCGTGCTTTAAAGCCCATCGGACTTGGTTCAAAACAAAATTCACCCGAGTGCTTTTACTCACCTCGAGCACCTATACCAACGGCGTCTTGGCGGCCTATCGCGGCCCAGTCAATGTCCGTCAAATCGAGCTGCAATTCAAACTCGGCTTAAAATCACGCGGTTTAGCAACAACCGGCCTGAGCCGAATTAGCGCCCGCGTATTGCAGTAAGGTTAATTGCGCGGGCAGCCCACCCAAGCCTCATCTGATGGCGCCATAAACCAGAGACTTACACGCGCGGTTTAAGCTTAACGACGCTTTCAAGGCCGCGACTGCCAAGCCACTAAGGCGCAGGGGATCGAACAATCGGCCGCCCCCCGCGGGTTAGTCCGTGCAATGCGCCTGCATCAAGCTCGGCCCAGAGCACCCGTTTGGCGCGATTCTGGCCATCGATCAGACCAAAGTGATTCTCGGAGCCGGCTGGGTTTTTTGCATCCTTCCAGGGTTCATCAAAGGCTTCAAATAAAACTAGAACAACCCCAGCCGCCCGAGCCCAAGCGATCATCAATTCAAAATACAATTGTTGTTGGCGCTCCCCGGCTGCATTCGACCCGTCCGGACCATAAAACCCGTTATCAAGGCTTGCCCAGCCTGTCTCCCCAATATGAATGGCCTTGCCTGGATCAACGCTCGACACATAACGTTTCGTACTGACGTATTGATTTTGCGCATAAACTGCCGCTCGCTCCATCGCGGCCGAGACGGCCGCTTGCGGGTCTTTGGCGCGCACTTCATCCGAGGTGTCGGTCCAAAACGCTGGATTATAATGCGTGTCATGAAAGGGATAGGTGTGCATCGAAACAAAATCGACCGCCAAAATTAAAGCGTTCAAGGTCGGTGTCTGATAGCTCGCCTCACCCCCGCCCCAGGAGGCGAAATTATCGGAGCTGGTCACCCAAACCCCCGACTCGATTTCGCCCGCTTGCTTAAGCGTTTGAAAATGCCGCACCCACTTCAAAACAACCTTGGGTTGAACATAGTAAGTCGCAGCCCAACGGACCATTGCCTCGTTACCGACTGCGATGACTTTGACAATATCGGAATAGGCTTTGGCAAATCGAATCGCAGCGTCTACCTCGCGCTGATTAGCCTCGTGATCCTCTCCCTCATGGTCGGGTGCATCGGTCCCGGCGCCAGCACAATCTATCCAGACACCCAACATGACATACATTTCAAAGCTAGGATCTTCTGCCTGTAACGCTTCAATGGCTAAAAAAATGCGGCGGGTCTCGTCATACTGCTGGGTGTTGTAGGTTCGAATCATTTTGAACCCAAGGCCTGACAAAATCTTTAAATCTTCTTTGATGTCATCAACACTTGGCACCTCTGCTCGCGTCGCAGACCGATAGCCGCCATACGCGATCGCCCGCAACGCGCCCGAGTCAAATAATTCGGCGGCCGATGGGCTTTGAGATTCTTCGCGCGTCGTGTCTACGCGCGACCCAATGTCGCAACCTGCCACCAAAAGGGTTAGAGCCAGCAAACAGCTCCGAAATCGCCTTCCTGGTTTCCCCGCACGTTTATTGAATTTTAAGATTGCATATCTCCCACGCACCTCTAAATTTTTCAAACCGACTTTTCAGTTTACCGAATAAGGCGAAGAACACTGGCGTGACTCACAACTTTCCTTATCGAACCCATTTAGCCCTGATAATTTCCCATCGTGCGTTCCGGCGCCGGATAGATCACGGCCCAAACCAGTAACAAAACCAAGGCAACCATACACAGGTAGACGGGTAACAGATAACTACCGGAACCATCCAAACCGAGACTGAACGCTGCCGGCCCAATGGCGCTGGCTGAGACTGTCAGCGCAGTGTTTAACCCACTGACTTCGCCCAGATGCTTGGTGCCAAAATAGCGAACGAAAGCGAGATTTGAGAGCACTCCCCACAGGCCCCCACCCGCCCCAAAACCAATCGCCAACAACCAATAACCCCAGTCACGCGCCAAATGCGCCAGCCCAAACGCGCCCAATAGGAAACTGATCAGCATCAAAATCAAGAAGGGTTTTAGGGGATTCCGGTCAGCCAAATAGCCTGCGAGCAGATTAACAAGGGTTGCGCAAACGGCTGATGGCAAAAAGTAAGAGAAAGCCTCGGCTGAACTACGACCGACCTGATCAAAGATCGATACAATGTGAAAGGTGAGCGCAGTTCCAAACAGCGCGTGAATTGACAAGCTCGCTGCATAGAGCCAGAACACAGGCCGCCGTCTTGCCTCAGCCAGGGTCATGCCTTTAAGTCGTGTATCCCGAGGCGGCTCACTGACTGAGCCGTTTTCAGGGCCCACCTTTAACGGCGTTTCCTGACCCGGTCGATTGCGAACAAAAATCCAAGCAGCGCAGCCAAACGAAAACAGCCCGGCGGCCATTACCCAAAGCGAGCCACGCCAACCAAAGTCGTTAATCAAAAGCGCAATACCAAGAGGCGCCAGCGCGAAACCGAAGGAGACAAACACACCCCGCAAACCACTCACTAGTCCCCGGCGCTTAACAAACCAAATCAGCAAAATGTTACGCGACGCGCTGGTCAAAACTCCTTGACCCAAAAATCGCACACCAAAGTAACCCAGCAGCATGAGCAACCAGGCCCAGGCCATCGAACCAGACAGCAAGCCTAACAACCGGTCAACTTGGCTAATGTAAATCAGCACTAGGGCAAGGAGCCCACTGGAGGCCGCTATCATGACCCGCCCGCCGTACAGATCAAACCATCGCCCAGCGCGGGGCAAACAAAATGCCGACAGGAGTGTACCGACTAAATAGGCGAGGGACAGCTGCGTCCGGGTTAGGCCGAGGGCCTCGATAAAGTAGTCGGTGTAGACCCCCATACCCATAGTTTGTCCCGGCACACTGAACAAAAAACCGAGGGTTGAAAACAACCAGATTACCCAGGCATAGTTTAGTGCTCGTTGCCTTCGTTGAGGCTGATCAGGCGTTGAAGCCACCGAATAGTTCCTTTTGTATCTCCACGGGAGATCATACGTGAGGCCATTAACGCTGGCCAGCAAGCACCTCTCTGGTATGGCATACTTTGAACGTTAACTGGACGCAAATATGAAAAATGTTTTATTTATTACGGCGGATCAATGGCGCGGCGCTTGTCTTTCAAGCTTAGGACATGCCGTTCAAACCCCCAACTTAGATGCGCTCGCCGCCTCCGGCGTTTTATTCAAACGTCACTATGCTAACGCGGTGCCTTGCGGGCCTTCCAGAGCCAGTTTGCATACTGGCATGTACCTTCAAAATCACCGCTCAGGCACTAATGGCACACCACTCGACGCGCGATTCACCAACTGGGCTAAGGAAGTTAGAGCCAGTGGCGGTGACCCCGTTCTGTTTGGTTACACTGACACTGCCAATGACCCAAGACAATTTTCACCGGATGATCCTATTTTAACGTCCTATGAAGGCCCTTTGCCCGGAATCCGACCGATGTTGCAAATGGGCACCTTCCCCGATGCTTGGGCGACTTGGCTTGAGACGCTGGGGTACACCATTCCTGAGCCCAATTGGCGACTCTATACGGAGAAAAATAGCGAGATCGACTACGAAGACGGTTTGCCGCATCCGGCAGCGCTTAAAATTCCGGAACACCACCATGACACCCGCTTTATGGTGGACTCTGTAATGGATTACATTCGCGCAACCGACGATGCCTTTTGCGTTCATCTGTCTTTGCTACGCCCGCACCCACCATGGGTTGCCCCCGAACCTTACAACCAACTGTATGATCCTACCGACCTCACAGATTTTATTCGGGCTGAGTCGCCTCAAATCGAAGCCGAACAGCATCCATTCCTGGCAGAAATGCTGGCAACTAAACACTACAGCGCCCCCGAGGACCAAGCCAAACTAACGCGACTTAAGAGCAGTTATTTTGGTCTCATGACTGATGTTGATGCGAATTTAGGGCGCTTGTTTGCGTTTTTGAAAGAAAATGGCCAATGGGACAATACCTTAATTATCTTCACCTCGGATCATGGTGAACAAATGGGGGACCATCATTTGCTTGGCAAACTCGGTTATTTCGATGCCTCGTTTCATATCCCGCTGATTATTAGGGACCCCGACTTTGATCCAAGCCGCGGCAATGCGCAGATCGATCATTTCACCGAGAACGTTGACATCATGCCGACCATTCTCGATTGGCTTGACCTTGAATGTCCGGTGCAATGTGATGGCCAATCGCTTCGTCCGCTCATCCAGAAAGGGACACCAACCGGTCACTGGCGTGAGGAAGCGCATTGGGAGTATGACTTCCGAAATATTCCTGCCGGCGAGGCCTTGGAACAACGTCTCGGGCTCAGCCCGCACCAATGTACACTCAATGTCATCCGAAGCGCGCGGTACAAGTATGTCCACTTCACCAATCTGCCAGCGTTGTTTTTTGATTTAGTGGCGGATCCAGGCGAACTCAATAACCTCATTGATCATCCCGATTATCAGGGGCTGGTCTTGAGCTTTGCACAAAAAATGTTGTCTTGGCGCATGAACCACGACGAGCAGACTCTCACGCATCTTGCGCTAACCGACGAGGGCATTGTCAGTCGCCCATCGCCGCGTTACGCACCCCTTCGTTCAACCTCTTAGGATAGACAGATGAGCACGCAACATCGAAATGACATTTACGGCACGGCAGATCAACCCGACCAAATCGAAACCCCTGCCATTCCTGCCGCCACAGTGATCTTGTTACGAGATAGTGATCGAGGGGTTGAAACGCTCATGTTGCATCGAACCTCCAAGGTCCATTTTGGGGGTATGTGGGTTTTTCCAGGTGGCCGCATTGACCCAGAGGATTATCCAGAAGACCAAGACGTTAATGTTGCCGCCCAACAAGCCGCTGTGCGGGAAACCCTAGAGGAAACCAACATCTCAATTGGCGCGGAAGCCTTTGCATGGTTTGCGCATTGGACGCCCCCGGCCGGCACCCCAAGACGGTATGCCACGTGGTTTTTTGCTTCAATTTTAGAGACGGATCAGGTCATTGCGGTTGATGGTTTCGAGATTCAAAACCACGAGTGGATTCAGCCCGCCATGGCCCTCGCCCGCCACGCCGCAGGCGAGATCGATCTTGCGCCGCCCACTTGGATTACCTTGCATCAACTGGCGCTACATGGACCTGCAAAGGCACTTTGGCAAGTCCTCAAAGATCAACCTGTCCGCGTTTACGAAACGAGAATTCGCAAAGACAAAGACGACAGACGGATTGCGCTCTGGGCAGAGGATGTCGCCTACGCAGGTGGTGAGGTTGATCAACCCGGCCCGAGGCACCGCTTGGTGCTCGACCCTAGCGGCTTTATCTTTGAAAATACTGCGTTGCGTTATTAATGCGGGCGCGCAACATCGCAGCCCACCCACAGGCGCACTACCCAAATATCGCAATTGAGCGCCACAATGGGCTGAAGGGCACTTAAGGATGACCTTCTCCTGGCTCCCTGGTGGATCTGAACTCAACTTGCAGCAGGACTTGCTGGATGCCGCAGTGCTTGCAACCAAACACTATGCGACGACATTAGATGCTCGAGCCGTTTTTCCGAATCAGGCTGCCTTAGCTTCCTTAGCGGTTTTTGACGAGGCCATACCGGAAGCCCCCTGTGATCCAGGCACCGTATTGGGCACCCTCGCAACTCACGGGGCCCCCGCAACCACCGCCTCCAGCGGCCCCAACTACTATGGCTTTGTGACCGGAGGCAGTCTACCGATTGCCCTCGCTGCGCGATGGCTTGGGGACGGCTGGGATCAGAACAGCGCGCTTGGACGTATGTCCCCTATTGCCGCACAGCTTGAGCAAACGGTTGAACATTGGGTTACTGACCTTCTCGGTTTACCGGACGAGACCGTCATGGGCCTTGTGAGCGGCTCGTCCATCGCTGGATTATCGGCTTTAGCCGCCGCCCGAACTCACCTCTATACCAAGGCTCAGTGGCCCTTCGCGGAAAAAGGGCTTCACGGCGCGCCGCCTATCCACATCTACGGACCTGACAGCCTGCATGGCTCAATCGACAAAGCCTTAAGCATCCTTGGTTTTGGCGCCAATCAAATGCATTGGCTCGCAACCGATTCCGAGGGGCGTCTGCTACCATCGGCGTTGCCCACGCTCGAGCCAAACGCTATTGTGATCCTGCAGGCTGGTCAGATCTGTACGGGGGCGTTTGACGACTTTGCAAGCATCATTCCGATCGTGAAGGCGCAGGGGGCTTGGGTCCACATCGATGGGGCCTTTGGGCTATGGGCCTCGGCATGTGGCGCAACCCGTCACCTCATGGCTGGCGCTGACCAAGCAGATTCTTGGTCCGTCGATGCCCATAAAACACTCAACGTGCCATACGACTGTGGTCTTGTACTTTGCCGACATCCAAGCGCCTTGAAGTCGGCCTTAACCGCCAGCGGGAGCTATCTTGACCAAAGCAGCCTGCGCAATGGCATGGAAATGACCCCAGAGATGTCTCGGCGCGCGCGATCTGTTGAGCTTTGGGCCGCCTTAAAGTTTCTAGGTCGCTCAGGGGTTGCCGGTTTAATCGGCCATTTTTGTACGCTTGCCGATCAATTGCGCGAGCAACTTCGCAACGGGCCCTATACCCTCATCAACGAGGGCGGGTTCAACCAGGTGCTCGTTGCGTTAGATGAAGATGCACAAACAAACGCTGCCCTGCAATTCTTACAGGCCTCTGGCAGAGTTTGGATGAGCGGCGCAACTTGGCAGGAACGCGCGGTGATTCGCATCAGCATCAGTAACTGGCAAACCACCGAGGCTCACATCCGTCTGCTCGGTACTGAAATGCAGCGTGCGGCCCAAGCCGTTCAACCAGCACCGCCCGCTTCCTCTTAACCAAGGCTGCAATCCCGAACCCACGCGTTCAGTAGATCATGGAAAATTCCAGGTTGTTCGAAGGCGAGCCAGTGCCCGCAGTTGGCAACAAGATCAAAGTGCACAGCCCTGTTTTCAGCAAAGAACAGCGCTGATTTACTCGCGACATCCGGCAGTGCCGGGCCATCCTGGTCACCATAAATGACCTGCACTGGCTGCCGCAGTTGCCTCACAGCGTCGAGCACCATTCGATTTTTGGCAAACTTTGGACTGTTAAACCGCGCCTGCGCGGTATTCATAACTTGCACCTTTAGCGCCAAAGCATCAATTTTAGCCGGGTCTGAAATCATCAAGTGATGCAAGTTGACGTGATGTAACGCCGCAAGGTCAGCTGCACTCATTCCCGGAAGCCGCCTTTGTAACGGCTTCATACCGCCCTTCCTTGAGACGTCCCCAATCGATGCGGGGCCAATGAGGGTTAGACTTTTAACGGCATCTCCCAGCTGCAGCGCGGCTTGAGACGAAACCGCGCACCCCCATGAAAACGCAACGAGGTGGTATCGTTGAAGCGCCCTCAAAGCGCGACACCCTGCTATAAACGCTGCAACGGCGTCCTCAGCCGAGTAGCCTGCGGGCAATGCGTCAGACGCCCCGAGCCCGGGTAAATCGACCGCCCAGACCTTATAGTGTTGCGTCAGAGCCTCAATGTTGGCAACCCAATGCAACCAAGAGCCCGAGCCACCGTGCACCAAGAGCAAGGTTTCACCGCCCTTGGGCCCTGCCCAATAGCGAAACTGCAACACGCCAAATTCACAGGCAACCCGCTCGACCCGCGAGGCCTCTGTAAGCCGAGCAATCAGCTGCTCCGGGGTTTCAATCATTGTTAGCGGTCATCCGGCTGCGCGAACTCAGCTGCTAGCGCCCCCATCCGCAGCTCACCAGCTTTGGTCTGCAAGCCCTGCGCTAAAGCACGGCGCATATTGTCCTGAGCGCCGCTCGTACGCAGGGTTTGTTGAAATAGATAAGCCTCTTCTAGCAATCCCGCTTCTATTGGAAGCTCAGCATTGTTGATGGAGGCTTTGCAAAGAGCGATCGCGTCAGCCGGCCAACCCGCAATCCGAAAAGCGAGACTGTCCACGAAGTTGCTCATCGCGTCTGATGTTTCGAAAATTCGATTCAAATATCCCCACCGCTCACAGGTCTCAGCATCGATGTCGTCCCCGCCTAAACAGATTTCAAGCGCCCTGCCCCGACCGACGAGCCGCGGCAAGCGTTGGGTACCGGAGCCCCCCGGTAAAATACCCAGCGGCACCTCCATCTGATTTATGATTGTTTTATGCCGTACGCCGAAGCGCATATCGCAGGACGCTGCGAATTCGTTACCACCGCCGCCCGCGCGACCGGCCATCTTAACGATTGTCGCCTTCGGCATGGTTCGCACCCGTTCGCACATCATGTGAAAAGGCGATAGGGTTTCGGCCTTAACGGCTGGCGTATCACTAGGAAAGGTCAAGATGGCATTGACATCAAAATGTGCAATAAAAAAGTCCGGATCCGCACTCTGAAAGACCACGACCCGAATACTGTCATCCCCCTCAACCTGTTCGGTCACCGCAACAAGCTCTTGATACAGTCTCGGCGTCATCACATTGACGGGTGGGTTATCGATGGTGACAAAACAAACCCCGTTTTGCTGATCCAGCTTTAGCGTTTCAAATGCAGCCATAGGATTCTCCTTTTCCCACTGATCATGCCATACTTGCTGGCCATTTTGGGATCTAACAAACCGGATTAGGGCAGTGAATTATGCGAAACGTTTTTGCTTTTTGTGTGTTAACAATACTGACCAATATGGCGTTAGCTGCCCCGCCACTTAATATTTTATTAACCAATGACGATGGCTATCTAGCGCCTGGTATTCGAGCGCTCCGCGCAGCCCTACTCGACGCTGGTCATAGCGTATCTCTCATCGCACCCGCAACCAATCAAAGCGGCAGCGGCACCAGCATCTCCAGCGAAGGCGTTTCTTATATCAGCCACGGCAATCAAGTTTGGAGCGTCGCGGGCCGTCCGGCGGACGCCGTTCGGCTAGGGATCGGGCACATCATGCAGGACAACCCACCTGACATTGTAGTATCCGGCATCAACTTCGGGCAGAACGTTGGACAGGATGTCATCGTCTCGGGCACCGTTGGCGCCGCCGTGACCGCCGTGCAACTGGGCTTTCCTGCCATTTCGGCCTCCGCTGAAATCAATTTTGATGAAGCCACGACCGGTTTTCCAAGCACCCTGACCACATTCCCCTGGGCCGCCGCATTGGTTGCCGACCTGATCCAAGATCCAAGGGCGCGTCTTAAAGGCAGTTTTTTGAACCTCAACTTCCCAACTGAAAAAAAGCTAAAAGGCTTCAAGCAAGCCAGGCTTGCAGCATCCTCTATCCTGTCTATCGATTTCAATGAAACTGACCAAGGACTCTGGCGCGCGGGATACGAAACGGATCCAGGCGACGAGCCCGACTCTGACCGACCGTTACTTGGCGAGGGCTATATCACCATCACCCAGTTAGGCATCAGTTACGAGCCAGCCGCTCTGCCCTCAACGAATTTATCTTGGATTGAATCGATCACGATTGAACCCAAAACCGTGGACGCCGAATCGGTTGCGCGGTAAACGCCGGATCAGTTCAAAGGCCCTTGTTGCGAGATCCGGTACATCAAGACCGCTGCGCGCTCAATCAACATCGGCAACGTATTAAGGTCAATTTCCTCGTTTAAAGCGTGGGCGCCCCTACCCTCAATCCCAATGCCATCGAGTGCATCGACATAGCGCGCGACAAAGGAAATGTCGGCGGCGCCGCGTTTACCAGGATCAAAGGCGGTAACTGGACCATATCCTAAATCCTGACTGGCCTGACTCAGCAGCGCGAGCAGCGCCTGATTACCGTCGGTCGGGGCCATGGCGGGATAACCATCCGTAAAGGTGATTTCCGCTGAAGTTTTCGGCAAATTATTCTGGGTCGCAATAGCCAACATTGCCGCGCGGGCCCGTAACGCCTGTTCCCGGCTCAACGTCCGAAGCCCACCTTGAACGACAACCGATTGCGCAACCACATTTGTTTTACCGAATACCCGGCCGGCATTTACAGACGCCTCGTACTCCACCTCAGTACCGCCCGCAATAACGCCCGGATTAAACGTTAAGTATTGCTCACCTGTTAACTGCTCGTGAAAGCCGGTTAAGATCCTTGCCGCCTCAAAAATCGCACCACTGCCAACCGTCTCGCTAAAGATCATCGATGAATGCGCGCGTTCTCCTGTCACGACTAACCGCCAACCGCTGGAGCCGCGACGCGCAACCGTTGCCGCATTCAGACTGGTGGCATATTCAAATCCCAAACCAACATCGCAAGATTTTGCCGCATCAATTAAATGAGCGCGGCTGATTGACTTTGGCACGCCGGACTTTTCCTCATCGCCAATGAGCGCAACAATATAGCGGCCCTCATCCAAGACGCCTGCGGCTTTTAAAGCCTTGAGCGCATACAGAATGACCACATCACCGCCCTTCATATCGCTCACGCCCGGCCCAGTGGCCTTATCGCCCTGCCTCACGAAGGTTTGGAAAGGACTACTGGCCTCAAAGACAGTATCCAGGTGGCCAATGAGCAATTGGCATACCCCAGGCCCACCATTGTCCGCAAACAGATGACCCGCTCGATCAACTGCGCTCATGTCATGCCAAGTGGTCTCAAAGCCCAAGGCTTTCAACTCTTGATCGAACACATCGGCAACTTGTTTGATTCCAGAATGATTCATCGTACCGCTATTAATATTGACCACCTGCTCGAGGAGCGCTATCGCAGGCGCTTTTTGTTGCCTGGCGATTTTAGCCAAGCGGGACTCGACCGACGTCAGTTCAGCTGACACGAAAGGCGCACCCATAATTGAAACGACAAGGGCCCAAGATAAGCCGTTCCTGGTCAACCCAAGTGACCTGATTTTCATAAAGCGTCGCCTTCTAAAAATATCCAAAAAAAAGGGCGCTAAGCGCCCTTTTTTTACAAAGCAGCTTCCTAGCCGCCAAATCGACGCGTGACATCAAAACCCCAGTACCGCGGGTAGAGACGCTCGCCAGTAGTTCGATAGTTTGAAGATTCTGTCGAAATTCCAATCCCACGGAACGACCTTTCATCTGTGACATTGTCAACAAACAACCTCGCCACCCAACGATCCGCGTTATCTTTCCAACTAACGCTAATATCGACCCGCTTACGCGAGGGTACGAGATCGGTAACCCGTTTAAAGGCTGATGACGCGTATTCGCCGGTATAGCTGTAGGTTGCATTTAGAGCCCACATCCCACTAGCCGTTGGGATTTCGTAGCTGCCATAGACAGTCGCTTTGTGTTTTGGAATGCGCTTCAAGGGATTACCCTGTACATCTCTTACGTAGGCATCGAGGTTGAATTCATTCTGACCCACCTCATTCTGAATTCGATCCCCGTTCTCATCCAACGCAAATTGAAAGAGTGAATTGGGCAGATTCAGATCATTACGCTCTGTCACCAAGTAGCTTTCATTATACTCGGTATCGGTATAACTATAATTGCCCCCCAAAGTGAAGTAATCGCCAACCAGCCAAGTGGCTTCTACCTCAAACCCTTGGTTAGTCGCATCACCCGCGTTGACAACCGTATCCACCGAAGCGCCGCGGGCACTGTCGTAGGAATCGATCTGATCTTGGTAATTTTCATAGTTGTATCGGTAGATCGACGCATTAACCTGAGCCCGGCCGTCAAGCCAGGTGCCTTTATAACCGATCTCAAAGGCGGTCACGGTCTCCGCATCATAAGATACTGGCTTTAAACAATTCACATAGAATCCTAGGTTGAGACAACCCGCATCTCCCGACTGAGCTCGAGCATCCAAGACGCCGAGCGCAAAACCACCCGCTCGATAGCCCGTGGTCACCGAAAAGTACATCAACGTGTCGTCGTTGGGCGTCCAATCTAGGTTAATTCGAAAATTCGTGTCTGACCAAGAATCAGAATCAGAGGTTCGCCATGCGAAGCTGTAAGGAATGCCTTGGAGCAATAATGTCTGCGAACAACTTGCATCAGTGATCGCGCAAACGGGCGTGATTGGGTTGGCAGGATTACCATTAAACACGGCTCTACCGGCTGCAATGTTGGTTAATGCCAAGTCAGAAATTGCACCCAAACCACCGGCTGCAACCGGCGTGGCGTAGTAAGCCAACGTGTTTTGGCCAACACCGGGAATCTGGAAGCCCTCCGCACTGACGGCCATATTCGTCGGATAAGCCGCCGAAGGAATCGTGCTCAGGCCCACCAATATAGGGGAAAACGCGCTCGCCAAAGCAATCTCGGCATAAGCCACTCGACGCTCCAACGCTTCCTTATCATCCTTGGCATAACGAATACCCGCGACAATCGCAAATTGATCATTCAGCTCAAACGTGGCCTGCGTATAAAAAGCGACCTGTTCGTTAAAAGAGCGATTGCGGTGACGATAAGCATCTTCACTGCCGCCATGAAGGCCAGCGACCTGCTCACCATCTAGCGGTGTATCCATGGTGACCGGCGCTTGGGTTAAACCGAAGCCACCGTAAACTTGGAGAATGCTTGCACCACCCAAGCCAAAGGCGGCGGGCGTCGGCAACGCCAAGTCGCCATAATCCGCGGCTTCGGTGTATCGAAGGGTGTTATTGGTCAGCGTGTAATTCTGCTTCCGAGACTCTGAAAAACTAAAAAGCCCGGACGTCACCGAAATGCGATCCCCAAAATTGGCTTGCAGCCTCAGTTCGTGAGAATAGTTCCAGACATCCTCTAAAACGGTTTGTCGGTATTTAGAGAAGTCGCTGTCGTACCCATCGATATCAATATTAAACGTGTATTCAAAATCGTTGGTGCCGAAGAGATAGGTCAATGCCATATCGTCATTGATATCCCAGCTTAGCTCGAAGCTGCTCGACATATGATCGAATTTAGAATGATTACACTCGGTATTGGCGTAGGGCCATTGGCAGTCACCACCAGAATCGTTCACGAGGTTCCGCATATTATCCGAATCAGCTGAGCTATAAAGCCCCTGCACATCTGTTCGGCCAAACGCAGCATTTGGCATGTGTGTTGACGCTGGATCCATCCCAGGTCGCACAGGCATCCCGGATATAATCGCCCCGTTACCCGGGTTGGTGTAGCTCACAGAGCCTGGCGTGCCATTCGGCACTTGCCGTAAGCCGTAAGCCGCATAATCCGTGCCCGCGCCTCGAAAGCCCGCAGGCCCCTGATCGATAAACCCGTATTGACCAATCGCTCGATCTGAGATGCGATCATTGGCGCGCACCTTTATTGAGAGGTTTGGGCGAACATCGATTAACAGAGAGACAGCGACATTGCGATCATGCGTTGAATCCAGATCGGGCGAGTCATTGAGGCCTTGTTGATGACCATCGCGATCACGCTTGGTCGCGGTGATTCTACCCGCCAACACCTCATCCAATATCGTGCCGTTGACCATGCCGTAGAATTCTTTTGTGTCGTAAGCCCCCATCTGCACCCGAACCTCGCCTGCCGGCTCGTAAGCGGCGGAGTTGGTCACATAATTTAAGGCGCCGCCAATTGAGTTACGACCATAAAGGGTGCCCTGCGGCCCCCGAAGCACCTCGACCCGTGCTAAATCGTACAAACCATTCTCGGATGCTGCGATCCCAAAGTCTGGCGAATAGATACCGTTGTAATAGGTCGCAACCCCCGGGTCGCCGCCGAGAGCTCTGAAGTTCCGTCCAACACCCCGGATGCGGATATCGTAAGCATCTCGAGTAGTCGCAGGGAGATAGTTGACCAGCTCATCGGCGCCCTGAATCCCAAAATCTTCGATTGCCTCTTCTGAAAAGGCCGTGATGGAAATGGATGTATCCGAGACGGTTGACTCGATCTTCTCGGCCGTAACTACCACCTCTTCGATACGGCGCTGACCCTCTTCAGCATACAGTGGTGCTGTAAGTCCTAAACCAGCACCCGTGACCAAAACTGTTAGGAATTGCGTCTTTTTTATTAAACCCATGCTGCCACCTCATTTAAGTTTTTGTTATTTTCGGCCTACCTTCTTTTTACACCTTACAAATTATTCCACCATAGTACTAATCGTTTTTTTAGACCTGCCACTAAACTAACCATCAGAAAGAAAATTAACCATCAGCTTAACCCCGCCGTTTCGAGCCGGTCAATCAAGAACTTAAAACCAATATTGTTGTGTACTGACCACCAATAATTGACGCCAACCTCAATCTGCTATGACCCAGCGCGCTTCTTGCAATCTTGAGCCCCCAGGGGCCGTTGATCGTACTGAGGGCAACGACCGACGTGATACCGGCACCGGACCGCCAGCGCGTCCGGACCAGAGACGTTGTTAGATCCTCCCGTGCTGCGGCGTTTTTTTATTTGATGCTGCACGCCGAACGAGCCGGGAAGCGTCCTGTCAACAGACCGGCGTGGTGACTCAAGGCTTCAGCCTAATCAGTAATCGGCAATCAACCCGCTCACTCAAACAACCTAGGCTGTAAGCAATGCCAAGGCCTTTGCGCGATCCGGAACAATGCCCGGCGTATCTTCACAAAACTCCACCATGATACCGTTCGGATCGAGGTAATACAGACTCTGACACCAGTCGTGATCCACCGTCATGAGCGGCTCAACGCCCGCATCACTGAGCGTTGCCTTTATCTGCCGTTTTCGATCGGCATCGGCCTTAAAGGCTACGTGATTCACCCAAACAGGCAGGCCCATGCCGGTCGAAATATCCGTTGGATACGAGCTCGGAAAGCCCGGCCCCTCCAAATAGAAAAAGGCCATAGAACTGCCATCACCCACATCAAAAAAGAGATGTTTCATACGCGCCTTCTCATCGCCTTCGACTTCTGTGTGGGTCAAAGCGAATCCTAATAAATCTTCATAGAAATGACGCGTCGCTTCAGGGTCTCGGCACGCAAATGCCACATGATGAAAGCCTTCTTGCATTGGAAGATGTCTCCTTTTGGTTAGGGTATTACTTTAATAACACACGATCTCATCAGACAACTGTCCGGCAAATGATTCTTACACCCGGCATGGGCGACCGCCCGATTACAACGGATGCAATCGCACCGGCATTTCAGTAAAGCCTTTGACAAAGGTTGAATAGGTTCGCTTGGGTTGCGCCATGACTTCCACAAAGGCGAACCGTTTTTGAATTTCTTCCCAAAGAATTCTTAACTGCATTTCGGCCAGTCGGTTTCCCATGCATCGGTGAATGCCAAAGCCAAAGGATAGATGCTGGCGCGCCTTGTCCCGATCGATCAAAAATTCGGAGGCCCGGGCAATCGACCGCTCATCTCGATTACCCGAGACGTACCACATAACCACTTTTCCCCCCTGAGGGATTGTGACGCCGTTCAATTCAACCGCCTGCGTGGTCGTGCGGCGCATGTGCGCGAGCGGTGTTTGCCATCTAATGATTTCCGAGACCATATTTGGAATCAATCTAGGCTCAGCCCGCAGCTTGGCGTACTCGGCCGGGTTCTCATTTAAGGCCAGCACCCCGCCAGAGATTGAGTTTCGGGTGGTGTCATTGCCGCCAACAATCAACAGCAATAGGTTCCCTAGAAACTCAAAAGGCACCATATTCTTTGTTGCTTCGCCGTGTGCCAACATCGAAATTAAATCGCCCTTTTTTGGGGCTTTAACACGCTCGTTCCACAACGCTGTAAAGTAAGTCAAACATTCAACCAGTTCTCCGCGTCGCTGCTCTGCTGATTCTGTCACTCCAGTACCGGGCGGATTAGTTGCGACATCGCTCCAACGAGTGAGTTTTCGACGATCTTCAAAGGGAAAATCAAAAAGCGTCGCCAACATCTGGGTCGTTAATTCAATCGAAACACGATCGACCCAGTCAAAGCGCTCACCAACTGGTAGTGAATCTAAAATGGCGCCAGCGCGCGCGCGGATGGTCGTCGCCATGGCCGCCAGGTTCGGCGGTGCAACAACGCCGGTAACGGTTGAGCGCTGCAAATCATGTTTCGGCGGATCCATCGCGATGAACATGCCAAAACCATCAAACTGCTGCTGTACTTTTTGCTTTTCCGAACCTTGAAGCTGTTGGTCTTTCGGCACCGGCGTTCCGCCTGCCCCGCCGACGGTGATGCCTTGCGCCGAAGAAAAGCGTCTTGGGTCGGTATCCACCTTAAAGATATCTTGATAACGCGTGACGGACCAATAGGGTCCGAAATCACTGTCTGCGCAATAGTGCACCGGGGCTTCGTTGCGCAAGCGCTCGAAATATCGCCACTGACCGTCGGCCTTGAACAAGCCTGGTTGTGCAACATTCAACGACTCAATCGGTAGATCATAGGGGTCGGCCCACCCTGTCTCGCTTGTCATGGTACTGCTGCTCCTATTGCCGCTCTCTGAATTGCTCTTTGTTCACGCACTGACCACTCGGCTGTTGCTAAATCTGCGCCACGATTACACCCCAGCCACTCCTAAACCACGCCGGACGCGCGCAAGGTTTCTATTTGCCCAGCCGCGTAGCCCAACTCGCTCAATATCGCAGCCGCATCAGCCCCCAAATCGGGCGCCGGCTGAACCTCGGCGCGCGGCAAACCCTCTACGTTGACGGGATGATTCAACAACATCCCCATGCCAGCCATATCATCCGGCGCTGGCCGTATCATCTCATTCACACGAACTTGGGGATCCGTAAGCGTTTCTTCGATCGTTTGAACTCGGTTCATGGGCACCCCTGCCGCTTCGCATTTTTTCATCCAGACACCAGCGTTTTCATTCTTTAATCGCGCAGCAACCAGTTCGACCAATTCAGCTCCGTGAGTAATGCGTAATTCCGGCGTCAAAAAGCGAGGGTCGGTTAGAACCGATGCCAGCTGGGTGACAGCCAGAAACTGCTCAAACTCTTCCTGCGTACGAATCATGGTTAATTGCACGAACCGACCGTCTTGGCATTCATAGAGAAACCGCCCAAACCCGGCCTCGGCTTTAAATTCACGGTAACGCTCATAGTCACCACCGGCAAAACCAGCCTGGGCAATGCATGCAGCGCTCCAAAGGCCGTTGCCTAACAACGAGGTATGAACCATCGAGCCTTCACCGGTTCGCTCGCGGTGCAACAAGGCGGTGACGATGCTCGCGTAAAGCGAAACCGCTGTCGGATGATCGCCCATGCCTGGCAATGCCATCGCAGGCTTTGCGTCAGCATCGCGCACCAAGTCCATCAACCCGGATCGAGCCCAGTAGGCGACTAGATCAAACCCTTCGCCATCGCGATCGGGACCCTTCTCGCCATAGGCAGTAAGCGATGCGTAGATAATGGCCGGGTTGATGGCTTGGATATCCTCGTAATTCAATCCCAGGGCACGACGCATCGGTAACGGCTGATTGGTTATATAGACATCGCTGGCTTCAACCAATTGCTTCAGGATCGCAATGCCCTCGGCACGTTTTAAATTTAACGTCAGGCTACGTTTATTACGAGCATCCATTTGCCAACAATAGTTGGCATCGGCATCGGGCACACCCGGCGTTGCAGACAACAACCGGTATTGATCGCCCACACCTGGCATCTCAACTTTAATCACCTCAGCGCCATAATCGGCCATGATCGTTGCCGCCACTGGCCCAGCTATCCAAGAACCCACATCCAGAACCTTTAAACCCTGAAATACTGACCGCATTAGCAACCCCCTTGAACCGTGATCCTTGGCCTTGTTTTGAATAAACCGCTGGGACTGATTGGTTTTCTAACAGACCGTCCTCGGGTAGGATGACACAAATTGAGAAACCTGGCTCGATGTTACGCCTCATTCAATCCAATGATCTACAACAGCTTGCTCAGCACTTCAGCGCGGTATCGGCCGCGGAGTCGCGAGACCCTTTGGCGGCTGAAATCGTCATCATACAGTCCGTTGGCACCGGCCAATGGCTCAAACTGCAAACTGCTGAATACCTGGGCATTTCTGCCAACCTTGATTGTCAACTGCCCGCTCAGTTCATTTGGCGGCTCTACCAAAACATTCTCGGCCTTGGGAACCAAAAGCCGGTTGAAGCAAGCTCTTTAACCTTCAAGTTGATGCAACGCTTGCCCACGTTTAAGGCACCTGCGGTTCAACAGTACTTGAATGCTGGGCCTCGCCTCGATCTAAGGTGCTTTCAACTCGCGACACGAATCAGCGCCGCCTTTGAAGGCTATCTTTTGTACCGTCCAGAATGGATTATGGCCTTCGAACAAGGCCAGAACCCCATCAGCGCAGCACCCAACAGCGCCTGGCAAGCCGAGTTGTGGCGGTCTCTGATTGCAACAGACCCACGCCTTCGAACCACGCACCGCGCCTACCTTCACCAACAATTATTGAAGGCGCTACAGACCCAAGATCACAGCACACAGTTGCCCAAACGAATCAGCCTCTTTGGTCTATCGAGCCTTGCTCCGTTACACCTCGAAACCTTCAAGCATCTTGCGAATCAGTGCCCTGTGGATCTTTATGTTATGAATCCGAGCGAGACCTACTGGGGAGATATTACGACCGAAAAAAGCGCGCAACGAACGCGACTGGCCGCTTTATCTAAAGCACCCATAGCGCCAAGCGATGACTACGCGTTTCTCGGCAACCCCATATTGGCGTCCCTGGGTCGCCAGGGCCAAGAGTTTCATGAACTCCTCACAAGTCAGGCGGATCTCATTTCTGAGGAAGACTTTGTACCCCGACATCGAACGCATCGATTGGGAATTCTACAAGATGATATTTACTGGGCTCGCGAAACCGAGGATTCTTCGGTCGATGGCCTGCTCCCCGAACCGCAGGATTCAAGCCTTGAGTTTCACAGCTGTCACTCGCCCCTTCGTGAAATGGAGGTTTTACTCGATCGAATCTATCGAGCGCTGGCAGACCCATCGATTCAAGCCACCGATATTTTGGTCATGGCCCCAGATATTCAAAAATACGTTGCGGTTATTCAAGCCGTCTTTGGCGATGCCCTTCCCTATGGCATCGCCGATCAAAACCAATACCAAAATTCTGACATCTTCCGCAGTTTCAGCCAATTGCTGAATCTACCCAATAGCCGACTGCCAGCCTCAGAACTGATTACCTATCTAGAAGTCCCAACCATTGCGCGACGCTTTGGCATTGATGACGATGGCGTTACTTTTATTAAGGCATGGATCAAAGAAACGGGCATTCGTTGGGGGCGGGATGGTGCCAGCAAACAACAATGGTCAGTGCCCGATGAGACGCACTTTACCTGGCAATTTGGACTCGATCAGCTCCTCATGGGCGTTTTGACCGACGAGGCGATCACGGACCTTGATGTTTTGCCGTATTCACTTCCGTTGGACCACCTCATGGTTCTCAATGCCTTCCTCGACTTTTGCCAGACTGTATTTGAAACGCAAACCCAACTCGAGACCGCCCGTTCGCCCGAACAATGGGCAAATGCGGTAAGCATCCTCCTGGAACGGCTGTTCGATCCCGTGGATCAAGAACGCCAAGACCTCATGAAGTTGCTGGACTTGAACGAAGAGTTTTTACAGCTTTGTCTTGATGCCAAATTTAACCGAAGCGTTACGTTGGATTTTGTGACCGCGTGGTTTGAGGCGCAATTGAACCGGCCGAATCCAGCAATGCGGTTTATTAATGGCGGTATTACCTTCAGCACGCTCACGCCCATGCGCAGTATTCCATTCAAGATGGTGTGCTTGGTCGGAATGAATGAAAGCGATTTCCCGCGTCGAGATGCTGTTCACCCTTTTGATTTAATGATGAATGAACCAGCCCGAATCGGAGATCGTTCCCGGCGCGATGATGACCGTTATTTGTTTTTAGAGGCGCTTTTATCTGCGAGGGACCGCTTACACATTTCTTATTGTGGCCGAGGTATCCGAGACAACGAACTCAAGCCGCCCAGCGTTTTGGTCAACGAACTACTAGATTACTGCGAGGCGGTCTTCGGGCAGCAAACGGTGTTCGATCATCCTTTACAGCCTTTTTCTCAACGTTACTTTCAGGACCCCTTGATCCAAAGCTTTGAGAATCACTGGCGCATTGATCCTGCCCCCCAATCCAATGACCTACCCGGTCTTGCAGAAATAACGTCAAACGAGCCCATACCGACAACGCTGAGCGTTGAAACCTTGTCTCGGTTCTTGCAGAACCCGGCGCGTTATTTTTTTGAGTCTCGTTTAAACATCAATCTAACCCTGCGCCATGAAGCCATCGAGGACCTCGAACCCTTTAGCTTGGACCCGTTAACCCGTTTTCACATTACAGATCTTGCAATCCAAGCCCAAGCGACGAGCACCCCAAGAAGCCAATGGATCTCAGACATTTTAAAACAGGGCTTGGTTCCAAACTTCAGTCTCGGTAAGCAGGCTCTGAATGATATTGCCTTGACGGCTGAACTCTTATTCACCGAAATTCGAAGCGCATACCAACTCGGCCGGCCCAGTGTGACGCGGGAGCACAACGTCCACGGCTTCACCTTGCAAGGTCGGTTCGATCAGCTCAGTAAAAACCACTATCTCACCTATCGAGCAGGGGATCTCACAACTCGGCACCTTGTGCACCCCTGGCTTTCACACTTGTTACTCGCGTCATCTGGCACCGCCATCCAAACGCTGACTTACGGCGTTCGAAAAGGGCAGCTTGTGTCCGGTCACTTTGAACCGATGGACCAAGCCCGAGCCAAGGACTTGTTGAGGCCTTATCTACACGCCTTTACCCAAGGCAATTCAGGCCTACTCGTTTTTCCGTTCGAGACCTGTCGCGCACTGCTGTCTCATCTAGACAAGGGACGAACACTGCCGGATGCGCTTGTGCAGGTTGATCAAACTTGGCGCGATCCAAATGCCGTAACCGACGCTCAAGACCCCTATTGGTCACGCTTGATCGAATCGCCCTTGGCGCTGAGTCATTTCAACATCGATCAAGCTCGAACACTCCTTGATCCCATTACTGCAGCTTGGGTCCAATCATGAGCTTTGATCACACCCTGTTACTGCGAGAACAGCACCTCATCGAGGCCAGCGCCGGAACCGGTAAAACCCATCTCATCACAACGTTGTATCTCAGACTGATACTAGGTCGTGGCACGCCCGACGCTATAGCGCACCCCGTCCAAAACATCTTGGTTGTCACCTTCACCATCGCCGCAACTCAAGAGCTGAAGAACCGGATTCGCAACAGGATCAAATTCGCCCATGATGCTTTTAAACAAGGCGCTAGCAAAGACACTGAAATTGCAGATCTAATTGCTGATAGCGCGCATCCAGAACAGGACATTGGATATTTAAACCTTGCTCTGTTGTGGTTCGACGAAGCCAAGATTTTTACCATTCACGGGTTTTGTGCGCGTGTGATTCAGGACACTAGCTTTGAAGCAGGCTTGTTGTTCGAGCAACGACTGGATGCCCACCCTCATGATGCCTTGACCCGGGCAGCACAAGACGTTTTTCGAAACCTTATGTCGGGTCTTCCGCCGTTAGAGGAAGCCTTAGCATTAAATCTCTGGCCGACACCGGATGTCCTCGCAAACTCGATGGCACCGCTGATTAGAGTTCCTCACCCACGCTTTTCACCGGCACCAGCGGCAACGGGCTTTTCGAGCACCCTGCCAGCAAAAATGCGCGCCGCAAAAGACGCGTGGATCGCAGAAGACATCACAGCGCTCCTTCGGAGCAGTGAGATTCGCAAAAACAGCAAAGCGTGGCATCGCCTAGAGGAGATGGAGAAATTCTGCAGCAGTGACGCTCTCGGGCCAGATCAGGTGCTCTGGGGTTTGTGGACCACCAGTGCTTTAAAGACTCAGATGAAAAAGGGCTTTGAACCACCGATCCATCCTTTGTTTGATGAACTCGAGGTCATCCAGACGGCTTTAACCCGACAAGGGCAGATCATCAGCAGGCTCTGGCAAACCAATTTGGATGCCGTGCGGGCGCACCTTATCGCCCAACAAACGCAAGGCGCACTGACCCTGGACGATCTTTTATCGATCGTTAAGCAATCTGTAACCGCGCAACCGCTGCTGGCTGAAACCTTAAGCCGAGACTATCCCGCGATTCTCGTTGATGAGTTTCAAGACACTGACCAACAGCAATATGCGATTTTCAAACGCATTCATCAAGCCGCGAGCCCAGACCACTTGCTCATGCTCATTGGGGATCCTAAGCAGGCGATTTACAGTTTTCGCGGCGCCGATATTCATACCTATCTCAAAGCCAAGGACGATAGCGAGCACCTGCATAGTCTTCAAACCAATTGGCGATCCTCAGCTGAACTGGTTACCGCCACCAATCGGCTATTTGATCAACGCCAGCTTTTCTCCAGGGAGAACAGCATCGAATTCTTGCCATCTCTCGCCAATGCAGCACCGAATTCAAACGCTCTGACACTGTCGGGTCAGCCCGCCCCGCCAATCTGGTTTTGCATCGACGATCCAGAGTTCGCACTGAGAACTCAGCCCCAAGATCGCGCGCGCTTAGCAGCGCGCTGTGCTGAGGAAATCGCCTCCTGGCTCAAACCGGACGCGCCGCTCCGAATTAATCTCAACCAGATTCGAGCTGAGCAAATTGCTTTATTAACCCGAAACCGCCTTGAAGCAGAGCTGCTCAAAGCAGCCCTGCAACAACGGGGGATAGATAGCATTTTTTTGTCCCAGGATAAGGTGCTTGAACAGGACCTAACGATCGAGTTGGCAGTTGTTTTAACCGCAATTTTAACGCCCATGCATCGACCCGCCGTGCTATCGGCTTTATCAACCCAATTGCTTCAAACACCGCTTCAACAACTCCAAGCCCTACAACATGACCTTCAGGCGCTCAATCGGGTCTTCGAAACCTTCACCGCATATCAGAAGATTTGGCGAGGTCGCGGCATTGCGGCGCTCATCCTTCACTTGATCCAAGATCAAAACTTGGCTCAGCGCTGGCTCAGCCAACCGAACGGGCCTAGGGTCTTGACCAATCTAAGACACCTAGCGGAACTCTTGCAGCAGCAATCTCAGATGACCCCTAGCCGCGAGCAACTGATTACTTGGCTGATTCAGGACCACCAGAGGGATACCCAAAGCGTTGAGGACATTCAACAATTACGTCTGGAAACGGATGCGGACCTTGTCAAGATCATGACGCTGCATGGCGCTAAAGGCTTGGAGTTTGATATTGTCTGCTTGCCTTTCGCCCACTTTGGTAAGCCGCCCGCAAACGCCACCAATAGACCCCTTTTGTGCTACCAAGCGAATCAAGATGGCACGATCGAGGCTTGGGTCAATTTGGATGGCCGAGACGATCTCAAGCAAGCTGCTGTCACCGCGCAACAAGAAGAAGACATGCGATTACTTTATGTCGCCATGACGCGCGCGCGGTATCTCACACTGCTCGGGCTCGGTGCCAGCAAAGGGTTTCAAGCCTCGCCAGCCGCGCAGCTTTTAGGGTACCCATTGACCGATCCGCTTGCGGCATTATTAAAGCTGCCAGAGACGCAATTCAGACTGTGTTTGGGCGGCTCGCCACCCGACAGTTCAGTTCGACGCAACGTTACCACTGCTGAAAATTGGTTACCCGCGCTAACAAAACCCGTGGTTCGCAACGCGTGGCAGTTACACAGCTATACCCGGATTGTTAAAACCCAATTACAACCCGCGACGCCTATCCCTGTGCTTGCAATCAACCACACAGATTATGTCAGGGGCTTTGATGATGACGAACCCGAGCCGGTTGAACAACTGACCCTATCTGAGCAAGACACTTTGGAAGCCTATGTCACCCAGGGTTTCCCAAGGGGACCTCACGTGGGCGTCCTGATGCATCAACTACTCGAAAACATTGATTTTTCAGCACCGGTCGCATCGTTTGATCAAGCTATTAGTAGCCTACGCGCGCGCCTAAATTTGGCGGAGGACGATACGCCCCTGCTAAGGCAATGGCTACAAGCCATTTTGAGTCAACGTCTGACACCAACGGGACTAACCCTGCAAAGCCTCAACTTTAGTGATCGCTCGGACGAGCTCGAATTTCACTTTCCAGTAAGCGGCGCGCCCAAGCTGATCGAAATCGCAAAGCAATTCGGGTATCTAGACGACATCGCGTCCGTGCCATTGCAGCTTGAGGGCATGATGACAGGCAGCATCGATCTTTTATGCCGTCATCAGGGGCATTATTACGTGATCGACTATAAGACCAATCATCTTGGCAGTGCGACCTCAGACTATGAAGGCGACGCTTTAACCGCGGCAATCCATCATCATCAGTACGATTTACAGTACCTTCTTTATTGCGTCGCCGTTAAAAAAATATTGGCCGTACGCCAGCCTCATGTCGCCTTCGAAGACCTCTTCGGCGGTGTGGTGTATCTGTTTTTAAGAGGCATGACGGGCGGTCCAGAGACAGGCGTATACTTTGACCCGGTCCCAATAGATCTCATTCAGGCGCTTGATGCGAGTTTGAGCCCATGAGTGGACTACGATCGGATACGCGCGCGCTCAAACATCAAATGAGCCTGTTGATCAAAAGGATTATGCCGGCAACGCCATCCACGACACTTGCTTTGGTTCATGCTTTGATTGATGCTCTAAACGCTCAGCACAGCCATATTCTGCTTACACCAGAACAAGCACAGGCACTTGATACACCAGCCCACAAGCGCCTAATCGGCACCCCAGAGGAACACAATCCCCTGGTACTACTCGACAATCGATTGTATTTACGGCGCCTGTTTAATCTCGAAAAACGAGTTGCTCAACAACTTTTTTTGCGAAACCGTGAGGTCAAATCTGAGTCTGAAACCAATCTTAAACATTCCTATCCGACAATCAGGGCCGACGCGTTATCGGTTTCGCAAGAGGCTGCCGTTGCAACGGCATTGCGTCGGCAATTGACCATTATTAGTGGCGGCCCTGGCACCGGGAAAACGACGGTGATTCGCAGCATCGTGTCAGCGCTTAACCATCTAGACCCAAGCCTTCGAATTGCAATTACGGCGCCTACTGGCAAAGCCACAGCACGACTGGAAGACAGCTTTCGCGAGGACCTGAGCGCAGGGATTGATCCTGAAATCAAAACCATCCACCGTCTACTGGGCTTTGGCACTGGCAACGTACCGAGGTTCAATCAGATGCGCCGGCTCCCGACGGATGTACTCATTGCCGATGAAGCCAGCATGATCGATCTGAGCCTGGCGGACGCACTGTTTAGTGCTTTGCCGGAGACCGCCCGATTGATTTTAGTCGGTGACCCAGATCAGTTACCCTCAGTCAATCTAGGTCGCCTCCTGACCGATATCACCCCGCGCAACCCGACCCCTTTGCCCCCACAAGCACCGGAAGATGCACAGACGCGGCCGCCAACGACCGTCTTGGCCTCGGCCCAGTGCCAGTTGACGGAAAATTTTCGATTCACCGAGGGCGCAAGCATCAATGAACTGGCTGAAGCGCTGCAAGGCGGACAGCTTACGCTGCCTGATACCGGTGACAGCATTGAGACCATAGTGCCCAGAGCCTTAACGGATGATCTTTTAAAGTTGGCTTTTACCGGCTACTTCGACGCGCTGGCCGAGCACTCAAGCATCCAGAAGCTGCTTCAGACTCTTGAGGCGGTGCGGCTGCTGGCACCGGTCTATCACGGGGCATTGGGCGTGCATGACCTCAATGCAAAAATTGAGCATCTAATGCAGAAAATGGGTCTATTAAAACGCCTAAAAGGTGCACATTATCACGGGCAACCGATCCTAATTTTAAAAAATGATTACCAAATGGGGCTGTATAATGGCGATGTGGGGGTCTGTCTCGACACCCAGCATCTAAACCCGTCAGATCCAGATCGCGACGAAGACGCGCGTGGACTGATCGCTTTTTTTAAAACCGGCAGCGACTCGCAACCGCGGCGTTTTGCAATGAACGCATTGCCCGAGCATGAAACCTGTTTCGCAATGACCGTACACAAGGCCCAGGGTTCCGAATTCGATCATGTTCTCTTTGTACTACCAGACGCTTTGGACGACGCAACCCAGAGAACCTGGTCTCGGGAATTGATTTATACTGGTATCACCCGCGCCAAGCGCCAGCTTACCTTGGTTGCAACACCAGAATCGTGGCACCGCGCATCAAACAATGCATTGAATCGGCGGAGCGGCTTAGCCCTGCAACTGCAAAAGCTTGAGGCCGCACTATGAGCTCCATAAAACAACTGCTTCTACATGGTTTAAGCATCCTTTCGTGTATCTGGTTTTTCAGCAACCTAATGCTTTGGTTGACTGGCCTTGTGTTGATCACGCCATTCAAAATGATCCCCCTGCCGTGGCTTCAGACGAAGGTTGTCATCCCTCTCGCGCACGGCGCCTATCGAGCAGCGGTTCGAGTCAACAGCTTTTGGATGCAACGGATAGTGGGTATTGAAATTACGATAGAAGGCAGCGTCAATCGCCACCCAAACCCCATTGTTGTCTGTAACCATCAATCTTGGTTCGATATCCCCTTGGTGCAGGAGGTCATCGCAGGCCGTGGTCCTATCGTTCAGTTTCTGATTAAACGCGAGCTCGTTTGGGTACCGATTATTGGCTGGATTTGCTTGGTCTTGAACTTCCCAAGGCTCAATCGCTCCGGCGCTGCCAGCGATCGCGCCCAGGACTTGGCGGCCATCGAATCCGCTGCACAGTCACTTAACCAAGCGCCCGGCGCGCTACTCGTGTTTGCTGAAGGTAGCCGCTTTAGCGATGAAAAATCAGAGCGTCAAAACTCACCTTATCCCCACCTTTTAAAGCCAAAATTAGGCGGATTTAGCACCATGCTAAAGTATGCGCGGCCCGATACGCCCGTGCTAGACCTCACTATTTCTTATGCCACGGGCCAAGCTCAATTTTGGCGCTGCCTGCAAGGTGGCACGCCCCGCATTCGAATCCGGGTGGAGGCGTTTCTAGCAAAAGACATTTCCGATCCAGAGGCCTGGCTAAACAATCGATGGCAAGCCAAATCGGCTTGGCTTACCCAGGACATGTTGGTCAACGAACGCTAACTTAGATGCCGCCGAAGTGATCCAAGACGGGCTCATAAAGATACTGATCTAAGGCTGGAGTCCCCATCACTGGCTCGGACACCTTGTCGCTACCAGAGGCATTAGCAGCGCTCAGTAAATCGCTCAAGACGTATACATCAACGCCGATATTCATATCTTGAAACAACGCGTAGGTCGTGCCATCCCCGTACAAATCAATGCCGGTTTCAACCGCGGTTTGATCGCGAATATCGACGCCATCTAGAATGAGAGCGTCGTCCGAATCGCCATTGATGACCAAGACCTTATGGTCATTGGCCGGCACGTAAGCATCCAGACTATTATCGCCAACCAACTCAAAAACATCGGCAAAGGTTAAACTCAGACTGTCCAAACTGCTGTTGCCAGACATATCGACTTGTTCAAAGTTGGATAACTGGTCGAGATTACTGAAATCCACACTGCCAGAAAGCATCAGCGTATCCACGCCATTGCCGCCATCCATCTCAAGATCATCGCCATCAAAGACAATCGAATCGTTGCCATCTCCACCCAACTGTCGGTCCGCACCTCCAAGCGCATCTAACTGATCATCACCGCCCCGACCTACGAGCGTCTCGCCTTCAACGCTTGAGCCTTCGAGCACATCAACACCCGAATGACCATAACGGCTTACGCCCCCGTTGGTGTGCGTGACATTCACGAGCATATCCTGATCAAAGAACAAAGATACCGCTCCGTCAGAGACCCCGGTAAACAACTCCGGCGCATATGTCATCGTGACAGCACTACCGCTACTGGGTTCGTTCGCTGTTCGCATCTGGACGAATCGGTCTTCGGTATAGTCAAAATCGCCGCTGAGATTGATGACATCCCCAATATTGCCTTTGATCACCAAGCCTGCTTCGTCGTTTAACAGCGCATTTGACCCATCATTGATACTGCGCAGCGCACTGGCATCGAGGGCCATGGCCTGGCTGGTCGCATCCTCCATACTGAGCAACTCAATTCGCTCGAAACGGTGTCCCAACCAATCGTCGGCGGTGCCCAAGGTGTTATCAGCGCCCCCTTTGGTGAAGTCAAAGTTAACCGTACCCGGCAGCACAATTTGATCAACCCCAGTGCCCCCATCAATCCGGCTGATTGCAACCGAGTTCAGCACAAAGGTATCGTCTCCTGCTTCACCAAAAGCGCTATCACCAGATTCTAGGCCCTTTATCAGATCATCGCCGCCCGCTGCTAGGTAATGCGTCAACTCACTGCTGCCGCCAAAATCAAACACTGAACCAGAGCCGTCACCTTCTGCAAGGACGACGGCGCTATTAATCACGGGCGTTAAGGTTATACCCGTTGCGGTCTGGACCACGTCTGCCACGGTCCTCGAGCCACTGGTATCCAAAATCAGGCCATCGATGGTATCGAAGGACCCAAGGATGGCTGTTGCGCCAATCAATCCGACACTGGTCGCTGTCGAATATGTCGAGTTCACCGATAGCCGCCCGCCATTCAGTCGTAGCACTCCGGCGGGGCCACCAACTGACAAAAGGTCGCTATAGACCGTGCCAAAACCTGCGTCCAACGTGATGACGCTTCCGGCACTAACCGTAAATTCACCACTCGTTTTAACTTCCAAAGTACCCGTTGCGGCAGTGGTGGTAACCACCCCGGCTAAGTAGTTAGTCACGGTGTCACCAATGCCGAGCGTGCCGCTCAGCACTAAACCTGCGCCAGCTGCACTAGCATCAATAATTGAATTTTCCACTGTGCTATCAAAGATCAAATAGCTCCCCGCATTAACCGTTAGGATATCGGAGGCGCCAAGGGTAAGTCCCGAATACAGCCCCGAAAAATAGATCAAACCACTCGATTCGTGCTTCGCCTCAGAACTCGTCGCATCCAGGGTTAATTGACCCAAAGCATAAACCGAGCCTGTATTTAGCAGCACACCGTCGAGTTCAACGGTGCCAAAATCATCGCCGGTGGCGTTAATCTCAATGGTGAGATTCCCAGAATTGGAAAACGTGCCCGCCGCGGCATCGCTCCCAACCTTAATGAGATGGTTTAACGCGCCAGCGGGCGACCCAACCGTCATAAAGCCATCATTAACAAAGTCGTTGGTAAAGGCGACGCTCGTGGCACGACCGCCGATTAGCATGGCGTCGACCCCGACATAAAGATACGCGCCAGCCTGTTGCAGCACCGCCCCGTTAAACGTGACGGAATCCAGTAAATAAACGCCCGTCGTATCCGCGCTATAGCCTTCTGGATTGCGCAGATTGTAAAGATCACCATTAAAGACGCTAACGCCCGAAAGGGTGATCGCCGCTGGGTCGATGGCCGTCCAATCTGGATCAACTGAATTCACTAAAATAACGTTGGTATCAACCGTCAAATTATTAAAATAAATCGTTTCGCTATTCACCAAGGTCGCAGTTTCGGTTGTACCATTGGACAACCGAATACCGTCAGCAGTGTTGCCCTGCAAGGTCAGCGCTAGCGTGTCATCCTCCACAACGAAATCAATCGTGCCGGTTAATTGAAACTCGAGATAGCCCGTTAAACTAAGTTCACCCGTTGTGCCCAAATTACTCGTGAAACTGGTGCCGCCGCCGCTATCGATCGTGAGTTCACCGCCAAGGTATTCGCCAGAAACGTTGTCAGGGAGGGTAATGACCATATTGCCGCTGGGATCTTTAGTGGCCTCAGCGGTAAATGTGACCGAGCCATCAATATTATTGGTTGCATCACTCAGGCTGCCAAGGGTACCGCCCAAAACGACGGGCAAGTCTAGATACGAAATCGGTTCACTGACCGTAAAAGCAATTGTCCATATTCCAGCGGTGCTGGTTTCTACCGCAGAAATCGTTACGGCCCGTCCGGGTATGCTGAACACCGTGTCCTGCAATTTGATAAGGCCATGACTTGCAGCCGTGCTGCCGCCAACGAGCGTTAAACCATAGGTATCGGATAATCCAGAATTGACAAATATTGACAACTCACCGCCACGCGCATCCAAGGTATTATCATTCAGGCTAAAGATGCCGCTTCTTACGCTTGAGACGATCAAACGACCATCGCTGACGATCGTCGTATCACTGCCGTCGACAACGTCAAAGGCGCCAATTGACGTGTTGTCAAACCGGAGTTCCAGATCTCCGTGGTTAACAATATCAACCCCAACCGCAATGCCGTTATAAACTCCCGCCTCAATGACGCCCGAGTTGATGATCTGCCCCGAACCTGTAATGACTTGCGGGTCCAAAGGCGTGAGCGACAGCCCGCCACCCGCTTCAATTTCAACCGTAAGGTTCAGCTCGGCCGAATCCCATATGAAGCCTTGACCAATCTCGCTAATCACTATTTTGCCGTCACCGCCTGAATCAACGACGGCGCCCGAACGCAAAGTGATCCCGCCATGAACGATCAAGGCCCCACCCAAAACCAGATTTACAGTATCAACACTCGTCGATTCGGCGCCACCAACGTACAAACTGCTGCCGTAGGCCACCGTTGATTGATCCGCCACATTTAACGTTGTCGTTTCAGCCGTGGCATCGAAGTCGCCCTCCAGCGATAACGTGCCAACCGTTGTTGTCGTCGTTGAAGTTCCATAAACTGTCGAGGTTTCCAAACTAAAGGAATTCAGGGAGACAGTCTCGCCGGCGTCGACCGTTAAGGCGTGCGCAATCCGAACATCGTCGTTGATCGTCGGCGACTGAGTCAGAATAGTGCCACCCGAAGTCCAGGTTCCCGGATCATTGTCTGAGGCATACGTAAACGTCGTGGCATCTATCACTGTGACGGTTTGATAATAGATATCGAACGATGAAGGTGAATTCCCAAAAATGTCCACCAGTTGCCCAGTCACCAAACCATGATTACGGTCTGTGACCACCGTCACGGTTGTATCTATACTGGACCAATCCGCAGACTCAACAGCAACATTCGAGGCGTAATAATCCTCAATCTGAAGGTCTCCCGGATCAGGCCCAGGATCTGACGCAATGTAGGTAATGGTGTGGCTATCGATGACTGAGATCACACCATAATATGAATAACCGCCGCTTCCAGCGCCATAGATATTAACCGTTTGACCATCCGTCAAACCGTGCGCCGCACTGGTCACGAGGGTTGCAACCCCTGCTGACCAAGCTGCGCTCGCAACGTCTGCAAGCAAAGCTTCTCGCGCCCAAACTATTGATCCATCACCAAACCTGCCGCTTGCGCTGCTTTCAAACTCCATATCATCAGAAACCACAACCGAGATGGTTTGAACACTCGAATCACTGCTCGAAACGGTAGCTTGCACTTCGGCCTCGTAACCCGCCGCTAAATCCGTCGTCAACGTATTAAAATTCGCGCCCGAGATAGCATTGTCATAAAAAAGAAAAAGTGTATTGGAATCTTGGCCACTAAAGTTGTTGCCTAAAGAAGAGTCGTTAAAATTAAGCATTAGGCCGCCAAGATTGAAGGCGTCTGCATCCCCTCCTCGAACGACCCCGCCAGCTTCTAGGTAAAGCCCATTCACATAGTAGTATTCACTGCTTGTCGTGACTTCAAGCTGCAGGTTACTGGTACTGGCTAAAATCAGATCCCCATCCAAGGTTACATTCGCACCGGAATAGCTCGTAGATCCTGCCGAAGTGGCGCCATCAATCTCTAAAATCCCAGCATTACTGAGATTGCCCTCGAGGATAATGTCGCCCTCTCGAAAAATTAGCGCGCCGCCGGCGCTGTTCGTAATATCACCATCGATCAAAACCCGCGCATCGGAATACAGGCTTTGGTCAGCCGATTCGAGCTTCGTACCCTGCACCACCAAACTGCCTGAGTTGGTGAAACCGCCTGAAAGTATCAGGCTGGTGCTAAAACCATCGATAGAACCGCCGCTTTGGAAGGCGCCCGGGTCGCTTGCCGCTGCAAAGGAAAAGCTGGTGGTTGACGTTACCGTAACCTCACCTGTGTAGTTGTAACCCTCTGGAAAGGCATAGCGCATCCTAATCACATCGCCGGTGGCCAGCCCATGGGCCGCCGAGGTGTCAATCGTAATCACCCCAGCAGCCGCAGAATAGCTCCCGCCGCTGATCGAAATCGACGGACTGTAGACCAACTCACCCGAAGCTAGAGGGTCCAGGTTGATTTCAATATTGCCAAGATTGGTTAATGTTTGACTGACGATGAGGTTCGTGTCGACGCCAAGGGACTCATTCAACCGAATCACCCCAGAGGTCGCAATACTTGTATTGCCATTCAGGGCACTACGACCGCCGTTAACCTCAAGGGTGCCAGCAATCTGAAGATTGGTATTTACCACCTCGTTACCAAGGGTCCATTGATCCAGATTCGCAATGGTCAAGGTGTCAGCCGCGGCGTTGGTTAACGCGGCAATCGTCACTCGAGACCAATCAAAATTAAAGCCCGAATCAAATTGCGCGGTGGAAACGGCACCATCAATAAAGATCGTACTATCTGATTCAACGGAGCCCGATGCCTGACCAAACATAAGGTCGCCGTAACCGATTATCGTCGATTCAGCACTGAGGATCACACTGCCACCAGCAATGATGAGATCCGCATTCGGCGCCAAGGTAATGGTGCCAGCGCGCCAATCTAAGGACTGGCTCACATTACTAAATAACAGATCAGCACTCGCTCTGATCTCGCCAGTTAGCACCATATCCAACACGCTGAGCTCGTTTAGGTCGCTTGCAGGGATGTAAAAACTATCTAAAACTTGAGAAATCAAAACGCCGCTTTCTGTGTACGTACCAGTAACCGCCAGGTGTCCAGCAGATCCCGCGCCACCGGAAATCAAACCGTCATAATTATTATTGGTCAGCGTAATGGTCCCACTATTGAGCAGCGTCTCGGTGGTAATCCGTCCCCCAGATGAAATCGAAATAGTTCCTGCGGCACTTTGGATCAGGCTGCCGGACAGTGGATTCCCAGAGGTCGCAGAAACCTCAAGCTCAGCAGGTTGGGAGATGCTTACCTGGTTATAACCGGTTATCTCAACTATGCCGTCAGTGGTAAGACTCGCCAGCACCAAATACGGTGCAGCCGGTTGATTATCCGGCGTTAATAATAGTTGGCCCCCCACCGTTTGAACCGTATCACCAAAACTCACGCTAGCACTTTGAGCAATTCCGACTACCGGCGAGGTTATTGGGTTGCCGCTGGCATCTTCGAACGAATATCGATCCCCGACCCCGCTGGAGGTAAGTTGAACAATGCCTTCATTTTGAAGTTGGAACTGGTTCGCACCTGGGCTCGCTAAAATCAGAGATTGATTCACCAAGGTATCTAAGGCCGATATCCCAGCAAAATTCAGGCCCGCGACACTGCCTCTTATCGTTAAGACATCAGCTCCTGGACTGCTGTTAAGATCAACTAAAGCCGCGCCCTCGAGCGTTAAGTTGGTTCCAGTTTCAGAATAAACAGAAATAGATGTATTGCCAAAGACTGCGAGCCGATCACCCGCCTCAGAGGGCGCCCAAGCATAAACCGAGAGAATCCCAGAATTCTCAGCCGGATCTAGATAAACCGCTGCATAGTCCGACTCCCCGGAAACAAACTCATAAACTTGGTCAATGCTAGATAATATCGTAGGACTGCGAACACTTAGAATGAATTGATCGCTCGTGACTGGATTATCGCCGTCGCTAACCGAGGAGATCAATCGATAATCACCCACCACACTGGTCAGACTGCCGAAGAACACAGAGGATTCCGGCAACTTATCGGCGCTTCCCGTGACACTCAAATCTCGACCAATAGCACTGCTCGGCGTCGTAACCACAAAGCCACTGGGTAAGGCATCTGCCTGACTCAGGGTAATAGTGAGGTCGTCGAAGTCAGCGTAATTGACCAGTAACCCACTAGAGCCAGTTGTCACCACTTGGTGCGTCCGGGCACCATTGACTGCAACAGGCGCTGCGTTATCAATGTTAAAACGCAGTTCGGCCTCAACCGTCTCATTTCCATCACTGACTTGAACTGTGAAAACGTCTTCGATCAGATCCGTATCTTCTAACGCTAAGTCTTGTAAGCCGCTATCGGCAGAATAGCTATAACTGCCGTCGGTTTGTACCGTCAGCGTTCCGTAACTGCCTAAGACAAGCTGATTTACGGCTATCACCGATGTCGATGACGACAAGCTGCCTTGACGAGCCCCAACCACCGTTAGCGTATCAGTGACACTACCATCGGCATTGTCAGGGTCGATCGCGAAGCGCAATACGCCCTCGGCGCTTCCGACCATAATCTCATCAACAAATTGATCCGTTTCTATCGCCGCAAGCGTCACAACCGGGGCATCGTTTACCCCAGAAATTGTTACCGTTAATGTTTGACGACCTTCAATGGAGCCGCTCACATCAAGAATCACAGTGTCCGCATTCAAGTCCCGTGCATCATCCGTTAAAAAGACAATAGTGTCGGTGATCACCTCACCTTCATCTAAGCCTTGCACCGAGATCGATTCGTTTTGAAGACTATACGTCCATTCATCTCCAACTTGGGTCACGTCCCCATAATTGGCCGTAATCGGTAATAAAATGGCCCCTTCATTATCGGTGACTGTGATTTGCCCGGTGATCGTTTGATTGACCAAATCCCCGGCTGTCAGCGCTAAACCGCTTGGATTATCTAGCGTGAGCGTGAGGGTCGCGGGCAGGTTCGCCGTAAAAATCGAAACGTCTAGACTCACTTCACTGCCGTCAATACTCGTGAACGTGATCGTATCAACCAACGTCTCAGCCAGACTTTCATCAAGCGCCAGAACCGCGTCATTGGTATCGTCAAGGTCGTAAACCCAACCGCCATCCTCTGCGACCGTAACAACCCCAAAAAATGCCGTGGCTGAAGCAATTGATGCTTCACCAAGATCCGCATCTGTAAGGGTTATCTGGCCACTGGCCGAACCATCAAACAAGGCATTGCGCGTGACGGACGCATCCAATGCCGTGACACTAAGGTCCGCCGGATCGTTCACTCCAGTAACTGATATCCGAAGCTCTGCACTGGCGGTTAAAGCCCCATCTGAAACGCTGTAAGTAAAAACATCTTCATCCACTGTACCCGCCGCCAGCGCCTCAACTGCATTCGAATTGGCGGTATAGCGGTACGTGCCATCAGCATTCAGAATTAATGTGCCATAAGCACCGGTAAGGCCTACGCCAATTGTTCCGCTTGTACCAATCTGTGTTATGTCGCCCGCTCGAACGGCGGATACGACCAAGGTATCACCATCTATATCCGCATCATTCAAAAGCAGGTTTATGCCCGCAACTTCGCTGATCACGCCGTTTTCGACAACCGAATCAGCATTGCTGACGGCAACGGGTCTGTCGTTCGCGCCAATAACGGTTACTCGAAGCTCCGCGCTCGAGGTTAAAGACCCATCGGACACGGTGTAAGTGAACACATCTTCAACAGTCGCCCCCGCAGCCAAAGCTTCGACCGCGCTCGCATTCGCGACATAATTATAAGCGCCATCGGCAGCCAAGGTTAACGCGCCATAAGTGCCTGCCAGAGTCTCCCCAATGGTGCCACTCGTCCCAGTTTCGCTTAAATCACCAGCGCGAACCGCCAAGACTGATAAAGAATCACCATCGATATCCGCATCATCCGACAGCAGGCTCTTATCGACAAGAGCGTCATTCTCGACCACGGTTTCGATATTGCTGACAGCTGTAGGCGCATCATTCACCCCGGTGACTGAAACACGCAGTTCAGCACTTGAACTTAAACCGCCGTCGGATACGGTATAAGAAAATACATCCTCTGCAATCTCACCCGCGGACAGTGAGTCCGCCATATTGGCCGCATAGCTATAACTGCCGTTAGCATTCAGCGTTAACGTGCCATAGGTGCCAGAAAGCGCTGAACCAATGGTGCCGGTTGTACCAGTGGCAGTTAACGCACCGGAGCGCACTGCCGATACTGACAAAGCATCACCATCGATATCGCTATCATTGATGAGCAAATTTTTGTCAGCAATCAGTTCATCCTCAGCCACTGCTTCAACATTACTAACCGCGGTTGGTGCGTCGTTGACACCCGTTACAGAAATCCGTAATTCTGCACTCGAACTTAAAGCGCCATCCGAAACAGTGTACGTAAAGACGTCCTCAACCACTGTCCCAGCGGACAAGTCCTCGACCGCGCCCGCATTCGCAGCATAGCTATAATTGCCATTAGCATTTAGCGTTAAGGTGCCATAGGCACCAACCAGACTTTCTCCAACCGTGCCATCCTCGCCCTGCTCTGATAGAGCGCCGGCGCGGATGGCCGACACCGCGAGCGTATCGCCATCGACGTCTAGGTCATCTGAAAGCAGGCTCTTATCTTCTTCGAGCTCAATTAGTCCATTCTCAGCAATGGCATCTACATCACTGCTTGCAATTGGGTCATCGTTTACGGGTGTGATCGTGATCTCAACGGCGGCCTGAGATACGCGCCCTTGGCTATCTTGAATCGAATACGAAACAACATCAGCGCCATAAAAATCAGAAGGTCCTTGATAACTCAACGTGCCATCTTCATTAATCGTGATCGTTGCCGCAGACTCGGAGGTGGCAG
>Ga0233426_10000224_pt1 | contig 65095 bp, 54 predicted proteins | sample SI_118_April2016_6_FD_179875 | JGI IMG/M metagenome (GOLD analysis project Ga0233426, IMG submission 179875) | Seawater microbial communities from Saanich Inlet, British Columbia, Canada - SI_118_April2016_10_MG | ecosystem: Environmental > Aquatic > Marine > Inlet | place: Canada: British... | reverse complement strand
AAAAAATAAAAAACGGGGTGAAATACTCCTTCAGTGGCTTTTATTATTAAAAAAGCCTGAAAAGTTATTATTTTTAACCGTGACGAAGCGCATCGTAGTTATTGGTACGCTTCGCGCAAAGGTCTCAACTTTTATAAAAGCATGTAAACAGCGATATTATTTGTTTATATGATATTCATCATTGAGCTATTAAAAGATTAGCTAGCGCCATACAGAGAAAAATTATGACTCAACCCCCTGAAAGCTCATTAGATACACGCAAATGCGCTATGACGTTCGAAGTGGATACCACTGACGGTTTAGCTCGTCGCGGTCGTATGAAGTTCCCGCGTGGAACGGTAGAAACACCAGCGTTTATGCCCGTGGGTACGTATGGAACAGTAAAAGGCATGCTGCCAAGAGATGTAGAAGCCATTGGTGCAGAAATAGTATTAGGTAATACCTTTCATCTCATGCTGCGCCCAGGTACGGAAGTGATTAAGGCGCAGAAAAAAAAGCCTATGACTGCCAATGTGCAGTTGAACCCCGAAGATGATCAGCTGACAAGTGTAGAGCAGGCAGACGGTACGTTGCACGATTTTATGCAGTGGCATAAACCTATTCTGACTGATTCAGGTGGCTTTCAGGTATTCAGCTTAGGAAAAATGCGCAAAATTACCGAAGAGGGAGTGACGTTTCGCTCGCCGATAGATGGTAGCAAAATTTTTATGGATCCTGAAAAGTCGATGGAAGTGCAGCGGGAGCTAGGATCTGATGTTGTGATGATTTTTGACGAATGTACGCCTTATCCAGCGACTGAGCAAGAAGCGCGAGATTCGATGGAGCTGTCTCTGCGTTGGGCAAAAAGAAGTAAAGTGGCACATGGCAGCAACCCTTCGGCTTTGTTTGGCATTATTCAAGGTGGGATGTACGAGCATTTACGTCAAGTATCGCTAGACGGCCTAGAGCTGATGAATTTTGATGGCTATGCCATTGGCGGCTTGTCTGTTGGTGAGCCAAAAGATGAGATGGTAAAAGTGCTCAGTTATGTTGCTCATCAAATGCCTGCGAACAAACCCCGTTATTTAATGGGAGTCGGTAAGCCGGAAGACATTGTTGAAGCGGTAAGGCGAGGAGTTGATATGTTCGATTGTGTGATGCCAACTCGCAATGCACGCAATGGACACTTATTCACCTTTGACGGAGTAGTCAAAATTCGCAATGCAGTCCATCGTCATTCAGTAGAGCCCTTAGATTCAAGCTGTGATTGTTACACTTGCCAAAACTTTACTCGTAGTTACTTATATCATTTGGATAAGTGTGGCGAAATATTGGGTGCGCAGCTCAATACGATACATAATTTAAGGCATTATCAACGATTGATGGAAAAGTTACGTGATGCTATAGCAGGACATCGTTTAGAGGCTTTTGTAGAAGATTTTTACGAAGGTATAGGTAAAGATGTCCCTCCGCTAACTGTGAAGGTTGAATAGCGGTACTGGAGTCCCCAAAGTAAAGAGCTATTAAGAGAAGCCAAGGTAAGAATCATACCTAATGACCGATAAATGGGTATAATCGCTCACTTTGACAAAATAACCGATAAGAGGGATTTGATGACAAATCTCTTTTTTCATTAAAAACCGCTAAAAACGACTAAAGAGAGTGACCGAGAGAGTTATGCCTAACCGTTATCCATTGTGGAAATACCTGATGCTTGTTGCTGTGCTAGGTCTAGCGCTTGTTTACTCATCGGCAAATTTGTATGCCCCTGATCCCGCCGTGCAAATTTCAGGCACCTCAAGCGCATTATCGATTAATCAGCAAATTGTTAATCGTGCGACCAAGGCTTTAACAGAAAGCAATATTGAGTATTTTGGCGAGACAGTGACTGCAAAAAATGCGTTGATTCGCTTAACCGATAAAAATTTGCAGTTAAAAGCGAAAGATGTGATTAAGACCGCGCTAGGTGATGATTATATTGTCGCGCTTAATATGGCGCCGACGACACCACAGTGGCTAGTTGATCTGGGTGCATCACCAATGAAGCTTGGTTTGGACTTGTCTGGTGGTGTACATTTTTTAATGGAAGTCGACACTAAAGCGGTGGTTTCTACCCGCTTAGAATCTATGCCTATCGAATTAAAGCGGCAGTTACGACAGGCAAAGTTGCGTTATAAGGCAGTGGATATTAATGCTAATAACCAAATAGTAGCTAAATTCTCTACTGCTGATGTTCGTGATCAGGCGATGCCTGTTTTTCGTGCTGCATTGGCTGATTCATCAGCCTTGGCCAACCCGTTTTTAATTGAGCGATCAGACGAAGCTGATAGCTTTTATATTCGTGCGTCCATGACTGAACAGGCTATTAGCGATATCGAAGATTACGCGGTAGGTCAAAACTTAACGACTTTACGCAATCGTGTAAATGAATTAGGTGTTTCAGAGCCTATCGTTCAACGCCAAGGCCGCACGCGCATTGTGGTTGAATTACCTGGTGTTCAAGATACCGCAGAAGCTAAGCGTATTATTGGTAAAACAGCGAATCTAGAGTTTCGCTTAGAGGCTGAACCAGATGCTTCTCTAGCCTCTAAAGAATTATTCGAATATCGCGATGAAGGTGAACAGCTAGCAACAGGTGGTGCATACCTTCAGCGTAGCGCCGTTATTAATGGAACGAATGTTTCGGGTGCTCAAGCAGGGTTTGATGCAGAAAGCAGCCAGCCAAACGTTAATATTACGCTAGACAGCGATGGCGGTGCAAAAATGCATCGAGGTACGCGTAAAAACGTAGGTCGTCGTCTAGGGGTGTTATTTATAGAGTATAAAACCCGTACTCAGGATGCCAATGGCAATATACTGGCCAAGCCGGTACAAATTATTGAGAAGCGGATTATTAGTCTTGCGACGATTCAGTCTGCACTGAATGCTAACTTTCAGATTACCGGATTAGGTTCCGCTGCAGAGGCATCCGAATTGGCGCTACTATTGCGTGCAGGAGCTTTAGCCGCACCGATGACATTTGTGCAAGAAAGCACTATTGGGCCGTCGTTAGGCGAAGAAAATATTCGTCTAGGTGTGTTATCGGTACAGCTTGGTCTGGCATTGGTTCTCATTTTTATGCTGGTGTATTACCGCTTATTTGGTATCGCTGCAAATATCGCATTGGCAGCTAACCTTGTACTACTCACTGCGATTATGTCGCTATTTGGTGCGACCTTAACGTTGCCGGGTATTGCAGGTATTGTATTGACGGTAGGTATGGCAGTTGATGCGAATGTATTGATTTTCTCTCGCATTAAAGAAGAGCTCAAAAATGGTTTGTCTCCGCAGGGGGCGATTAGCGCTGGTTTTGATCGCGCATTTACCACCATTTTAGATGCTAACTTTACCACCTTAATCGTTGCCGTTATTTTATATGGCATAGGTACTGGGCCGATCAAAGGTTTTGCGGTTACTTTAGCGATAGGTATTTTGACCTCCATGTTTACCGCGATTGTAGGAACCCGTGCAGTGGTGAATTTGATGTACGGTAGTCGTCAGGTGAAAACCTTATCAATCTAATTATATAACTTGCTAATTTTAGTGCTTGAGTCATTTTGGCAATAGAGCGTTTATTTATACTTTAAAAGAAGACGATGCAATGTCTAACAGAAAAACAGCTAAAGAAGTGTTAAAAGAAAATGCTAACAACAGCGCAAAAAATAGTGCTAACGGTAGCAGTAACGAAAACAATGTAGCGCAAAAATGTATTAATTTTATGGGGCAACGATTTATCGCAATGATATTTTCCGCTGTCTTGCTCATTGCTTCTATTTCATCCTTGGCAATTAATGGCTTGCAGTTCGGATTAGATTTTACGGGTGGTTTACAGATAGAGCCACAATATAGTCAAGCGGCCAATCTTGAAGACGTGCGTACTGCGTTAGCAGCAAATGGTTTTAAAGATGCTGTCGTGGTGAATTTTGGTTCTGACCGTGATGTTAAAATAACCACACAGCAGAGCAGGGAAGAGTTGGTTGTTGCTCAGTTAGGAGCCGCCATTGCTTCGGTACAAGGTGATAATGTTTCGGTTGAGGTGGTGAGTGGCAGTAACGACCCAGCTCGGCCTAACGGGGCACTCATCATTAATTTCAGGGATGCTAGTGAAACCCTAAGGCAGGATATTGAAGGTTTCGTTGGTGAAATGGGGTTGAAGCAATACTCAATATCTACGCTAGTGGACAATAACTTCACTTTGTTAAGTGCGGAAGGTTTACAAGTGTTCACCGAAACATTACTGATTAATACCTTGAGTAATGCATCAGGTTCTGAAGTGATTATTAAACGCACAGAATTTGTGGGGCCTCAGGTGGGTGATGAGTTGCGAGACCAAGGCGGCATTGGTATGTTGTTCGCTTTAGCGATAGTAATGGCCTATGTAGCGTTACGCTTTCAGTTTAAATTCTCGGTTGCGTCTGTCGCTGCATTAGCTCATGACGTGATCGTTGTGTTGGGTTTCTTTTCTATATTTTCCCTAGACTTTGATTTGACGGTACTTGCGGCTGTGCTCGCCGTTATTGGTTATTCATTAAATGATACGATTGTTGTGTCCGACCGTATCCGTGAAAACTTTCGCTTAATGCGTACAGGCGATGCATTAGAGGTGATTAATGTATCGCTGACTCAAACATTAGGTCGAACTTTAGTGACTTCATTAACGACATTCTTGGTATTGCTAGCATTGTTTTTTGTTGGCGGTGAATTAATTCATGCGTTTTCTATCGCACTGATGATCGGTGTGATTATTGGTACTTACTCATCTGTTTATGTCGCGGCGAATATTTTATTAATGATGCATATTAGTAAAGAAGATTTAATGGTGCCGGTGAAAGAGGGCTCTGAAGAAATAGACGGTATGCCTTAATATACTAAGCTGTGTTAATAGTTTTTTTTAAAAGCGATATTAATAATATCGCTTTTTTTATACCTGCTACATATCGGTTTGATTGCCAACCATAAGAAAAATCGGCATTATTTGAATAGAATAGTAATGCGAAAAAGGAATATCCTATGAGCCTATGGTTACCAGAAGACGACATACTCTCTCGCTCGCCAGAAGTGCTACAGCAAGCATTGGCACGATACAGGCGTGTGCTGGATGGCAGTGGTTATGCGTTCTGGGAATGGGGCCTACACGACAATAGTTATAGTTGCGGTGGAAGCTTTTGGTCTAAGTTAGGTTACATGACTATTGAAGAGGCTGTCACCTGTGTTGAGAATGTTCAAGAGTACGTCCATCCCGATGACTTCAAAATGGTATCTGAAGTTGTTCTAAATCACCTTCGTTTTAATACGCCTATTGATATGGTCTATCGTATCAAAGCAAAAGATGGCCGTTATTGGTGGACACAGGCTTGCGCTAGTTCTACTCGAGATGAAAACGACCGAGTCACTTATTTATCCGGTGTTAACTTCGATTTATCCCATTTAAAAGATACGGAAAAAGCGTTGCGGCTTTCTGAAGCCCGTCATGAAAGAATTCTTGCTGCTTCTAACGATGGTATATGGGAGTGGTCGATTGGCGACAATAATGAAGACGGTTTGTTTCATACATCACACAGTTGTTGGCAGCATTTGGGGTACACCGAAGAAGAGGTCGACTCTCTTCCTGAAAATGAACGCTTATCTATCTGGCGTTCACATATACACCCTGATGATCTTTTAAATGCTCAGCGGGCCATGAAGCGACATTTCTTTTTAAAAGCGCCCTTCGATGTTGAATATCGAATGTTTAATCACGAGGGAAGAATTTTTTGGATGCGATCGCGCGGACAAGCTATTTTTAATGGCGCTGGGCGAGCTATCTTGATGTCAGGAATTAATATTGATATCACCGCCGTGAAAGAAGCGGAAAAGCGCGTACGTAAAGCAAAAAACGAAGCCGAAAAAGCAAATAATGCTAAATCCACTTTTCTTTCAAGTATGAGCCATGAGTTGCGCACACCATTAAATGCAATTATGGGATTTTCACAATTGGCGGTTAATAATTCTAGCTTGCCTTCTTCTCAACGAGAAAGCGCTAAGCAAATTTATTCGGCAGGTGAACATTTATTAAGATTGATTAACGATGTATTGGATTTGGCCCAAGTGGAGGCGGGGAAAATTACATTGACGCTTGAGCCACTATTGCCTAAACGAATAATACAAGACTGTTTTGCATTCGTATCTCCATTAGCCGTAGAGAGGGGAATAAATTTGCATTTTGTAGATTCGGATACGGATACTGTTTGTGTCTATGCAGATAGTATGCGCTTAAAGCAATGCTTGCTGAATATTATCAATAATGCCGTAAAATATAACACTGATAATGGCAGTGTTTTTGTTTCATTAAAGCAGAAAAAAAATAGCGTGTGTATTATCGTCGAAGACACAGGGAGTGGAATAAGTTCGGAAAAGCAAAAGCAACTATTTCAGCCTTTTAATCGTTTGGGAGCGGAACACTCTGCGGTCGAAGGCAGTGGCATAGGTTTGGTTGTGACTAAAGAGTTGGTTGAAAAAATGCAAGGCACATTGTCTTATCATGATGCCGTTTTTAATCTTAATGATATGACGAATATGGCGGAAAAAAATGATGGTGTTGTAAAGGGTGAGCTTCAAAGTGGCTCTGGATTTACTATTGAATTGCCCGTTGCCAATCCTATTGCTGATGATCAAGGTGCGCACGTTTTAGATGAAAGCATAATGCAAAATAATTTACTCAATGGTTCATTAGCGAGTAAAAATATTAAGTTGGCGACATTTAGGCGCAGACAGTCCTTAATTTATATTGAAGATAATTTACCTAATATTTATTTGATGAAAGAGTTCTTGGCTGAGTACTCTCAAATAGCATTGGATTGTTGTTCAGATCCGTTGGTCGGTTTACATAGAATACGTCAGCAGTTACCTGACCTTATTCTGCTAGATGTTAATCTGCCAAATATGAGCGGTATAGATTTAGTGAAGCTGATTAAAGCTGATAAAGTCACCCAGCATATTCCAGTGCTTGCCTTATCTGCGAATGCCATGCCATTCGATATTCAAAAAGGTAAGGATGCAGGTTTTGATGAATATCTAACAAAACCTGTCAATATTAACTCATTAGTGAGTCGGCTCAACCAATTTTTGTTGGTTTAAACAGGCAGAGAAAAGTGAGGGGTAATATAAAAATGCGCCATACGAAATCAAGTTCGATATGGCGCTACTGCTATGCTAATACTGATATGGTGCGATTTAGCCACGCTAATTATTGAACAGCACGGTTAATAGCAATTAGATATCACGCATATGTTTGCCAACAATTTGGAGTAGTGGTTTAAATACTTTTGGTGAGCCACAAACAACATTACCGCTTTCTAGCATCGAGTTACCGCCTTTGAAATCGCTGACAAAACCACCGGCTTCTTGCACAAGTAAAAGTCCCGCTGCAATATCCCAAGGCTTTAAGTTCATTTCCCAAAAACCATCGTAACGGCCAGCCGCGACATAGGCTAAGTCCAGCGATGCTGCACCCATTCGGCGAATGCCTGAAGTTTGGCCTGCAATTTCTTTTAATGTCGCTAAATAAGCATCTATATTGTCGAAAGAAAACCCGTTGAATGGAATGCCTGTTGAGATTAGAGCGCCTTCCAAGCTAGGGCGCGGGGTAATGCGTAAACGACGATCATTGAGTGCAGCACCTTTTCCGCGGCTTGCAGTAAATTCTTCTTGTTTGCTTGGGTCTAGGATGACCGCGTGCTGAATTTTGCCTTTGTGCAAGTAAGCTAGAGATATGGCGTAGTGGGGGATACCGTTAATAAAGTTAGTGGTGCCATCAATAGGATCAATAATCCATTCGCTATCTTTATCTTCGCCTTCAATATAACCCCCTTCTTCACCGTGAAAACAGTGTGTAGGGTAAGCTTTTCGAAGATTGTAAATAATTTCTTTTTCTACGGCTTTATCAACTTCAGTAACAAAGTCGTTGCGACTTTTTAACTCGATCATTTGAGGGCCGCGGTGTTGGGTGGCTTTTTCTAGCAGTAATGCCGCTTTGCGAGCAGCATTAAGTGCAACAGTAATCATGGGTTCCATAGATTCAGTCTCGATAGCAAATGGGATATTGTCAAAAAACGTCAACGAAGCGGGTTCGCTGATTAAACTTGTTAGTTGTTCGGACCTTGCTAGGGGGAAAGCAAAAGGACACTGTGTAGCAGGCGCGCAGTATAGCGGATGATTATGCAACTGTGTACTGCTTAATGGTTGTATGCTTAATGGTTGTAAAAAAATCAATACTCAGATGAAGAGGGCATGGCAGTGTGGGCAGTCAGCAAGGTGACTCTTCTCTGTTATGAGTAGGTTATGAGTTGGGCCATGAGCAGGCTTATGGCGTGAAAAGTATAGGCGCCGTACTACTTAAGGCTAACGTAGGTGAATTACGTTTTAAGTATTGCTGTTGAGTCTGTTAGAATGCGCGGCTTTTACATACTGTTTATTATTTTTGCTTGTGGCTGAATCGACTATGACTGATGACCAATCTGTTTTATCCCCTGAATCTATTAAGGCTTTGCAGTCCATCCGCATTGTATTGGTAAATACATCTCATCCCGGCAACATTGGTGGTGTTGCTCGAGCCATGAAAAACATGGGGTTGACCGAGCTCTACCTCGTATCACCTAAAGATTATCCCTCAGAGAGAGCTGAGTGGCGAGCTTCTAATGCGCTTGATGTTTTACAGTCGGCGACGGTGGTGGATACGCTAGATGATGCAATTGCAGATTGTGGTTTAGTGATTGGTACCAGTGCGCGCGCACGCCGCATTCCTTGGCCACTGGTGACGCCGCGAGAATGTGCAGATCGTAGTTATCATGAGTCAAGCACCCATCCTGTCGCAATAGTCTTTGGTCGTGAAGATAGGGGGCTGACAAATGAAGAGCTGCACAAGTGTAATTATCACGTACATATTCCATCTAATCCTGATTATAGCTCTCTTAATCTTGCAGCTGCCGTGCAGGTTGTCGCCTACGAAGTGCGGATGACGTGTTTAAATAATCAACAAGGTAAACCCATTCACTTTGATGATTGGGATATGCCCCCCGCTAAAAATAATGCATTAGAGCATTATTATGAGCACTTGCAGTCAACCTTAGAAAAGGTAGGCTTTTTAGAGCCTGAGAATCCAAGACAAACGATGACGCGACTGCGTCGTTTATATAGTCGTGTTCGTTTGGATGAAATGGAGCTTAATATTCTTCGTGGAGTGTTGACGGCCATGCAAAACTTTGTGTATCGCACCGAGAAAAAACTAAACGACTTGGAAGCACGTACGAATGAAGGTAAGGCGATGGAATAACGTGCTGTAGCGCGCAGCAAATAACCTAGTGGGATACTAGGTTATTTGCTTGACTAAAACAGTTGGTTATTGCACAATTGCTTCATTGATTGATGTACTTCTTTATTCGTAAAGGGCTTTTGCTATGCGTTTAACCACGAAAGGTCGCTATGCCGTGACTGCCATGCTGGATTTGGCTATTCATAGTGATAAAGGGCCTGTGAGCTTGTCTGAAATTTCTAAACGGCAGGAAATATCGTTGTCCTATTTAGAGCAACTGTTTTCCAAGCTACGTAAAGCGGATCTGGTGGCGAGTATTCGTGGTCCAGGTGGCGGTTATCAGTTAGGTAGAACCTTAGACACTATATACATTGCCCAAATCGTTGATGCGGTAAATGAATCCATTGATGCAACCAATTGTGGTGGTAAAGGTAACTGTCAGCAGGGTGAAGTGTGTCTTACGCATCATTTATGGTCTGACCTTAGTGATCAGATTCACCAATTTTTAAACAGCATTAGTTTGGCTAAACTTGTTGAGCGACGTGACGTTAAAGCGGTAACTCGGCGCCAAGATAGCCAAGTTCAAAATGATCAGACTAACAATAGTCAAGTGATAGAGAGTGCTTTACATAAAATAGACGTGATTCAGTCGTCACAGATTGCATAATTAATGAATACTACATTGCAGGTTAACGCTAGATTAGCACGATAAGTCGACATGGATTTTGCGGCGAACCTGTAAGTCATTATTTAAAATACTAAACTCAAGAATTATTTAGAGAGTGTTATGAAATTACCCATTTATTTTGATTATTCTGCCACCACCCCTGTAGATCCTCGTGTTGCTCAGGCGATGATTGATTGCTTAACGATAGAGGGTAATTTTGGTAATCCCGCATCGCGTTCGCACTATTTTGGCTGGAAGGCGGAAGAAGCCGTTGAAAATGCCCGTCAGAATGTAGCGGACTTGGTAGGCGCTGATCCTCGTGAAATCGTTTGGACGAGTGGAGCTACTGAATCTAATAATTTAGCCATTAAAGGTGTCGCTCAATTTAATCACAAACGCGGCAAGCATGTTATTACTTCAAAAATTGAGCACAAAGCTGTACTAGATGCTTGTCGTCAGTTAGAGCGTGAAGGTTTTGAAGTAACTTACCTTGATCCTAATAGTGACGGGCTAATTACTGCTGAACAAGTGGCCGATGCCATTCGTGAAGACACGACACTCGTTTCATTGATGCATGTTAATAATGAAATTGGCGTGATTAACGATATCGCTTCTATTGGTAAAGTATGCCGTAGTAAAAAAGTTTTTTTCCATGTTGATGCAGCACAAAGCACAGGAAAAATTGCGATTAATGTTGAAGATATGCAAGTCGACTTGATGTCGTTTTCTGGTCATAAGTCTTACGGGCCTAAAGGTGTAGGCGCGTTGTTTGTACGCCGTAAACCTCGCGTACGTTTGGAAGCACAAATTCATGGTGGTGGTCATGAGCGCGGTATGCGTTCAGGTACGTTACCAACGCATCAAATTGTGGGCATGGGCGAAGCGTTTCGCTTGGCTAAATTGGAGTTAGACAAAGATTACGCTCACGCATTAACCATGCGTAATCGCTTGCTTGAGGGTGTGAAAGACTTAGAAGAAGTGCATGTTAATGGTTCTTTAGATCAACGTGTACCGCATAACTTGAATATCAGCTTTGCCTTTGTAGAAGGTGAGTCGTTGATTATGTCGTTGAAAGATTTAGCGGTATCGTCTGGTTCTGCTTGTACATCAGCGAGCCTAGAGCCTTCATATGTATTGCGTGCATTAGGGCTAAATGACGAATTAGCACATAGCTCTTTGCGTTTTAGTTTTGGGCGCTTTACCAGCGAAGAAGAAATCGATCATGCGATTCTCCAGCTTCATCAGGCGGTGAGCAAGTTACGTGAATTGTCTCCACTATGGGACATGCATCAAGACGGTATTGATTTAAATACTATCGAATGGGCAGCACATTAATTTAATTTTCATACGATTTCAGTGTGTGTTTTTTACCGGTAATCGTTAATAGTACAGAGCAGTCTAGAGGAAAGTATCATGGCTTATAGCGAAAAAGTAATTGATCATTATGAAAATCCACGTAACGTCGGCAAGATGGACGATAAAGCGGATAATGTAGGAACTGGCATGGTTGGCGCTCCTGCTTGTGGTGATGTGATGCGTTTACAGATCCAGGTAAGTGATGAGGGTATTATTGAAGATGCTAAATTCAAAACCTATGGTTGTGGTTCAGCTATTGCCTCTAGCTCATTGTTAACTGAGTGGGTCAAAGGCAAAACATTGGATGAAGCGAGTCAAATTAAAAATACTGAATTAGCCGAAGAGTTAGCTTTGCCGCCTGTGAAAATACATTGTTCTGTACTAGCAGAAGATGCGATTAAAGCAGCGGTTAATGACGTTCGCCAAAAACGTTCTTAATATTTGTTGGTGTATGAGTAGGTAGATAGCAATGGCAATATCAATGACAGAAGTGGCTAAAAGCCATATAGGTAAACAAATACAAGGGCGAGGTAATACATTGGGCATCCGAGTGGGTGTTAAAACTGCTGGATGTTCTGGTTTATCTTACGTACTTGAATTTGTTGATAGTCTGGAAGAGACCGATCATGTTTTTGATCAGGGTGATTTCAGTTTAGTTGTTGATCCTAAAAGTCTTGTTTATTTAGATGGAACGCAAATGGATTTTGTGAAAGAAGGTCTCAATGAGGGGTTTGAGTTTAAAAATCCTAATATGAAAAATGAATGTGGGTGTGGGGAAAGTTTCCACGTGTAAAATACGTTATTCCGATGAATGCCGGTGCTATTTAGTACCGGCATTTTTATTTCGGGGTGTTCGGTTTTTATAGCAGTAGCGAGTTTATAGGTATTACGATGGATTTTACTCAAAACTATTTTGACTTATTGAAAGTTCCACAAGGTTTTTTTATTGATAAGGGCGTGCTGTCGGCTAATTATCGAGATCTACAAAAGACATTTCACCCAGATAAGTCAGCCAGTAAACCTGCGAGTGAGCAGCGTACGGCGGTACAATTTGCAGGCTACATTAATACTGCCTACGAGACGTTGTTATCACCAGTAGAGCGCGCAACATATTTGTTATTATTGGCTGGCGAAGTGATTGATGATCAGTCGGCAACGGTAAATGACGGACAGTTTTTATTTTTGCAGATGGAGTGGCGAGAGTCTCTTGTAGAGATTAAAAGTGATAGTAATTCTGACAGCGGAGAAGAGCAGTTAGAAGCCTTACTGGTAACGGTTAAGCAAGCTTTTGCTGAATTAGAAGTGGCATTTAGTCAGCAGTATGTAGATAAAGAGTTTTTAGAAGCGAAAAACACCATTGCTAAGATGCAATTTGTTGCCAAAATGTTGAAAGAAATCGACTCCGCAGAAGCGGCACTTTTTGATTAAAGAGTTAATTTTTTATGGCTTTATTACAAATATCAGAATCCGGTCAATCACCTGAGCCGCATGCGAATGAAAAAAAACGGGCGGTGGGCATTGACTTGGGAACCAGCAACTCACTAGTTGCGACAGCTCACGGTGGCTTGTTGAATACAGGCAGTGCGGCTGAAGGAAGTGATAGCAGGATAGAGGTCTTATCAGATGAGCTAGGAAATCAATTGCTCCCATCGGTTGTAAGATATATCTCGAACTCTGATAGTACATCTACTGTCGTTGGTCAGCAGGCAAAAATAGCGGCGGCAGAGGATGCGTTAAACACGATTTTTTCTGTTAAGCGTTTGATGGGCAAGCACGTTGACGATGTAAACAATGCCAATCAACATGCATTTCCTTATGAGTTTTTCCAGCGACCCGATGGTGTGGCGGCGATTAATACCGCCCATGGCCCCAAAACTCCGGTCGAAGTCTCTGCAGAGATATTATCTGTCTTAGCAGAAAGGGGTAGGCATGCATTAGGCGGTGAGCTTGATGGTGTTGTTATTACGGTGCCAGCCTACTTTGATGATGCACAACGCCAAGCGACAAAAGATGCCGCACGTTTGGCGGGTTTACATGTTTTGCGTTTACTGAATGAGCCCACGGCAGCAGCAGTGGCTTACGGCTTAGATAAGCAAGATGCAGGTGTTATTGCTGTGTATGATTTGGGAGGAGGCACCTTTGACATGTCGTTATTGCGACTATCAAAAGGCGTCTTCGAAGTACTGGCTACAGGTGGTAATTCATCCCTAGGTGGTGACGACTTTGATCGCGCGATTATGGAATGGGTATGCACTGAACTGTCATTAGATAGTCAGGCTCTCACGCCAACTGAAGAGAGGCAATTACTGACTGTTGCCTGTGATTTAAAAGAAGGGTTAACGGAAAATATCTCCCATACTTGTGTTTATCAGCAGCACAGTATTTGCTTGGATCGTGATCAGTTGGCGAATATTATAGATCCTCTGATACAAACGACTATTCGTTCGTGTAAGCGCGTTTTACGAGACGCTAAAATAGAAAAAAACGAAATAAATCATTTGGTTATGGTGGGGGGCTCGACTAGAAACTTACGTGTGCGTGAGCGTATTGGAGAGTTTTTTGAGCAGCCGCCACTAGTCGATATCGACCCTGACAAAGTGGTTGCAGTAGGCGCTGCGATTCAAGCAGATATACTCGTGGGCAACAAACCGGATAGTGATTTATTATTGCTTGACGTTCTGCCATTATCTCTAGGGCTGGAGACGATGGGCGGGTTGGTTGAAAAAGTGATTAATCGTAATACCACTATACCGGTTGTCAAAGCACAAGAGTTTACAACCTTTAAAGATGGCCAAACGGCTATGTCGATTCACGTGTTACAAGGAGAGAGAGAGCTTGTTGACGACTGTCGTTCATTGGCTCGCTTCGAGTTACGTGGTATTCCGCCGATGGTTGCTGGTGCGGCTCATATTCGAGTCACGTTTCAGGTGGACGCCGATGGTTTGCTTGGTGTTTCAGCGATGGAAAAATCAACGGGTATTGAGTCCTCTATAGTTGTTAAACCGTCTTACGGGTTAGATGATGAAAGTATTACCCAAATGATCACATCGTCATTCGAATACGCACAAACCGATATTGCCGCGCGAGCTTTGCGAGAGCAGCAAGTCGAAGCGAGTAGAGTGATCGAATCGTTGGGTTCGGCATTAGCGGATAATGGAAGGGCGTTATTAGCGGATGAAGAATATCAGTATTTATCTGGCCTAATTGTTGAGCTAGAAGCGCTTGCTCAGCAATCCAGCGGAGATGATATTAAGTCAATGATTGATCGAATTGGCAAAGAGTCTGAAGGGTTTGCGGCTCGCCGTATGGATGTCAGCATTAAGCAGGCGCTATCTGGTAAAACCTTGGATGATGCAATGTCTTAATAGCTTTTTGAGGTTTAGGTTACGAATCCTCCGACGTTTTAATAATTAACTAACACATTATTTGAAGCTGGCTAGCCTTGTGATAAGTGCGGCAGTTTCTATATCTGAGTATATAAGCATGACTAAAATCGTTTTTTTACCCCACGAAGAAATATGCCCTAATGGCCTTGAGATAGAGGCGGAAAAAGGGGAAAGCATCTGTAGGGCCGCCTTGCGCAATGGTATTGATATAGAGCACGCATGTGAAATGAGCTGCGCTTGTACGACATGTCATGTGTTGATTCGAGAAGGTTATTATTCTCTAGAGCAAGCGGATGAGCTAGAAGATGATTATCTAGATAAAGCGTGGGGCTTAGAGCCTGATTCAAGGTTGAGCTGCCAAGCCTTAGTTGCTGATGAGGATTTGGTAGTAGAAATACCTAAATACACGATTAATATGGTGTCTGAAAACCACTAATAGATAGGTTTTTTTGAAAGAGTGGCGGTATCTGACACTCTTTACTTAGTCTTTTTTCTTTAGGTTTTAAGCTTAGTTCGTTAGTCCAATGACGTAGTGCTTACACTTAGGTGTCGTACTGGGGGCGTAGAAGCTGCATCGAAAGCCGTTAGCTATCCAGAAAAGTAATTAGCTTTCAAGCCTTTTACGCCTACATTGATAGATAAAATACAACCAGTCATTGATTGCTTTTTTGAAAGATATTGGTCGTAGCCCGTTCCGTTGGTTGCGATAAAGAGTTTATCTAAATTTTCCCCTCCAAAAGTACAATGCATGACGTTAGGGGCAAGAATGTCAATTTTTTCAATTCTCGTCCCTTGTTTGTCGTAGCAACTTATAAGTCCTCCACCTAAGTGGCATACCCATAAATTATCTTCGCTGTCGACGCAAAGTCCGTGAGGCTGTCCTTCTGACTTTGAGATGCGGCAAAAAACATCAGTAGATATAGGCTGCAGCTCATTATTCAGTTTCGTAGCATAGATATGCTGGCCATTTTTAGTGCTTTGATAAAGTGTCCTGCCGTCGTGAGAAAATGCTGGCTCTGCGGCAGATTCTATACCTTCATGGCTAAAGCGGTCGATGGAGAGGCCGGGAGAGAGTTGATATATATGGCTTTGTCTGCGCCCCTTGCTGGAAATGCTAGTGCTTGTCCAGTAATTGCCTTGTGAATCAGCAATGCCCCCCGTGGATTGAAAGTCACTAAAAAAGGGCTCAGGTTTTGAAATATAAGAAACCTTGCGGGTTTTTATATCAAAAAAACCGACACCATCCTTTAATGTGGCGATAAATCCATTTTTAATACTCGGTGATAAGCTGAGAATAGGTTGGCCTAACTCACAATCGGTGATTGTTTTGCTGGGTTCGTGGTACTGATATAGTTTTTGCTGGTTATGTTCAATCCAAAATAGAGAGGATTGAGTATCGATCCATACCGGCTGGCCGTTACAACTGTTTTCGATATAAACAACGGTCTCAAGGTTTGTCATAATTCACTCTTAGTACTCATTGGTCTGCCGGATGATGATTTTAGCGCCAAATATTATACTGGAAACGTTTACATTCGGTCAAATGCGTCTTTGTGTCAAGAGTTGTTTTCGTTTAAGAGGGTGCTTTAGCCGTTGAGGCACGCAAAATTAATTGAAAAGGAGGGTAGCTGGGAGAGTTTGAGGTTCTAGAAGAGTTAGCTGTGTGATCTAGCTGTTTAACAGAAGGTTCATAAGTAGGATCTATTTTGCTGCAAAGAAGTTGAATAGCATCATGAGCAATGTCGGAGAGTGGGAGCTCTACAGTCGATAAAGGAGGGCTGGTTTTAGAGGCGTAACGAATATTATTAAACCCCATAATAGATATGTTGTTGGGTACCTGATGTCCTGCTGCTTTACACAAAGGCATGATATCAATAGCGATATCATCATCAACACAAAAAATCGCAGTGGTGGCTGGGTGTGTAGAAAATACTTGTTCGAGCAATATAGGTAAATTGCAGGGCTGCTGGCAGGCGTATAAAACTTTTTCTGTTTTGAAGTTGGCTTGCTTAATTGCGTCGGAATACCCTTTGATACGTTGCATATAGGCAGTGTTGATGGCTTCAGGGCTGATACAAACGATATGTTTATGCCCTAAAGAAATTAAGTGATTGGTGGCCTTTAGTGCAGCCCTATAGTTATCTAACCCTAAATATTGGGTAGATGATAGATCTTTGTGATTAGCTCCCTCAATAAAAACAATAGGTAATTGTTGCAAAATTTCCTGGGTTTTTCGATTAGCCTGTGGCATATCCGTCATGACGATTAATCCGTCCGCCTGCTTGCTGTTTAACATGTCTTGATAGTATTTAACGGTGACAGGGGCTTGGCTGCTTTCTTTGATAAGCACGTCATAGCCTTTAGCTTGGGCGGTGGTGGTGATAGCGTGGGTGAAATTTTCATATATCGGATTACCTATGCGGTAAACCACGACGATGATTAGCCCCGACTTTCCTCGTCTAAAATTTTGCGCCAAGGTGTTTGGCTTGTAATTTACAGCATCTACTGCATTTTTGACTCTTTCGTAGGTGGCTTGTTTTAAAAGATTTGGCTTGCTGAAGAATCTAGATACGGTGGCGATAGACACACCTGCAATTTCAGCGACTTTTTTGATAGACATATTGCTTCAAGACCCTTTGATCAGCGTTTACCGGCGGCATATTCGTGGTTCGCTGTGACTATTGCCTCTAAGTATCATCTTTTTTAGCTATAAATGTAAAATATAATTGACAAATATTTTTTTGTGTCACCTAAATCATTTTTGTGAGTGTTTTTTAACTCCTTTAATTATGCTTTTTGCTGTTTTTATTACTTTAAGAGCTTAAAAAGAAGTCTTCTTAGTGTGTGCTTTCCTGATCGTTAGTATGTTTTCTAGTTTTTATTGACTCTTTTATTGTTTGCTTCGCTAGTAGTGGTCGTCAACCGATAATAAATTCACCCATACTATTGCTGTCACTTGTATAAATCCTTAGAATGGCGACCCCTGAGGGTTGACTGGTATATTCCAGTTATTTACCCAATATGTATTTCATTCATAACCTATATTAAGAGAGAATTCTGTGACTGTTCAACGCACACTATCTATCATTAAACCTGATGCCGTTGCTAAAAACGTAATAGGCGAAATTATTGCTCGTTTCGAGCAGGCAAACCTAACCATTACTGCTGCAAAAATGCTTCATTTGTCAAAAGAGCAGGCAGAAGGTTTCTATGCAGAGCATAGCGAGCGTCCTTTTTTCGGGCCATTGGTTGAATTTATGACTTCTGGTCCAGTGGTTGTTCAAGTATTAGAAGGTGAAGGCGCTGTATTGAAAAATCGTGAATTAATGGGCGCTACTAACCCTCAAGAAGCAGAAGCAGGTACTATCCGCTCTGATTTTGCTCAGTCAATCGATGCAAACGCAGTTCATGGTTCGGACTCTCCTGAATCAGCAGCACGTGAAATTTCCTATTTCTTTGCTAGTGAAGAACTTTGCCTACGTGTGTGAGCTAACTTAAATGCAGAAAGTAATTGATGTTGACGGTGCTATAGTGAATACAGAAATGCCCGAAAAAATAAATCTGTTGGGTTTATCGACATCAAAGCTGACTGCATTTTTTGAGTCTATAGGCGAAAAGAAATTTCGTGCTATCCAGGTTCAAAAATGGATTCACCAAAATGGCGTTGATGATTTCAACGCTATGTCAAATATTAGTAAGCCCCTTCGAGAAAAGCTTAGTCGCATTGCAGAGATTCGTGCTCCAGAGGTTATCAAACAGCTGGATTCAGTCGATGGCACCCGTAAATTTTTAATAAAAGTCTCTGGTGAAAATGTTGTTGAAACAGTATTTATTCCTGACGGAGATAGAGGGACGCTGTGTGTTTCATCACAGGTGGGCTGTTCCTTGGATTGTAGTTTTTGTGCGACAGGAAAACAGGGTTTTAACCGTGATCTGACTGCCGCTGAAATTATCGGTCAAGTTTGGATTGCAGCCAAGTCATACGGCCAGCTTGATCCTAAAGCCGATCGTACGGTGACGAATGTCGTGATGATGGGAATGGGCGAACCGTTGCTTAATTTTGATAATGTTGTCGATTCCATGAATTTGATGATGGACGACAATGCTTATGGTTTATCAAAGCGGCGAGTGACTTTAAGCACATCAGGAGTGGTGCCTGCACTAGACCGTTTAGGGGAGCATTGTGACGTGAGTTTGGCTGTTTCCTTGCATGCGCCAAACGATGCATTGCGTAATGAACTGGTTCCTATCAACAAAAAATATCCTATCGCGGTATTGTTAGCATCAGCTAAACGTTATATTGATGGCTTACCTGACAATAGACGAAAAATGACGATTGAATATACCTTGATTGATCAAGTAAACGATCGCCCGCACCATGCTTATGAGCTTGCGGAACTTTTGCGAGAAATTCCTGTCAAGATTAACTTAATTCCATTTAACCCTTTTGACTTGGTCAATTACAAGCGTGTTAGTAATAATGCATTAAGAAATTTCCAAAACATCTTAATTAATGAAGGCTTTACAACAACAGTAAGAACGACTCGCGGTGATGATATTGATGCTGCGTGTGGCCAGTTAGCGGGAGATATTAATGATCTGACTTCTCGCAGTGCTCGCCACCTAGCTAAGTTGAATAAAGATGAGCTGGGCAAAGGTAAGCTAAATAAACAAAAGCAGCAAGATAGTGAACCAGAAGCAGCCCCTATAAAATGGACATCATAACGACATATTGTGGCCGCCATAAAAATCATTTTAACTATAGAGGTATAATAGCTGTGTTCACTCGTCTTTTCTTTATTAGTATGGTGCTTAGTTTGGTTGTCTCGCTTTCGGCTTGTGTGACGACTAATACAGGCAATGCACCCGTCCCCAATCCTGAAAAAGCACACGATGCACACCTGAACTTAGGTCTGACCTATTTGCAAAAAGATAATAGGGAGGCGTCACGCCGTCACTTAGAAAAGGCACTTCGCTTGCAGCCTGATTCTGCTCCAGCACATAATGGCCTAGGGATGCTGTATCAATTGACGGGTGAAATGTCGTTGGCTGAGACATCATTCTTACGTGCAATCAAAGAGGATGCTGAATTTACTCAGGCAAATGTGAGCTACGGTCGCTTTTTGTTTGAGCAAGAGCGTTATGAAGAGGCATATAAATACTTTGAAATAGCAACGAAAGATGTTTCATTTCAGCAGCGAGCACTAGCGCTGACCTACATGGGGCAGACAGCATTGATGTTAGATAAAAAAATTAAAGCTAAGTCTTTATTCAATCACGCGACAAACATCGATAACAAGCTTTCTTTGCCTATGATAGAGTTGGCAGAGCTGTATTTTGATGAAAATAACTATGCAAAATCTAAAGAATATCTAGACAGGTACATGGATATCTCAGGTCGCACTGCACGTAGTTTATGGCTTGGTATACGTATAGAAAGGATTTTTGGTAATAAGGATAAGGAAGCGAGTTACGCTTTAGCACTACGCAATTTGCATCCATACTCAAAAGAGTACTTGTCGTATAAAAATGAATTGCTGAAAAGCAACTGATAATAATAAGGCGGTAAACAAATAATGAACAGCCACGATTCTGGCGCTTCACTTACTGATAAAAAACGGCTAACCGCCGGTCAAGTTCTTGCTGAGCGCAGAGAGAAATTAGGTTTAACCATAGAAGAGTGTGCAGAAACCTTAAAATTATCCGTCAGTAAGATGAAGGCTTTAGAAGCGGATGACGACACTCCTTTTTCTTCTGAGATATTCCTTCGAGGCTATCTCAAAAACTATGCTAAATTAGTTGACCTTCCAGCAAGCGATGTTCTCTATTATTACGATTCTCAACGCCAATTCGTTAGTGGTGATGTAGAGGGCGCAGATTCTCAAGAGGGCGTTCAGTCTAACAAAAAATGGTGGTTACCCTATGCCTTGGCTGCGTTTATCATTGCTGCTTGGTTTGTTTTGTCGAATGATATTGAGTTAGAAGGGTATTTGCCAGCAGATACAGCTGTTTTAAATGGATCGATTCAAGTAGAAGAACAGCTTGGTCAATCTGGTGAATTATTATCTGGAAGTGATTTAGGTGTCGACATTGATGAAGGTGACTCATTATTAAATAAAGCGTCTGAAGAGGTGTCTAACGATACTCAGCTGCCTGAAGAGAATGAGCCTACTGCTAAAGATTTAATCGAGCCAGTGGAGTCTCTAATTCAGTTGCAACAAGAATGGAAAGATGGAACTCCTGCTGAAAGCTTGCCAGAAAACTCGTCTACTTCTTCTAATATCGACAATACCTCCTCGGCTATTGATGTGCCAGCACAAAATGTTATTAACACTTTGGGAGAAGAGGAACAGCATGGCGATTTACTTAATGATTCCGTGGTTTCAAGTTTAGACGATCCTGAGGAAGCTCAAATTAATGTGAGTCTCGCTAACACAGCGCCTGAGCTTGATTTACCTAAAGCGCTTACTACAGAGGCTTCGTTGGTAAATGACCTCCTCTATTTCACATTTTTAGAAGCGTGTTGGGTTGAGGTAATCGATGCAACGAATAAAACCATTGTATCTAGCATCCGTAAAGCGAATAGCGAATTACTTGTAGAGGGACGTTCACCGTTCTCTATTATTTTGGGTAACATCAATGGTGCGACTTTACGTTTTAATGATAAACCAATTGATCTAGCAAATAGTTCGGATGGTAGAACCATACGTTTAACTGTTGGCGGATAACGAATACTAACGAGTAGTATATTTATGCATTTTAAATCCCCAATTAAACGCCGTAAGTCTCGACAGATTATGGTGGGCAATGTTCCTGTCGGTGGTGATGCACCTATTAGCGTACAAAGCATGACAAATACCGAAACCACAGATGTGGCGGCAACGGTTGGTCAAATTCAAGCCATACACCAGGCTGGTGCAGATATCGTTCGTGTTTCTGTACCTTCCATGGAAGCAGCCGATGCGTTTGGCGAGATTCGTAAGCAAGTAGATGTGCCCCTTGTTGCAGATATTCACTTTGATTACCGAATTGCTCTACGAGTAGCGGATTTAGGTGTTGATTGTCTACGTATTAACCCCGGAAATATTGGTAGAGAAAAACGCATTCTCGCGGTAATAGACAAAGCAAAAGATTTGAATATCCCTATTCGTATCGGTGTAAACGCGGGCTCTTTAGAAAAAGATTTACAGAAAAAGTATGGTGAGCCTACTCCTGAAGCGCTGGTTGAATCCGCTATGCGTCATGTTGATATACTCGATAAATTAAATTTTCACGATTTTAAAGTAAGTGTAAAAGCATCTGATGTTTTTATGGCAGTTGAAGCATATAGGCAATTAGCAACACGTATTGACCAGCCGCTACATCTGGGGATTACCGAGGCAGGAGGTTTGCGTTCGGGTACAGTAAAATCTTCTGTGGGTTTAGGCATCCTACTGATGGACGGTATTGGCGACACTATGCGCGTTTCATTGGCCGCAGATCCAGTGCAAGAAGTGAAAGTCGCATGGGATATGCTTCGCAGCTTGAAATTGCGCAGCAAAGGCATAAATTTTATTGCTTGTCCGAGTTGCTCTAGACAGAACTTTGATGTGATCGCGACAATGAATGCCTTAGAGGCACGTTTAGAAGATATTGTTGTACCAATGGATGTTGCCGTTATTGGCTGTGTCGTCAATGGGCCCGGCGAAGCAAAAGAGGCTGACCTTGGTTTAGCAGGGGGTACACCCAATAACCTTTTATATATTGATGGGAAGCCGAGTCAAAAAATTGCTAAAGAAACGCTAATCGATGATTTAGAGCGACATATTCGTGAAAAAGCGAGTCAAAAAGAGAAAGCTTTAGAGTCTATTATTGCTAAAGCTTAATACTTACTGTTTTATAGAGTTTATTTTTTTGACGTGTTGTACCTTGCCATTATATTAATTAACGTAGGGTTTATACACAATCGCTTTGATTTATTGACGTTAAAGTTTAGCCTATAATACCAAATTTCAATCCTGATAATATCCGTTACCTATACCTTGGGAATATACCTTGAGCAAGATACAAGCCATTCGCGGCATGAACGATTTATTGCCGCAGCAGTCTGCCACTTGGCAGTATCTCGAATCTGCTGTTTCATCCATACTTGATCAATATAATTACAAAGAAATTCGTTTTCCTATTATGGAAACGACGGACTTGTTTAAACGATCTATTGGTGAAGTCACTGATATTGTAGAGAAGGAAATGTACACCTTTGCTGATCGCAACGGCGATAGTGTGACCTTACGACCAGAAGGTACTGCATCGTGTGTAAGAGCCTGTGAACAGCATGGTTTACTTTACAACCAAACGCAAAAGCTGTGGTATCACGGCCCCATGTTTCGCTACGAGCGTCCCCAAAAAGGGCGGCTAAGGCAATTTCATCAGATTGGCGTAGAGACTTTTGGCTTTGATGGGCCAGATATCGATGCGGAACTATTACTGTTGACTGCGCGTCTTTGGAAACAGTTAAAAATAGATCATGCGGTCGTCTTAGAGATTAATTCACTAGGAACACCCGCTTCCCGTGGTCGCTACAAGGCGGCACTCATTGACTATCTCAACCCCCTAAAAGGGCAATTAGATGAAGATAGTCAGCGAAGATTATCAACCAACCCTCTTCGTATATTGGATAGCAAAAATACCGACACGCAAGCATTGTTGGCAGATGCTCCTCAATTACATGACTTTATTGAAGACGAAGCTAAAGCACATTTTGTTGCATTAACCGATATTTTAAAAGCAGCAGATATTCCTTACCGAGTGAACCAGCGTTTAGTGAGAGGTTTGGACTATTACGACTATACCGTCTTCGAATGGGTGACAGACCAGTTGGGTGCTCAGGGTACCGTGTGTGCAGGTGGGCGTTATAATGGTTTGGTCGAGCAGTTAGGCGGGCGACCGACCGCGGCAGTCGGTCTTGCAATGGGAGTAGAGCGCTTGGTGTTGTTGCTCGAAACTCTCAATGTTTTACCCGATAATGTAGCTTCTACTCCGGATATTTATATTGTTTCGGTTGGCGATGTTATGCCATACGCTTTAAGCGTTGCAGAGAGGTTGCGTGATGATTTGCTCGATGCCAATATCTGTAGTCATTTTGGCGGGGGTAGTTTTAAAAATCAAATGAAGAAAGCAGATAAAAGTGGTGCCAATATGGCGTTAATTATTGGCGAAGACGAAAAGCAACAGCAGCTGCTGACGGTTAAATACTTGCGTTCAAGTGATCCGCAAAAAACCATCACCGTTGAAGCGTTTATTACTTTATTTAAACACAGAAATTAACACTGAAATGTGGCAAAATAACCACCTTTCTTGATAAAAATAACCCATTAGCCAATGCTTGGTTGGCATTTTAGGAGACCATTAACGTGGCAGACCATCTAACAGAAGAAGAACAATTAGAACAATTTAAAAATTGGTGGAAAGCAAATGGAGCATCACTTGCTATTGCTGTATTAGTGGGGCTAATTGCTTACTTTGGTTTTCAGTGGTGGCAAAACCATCAGCAGCAGCAAGCAGAACAAGCATCTGCTTTATATAGTGAGTTAGTAGAGGCAATAGAAGCTAACCCAGTTAGCGGCGCATCTGTTTCAGACGAAAATAAACAAACGGCATATTATATAACAGAGCAACTTCAAACTAGTTATGCTGGCTCGCAGTACGCAGTTAATGCCAGCTTATTCGCAGCTAAAATGGCTGTCGATGATAAGAATATTGAGGCTGCTGAAAAAGCACTGCAATGGGCGGTGGATAACAGCAATGATGCGTTAAAAGGTATTGCTAGTCTACGTTTGGCTCGTCTGTATGTGTCACAAGATAAATATGACGATGCATTAGCGCTAATTGACACTAAAAGCGAAGCATTAAAATCACTCAACGCAGAGTTACGCGGTGATATATTGTTAGCGAAAAATGATGTTAACGGTGCGCGCGATGCTTACCAAGAAGCGATTGATAATGTAGATGAAACGGCAAGTTTTAGACGTCAGCTACTACCAATTAAATTAGCTAATTTAGCACCTGCTGGAGAGTCGTGAACATGCGTATTGTTTTATTTGCTCTAGCATTATTAAGTTTGTCTGCCTGCTCTTGGTTTAAAGAGAAGGTAGAAGAACCCGAAAAACTAATGAAGCATGCAAATAATGTTGAACTAAAAACGCGTTGGACAAAAACCGTCGGCGATGGGCTAGGTGAACTTTATCACCTTGTTAAGCCAGCTATTACCGCAGATACGGTATACGCGAATGATGTTTATGGTCGAATTTATGCTTTTGATCGTGATACGGGAAAGCAGAAGTGGCAAAAAAACTTAAAAGTTGAAATGTCTTCCGGTGTCGGTCTTGGTAATGGCGTTATTTATATTGGTACATTAGAAGGCGACGTAATTGCGCTGAGTCAATTGGATGGTGACGAAATCTGGAGAGCGGATATTGCTAGCGAGATTTTAGCTCCGCCTCAAACCAATGGGAAAGTGGTTATTGTTCAAACGAATGAAGGCAAGCTATACGGCTTAAATGCGAATGATGGTAGTTTTATTTGGCGTTACGAGGCGAAGCTGCCGTTATTAACATTAAGAGGAACGGCTACCCCACAGGTGTTCGGCAACAATTTAATCACCGGTTTTGCCAATGGTAAGATTGCTGCATTTTCTGCAGAAGATGGCGTTCTATTCTGGGAGAGACGAGTAGCCTATCCTCAGGGTATTACAGAGGTTGAAAGGGTTGTGGACGTTGATGGTAGCCCCATCATTAGTGGCCAAACAGTTTATTCCACTAGTTATAACGGTTATCTTACGGCTATTGCCCCTAACGGACGTATACGTTGGACGCAAAAAGTGTCCAGTCATCAAAGCCCATTGGTCGTTGATGGACGTGTATTTGTTGTTGCTGCTGACGGTGTTTTACATAGTTACGATGCAGAGACCGGCTTACCTTTGTGGAACAATAACTTACTGTTGTACCGTAAATTATCAGCGCCACAAAACTTGTCAGGTTTTGTCGTAGTGGCTGATTACCGTGGATACATCCATGTATTTGATCCTGAGCTAGGTGTAATTATTGGGCGAGCGCGGTTTGATAGCGATGGTATTCGTTCCCCAATGGTATCTGATGGCACTTACTTATACTCCTTAGGTAATGATGGTGAGTTAAGTTCTACAGCGGTTTTTTTGCGTGGCACACGCGAAGATATCGAGCGTCTTAACAAAGAAGCAGATGAAGAAAGACGAAAAATCAAAGATTAATACATTCAACGACGATACTCATTGCTAATGAGTATCGCTTGCCATACTGATATATCGCAGATGTAGCCATTGCAGTAAATGTTTCTACGGCAACTCACACAGACTAAAAGACTATAAATATGCTTCCTGTCATCGCCCTTGTGGGTAGACCAAATGTAGGCAAATCTACATTATTTAATCGTTTAACTCGTCGAAGAGACGCTATTGTCGCTGACTTCGCAGGATTAACACGAGATCGTCAGTACGGCGAAGTAATATGGGAAGAAAGGCGTTTTCTTTTTGTTGATACTGGCGGCTTGAGCGGCGATGAAGAGGGGATTGATAGTGCAATGGCTGAACAATCGCTACTTGCCATTGAGGAAGCGGATCTTGTGTTGTTTATGGTCGATTGTAAAGCAGGCTTACTGCCTTCCGATATTGCCATAGCAAAGCATCTTAGAACGACAGAGAAAAAAGTATTAATTGTTGCTAATAAAGTAGACGGGCATGATCCCGACGTCGTCATAGGGCCTTTTTATGAATTAGGCTTAGGTGAAATTCATGCGACTACCGCAACACACGGCCGGGGCGTTAATTTACTCATGCAGCAAGTGGACACATGTTTACCCGTCGTTATTGACGATGTAACAGAAAATGTAACAGAAGATGTGGATACAACTGAGGGTGAAAATGAAGAGCAGTTGGCTGCGATAAAAATAGCGATTGTTGGGAGGCCCAATGTCGGTAAATCGACATTGGTAAACCGAATGTTAGGTGAGGATCGTGTCGTTGTCTATGATGAAGCAGGCACCACTCGAGATAGTATTTATATTAATTATGAACGACATGGTAAGCCTTATACCATAATCGATACTGCGGGTATCCGGCGTAGAAAAAATATTAGTTTAACGGTAGAAAAGTTTTCGATTGTAAAAACATTGCAATCAATAGAAGATGCTAACGTTGTCGTCCTATTATTAGATGCCAGTGAGGGTGTGGTCGATCAAGATCTTCATTTGATGGGTCACGTGATTGAGTCTGGTCGGGCTTTGGTCGTCGCGCTTAATAAATGGGATGGACTTGAAGCTGAATTTAAAGAATACGTAAAAAGCGAACTAGAACGCCGTTTACGTTTTGTTGATTTTGCGGATATGCATTTTATCTCTGCGTTACATGGAACGGGCGTAGGAAATCTCTATAAGTCCATTGAAAAAGCATTTGCTTCTGCAACGGATCGTTTTAGTACGAACCATTTGACGAATGTGTTGCAAATGGCGACTAAAGAGCATCAGCCGCCTGTTGTTCGAGGGCATAGAATTAAGCTGCGTTATGCACATGCTGGTGGGCACAACCCACCTATTATCGTTATCCACGGTAATCAAACAGCCGATATTCCTGGTCATTATGTTCGTTATTTAGAAAAAACATTTCGTCGAGTGCTAGACTTGCATGGTACGCCTATTCGTTTACAGTTTAGAACTGCTGACAACCCTTTTGCGAACAAAGACTTGACGGAAAAGCAGCGTATACGCCAGCGACGTTTGGCAACTTCTCGCTCTTACAGTAAGAGCAAAAATCCAAAAAAATAATATCGTTTTTATCTAATAATTCTTTAAAGATAAGTGTATAGGTAGATAATTATTACAGGTAAGTCACTATGGTTTTACTGGGCATCTTGGTTGTATTGTTAATTAGTTTGTTAGGACTTGTGTTTCTTGCAGAAAAATTCGGTAAGCAGTATTCTCAAGAGTCACTTGGTAAATTAACACGATGGATTTTCCCCTTAATGTTTTTGTTACTATTACTACAGGGACTAAGGTACATTCTTTAAGTTTTTACAACCCTTCTTTTAAAAAGCCGCTTATGAATTATTATTTGTCAGTAGTCGCTTAAATATCAATGGTTTCACATTGCCAGCCTCTATCCTTTAGTCTCATTGCAATCGCAGCCGCATTTTTTGCACAATTATTTATGTTGCGCTGTGAATCCCACAAAATGGTTTCTTTTTCATTATTTCCTTGCCAGCTCACACGACAGGTAAGCGTATAAATTTCATCTGCTTGTTGATGCACGGTTATTTTTTTATGCTGGTAACCTGATTGGCAGTGATAACCGTCACTCACGGAAGTTGAATACGATGATTTGCTAAAAAGCGCTTCTGAGTTAGAACCTATCAACATAACACCGGCTAAACTGGCAGTGTATAAAGGGAGTCTGGATTTCATACTTCACTCCTAGTCTGCAGTTAATTAAGGTAATACTAATGGGTAGAACGATGGACAGAATAATAGGCAGAATCCATCACAGTATTTTCACATTAAATATAGCATTCGAAATAACAATAGGAGTGAAAATGAATGGATTGTTTGGTTATGAATTGGCAGTTAAATCGACATAATAAGGATAAGTCAATGTTTACGCGGTTCGTGTAGTTGTGTGTTAGATGTTTATGGTAATTGTGTGAAGGGCGGATGACAGTTTTAGGTAGTTGTGTGTGATGGTGTATGTGGTAGATGAGTTGGGTGTGTGTAAAGTATTGTTAAGATACTGATTTGCATAAAAATAATCTTACTATAATTTACTCATCTTTCATGATGTGGGTTACCGTACTAGTGATAGAGCCTTGGCTAAAGCGAGTCGATATTTTGTCACCAATGCTAACTAGTTGAGTGTTTTTAATCACCTCGCCATGATGTTGTCGGGTAATACTATATCCCCTTGATAAGACCGTTAATGGACTGATTGCTTGTAACACGGATGCCTTTTTTATCAACTCTTGCCGTTTGTTTTTAACGGATTGTTTTACACTCTTTATAAGTAAAAAAGACAGGTTTTCCAACTTACTTTTTTGCTTCTCGAGCTTACCCTGAGTGTGCTGCGAGAATAATTTTTGTTTTGTTTGTTGGAGCGTGTTTTGTTGTTGTCTGGTCTGAGAATGTACTGCTGAAACGAGCCTCTGTTGAAAGTGATCAAGTTGTTGTTGTTGCCGTTGAATACGTTCCCCTGGATGCCTTAAGCGTTTATTTAAGAAATGAATTCGATCAGTGCGCGACTGAATACTTTGTTGGAAGCTTCGTAACAAACGAGACTGATAGCGATCAAAGAGCTGTGCTAATTCATGCTGATCTGGCGTGGTCATTTCGGCACTAACAGACGGAGTAGGGGCGCGGACATCAGCAACAAAGTCGGCAATAGTAAAATCGACTTCATGTCCCACAGCACTAATAACAGGTATATTGCTGGCAAAAATAGTCCTTGCCAGCGTCTCATCGTTAAATGCCCATAAATCCTCTATAGAGCCACCACCTCGACTAAGAATAATGACATCGCACCGCTCTAACTTATTTGCTTTTTTTATGGCGTTAATTATTTCGGGTGCTGCATTATCACCCTGTACGCTAACGGGAAAAATTGAAATAGGTGCAATAGGATAGCGCCGTCGCAGTACACTTAAGATATCGTGTACAGCAGCACCTGTGGGCGACGTAATAATGCCGATATGCCGTGGGTAAATAGGAAGGTTTTTTTTATAACTTTCGTCGAAAAGGCCTTCATCAGAAAGTGTTGCTTTTAGGCGTTCATATTGTTGTTGTAATTGACCATCACCAGCCATTTCCATATGTTCAACAATGAGTTGATATTCGCCTCTACCTTCATACAGGCTCACCCGTGCGCGAATAGAAACCTGTTGTCCTGATTCAGGCGTCCAGCGTAAGCGCTGATTAGCATTTTTAAACATCGCGCATCGCACCTGCGCTGCGTTGTCCTTAAGCGAAAAATACCAGTGCCCGGATGAGGGTTTTGCTAAGTTTGATATTTCACCTGACACCCAAACAAAAGCAAAGTGAGTTTCTAGCAATTGCTTGGCTCGACGATTAAGTTGGCTAACACTCAATAGTGTTTTTTTGGGTGAGTTTTCAGTCAACAGTGTATTCATGCGGTCATTGTAAACGGCTTACCGCTGACCGCAAGGCTTGATCTGCATTAAGAGTGTTTCTTATTGTGCGACTTGCTTGGTTTCTATCAAGGATTGTATTTACCCGCATGAGCTAAGCCGCTATAATAAGGTGTTTAACTTCTAACAGTTTTGGTTGCTTTTTTAATCAGCCTCACCCAACTGTTCACCCCATACCCTCTGAGGTTAGACGCTTTTATATGTTACGTATTGTCGAAGAAGCACTCACATTTGATGACGTGTTATTGGTTCCTGGTTACTCCGCTATCACCGCCAAAGACGTGTCCCTTAGCACGCAATTAACCCGGACAATCCGCTTAAATATCCCCCTAGTTGCAGCTGCAATGGATACGGTTACCGAATCCCATCTGGCGATTGCTTTAGCTCAAGAAGGCGGCATCGGCATTATTCATAAAAGCATGTCTATAGAACAGCAAGCTCAGCAAGTCCGTGCGGTTAAAAAATTCGAAGCAGGTGTTGTGAGAAACCCTATTACGATTGAATCAAGTGCGACTATTCGTGAGCTAGTTAATCTTACCAAAGTCAATAATATCTCTGGTGTGCCTGTGCTAGACAGCGGTGACTTGGTCGGTATTGTGACAGGGCGTGATGTACGATTTGAAACCAATTTAGATGCTAGTGTTGCAAGTATCATGACAGGTAAAGATCAGTTGGTGACCGTGAAAGAGGGTACTTCGCCAGAAACAGTAAGGGAGTTACTGCATAAACACCGTATAGAAAAAGTGCTAGTGGTTAATGACAACTTTGAATTAAGTGGTTTAGTAACGGTTAAAGATATTAACAAAGCAGAAAAATACCCTAATGCTTGTAAAGATCCTGATGGAAGCCTGCGTGTAGGTGCATCAGTAGGTACTAGCCCTGATACCGATGATCGTGTAGCAGCACTTATTGCAGCGGGTGTGGATGTATTGGTTGTTGATACTGCTCATGGTCATTCAAAAAATGTATTAGATCGCGTGACTAAAATCAAACAGGCTTATCCTGATGTACAAGTTATTGGCGGGAATATAGCGACTGCCGCTGCCGCTAAAGCACTGGTTGAAGCGGGTGCAGATGCGGTTAAAGTTGGTATTGGTCCCGGTTCAATTTGTACCACTCGTATCGTTAGTGGTGTAGGCGTACCGCAAATTTCAGCTATTGCTAACGTAGCAGCAGAGCTGAAAGATTCAGGTGTTCCAGTGATTGCTGACGGTGGGATTCGTTTTTCAGGTGACGTGGCTAAAGCGGTTGTTGCTGGTGCTAGTTGTGTGATGATGGGTTCGATGTTTGCCGGTACAGAAGAGGCACCCGGTGAAGTGGAGCTATATCAAGGGCGTACATATAAATCTTATCGAGGCATGGGTTCTTTAGGCGCGATGTCTAAAACCCAAGGTTCATCTGACCGTTACTTCCAAGATGGTAGCGCCGTTGAAAAGTTAGTGCCGGAAGGTATCGAAGGTCGAGTGCCTTATAAAGGACCTATTTCTGCTATTGTTCACCAGTTAATGGGTGGCTTACGATCAGCAATGGGTTATACAGGATCGGTGAGTATGGATATTATGCGAACTAAACCTGAATTTGTGCGAGTTACCTCTGCCGGTATGGGCGAAAGCCATGTGCATGATGTACAAATTACAAAAGAAGCACCAAATTATCCTATTCGATAATCGTTAATATACGACGAAAACTGAGCCGCTTTTTATAGGGCGGTTTTCGTTTTTTATAGAAGAGTCAAAAGCGAAGCATTAGCTTCGCTTTTTGCTTAATACATTTGTGTAGTTATTTACCGTAGAGATCTTATTTATTATGCAAGACATCCATGCAGAGCGTATTTTAATCCTAGATTTTGGTTCGCAATATACCCAATTAATTGCCCGTCGCATTCGAGAAGTCGGTGTGTTTTCTGAAATACGTGCATTTGATATGACGCTAGACGAAGTGAAAGCCTTTGCACCCAAAGGTATTATTTTGTCAGGTGGGCCAGAGTCAGTGACTGGCGATTTATCACCTCGTGCGCCTGAAGGTATCTTTGACTTAGGTATTCCTGTTTTAGGTATTTGTTATGGTATGCAAACCATGGCAGAGCAATTGGGCGGTAAAGTTTCCAGTTCTAACGTGCGTGAGTTTGGCTATGCACAAATAAAAGTAGAAGGCGAGGGTGGTATATTAGCCGGCTTAAAAGATCATACCGATGCTGAAGGCAATGCGCTTTTAGATGTATGGATGAGTCATGGTGACAAAGTCACTGCCATTCCAGACGGTTTTGAGTTAACGGCATCTACGCCATCATGTCCTATTGCGGGAATTGCTAACGCTGGTAAGCATTTATACGGCATCCAGTTTCACCCAGAAGTCACACACACCCTACAAGGAAAGGCGCTATATGAGAAATTCGTACTTACTCTATGTGGCTGTCGTGGTTTATGGACGCCTGCTCGTATTGTAGAAGACGCCATTGTCCGTGTTCGTGAGCAAGTAGGTAGCGAACAGGTGTTGCTAGGTTTATCTGGTGGTGTCGATTCTTCGGTTGTGGCCGCCTTATTACATAAAGCCATCGGCGACCAGTTGACCTGTGTATTTGTTGATAACGGCTTACTACGCAAAAATGAAGGCGATCAAGTGATGTCGATGTTTGCAGAAAACATGGGTGTTAAAGTGATTCGTGTGGATGCGGAAGAGTTGTTTTTGTCTAAGCTTGCTGGCGTGAGTGATCCAGAATTAAAACGTAAAGCGATTGGTAATACCTTTATTGAAATTTTCGATGAAGAGTCTAGCAAGCTAAATGGCGTTAACTGGTTGGCGCAAGGGACTATTTATCCAGATGTGATTGAGTCGGCAGCTTCTAAGACCGGTAAAGCCCATGTGATTAAATCGCATCATAATGTAGGTGGCTTACCAGATGATATGAAAATGGAATTGGTTGAGCCTCTACGCGAATTATTTAAAGATGAAGTTCGTAAAATCGGTTTAGAGTTAGGTTTACCTTACGACATGGTTTATCGTCATCCATTTCCTGGGCCTGGTTTAGGTGTGCGTATTCTGGGCGAAGTTAAAAAAGAATATGCTGATGTGTTGCGCGAAGCTGATGCTATTTTTATTGAAGAGTTACATCATGCCGATTGGTATCATAAAACGAGCCAAGCGTTTGTTGTTTTTCTGCCGGTTAAGTCTGTTGGTGTAGTGGGTGATGCTCGACGTTACGAGTGGGTAGTCAGCTTGCGCGCGGTAGAAACCATTGACTTTATGACGGCTCGCTGGGCTCACTTACCTTACGATTTATTAGAAAAGGTATCTAATCGCATCATTAACGAAGTAGAAAATATTTCACGTGTTGCTTATGACGTTTCAAGTAAGCCGCCAGCGACAATTGAGTGGGAATAATAATTAATCTATTCTAGATATCCCTTATTCGCTAAAGAGAGCCGAAGTCATCATTACTTCGGCTTTTTTGTATGTAGTAAACGATAAGGTTTTATCTTTTTATTATTGTTCCTCTCTGCGATTTACATCATTATTAGAGCTATAGAAAAATGAGCAAAAACATATCCGATCAGTTTCACAACCCTTTGTTTAACAATATTCAACAAAACACTTTTTTGAAAGAATACTGGCAGAAAAAATCTTACGTATTTCGTGATGCGTTAACTGAAAATGTTAACGATATTGTGGACGGTAATGAACTGGCGGGGCTGGCTTGCGAAGAGGAGGTAGAGTCGCGAATTATATTCGGTCATGGTCAGACGGACGAGTGGCGTTACGAGCAGGGCGTGTTTGATGAAAATAGGTTTGCTAGCCTGCCAGATGAAAATTGGACATTGTTAGTGCAAGGACTTGATCAATGGTTTGAAGAAGTGAGAGAGCTTTTCCATTACTTTGATTTTTTGCCTCAGTGGCGCTTAGAGGATATTATGGCAAGCTACGCGCCAAAAGGCGGTGGCGTAGGCCCCCATTTTGATTATTATGATGTGTTTTTGATACAGGTTTCAGGTTCTCGCGAATGGAAACTGGGGCAGCAATGTGACGAAAAAAGTGAGTTACAAAATAATAATCAGATGAAGTTGTTACAAGAGTTTTTAACCGAAGAAACTCATGACTTAATAGCAGGCGATATTCTCTATGTGCCAGCAGGAAAGGCACATTGGGGGACGGCCAACACTGATGACTGCATCACTTTTTCGGTAGGCTTTCGAGCGCCATCGGAAAAAGAGCTGGTGACCCAGTTGCTAGAAAATATTATTGAAAAATGTGCTGATAACCTGCGATACCAAGATCCCGTGAGTGATAGTGGTCATCACCCTGCAAAAATGACGGATGCGGCATATAAACAAGTCAATCAATTGCTACAGCAACTGACTCAAGAAAAGCTACAGCAAGCAGCACAGCAATCGTTCGGAGAGTTAGTTACCGAGCCGCGTTATTTTTTATCTGACGATTGTATGGAAGAACTTTCTGAACAAGATTTCCATTTTCAAGTCAACCAAATAACCAAGAAATCTAGTGTGATACCTATATTCATCCCTGTTAGTACACGTTTAGCTTTTTCTGCTGCCGGCTTATTTGTTAATGGTGAATGTTATGTGGTTTCAGAGTTGTTTGCTGAAAGTGTTTGTGATGGCGAAATAGCAGCGGAGAACATGAGTGAAAGTGAGAAGTTAGTATTAATTACCTTGCTGGAGCTGGGGGATGTGAGTTTGTTCTAGTGAGTTTTTTTAATGTCTTTCTTTAGTGGCTTTTTAGTGATTTTTCGAGTGGTTGCATCAGGTTCGTTTTGCTATGCGAAGATAAAAAAGTAATGGCATAGTAAAAATAATGAACTTGATGCCTTTGTTTTAGTCATAAGCGTAATAAATTTACGCTAAAGCATTAAATAGAGTGGTGGGTCGATGAGACGTTTGTTATTTGTTTGTTATATCATGTTTTTCACGCCAACAGTGTATGCGGAAAATCAAACGATTATAGTAGCGGGGGGATGCTTTTGGTGTGTAGAGTCAGACTATGAAAAATATCCCGGTGTACTCTTTGCAGAATCGGGTTATATTAACGGCTCTACTAAAAATCCAACTTATCGCCAAGTGGCTAGCAAGAAAACCGGGCATTACGAAGTCGTAAAAATTACTTACAATCCAGACATTGTTTCGGCAAAAAAATTAGTGGATTATTTTTGGCTCACTATCGACCCTACCGATGATAAAGGTCAGTTTTGTGATAAAGGAAGCCCATATAAAACCGCTTTGTTCTATCAAAATCCAGAACAAGAAAATATTTTTCGCCAATCACTAGCTGATATTGAAAAAAACAAACCATTTGATGAAGCAGTTGTGACTAAAATTCTACCAGCGGAGACTTTTTACACCGCAGAAGATTATCATCAAGACTATTACAAAAAGAGCTCTTTGCGGTATAAGTACTATCGCGCTTCTTGTGGTCGAGATGCGACAATTAAAAAGTTATGGGGGGAGGTTGCTTCTAAGGAAATCTAACGTATGCTAGAGTCTTAAGGTAAAACTTCTTAAGAAAGGCTCTTAAGAAAAACTCTCAAGCAAAGTATTTGAGTATAGCGGCGGAATAGGGCAATTCAGCGTGTCGGCAATAGCTCTGAATAATTCAGCTTCTTGTGTGTTCACTTTTCCATCGTGATTTATACAAGCCATAATTGCTCTAAGTAATATAGGTTTTTGCAATGGTTTTAATTGGCTTAATTCGTTTAGTGCATTATCTACTGCCTTGAAAGAATACCCACCTAAAAGAACGATGTTGTCTAATCCTAAAACCTTTTTTCCTGATGCAAAAGCCTGATTCGGCTGTGAGTTCTCTCCATGGTCAACAACAGCGCTTAATAGTATTTCTATGGATTGCTGGCATTGTCTTAATGATCTGTTCTCTTTGTGTGACTTGATTTCTACAGTGTGAGTCACTATTCGGTATAAGCACCACTCAAATAAAGAGACCGCTTTGTCAGCTTTAATGAGCTGCGCCAAGTTTTTTTTGAAATCATTATATTGAGGTGCGGATAGTAATTTTAGTGCAGGTATTGATAAGTCGATAAGTAATAAGTGGTAGTGTTTTTCAAGGCTATGAATATCGTCTAATAATAATCTAACTTCCGCGTAGCTTTCCGGTGCAGCATTCTTTTGTAAACGTTCAAGCTGTTGTTGCTGTATTTTCGTATCTTGATCTATCAATAAGCAATAGATTAATGCTCTTGCAGAAAAAGGTTCATGTGCGGCAGTCATAATGCGACGGGGTATTTTTTTAATTAATTCTTTGCTAATAAGTAAGGTGACATCGCTAGGTTCGCCAGCCGTATCAATGGCCTTGTCGATTATTGAGTCTTTTGTTTGAACCAATCTAGGGTTAGATATGTTCGGTATTGAAGTGCTATCTATTGAAGGGTATTGTCCATTCCATCGAGGTTCTACACGTCGAATGCGGTCATCAAGTGGCGGGTGCGTTGCCATGAGTGAATTAAATTTATTTTTAATGCCCTCACCGAAAAAAAGATGACTAAATTCTGAGGCGTTAGCTTGATAAATTGTTGAGCCATAATTAGATGCGCCAATTTTTTTTAATGCACTACTAATACCTAAAGGGTTGCGAGTGAATTGCACCGCTGAAGCATCCGCTAAGAATTCTCTTTGCCTGCTGACGGCAGCTTTGATGATGTTGCCAAAAAAAGTACCACTATAACCAATGGCAACAAGCGCAAGCCCTAAAACCATTTGTTGTCCGCGATTTTTATTTCTGTGCCTTGAATAACGATATCCCGATGAGCCACGAATAATAAAGCTGCCTATTAATCCAATCACTAGAATTCCATGTAAACAAGCGATGAGTCTCATGTTTAAGCGCATATCACCATTATGTATATGGCTGAACTCATGAGCCATTACGCCCTGTAATTCATCTCGATTGAGTAGCTCTATACAACCTTGCGTTACACCGATGACGGCATCACGTCGTGATAAGCCAGCAGCAAACGCATTAATACTGTTGTCGGCTAATACATAAACGGATGGTACTGGATTACCCGAGGCAATGGCCATTTCTTTGACGACATTCAATATTTTCTTTTCGGTAGGGTTTTGACTGTTAGGGTGAAGTAATCGACCACCTAATGATTCGGCCACATATTTTCCACCTTGAGATAGCTTGGTTAGCTTATATAGCGAGCCAATACCGACAACGCTAACTACTCCTGCAATAACCCACAAAAAAATATCAGAACTGATTATATGAAAAAAGTTCGAGCTTAACGATGTTGTGTATGTTTGATAGGCTTGAATACTAGTTGTATGAGATTGAAAAAAGTATAAGAAAATCGTGATAGCTAATATGGTAATCGCGATTAAACAACATACGGCGATAACTAATAAAAAAACTAATAACGTTGTTTTCTTTTTGGCGCTATGTTGATGCTCGAAAAAATTCATAAAAGCGTTTTCTATTTATTCTCAATTCAGCGGTCTGAATAAGTTGGTTAAATACCGAGTCAAGTTCGGAATGACTAGATTAAAATAATGGGGTGCTACAGTATTATGTATGAAATTGTTAAGCTTAAAAGTTAATTTCAGGTGCTGCTTGAATCTCAGCACTGTCAGCAAATTCTAATAATTCTGCATCAGTGGGATGACCAAAAAAACTGGCGAAAAATATTGGAGGAAAACTCTGGCGGTAAGTATTATATTCTGTCACCGCATCGTTAAACGCTTGCCGAGCAAAAGAGACTTTGTTTTCAGTGCTCGTTAATTCTTCTGACAGTTGCATCATATTATTACTTGCTTTTAGATCAGGGTAAGCTTCCATAACAATATTTAAATTCCCTAATGCGCTGGTTAAGGCACCTTCGGCACCTGCTAACTCCTTCATTGCTAATGCACTGCTAGGGTTAGCGGCAGCGGCTTTTAAGCCTGCAGCGGCGGTGTTCCTTGCCCCAATAACTGCTTCAAGTGTTTCTTTTTCATGTTTTAAATATCCTTTAGCGGTTGCTACTAGATTAGGGATAAGATCGTAGCGGCGTTTTAGTTGCACTTCTATTTGCGAAAAACCATTTTCATAGCGGTTTTTTAATGAAACTAGGCTGTTATAGATACTGACAATATAAAAGACGAGGGCGATAAGGATAACGATAAATATGATAGAAGACGTAGACATAGCCGGATCTCTCTGCTGGCAAATTGGTAGGCGGATGTATGTATAGCGTCAGTTTACTGATTAACTGAAAATATGCCAATACAAGATAGCGCAAGCAGCCTTTGTTTGAGTGATGAACTGTGTGCTAGTTAACAGTATGACGATTTAGTCTAGAAAATTGTCGTTTAAATTCCCTTTTGGTTTGACTGGTTTTACTTATGCAACTACTGTGCGCTTCGCAATGATATGGAGTGTTAGCTGTATTAATAACAATAATAAAAATACAGCTTGTACTCTATACATTCTTTTGTATTTGATCTTTTTCGTTACCTTGCTTTGTTTCTTCGCTTTATCTCTAAGGTAATCATTAACTACTAATAACGATGTACATTTAATCATCAGATTGATGAGGAATAACCTATGTATAAAAAAATACTTCTTATTAGCTCAATTTTATTGAGCGTGCTTATGGCTTCCAGCACATATGCAAACAATTCAGGCCGTTATTCATGGTGGAATAATTTTTTTGGCGGACACAATCATGAATGCCATACCATCAAGGCAGTTACGCAGGCCATTATTATTGGTCGCGTTTTTTTTGGTGGCACAATCATTGCCCGAATCAGGCACCAGTAGCTGATGCGGGTGATGATCAGGATGCTCTTGTTGATGAGCTCGTTTCTTTAGACGCTAGCGCTAGTAGTGATGCCGATGGCCAGATTATCCGTTACCGTTGGAGACAGCTTAGTGGGCCTCGCGTGAGACTATCGGGACGTCGAAGCGCTACAGCAAGCTTCACTGCGCCAGAAGTTACAGAAACTACAGAGCTGACCTTTGTCTTAAAAGTAAGAGATAACCGACGTGCTCGTGATAGAGATCAAGTGATTGTAACGGTATCTCCTGATGTAACATCAGCGCCACCAGTGGCTGACGCAGGTATTGACCAAACGGTTGATGAAGAAACCGTAGTCACTTTAGATGGTACGGCCAGCACGGATCCAGATAATGATATTACGAGTTATGCATGGCTTCAAACCGCTGGCAGCTCTGTTGCATTAACCGACGGTGATTCAGCAACAGCTAGTTTTACTGCACCTAGTGTCTCGGTTGCTGAAACCTTGAGTTTTGAACTCACCGTAACGGATGCGCTTAGTAATGCAACTACAGACAGTATTGATATAGCGGTAGAGCCGGTTATTCCTACTTCTCAAGCTAACGTACGAGTAAGAACCTTAGATGCTTCTCTAGTATCTGGTGTTGAGCTTGAATTTTACGTAGATGGCATTAAGCGTGATGACCTAAGCAGTACGGTCAATGAAACGGCTGTGTTAACTATCGATGCCTATGTTGATTACTCGATCAGAACCAATACTGCAGGCTTTGCGGTACAGGTAATTCCATTTAGATCTGCAGCTGAGGGCGGTAATGTTGACTTAGATATTACATTAATCCCTCGCGGTGATGTTATTACCATTAGTGGAGCAGGTTCTTTCGCGGAAGAGGGTAGTGATGGAGCTGCTGTTAGTTTTACTACTAGTGACTTTGTTGATGCGAATGGCAACCCAGTAGTGGGCTATATTCAATTAAGCATCACTCCAGTTGATGTGTCTCAACCAGCTACATTGGCCGCTTTTCCTGGTGAGTTTACCGGTATTCTTGAAAGTGACGGTACAGAAACACCTATTGTCAGTTTTGGTACGGTGGAGTATGAATTTACCGCCAATGGTGAATCCATTAATTTAGCGCCGGGTGCGACTGCCGATGTGTTAATCCCTATTTATAGCTTCACTTATCAAGACGGCAGCAATATCGCAGTTGGCGATACCATTCCATTATGGTCTTTAGATGAAGAAACGGGAATTTGGGATCAAGAAGGGACCGGTACTGTCGTTGCTTCTATTGATTCACCAACGGGGCTGGCATTAAGCGCCACTGTTAGTCATTTCTCGTGGTGGAACTGTGATGTGAGCATGAATGCTGTTCGTGTTGAGGTCACTGTATTGGGCACCGACAATGGTACTGCTACGGTATATGGTCGTACATCAGCCAGTATTGGCTGGCGTCCAAGTTTGGTAGATACCACCATTCCGGTAAATGGCACAACAAGCCCGTTACCTATCCCTAGTGGTGTTGAAACCTGTCTATGGGCAGAAGTTAACTTTGATAGTGGCAGTTCGGTTATCACGGCAGAGCAGTGTGTAACACCAGCAGCTAATGCACAGTTAAGCCTTACCTTTGGCACCGGTTCTAGCGAGCCATTAGATGTGTTGGCTTTACCGGGTGATGCAAATGATGTGACGAACATTGTGGATTACCTGCTAAGTCCTATCGACACAATAGTGATATCGCCAGTGTCAGTAGAGTCGCAAGTGACTTATTCGGTCTCCTCAGGTGCGCTGCCAGCAGGCATTGTGTTGTCAGCTATGAATGGTACGCAAGCAGAGGTGGGAGGTATTGCTACGGAGTCGGGCATATTTGCTGCAACCATATTGGCTACCGATAACGAGGGCAATACCGATGAAGTTATCGTTAATTTCGACATCAGTCCGAATATCGAACCACCACAGCTCAGCTTTGGAAATGACTATATTAATGTAGGCTCTAACGATCCAATCGTTATCGACCTAAATGAATATAATCTTGGTGGTTTAGCTGTGAACTGGTCTTTGAAAGAAGTTATATTGCCTGCTTGGTTAACGTTCAACAATAACACTGGTGAGCTAACGATAGATCCAACATTAGTACCTCTAATCGACTTTCCTAGCGAGAACGATGAGTTGTTTATTGGAGAAGAAAGTAATTACTTTTATTCTTCAGTCAACGCAATCAATATTAGCGGGATGAGTGAGGCGGTAATATTCCTTAATGTATTCTCTGGAGATGGCATTTTTATCGAGTTTACAATACAGAGTGACATATTTTGTGGTGAGCTAGAGCAGTTTTGTAATCCACAGCTTGGTATTGTTCCAGTACCGGCTACTTAATTTACACTAATAAGCCTAGTGCAATGTTCAAAAGCCCCTCAATTAAATTTTTGAGGGGCTTTTTTATGTGTTATTTCTATACGCGACTTAAAATGCTTGCGGGCATTAAACTTGCTCGCATCCCCTTAATATTATTGATAAAATGCTCGGCCTTTTATAGCTGATCTCAATAATATGTCTTCTACTCTTTCCCCTAATCGTCCGACCGCTGTTCCAGCACAAATGGATAAAACCCGTGAGCTAGTGAAGCAACACTTGGCTAATGTTGTTATCCCTACAGCAGATTCTATTGCTAATGCGGCTGAATATACCCAGCGTATTAAAACGTTATTGGTAGAAAATAACGCTACGATAGTCGCGCATTATTATACCGACCCCGTTATTCAGGCCTTAGCCGAAGAGACGGGTGGTTGTGTTGCAGATTCATTAGAAATGGCGCGTTTTGGTCAACAGCATCAGGCGGATACATTGATTGTTGCGGGAGTGAAGTTTATGGGTGAAACCGCCAAAATACTCACACCTGAAAAGCGCGTGTTAATGCCCACCCTAGAAGCCACTTGCTCCTTAGATTTGGGTTGTCCAATAGATGAATTTTCGGCTTTTTGCGATGCACATCCCGATAGGGAAGTGGTTGTTTATGCCAATACCTCAGCGGCAGTGAAAGCTCGTGCCGATTGGGTAGTGACATCGAGTATTGCTTTACAAGTGATAGAGCACTTAGATAGCGAAGGTAAAAAAATTATTTGGGCTCCAGATAAGCACTTGGGTGAGTATGTACAACGCGCCACTGGCGCAGATATGCTGCTATGGGATGGGGCTTGTATCGTACACGAAGAGTTTAAAGCGAAAGGTATTTTAGATTTAAAAGCGGTGTACCCTGATGCAATAGTGTTAGTACACCCCGAATCGCCACATAGCGTTGTTGAGATTGCCGATGTTGTTGGTTCAACATCACAGTTAATTAAAGCATCGCAAACGATGGATCAACAGCAATTTATAGTGGCGACAGATCAAGGCATTTTTTACAAAATGCAGCAGCTTAGCCCTGAAAAAGAATTTTATATTGCACCTACGGCGGGTAGCGGGGCGACTTGTCGCAGTTGTGCTAATTGCCCGTGGATGGCAATGAATAGTCTAGAGAAAATTGTTCACGCGTTAGAGCAGGGTAAAGACGAAATTCACGTGGATCGTAAATTAGGCGAGCAAGCCATGCGCCCATTAAATCGTATGTTGTCTTTTACCGCGTCATAACTTCTTTTAATACCGCCCCCTTTTCTTTTCGCTCAGGAGAAACCTATCGTTGAAAAGCATTGTTCACACACCGTGGTCCATTCAAGATGCGACCACCTTATATGGTATCCACAACTGGGGTAGTCCATACTTTACGATAGCCGATGATGGAAACGTGAATATCATCGCTCCAGCAATCAACGATAATCCTCCCTCCCAAGTTTCTCTGGTTGATGTTATTTCAGGTTTACGTGAACGTGGCTTAGAAATGCCAGTTCAATTACGCATAGAAAATTTACTCGACCACCGTATTTCCTGTTTAAATATCGCCTTTGCTGATGCTATAAAAAACTTAGATTATCAAAACCACTACCGTGGCGTGTTTCCAATTAAAGTGAACCAGCAACATCACGTTATTGAAGAGATTAGTCATTTTGGTGGAGGTTATAATCATGGCTTAGAAGCGGGCAGTAAAGCTGAACTTATTATTGCCTTATCTCACATTACCGATAATGATGCTTACATTATTTGTAATGGCTATAAAGACTCTGAATTTATTGACTTAGGTTTGCACGCGATTAAATTGGGTGTGAAATGTTTTTTCGTTATCGAAACGCCTAGTGAATTGCCAATTATTATCGAACGTAGTCGCGAACTGGGAGTGAAACCTTTATTAGGTGTACGCTTAAAACTCGCATCAAAAGTGGATGGACACTGGAGTGACGATAGCGGCGATCGAAGTATTTTCGGTTTAAATACCATACAGCTAATGTCGTTGATCGAGCAGTTAACCGAATCCGATTTATTAGATTGCTTGCAATTATTACATTTTCATCTGGGTTCACAGCTACCTAATATTAGAAATATCCGTAGCGGTATGTTGGAAGCCTGTCGTTATTATATTGAATTAGTACAAGAGGGTGTACCACTCCAATATATAGATTTAGGTGGTGGTTTAGCAGTTGATTACGATGGTAGTCAAAGTAATACTACTCATAGTATGAATTATTCACTCAATGAATACTGTGTTGATATTGTGGAGTCGATAATAGAAGCGTTAGAACCACATAATATTGCTCATCCGGTTATTATTACTGAATCAGGGAGAGCAACGGTTGCCTATTCTTCAGTATTATTATTCAATGTTTTAGATGTGAGTCACTTCGATCCACAACCTTTACCCGAACATTTATCTGCTAGCCAGCATGAATTGGTGCATAACTTATTTGATGTGTTAGCTGCTGTTCATGCAGCGATCCATGCTGAACTAACCGCAGAAAAGACGATTCATAAAGGTCATCGCTTACAAGGAAATCATAACGATGCGATTCATTATCGCGATGAAATTAGAGAGTTGTTTCGTCGTGGACAAATATCGTTACGTGATAGAGCTTTAGGCGAAAATATTTTTCTTCACATTATGCATCAAATTGTTAAATTACTCCCAACACTGGATCGCATTCCCGCTGAACTTGAGCGTTTAGGTGAAGAATTAGCGGATATTTATTACGGCAATTTTAGTGTGTTTCAATCTTTACCTGATGCATGGGCGATAGATCAAATTTTTCCTATTATGCCGATACATCGCCTAAACGAAGCGCCAACAAGGGAGGCGATTATTGCCGATCTGACCTGCGATTGTGATGGAAAAATAGATCACTTTATTGGTGACGACGGTGTACGAAATACTTTACCTCTACATCCTTTAGTGCCGAATGAAGATTATTATTTAGGTGTTTTTTTAGTTGGCGCTTATCAAGAAACATTAGGTGATTTACATAATTTGTTTGGCGATACCAACGTCGCGAGTATTCGAATTAATCCAGATAACAGCTTCGATGTAGTGACTGAATTAGAAGGGGATAGCATCTCCGATGTATTGAGCTATGTAGAATATAAGCCCGATGTAATGAAACGACGCTTTCGTGATGTAGCAGAAAAAGCGGTAAAATCTGGCAAGATCACAGTGGCAGAAAGACGAAGAATATTAAATGATTTTGCAGCCAGTTTGCAGGGTTATACCTATTACGAAGAATAGCAGGTCGAGGAATAAAAAATGTCAAAAATCATTATTATTGGGGCAGGTGGTGTTGGTGGCGTAGTAGCACATAAGTGTGCGCAAGTCGCTGACGTATTCACCGATGTGGTCTTAGCTAGCCGTACACAATCAAAGTGTGATGCGATTGCTGCTCAAGTTAAAGAAAAAACCGGACGCATTTTTCCTACTGCAAAAGTGGATGCTGATAACGTTCCGGAATTAGTGACGCTTTTAAATAAAGAAAAACCTTTTATGGTGATCAATGTCGCTTTGCCTTATCAAGACCTTACGATAATGGATGCCTGTTTAGAAGCGGGCGTACATTATATGGATACGGCAAATTATGAGCCGCTAGACGAAGCGAAATTTGAGTATAAATGGCAGTGGGCATACCAAGAAAAATTTGAAAAAGCGGGTTTAATGGCCTTGCTTGGTTCAGGTTTTGACCCCGGTGCAACCAATATGTTTACTGCACATATGGTGAAGCACCATTTTGATGAAATTCACGAGCTGGATATTATTGATGTGAATGGTGGCGATCACGGTTATCCATTTGCCACTAACTTTAATCCGGAAATTAATATACGCGAAGTCACGGCTGAATGTCGTCACTGGGAAAATGGCGAGTTCATCACCACGCCAGCAATGTCGAAAAAGGCACGCTTTAGCTGCCCAGATAATATCGGCGATTATGATATCTATCGCATGTATCACGAAGAATTAGAGTCCTTGAGTAAACATTTTCCATCGTTAACACGTGCGCAGTTTTGGATGAGCTTTTCCGGTAATTACCTCAAGCACTTAGAGGTGTTAGGTAATGTAGGTATGACGGGCATCGACCCCGTGAGTTTCAACGGCACAGATATTGTACCGATTCAGTTTTTGCGCGCGTTATTGCCCGATCCTGCCAGCCTTGGTCCGCGCACCAAGGGTAAAACCTGTATTGGTTGCGTGATTAAAGGCGTTAAAGACGGCAAAGAAAAAATCGTTTATACCTACAATATTTGTGATCACGAAACCTGTTATGCCGAAGTCAGTTCGCAAGCCATTTCCTACACCACCGGTGTGCCGGCAATGATTGGTGCAAAAATGATGCTAGAAGGTAAGTGGATGAAAGCAGGTGTATGGAATATGGAACAACTTGATCCAGATCCGTTTATGGAAGATATGAACCAATATGGCCTACCGTGGAAAACTATCGAGCTAGATAGTTTTGAATTAAATAGCTTTGATTTAAGCGAAGAATAAAAGTATGCAATCATCTACATTCATTAAGTTTGATCCAGCGCGCGTGCCATCACCGTGTTTTGTGATTGATGAAGTCGCTATCGAACGAAACTTAACATTGCTTAATTACGTTCAAGAAAAAAGTGGCGCTAAAGTATTAGCAGCACTTAAAGCGTTCTCTTGCTGGCATTTAGCCGCATTGGTGAATAAATATTTGTCAGGTGTTTGTGCAAGTGGATATCACGAAGCGCGATTAGGTTATGAAGAATATACGGAGAACGGCGAGCAGGGGGAAGTACATGTATTTTCTGCCGCCTTTAGTCAAAAAGAGTTCGATCGTGTGTTACCAATAGCCAATCATATTGTATTCAATAGTTTTTCTCAGTGGGAGAAATATAAAGAACAAGGGATGGCTTATCAAAAAAGTGCTCAAGAACAAAATATACAGTTTGGTTTGCGTATTAATCCACAGCATTCAGAAGGCACTACCGAAATTTATGATCCCTGTGCCGCGGGTTCGCGATTAGGCATTCTTATTAGTGAATTTGCAAGTAAAAGCTTAGAAGGAATTAGCGGCTTACATTTTCATACGCTTTGCGAACAAGGGCTAGAACCTTTGCGTCGCACCTTAGCGGCTGTTGAGGAAAAGTTTTCTGATTACTTGCCCGCTATGCAATGGATCAACTTCGGTGGTGGTCATCACATCTCCCATCCTGATTATGATGTTGAAGGCTTAATTAAGTTAATTAAAAGTTTTGCAAAAAAATACAATGTACAAGTCTATTTAGAACCCGGCGAAGCCATCGCGATTCGCTCTGGGGTATTGGTAAGCGAAGTGCTGGATGTAATGCATACCGATCGTCCGCAAGCCATTCTAGATACTTCCGCCACTTGCCACATGCCCGACACATTAGAAATGCCATATCGACCCGATGTGTTTTTAAGTGACGGCATCAAATCAGGGGAGGCGAATCAGCTTCCATATAATTACCGTTTAGGCGGTATGACCTGCTTAGCGGGAGACGTGATCAGTGATTATAGTTTTGAAGAGCCATTACAAGTTGGCGATCGCCTTATGTTCGACGATATGGCGCATTACACTATGGTAAAAACGAATACTTTTAATGGTATACCATTGCCAGCTATCGCAATATGGAATTCAAAAATCGACGCAGTGAAAGTAGTTAAACAATTTACTTATGATGATTTCAAAAATCGGTTGTCGTAAGTATATGTTTATCATTATAAAGTTTACTTTTAATCACGAGTCTTCATAATGAGTATTACAATACATTTATTATTCGCATGCTTAGTTATTGTTATTGGCTTAATTCAATTGCTAATGAAAAAAGGCACGGCTACGCATAAGCGAGTAGGGCGACTATGGATGGTGTCGATGTGATCGTTGCAATTAGTTCGTTTGGGATTTCTCAAGGTTTTGATTGGTTTTACGGGTACGGGCCTATTCATTTATTATCGTTGTGGGTGATTTTTTGTGTGGGAATTTCTACGTACTCGGCAAGAATAGGGCGAATTAATCGTCATAAAAGATATGCTGTTGGTGCTTACATTGGCTCAATAGGCGCGGGTTTTGGTGCGATGTTCGTGCCGGATAGATTGTTATACAATCTATTTTTTGGCTAATAGGTGTTGTTGCAAAAAACAGGCACCATAGCGTCACGTTATGGTGCCAGCAGAAAATTATTCTATTTGTTATTCACCGATTGTATAAGCATCAATTTTTTTAGAAAACATCATCGGTACGTAAAGCGTATTACCTTTTGATGAAATATCCGATGCATATTTCCCCGCGTTAAATAATTTTTTTACTTCCTTATTTTTATATTCAAACACATTACCGTTTATCCAATCGTTGACGATAATAGCCTTATTCACGATCGCGATGCCATCAAGGTTGCCGAGTGTTTGCGCCTTTTTGTACGGTGTAATAGCGCTTGTTTGTAGGTTGATAGAAGATAAGCCACCTAGTACTTGGGTTGAAAAATCGTCTTGTAATCCTTCTCCCCATGTCGCAACAATCAAGTTACCTTCTTCAACAAACAAACCATTAGGGTGGGGTAGTGCTTCTTTTGATATCCATTGTGTGAGCTGCTCGTTGGCGTAACGATAAATACCACCGCCTAGCATGTCACTGATGTAAACCGTACCGTTATCATCTACGGCGACATCATTGAGCATGACGCTGTTGTCCGATTTAATTGTACGCACTAATTCGCCTTTCTCCGCATCAATAATATGCAATTCTTGCATGTCTGCGACGTATAGTGTGTTGTTATGAATGGCCATGCCTTTAGGTGCGTTCATTCCCATTACCCATGCGTGACGTATCACACTGCCGTCGTCAGCCAATAGGCTGATATAACCTTTGCCATTTAGCTCCGTGGGCTTACCATTAATATTGGATACATAAAGTAATGGTTGAGTGGGGTGAGGCAACACCGATTCTGGCTCGTCGAAGCCTGTAGTGCTCCAACTGATTTCTGGTGTAGCAAATACCTGCGTACTACTTAAAGAAAGGATACTGGTGCCGATCAATAGTAATTGGCGTAATGATGATGTTATCGGGGATAAGCTGTTCAAGCGTGAATGAGTATAAAGCATATAAACCTCGTAATAGGTGCCTTTAGGCGAATAAATGTAGCTTGTAAAAGCAGGTAATGTCAGTTGTTCGACGTGCTTATTGTGCTATATTTGATCCTTATGTGTTCTTAGTTTAAGAAAGGTATCAATTTTCGATGTCTTTTTGCCATAAAAGGTATCCCACGATGACATTGTCAAAGAAAGTTAACCAGATCGACCAACAAAAAGCCCCTGTAGACGAAGGTGGTCAGCAGCGAGAAAACCTGTTTTTACTCCTAAAGCGGGCGATAAAAGCGCGGGGTTATACCTATAGCAAACTGGCGCAAGCGATGAATATGAGCGAGCTATCCATTAAGCGTTTGTTTAAAGAGAAAGACTGTAAAATGAGCCGCCTATTAGAGATCTGCCGCATTATCGGCTTGAGTATCGACGAGCTAGTGAATATGCAGCAGCGCTTTAAAGATACGCCAGAACACCTATCAGAAGAAGTCGAAGTGGCGCTGGCGGCAGACAAGCATTTATTTCTGTTTTTTATTCTTTTAGTCTCAAAGATAGACCTAGCCAGTGCACAAGAATCGCTGGGCCTTAGCCGTACTGAAATGTACTTACAACTAAGAAAGCTCGAAAACCTTGAACTGATTCGCCTATTGGGGGGCGACAAATACCGCTTTATTGTCTCTCTACCCATTCGCTGGCGAATCAACGGTGCGCTATCAAAGCGCATTAAAGCCATCAACCAATCTTATATTGCTCACTGCTTAGATAACGAAAATCATCCTGATTATGTATTCTCGACGAGTAGCCGCTTGATGACAGAAAATAGTACCCAGCAAATTCAAAAAAGCCTGCATAAAGTGCGAGAAGATTATGATTATTTGAGCACCCAAGATCAAATGTTCTACCCGCGGGAGGAGTTACAGCTGACTAAACTGGTATTTGCTATGGGGCCATTTCCTATCGACGTGATACTCACGGATAAATAGCCAAGCGCCGTCTTATCTATTACACTGCGATCACCTTAATACGAACAGTTCTTATTTGAAGGTGGGTTAAAAAGCAGTCTCCAAAGCGATTAAAACAGCTTTAACGCCATCTATAACTTATTGAAAAGCGAAAACGATATTTATGACAACATCACACCAACCGCTGCCATACCCTCATTTCTTACAATCAGAAATAGAGCAAAGTGCGCCAGAATACGCGTTTTTTCATGTAATCCCCGTGCCCTATGAAGACAGCGTATCGTATGGTGGCGGTACGTGTTTTGGGCCATCTGCCATTTTAACCGCATCAGAACAGCTCGAAGTGTGGGATGGCAAAAGTAAACCCGCAGATTTAGGTATTTATACCGCACCTGTAGTAGATTGTTTTGGTGAGCCAGAGCAAGTGATCAAACGCATCGCTGATGCCACTAAAGCGACATTAGCGCACAAAAAAATGCCGGTTATATTGGGTGGCGAACACTCGGTGACATGGGGTGTGATTAAAGGCTTTTTAGATTCCGGTATGAAAGATATTGGTGTTGTGCAAATCGACGCACACGCAGACCTCCGCCATGCCTACGAAGACAATATATACAGCCACGCTTCAGTGATGAAGCGCATAGTAGAGCAGGGCGTGCCATTGTACCAGCTAGGTATTCGCGCCTACTGTGAAGAAGAAATGGAAACCCGAAAAGAATTCGGCGTGCATTACCTCGACGGCGACAATATTGTTCCTAACAATATACAGTCCATCACCTTACCAGATGACTTTCCTAAAAACGTTTTCTTCACTCTAGATATAGACGGCATGGATCCCTCGGTATTTCCATCCACCGGCACGCCGGTACCCGGTGGCCTAGGTTGGTACCAAACCCTCAACTTATTCGAAAGCGTTGCCAAGCAACGTCATATTGTCGGCTTCGACATAATGGAATTTGCCCCCATTAACGGCTTTCACGCTTACGACTTCGCCGCTGCCTTACTCACTTATAAGATGATGGGAATAGTAGAGCGGAATCAGTAGCTATAAAGAGCGCTATAAATAAAGAGGAAAAAATGGATTATCAAACAGTATTATCTTTCTGGTTCAACGAAATAGAGCCATCCAAATGGTGGATGAAAGATACCCACTTTGATAGCGTCATCGAGCAACGGTTTGGCGAGATACATCAGCAAGCCAATCAATGTGAATTGTTTGAATGGAGACAAAAAGCCAAAGGGCGCTTGGCAGAAATTATCGTGTTAGATCAGTTTTCGCGGAACATATTTAGAGACACCTCAAAAGCATTTTCCTCAGACTCACTGGTCTTAGCACTATCACAAGAAGCCATATTCCTAGGTAAAGATAAAGAACTCAACACCACAGAAAGAAACTTTTTGTATATGCCTTTCATGCACAGTGAATCGTTAACTATTCATAATCATGCCGTAGAACACTATAAAAACAATGGTGATCAATCTACGCTAGGCTATGAAATAAAACATAGGGACATAATAGAAAAGTTTGGCCGATATCCTCATCGCAATGCCATATTACAGCGGGAATCTACGGCTGAAGAAGTAGAGTTTTTAGCGTTGCCGGGATCAAGTTTTTAGTTTTAGCTATATTTTGGGGTTCTGCTGTTCTTGAATTTAGTAAATTAAAGGGGGGGACAAAGCCCTTTTTGAATACCGAATATGTTGAAAAGAGTTTTAATTCTTGTCATGGAGGTGCTTTGTTTTGTTAACGGCTATAGTTAGATGCTACGCGGTGTGTAATTACGTATGTGTTGTTTGCATAATATACCCATAAATGAACTTTTGAGAGCGATATGAGGACAATCAATACCATTTTAGTTGTTGACGATAGTGCTGGTGATCAATTTCTCTCGCAGGCGGAGATAGAAGATTGGGATGAAGGTGTAAAACTGTTATCCGCTTATGATGGTAATGAAGCGTTAACACTTCTCCAGCAAACAGATTCACCGCCGGATCTAGTGCTTCTTGATATTAATATGCCATCAATGAATGGACTTGAGTTTCTTGCTGAATACGAAAAAATAATCAAGTATCGCTGCCTCCCGTGGTCGTCATGCTGACGTCATCAGATCAATATCGGGATAAAGAGCAAGCGGGTATTTATAAGTGTGTTAAAGAATATATGGTTAAACCGCTAACGCAGGAAAAAATGAATGCGCTAGCGGCGGCATATCCTCAGTGGATTAAAGCTGAGTGATAGGATACTTTTATTAGATATTACCACTTCTCACTTCATTTTTAATTAGCTGATTAAATAGCTCAACCCAATATTCGTTGAATTGTGTGCCGGTGCAGGCGTTAATTTCTGATATGGCACGAAGCACAGAACGTCGGTGAGTTCGGTCACTACGCAAATTAGTCATGGCATAAAACGCATCCAATATCGCGACAATTTTTGCGCCTTCACATAGCTCGTCCGAGCTTAACTTATTAGGGTAACCCGTACCATTCTCCTTTTCATGGTGTTGAGCAACGATAGTGGCCGCTTCTGACCACATGGGCATTCGACTAATAAATTGGTGCCCCCAAGTGACGTGTTGTTGGAGGTTAGAAAATTCATCCGCATCCAGTTTGGCTTCTTTGTTGACGAGTTCATACGGCAAAAACGCCATACCAATATCATGTAAATAAATAGCCGCTAGGAGTTGTACGGCGTCTATGGGTTTCTCTGTTGATAGATGACATAAATTCATTGCAAGATACACTTGCTTATCAGTACGGCCTTGCCAAAAGTTATTTTGTCTGTCTACCTGTAATGCAAGCTCTCGAAAGTAATCAAGATCCTTATATTGTTCATCACTGTTGTCACCGGTACATTGAATGTAATGACGGTGTTCGGCTAAATTAACCCCAGTAAGGTTGGTATGGGTCTCTATAGCGGCATCGGCATTATCTAACTCTGGGTATAGCTCTCGGTGAAATACGTCTGTTTTAGCATTAGCTTCTTCGCTGGATGTAGAATTTGAAAGGTCTATAAAGCGAGCGGCAAAGGTGGTTTCATCGACTGTGTCGAAGGGTTTATCGAATAGATAAAAGTGATGTAAGTCACGCAAGTGATCAGTGCTAACCAGCAGCAAATCACATATTTTTTCTGTGGGTAAAAAATCCCCTCTACGCATGGCCTCAATAGTTTCTTCTAAGGCATGAGTGAAGTCGACCAGTGGTTGTATCATCGCCATCGCCGCATTGCCTTTGACGGTATGCATGGAACGAAAAATAGCGTTAATTAAATCGGTATCGTCGGGCGTTTGCCCTAGTCGATTAAGCGCGTGTTGTAGCTCATCGTAATGTGTATCAAAGCTGCTGATAATGTCGTCAGCAATTTCGGGGTCTATAGCCAAAATAATACTCCAAGGAGGTTCATCATTTATTTTAGTCTAGATCATAATAGTTAATTTTTTTAGTTATATAGTTAAATAGGTAAATAGTGCACCACAGGTAGGTGGCTTATAGGAGGTTTTAAGTAGGAGCTTTACACTGCGCTAAGTAATGGGTTGCGTATTTTGAGTGCTAGAAAAATGATGGTATACCCTTTATCCTATGCTCATTCTTGATTTATGCTCGTATTAAGTGATGTTTGTAACAATAACAATCGTTTTACGCTTTTGAGGTGACGGATATGATGTTTAACTTCATGGAGGCTAAGTTTGAGATTCCCACTGAAGCAGAGCTTGAAAATGGCTGTAAAGTGTAGCGATAAAAACGTTTTTGAATTTTTCGAGTGTCAATCACCTCAATAAAATCAATGGTTTATTATATCTATGTAAAGTGAAGTGTAATGCTTTTGCTGTTTGTGTGAACAGTTTTTCCCATGTCTTGCCAAATACGACTAACGTCAATGTAGTGCTAGTGAGGATGACAGGGGCTTATGTGATGATGAATAAAGCTGCTGTGGTAAAAGTATTTGGATGAGAATATGGGAATAAGAGTGCAGGAATAAGAGTGCCGAAATAGGAGTGTTAAAGGGTTCAAAGTGGGTTTTCAAAGAGGTTGCAATTAGTAGGGGAGTCTTAGCGTTATCTTCGTTACAATACCGAACTTATTTTCACCCATAATAATTGATGCCTTTGTTTTATGTCTGATCTTACTGCCAGTCGGAATTCTTTTGTTCATTTGCGCCTACATACCGAGTTTTCTCTAGTAGATGGTACGGTGCGTATCAAGCCTTTGGTCGCAAAGGTAGCCGAGATGGGGATGCCGGCGGTAGCGGTGAGCGATGTCTGTAATTTTTATGGCCTGATCAAGTTTTATACCGCTGCCCAAAACGCGGGCGTTAAACCGATTATTGGTGCCGACTTTTGGATGCGTACTAATGGGGGTAAAGAGAATTCAGACAAACCTACATTGATATCGTTGTATGCGATGAACCATGTAGGCTATCGCAATATTATCCTATTGATTTCAAGAGCGTTCCAAGAAGGGCAGTACCATGGTGATCCCTATATATTACGCGAATGGATTAGTGAATGTAGCGAGGGAGTGATAGCGCTTTCTGGTGGCCGACAAGGTGATGTTGGAGTGGCACTGCTATCTGATCATAAAGACGAGGCTATGGCTTATCTCGAAGGCTGGAAAGCGGATTTTCCTGATCGTTTTTATCTTGAATTGCAGCGTACAGGGCGAGAAAACGAAGAAGACTATTTACATGCTGCAGTGGCCTTAGCGAGTGAGCAGCAAATACCTGTAGTCGCGACTAACGATGTACGCTTTTTAGTCGGTAGTGATTTCGAGGCTCACGAGTCTCGTGTGTGCATTGGCGAAGGCCGCACTTTAGACGATCCTCGTCGTGAGCATCGTTATAGTGACCAGCAATACCTGCGCACACCAGAAGAAATGACCGCGTTGTTTAGCGATATTCCTCAAGCATTAGCGAATACCGTTGAAATCGCTAAGCGCTGTACCGTCGATATCGAATTGGGCAATTACTATCTGCCTGATTTTCCCATTCCAGATAATTTTACAAAAGACCCTTTTTTCGAAGCTCATTACCCTTATGCCACCTTAGAAGGCTTTGCTCAGCAGGCGATGGAAGAAAAGTGGCAAGGGAAAAAAGAAACACCAGAGTATCTGGCCATGGTAGAAACCAATGTGTTCTTCCAAAAAGTGTCTTATGAAGGTTTATTTGAGCGCTTAGAAACGATTTTAGATAAAGGTGATCACGACTACAAAGCCAAAAAGCAGCCGTACTTGGATCGCTTGCGTTTTGAACTCGATATTATTATGCAAATGGGGTTCCCCGGTTATTTCTTAATCGTGATGGACTTTATTCAGTGGGCGAAAGATCATGATATTCCTGTAGGGCCGGGGCGTGGTTCTGGTGCGGGTTCTTTAGTGGCTTATGCACAGAAGATTACCGATCTTGACCCGCTGGAATATGATCTGCTTTTCGAGCGATTCCTCAATCCTGAACGAGTGTCCATGCCCGATTTCGATATTGATTTCTGTATGGATAACCGAGATCAGGTGATTAAATACGTGTCTGATACCTATGGTAAAGACGCGGTGTCACAGATTATTACCTTTGGTACGATGGCGGCAAAAGCCGTAGTGCGCGATGTAGCACGAGTGCAGGGTAAGTCATATGGCTTAGCCGACAAGTTATCCAAAATGATCCCTATGGATGTGGGCATCACCCTGCAAAAAGCCTTTGATCAAGAAGAGCCGCTGCGCGAGTTTTTAGATGGTGACGAAGAAGCTCAAGAAATTTGGGAGATGTCACTTAAGCTCGAAGGTATTACTCGTAACGTAGGTAAGCATGCCGGGGGCGTGGTGATCGCGCCCACTAAACTGACTGATTTTTCGCCGTTGTTTTGTGATGAAACCGGTAAAGGCTTGGTGACTCAGTACGATAAAAATGATGTGGAATCGGCGGGCTTAGTGAAGTTCGATTTCTTGGGCTTGCGTACCCTGACCATTATCGATTGGGCAGTGAAAATGATCAACGCTACCCGCAAAAAAGCCGCAGGTGCTAATACCCATGAAGTGCTGGATATCGCCTTTATCCCTCTGGATGATCCGGCCACTTATCGAATGCTAAAAACGGCAGAAACCACAGCAGTATTCCAGCTGGAATCTCGTGGTATGAAAGACCTCATTAAGCGTTTGCAGCCCGATGATATTGAAGATCTTACTGCACTAGTCGCGCTTTTTCGTCCGGGACCATTGCAGTCGGGCATGGTAGATGACTTTATCAACCGTAAGCATGGTCGAGCCGAAGTGGCTTACCCAGATGCTAAATACCAACATGACAAGCTCAAGCCGATTCTAGGGCCGACCTACGGTGTTATTGTTTACCAAGAGCAGGTGATGCAAATTGCGCAAGAATTAGCGGGTTATACACTCGGTGGCGCGGATATGTTGCGCCGTGCGATGGGTAAGAAAAAGCCCGAAGAAATGGCAAAACAGCGTGCGGTATTTGAAGGTGGTGCAAAAGATCAGGGTATTGACCCAACACTGGCGATTAAGATTTTTGATTTAGTGGAAAAATTTGCGGGCTACGGTTTTAACAAATCGCACTCCGCCGCTTATGCAGTAGTGTCTTATCAAACCGCATGGCTAAAAACTCATTATCCTGCACAATTTATGGCGGCAACCATGTCGTCGGACATGGATAAAACCGAAAAAGTTGTCATCTTCGTCGAAGAATGTCGTTCGATGAAACTCAATTTACTGCCACCAGATGTGAATCAAGGTGATTTTCAGTTCACGGTCGACATTGATAACAATATTATTTACGGCTTAGGTGCGATTAAAGGCTTGGGTGAAGGCCCGGTAGAAAACATTATTGAGGCACGTAAAAGTGGCCCGTTTAAAAATCTGTTTGATTTTTGTTCACGGGTGGATGCGCGTAAAGTGAATAAGCGTGCTTTGGACGCCTTAGTGCGCAGTGGTTCTTTTGATACAATTGGGCCTGATGGCGATAACCCAGAGCGTGATTTAGATATGACACGCGCCATATTATTAGCTGCCTTGCCTGAAGCGGTGAAAACCGCTGATCAAGCATTAGCGAATCAAAATGCAGGCATGGTTGATTTGTTCGGTGATAGTTTACTAGGACAAGGGGACGAAAACGAAGACCCTTACGAAAGTTTTTACCGCACTCGCCGCTGGACAATGAAAGAGCGACTGAATGGCGAGAACGACACGATTGGTTTGTATTTAACGGGGCATCCCATCGATGAATACGAAGATGAAATAAAGCATTTAGTGTCTTCCCGTATTTCTCGCATTGTCGCGGATAGAAAAACGATCAAAATTGCCGGTTTAGTGGTAGCGATGCGCGTGATGAAAACCAAACGCGGTGACACCATGGGGTTTATCACCTTAGATGATAGAACTGCTCGAATGGAAGTCGCCGTATTCGCAGATACCTATGAAGAATATCGCGATAAGCTAGTGAAAGATGCTTTGTTGGTTGTCGAAGGCCAAGTAAGTAACGACGATTACAGTGGCGGTTTAAAAATGCGCGCCACTAAAGTGACGCCACTAGAGCAAGCAAGACAGGAAAAGTTACGCTCAATTCAACTAGATTGGCAGAGCCGGTATTTAGAAAATGATTGCACACGCAAGCTGCTGTCTATTTTGGACGCTTATCGTATCAATGGTAATAATGGTATTTCGCCCGAAACAGTCGAAAATAGCAAAGAGGGCTGCGTAGTCGTTATCAACTACCAGCGCGCCGATGCCAGCGCGCAAATACAGTTAGACGACACTTGGCGAGTAAAGCCTGTTGATGAACTAATGTTGAAACTACGCCATGAATATGGGAATAAGAGCTTAACGTTGGGATATGACCGCTGATTGTAGCACCCGAATTATCTCGTTATGACGGGCTTGCTCCCATAACTGTCCGGAATAAAAGTTAGGCGTACTGCTAAAGGGGCTGCAATATGTATAGAAATACACGATTTACTGAATTAATGAAAGCACTTCTTCGTCAGACAGTAGAAAAAGTGGTTTCAGAACATAAAGCAGATAAGCACAGAAAGGGTTTCGTTGCTGGAATCAGTTGCTCACGATAATTTATGCGCAGGTATCAGAATGCCAAAGTTTACGAGAATTAGCTTGATCCGGTATCTATGTAAAGCCTCCGAAATGGTGTGGGAAGTTTAAAGTTATATTTTTTAGTCACTTAGTGGTAATAGCTAATGTGAAATAGCGCTATTTTTAGCGCAAATAACGAAGAGATTAAGAAAGAAGTAATGACTAAACACGTAAAAACCCCTTGTATCGGTGTCTGTTCTACTAGTATTGGCGACACGGTTTGCCGTGGCTGTAAACGCTTCGCCCATGAAGTGATTGGCTGGAATGGTTATGACGAATCCCAGCGGCAGTTAGTGGTGAATCGTTTAGATGCGTTTTTAACCACCATCGTTACCCATAAAATAGATATTATCGACAAAGAACAGCTCTTCACTCAATTGCGCTATCAGCAGGTTAAAGTCGATACGACGCTATCTCCGTCGCGTTGGGTGTATGAATTATTACGAGCGGGCTCAGCGCAAATTCAGAACACCGAGGCTTATGGTTTTCGCCTAAAACCTGAGTGGCAACGCTTCTCCCTAGAAGAGATAAAACAGTTCTTAGATCAGGACTTTTTTACCCTGTCTTCTGCTCACTATGAGCGCTATATTAGCCGCTAGCTTTAACAACAACCCCGAATTTTCATTTGCCCACTAAAAATTCAGCCTGAACACCCTATCTTTGCTTAATTAACAAACAGTCAGTATTTTCCAATTCTAAAATGAGTCTGAAGCAGCGGGCTTAATTATTGCTTATCCAGTCTGTTTGCTTCGTCCAAATATGGTGTTAAAAAGTTGAGTTTTGGCAGTTTGTAACTGCCGCGCAGCTTCATTATCACTGAGTTGATGAGCCAGTGTATCCAGCTTTTCAAAAGTTTGTTCCTTTTTTAAATACTACTCGGCATCCTTCAGAGACTTTAGCTTGTCGTAGGGTGTCAATTAGGAAAGATTATCCAGAAGCAGAATGGTTAACTCTACAAATTAATGAAGAGCTTAAAAAGTTAAGAGAATCAGGTTACCTGAAAGCCTTAGAAAACGATTCGCCACTAGTGTTATAAATTGAATCACATATGTAAACCGCTTGAATCCAGCGTATGTTAAATATTATTTAGGTTGAGTGATATCTTCGGTTATGGACTCTTCTTCAATATTTCCTTCAGTGCTATTATCTATAGCAACAGTTACTTCTTGCTTACGCACATTTTCATAATGCCATATTAAAATATTATGGTAGTTACGAATACGTTTAACATAAGTCACAGGTTCCCATCCTCGAGCATAGCCATGGCGAGTGGTTCGATAATATTTAGGTTTAGCTAGTAGTGGTAAGTACTGTCTAACATCATTCCATAGGTTGGGGTCTTTGCCATCGCGTTGTGTGAGAACGCGAGCATCTTCTAAATGACCAAGCCCAACATTGTAAGCTGCTAATGCCATCCAGGTTCTGTCGGGTTCTTGAACGCCGTCGGGAATACGTTTACGCATATTAATAAAGTATCGCGCTCCCCCTTCAATGCTTTGTTGAGGGTCTGTTCTATCTTCAATGCCTAACCCTCTAGCGGTTTGGTTGGTGAGCATCATTAGTCCACGAACGCCGGTATAAGACTTTGCGTTCTCGTTCCATAGTGACTCCTGATAACTCACTGCAGCTAAAAATAACCAGTCTAGCTTGTGTTTGTCTGCGCTGGCCTTAAAAAAATCTACCCATTTAGGTAAGCGTTTTTCTATGCGCTTAACAAATGCGAGAGCGTTGCCTTCGTCGACAGCGGGTTTGCTAAAATATTTTTCTGTGAGCGCAGTGATTTTTCCATCGCCTATAGAACGAGCAAGAAAACGATTGGCGGCATTAAATAAACTGTTATCACCTGTCTGTGGAAATGCCCATGCGATATCATCTTCTTCGGCGAGTAAAAAAGCGACTCTTGCACGTGGAAATATTACGCTGTTGGTAATAAAGGTAGTTGAGTCAGAGAGTGTCATATCTGCTCGCCCAGTGTGAACGAGCTCTAACATATCGGCCATATCGGAATTAGGTATTTCTCGCCACTGTAAATCAGGGTAATTTTTTTGTAGTTTATGTAATGTGGTTGCATGAGAGCTGTTGGCAACAACGGCTATATCTTTATCTATTAAATCTTCAATGGTTTTTGGCTTACGCATATCCCGTTGATAAATAATTTGTTGTGTTGGGTGAAGATAGGGTATTGAAAAGCGAATGTTTTTTTCTGAAGGGTGTTTTTTTTCATTAGGGATGGCAATTCCTGCTGCAGCGAAATAGCCATTGCCATTGCTAATGCTCTCTACAATCTCTTCGCGATTATCTACATCAATAATGCTGAGTTCTACACCGAGTTCTTCCGCAAAAGCATAAGCTAGCTCGTATTCGAATCCTGTATTGCCAAAAGGGCCTTCATAAAAAGTGGATGGTCCATTGGAAGAAACAATGGGTAAGACACCACTGTTTATAATTTTTTCTAATGCCGTTGGTGGGGTGCTACTGGTGAGTAATAACGGCATGGCACACAGAATACAGGTGCCCAAAAAAAGAATAATAGGGTTTATAGAGCGGGTCTCGGAGTCTTTGGTTGATGTACAGTCGCTCATTAATCTTTCAGGCTCCGTTTTATAGCTATTTAACAGTGGCTCGTGACAACTGCTAACGTGTTATTGATAAACAGGCTATTCAGTATAACCGATTGGCTTACTATTGAGGCTGATTCTTTAATTGGATAAGTAATAAAGGAAGCTGATAAAAGCATAATAGGAATATCTGTAAAAAAGTGAATACGTTTAGGTCGCTATTCATTATCTTCTAGCTATTTTTACTGCCTAATCAGCACAAAATCCAGTACAATATTGCCTTTTTTGGGACGGTAGAAATAATCCAATTAGATATTGCTCCAATACCGCTTTGTTTCTTGTCCCATATCAAGTGATTCTACGTTAAAAGGCCGCCAATCAACATGTTGACTCTTCCGGGCGCAGCAGCGCTTTCATCATTTCGTATCGAAAAAATCCTTCATGACCTACGCGAGATAGCACCGGAAATTACCGGTGTTTTCGGGCGTTATACCCATTTTGTTGATCTTGCTGCTGAGCTAACGGATAGTGAGCTAAATACGCTTCAACAGTTATTAAAGTATGGCCCGTTAGATACGGAAGTGCAAAATGAGAATGCTGAAGCACATGTGCTTTTTGTTGTTATTCCTCGTGCGGGTACTATCTCTCCATGGTCATCGAAGTCAACGGATATTGCGCATAACGCCGGTTTATCACAGGTTAACCGTATTGAGCGTGGTATTGCTTACTCTGTCTACGGCGCTAACTTGTCGGCGGAGCAATACACGCAAGTCGCTCAGTGTTTACATGACCGTATGGTGGAAAGTGTATTACCTGATATTGCGTCGGCTAGCGCGCTGTTTGATGAGCATAGTCCACAAGCACAAACAGAAGTGGATATTTTACAGGGCGGACGCGATGCCTTAGTCACTGCAAACCGCGAACTAGGTTTGGCGTTAGCCGACGATGAGGTTGATTATCTGGTAGATAGCTTTCAACGTTTAGGCCGTAATCCAGTCGATGTTGAGTTAATGATGTTTGCACAAGCGAACTCGGAACATTGTCGCCATAAAATTTTTAATGCTTCGTGGACTTTAGATGGCGAAGACCAAACTTTTTCATTATTTAAAATGATTAAAAACACTAATGAGTTAGGCGGCGATAATGTGTTGTCGGCGTATTCCGATAATGCGGCTGTCATCAATGGTGCAACAGCGGGGCGCTTTTACCCTAATGCCGAAAGTAAGGTATATAGCTACAAACGCGAACCTATTAATATCTTAATGAAGGTGGAAACCCATAATCACCCGACGGCGATTGCGCCTTTTGCAGGTGCAGGCACCGGTTCTGGTGGCGAAATTCGCGACGAGGGCGCAGTAGGGCGTGGCTCTAAGCCTAAAGTAGGTTTAACCGGTTTTACGGTATCTAACTTACAAATCCCAGGTTTTCAGCAACCATGGGAAGTGGATTACGGTAAGCCTGAGCGTATCGTAACGGCGCTCGATATTATGTTAGAAGGGCCAATAGGTGGCGCTGCGTTTAATAACGAATTCGGCCGCCCTAATATTTGTGGTTATTTCCGTACTTTTGAAGATAACTTTGATGGCGAGCGCCGAGGCTATCATAAGCCGATTATGTTGGCGGGTGGTTATGGCAACATCAAAAGCGAACACGTTGAAAAACCGCCATTTGCAGCGGGTGCAAAACTGATTGTACTGGGTGGCCCAGCCATGTTGATTGGTTTAGGTGGCGGAGCGGCATCCTCAATGGATTCTGGCTCATCATCAGAAGATTTAGATTTTGCCTCGGTACAACGACAGAATCCAGAAATGGAGCGTCGTTGCCAAGAAGTGATTGATCAGTGCTGGCAGTTAAGTACAGCAGAAGAGGGCGATCAAAACCCTATCGCGTTTATTCATGATGTAGGAGCCGGTGGTTTATCTAATGCGTTCCCTGAATTGGTGAAAGACGGCGGCTGTGGTGGCGGTACTTTCGAGTTGCGTAATGTGCCTAACGATGAACCGGGCATGAGTCCATTGGCGATCTGGTGTAACGAATCTCAAGAGCGTTATGTATTAGCGGTAACTCCTGAAAATCTTGCTCGTTTTGAAGCAATATGTGAGCGTGAGCGTTGTCCTTATGCTGTAGTGGGTGAAGCAACAGCTGAAGAACAGTTGCGAGTAAACGATAAGTTGCTGGCTTCAACGCCAGTAGATTTACCGATGAATATATTATTTGGTAAAGCACCCAAAATGCATCGCACTGCCGATACACACAAGGCAAAAACTCGAGCCTTCGCTTCCGAGAGTATCGACCTTAGCGATGCGATCGATCGTGTTATTCAGCATCCTTCCGTGGCAAGTAAATCATTTTTAATTACCATCGGTGATCGCTCGGTCACGGGGCAGGTAGTACGCGATCAATTTGTAGGGCCGTGGCAAGTACCCGTAGCGGACTGTGCCGTTACTACCGCCGCTTACGATACTTATGCTGGTGAAGCGATGTCGATGGGCGAACGCACTCCAATGGCACTGATTAATGCTCCGGCGTCAGGGCGCATGGCTATTGGTGAAGCAATTACTAATATCGCATCCACTCGTATTAATAGCCTGCGCGACATTAAGCTATCTGCTAACTGGATGTGTGCAGCAGGGCATCAAGGTGAAGATGAGAAACTGTATCGTACCGTAGAAGCCATTGGTATGGAGTTATGCCCAGCGCTAGGAATGACTATTCCAGTAGGTAAAGACTCTATGTCGATGCGTACTGCGTGGCAAGATCAGGTGAACGGAAAGGCGGAAGACAAAGCCGTTACCGCGCCTATGTCGGTTGTTATTACCGCTTTCGCTCCCGTATTAGACGTGCGCAAGACGATCACGCCTCAATTACAACAGCGAGAAGATAGTGAGCTGCTATTAATAGACCTAGGTGCTGACCAGCAACGCTTAGGCGCGTCTATTTTAACGCAGGTATATAACGAACTCGGTGATATTGCAGCAGATGTTGATAGCCCAGAAAGGCTAAAAGGCTTCTTTGATGCGATACAACAGTGTCTGGAATCCAATACCTTATTGGCCTATCACGATCGTAGTGATGGTGGTTTGTTCACCACATTAAGCGAAATGGCATTTGCGGGTCATTGCGGTATCGATATTGATATCAGTGTATTAGGTGATAACCCAATCAGCGCTTTATTTAATGAAGAGCTGGGTGCGGTTGTGCAAGTAGCTAGTGCTGATGTTGATGCCGTTAAGCAGGCTTTTGCTGATGCAGGTTTGGACGATTGTGTTCACGCATTGGGTACAGTGAATACTAGCGATACGGTTAATTTATCCCATAATAACGCGGTTATTTACACCGCTTTACGTAGTACTTTACAGGCCAAGTGGAGTGAAACTAGCTTCCGTATGCAGTCACTACGTGACAACCCACATTGCGCGCAACAAGAGTTTGATCGCATTACTCAAAGCGATGCCGGTTTGAGTGCTTCACTTAGCTTTGATCCACAAGAAGATATCGCCGCACCGTTTATCTCGGCCAGTATTATTAGTGGCGTGCGCCCTAAAGTCGCTATTTTGCGTGAACAAGGCGTTAATGGTCATGTTGAAATGGCAGCAGCCTTTACTGATGCCGGTTTTGATGCGGTTGATGTACATATGAGTGATATCTTGTCCGGTCGCGCAGATTTACAAACGTTCAAAGGGCTAGTGGCTTGCGGCGGTTTCTCTTATGGGGATGTGCTAGGTGCAGGCGAAGGTTGGGCTAAAACCATTTTATTTAACCCGATTGCGCGTGATCAGTTTGAGCGCTTTTTCCATCGTGAAGATACCTTTAGTTTAGGGGTGTGTAATGGTTGCCAGATGATGTCTACCTTACACAGCCTTATTCCTGGTGCCGATCACTGGCCACGTTTTGTACGCAATGAATCAGAACAGTTTGAAGCGCGTTTTAGCTTGGTTAAAATTGCAGATACATCCTCGGTTATATTATCGGGCATGGCCGGTTCTCATTTACCTGTTGCAATTGCACATGGAGAAGGGCGTGCAGAGTTTGCGAATAACGATTCTCTAATACAGTGCGATAGTAGCGGCTTGGTTGCCTTACGTTATGCGAATAATGACTTGAGTATTGCAGCTACTTACCCCGCTAATCCTAATGGCTCCCCTAATGGTGTCGGCAGTGTAACCTCGGCTGATGGTCGCGTAACCATTATGATGCCACACCCTGAACGCGTTCGTCGTGCGGTGAATAACTCGTGGAAACCAGAAGAGTGGAGTGAAGATGGCGGTTGGATGCGTATGTTTAGAAACGCACGGCATTTTGTTGGGTAGTAGAAAGGTTTGTTAAAAAAACCGTCAGTACTGTTTTAGTGCTTGCAGTTTTTTTTAGGTGATTAGTTTTACAAAACAGTGGGACCATCTATGACCCCATGATTGTGTTATCTCCCCCTTAACCGATTAGACGTTTGACGGAAGAAACATGATTAGCGGGGTAGACCACGCCCGCGCTAACGAGTCGAGCCTGAAAAACCTATAAGCAACTGATTTTATTGGATTTGAGTGGCGCTCAATGAGATAATTTCGACCAGTTTTAGCACTATATTGACTCGGGTTTCAGTGGCTAGTGCGACACTCTATTATTATTTAGCTACACGCATAGCATCGTAAACTTCATTAGGTGTTTGATAACCGAGTAACTTTCTCGGTCTGTTGTTTAGCTTATTTTGAATAACCTTAACTTCTTTCGTCGTGACTTTATCTAGCGCCATGCCTTTCGGAAGGTACTGACGTATCAGTCCATTATGGTTTTCATTCAATCCGCGCTCCCACGAGCAGTAAGGGTGCGCAAAATAATTGTCTGCGCCTAGCGCTTCTTTTAACTTAGCGTGGTAGGCAAACTCTTTGCCATTATCAAAGGTGATCGTATGAAGATATGCCTTCTCCGACTTCAGCAAGAACTATAGTCAAATCTGGTGTATGGATCATTAAGCAGCCTCTTGATCCTGTTGTTTTTGTTTGATGCCATCACTGAATTTCACTCCAGTAATAACATCTATATGGCTGTGAAATATTATTATTGGTCATTTTTAATATTATTGTCTATAGTAAGTTTATATAACAGAATTATGCTAGCCACCGCTAGACTTAATTGATTCAAGGGTAGTGTGTTTTGAATTTGTCAGAACCTGCATGATTAAAAGAGTAGTCTGTTATTGATATAGGGAAGCACTTGTAAAAAGACTATTTAATGGGATTGTTTGTATGTTGGGCAGTTATTTAAACTTTAACGGAATAAAAGCGCAGTTATTAATCTTATCTTTTGTGACTAGTGTTGGTGTCTTATCACTTACCGCCGTTATACTTAATGTATTCAGTACCGTTAATTCGG
>Ga0233426_10000223_pt1 | contig 65166 bp, 55 predicted proteins | sample SI_118_April2016_6_FD_179875 | JGI IMG/M metagenome (GOLD analysis project Ga0233426, IMG submission 179875) | Seawater microbial communities from Saanich Inlet, British Columbia, Canada - SI_118_April2016_10_MG | ecosystem: Environmental > Aquatic > Marine > Inlet | place: Canada: British... | reverse complement strand
GTTTGTTATTGTAATCTCCCTTATCTCTCTCTGATACAAAGAATGCCTGTTCTACTTTATTTGAACGATACAGAAGCTTTGTAAGCCAGTTTCTCACAGTCATTGTGTGAATCCTGTAAGGAGTTCTGCAAGTTGCGAAGTAGTTCCATTGTAATTGTTGGATAAAGTCTGCGTAATCTTTTGATAAATTCATTCTCTTAAGTTTATGCAATAGCAGGGATTAAGGTAGTCCATGCCCTTGCTGGTTATTAAATACTTGGAATTGGAATGAATTTTATTTGAATACTCAAAGATACTCAATAAAAAAACGACTAAATTTGAATAGTGAAAATCAGTGTTGTTAGAAATAGAAAAGGCAACCCTAGAGGCAACCGAAAAAAAGAAGCCCTAAAAACACTGGGTCTTCAGGGCTACTAAGCGGAGAAAGAGGGATTCGAACCCCCGGAGGTGTGACCCTCAACAGTTTTCAAGACTGCCGCATTCGACCACTCTGCCATTTCTCCTATGCGGTTGCAAATATACACTCCTTTTTGAACTAATAAAATTTTTAAAACGATATATTATATCTTTTTTTTATCTAAAATTAATATCTTCATTTAAAACTTGAAAATGAATGATTTACTTCAATATGGGCTTCTAATTCTAGTAGGTATGATTGCCGGAGTTATCAATACTTTAGCTGGGGGAGGTTCTTTATTGACGCTTCCTGTTCTTATTTTCATGGGATTACCACCCAATGTAGCTAATGCTACAAATCGTGTGGGTATCGCTTTTCAAGCACTTATTGGAACTGCAGGATATCGATCCAAGGGAATTTCAAACTTTCCATTCAATATATATTTAGGAATTTCTGCCTTGATTGGGTCCTTAATTGGAGCACAAATAGCTGTCGACATTAAAGGGGATACCTTTAATAAATTATTGGCAGTTATTATGATTATTGTAGTGGCAATTATTGTTTTTAAACCTAAAGTAACTGATTTAAAAATGCCAGAGCGACTTACAGGAAAGTATTTGTTTTATGCTATAATTGGTTTCTTTTTTATTGGAATTTATGGTGGGTTTATCAATGCCGGTATAGGATTTGTAATTATTTTATTTTTGAATAATGTAAATCGGTTATCCTTAATTAAGACCAACGCAACTAAAGTCTCCTTAGTCTTCATTTACACCTGTGGTGCTTTAGCTTTATTTGCTTACAATGGAACGGTCGATTGGTCTTCTGGGTTCGTGTTAGCGATTGGAACTTCAATAGGAGCGTGGTGGTCAAGCCGATGGTCTGTGGATAAAGGGGAAGGTGTCATTAAAATTGCAATGGTAATTATGGTAACAATAATGTCTATAAAGTTGTGGTTTTTTTAGACTAATAACCTACATACTCCATTATTTGTAGCCCATAACCCGTTATTCCTACGCGAGGTCCTTGAGAAGAATTTGTAATCACTTTGAGTTTGTTAATTCTTAAATCGTGAAGTATTTGAGCTCCAATTCCAAAATCTTTGTAATCCATTTTCATAGGAGGTACTTTATGATATTCTCCTTGTTCTTGTATTTCGGTAAGTTCTGTAATTCTGGCTAATAAATTTTCAGACTGTTGTGCTTGATTAATAAAGATTACTGCTCCTTTACCCTCTTTATTAATAAGGCCAAAAATATCATCTAAATAGGACTGTAAGTAGTTTTTACCGTCGTTAGATCCGGTTAGCATCCCTAAAATATCATTATTGATTTGTGAAGAATTAATGCGAGTTAAAATACCTTCGTTTTCATTCCATGTTCCTTTTGTAAGCGCAACATGAACTTGACTGTTTGTAGTTTGTTGATAAGCTCTTAATCTAAATTCTCCAAATCGAGTTTGTATTTCTGTATCTGCACGTTTTAGAATTAAACTATCGTGTTGCATTCTGTATGAAACTAGGTCCTCTATAGAAACTAGTTTCAAGTTAAATTTTTCTGCAACTTTGAGCAATTGTGGTAAACGAGCCATGGTTCCATCTTCATTCATTATTTCAACAATTACTCCAGCAGGTTTAAATCCTGCCAGACGAGCAAAATCAATTGCAGCTTCTGTATGTCCTGTTCTACGAAGTACACCTCCTTCTTTTGCAATTAATGGAAATATATGTCCGGGTCTAGATAATTCATGAGGCTGTGTATTTTCGTTCACTAATGCCTCTATGGTTTTTGAACGATCGCTAGCCGAAATCCCCGTTGTAACTCCTTTACCTTTTAAATCTACAGATACAGTAAAAGCAGTTTCTAAAGGATCGGTATTGTTATCTACCATTCGGTTTAGATTGAGTTCGGTACAGCGTTTTTCTGTTAGTGGCGCACAAATTAATCCACGTCCGTGCGTTGCCATAAAATTGATCATTTCGGGTGTTATTTTTTCAGCTGCAGCTAGAAAATCCCCTTCATTTTCTCGGTTATCATCATCTACAACAATAATGATTTCACCATTTTTGATTGCTTCTATAGCATCTGAAATATGATCTAATTTATTTTTTGACATGGCTGTATAATTCCTTGATTTTTATTTTTCTCATTGTATTTATGAACTTAGAAATAGGGACTGAAACTTTATCTAAGTTTGATATTCCTCGATCGCTCGAAGCTTGTTTGGTTAGGTATATTGCTAAGCTTCCAATTATTAAAACTGAAATCCAATTTCCAACTATTGGACTTATGCTACTATCTTCTGCCGCGTTTTTTCCAAATACCCCTACATAATGATACGATAAGAAAATAATTATCGCTAAAACTACAGGGAGTCCTAAACCTCCTTTTCTGATAATTGCTCCTAGAGATGCTCCAATTAGAAACAAAAAAAATATCCCAAATCCCATAGTGTATTTGTCGTGGAATGAACTTTTATGGAGGTTAATTAGTTTTTGTTTTAAAAAAAACACTTTTTTCTTACTTTCAATACTTTGGATGACTCCTTTTACATTCATCGACATTGAATATAATGCTTGTTTGTGTCTAAAATATTTTTCAGAAGTCATGAAGTGTAAAGGATTTTTAAAATAATTTACAAGGGAGTCATTAAGTATGCTGTCTTTGGGTTCATGCTCGAGTAAACCAATTCCATTAGTTTTAATAAAATTTGATGAATATGATTCTCTAATATCTTTATATTTAATTTCAAGCGAATCAATGCTTTCATTTAACTCATCTACCTGCTGCATTCTGAAAGTACTTTTGTAATCCTCCTTTGATAAGTCTACATTATTGAACTCAGACAAATCAATATTCATGACGTACCGATCAAACTTAACTTTACTGTGTGGTATTCTTTTTTTATCTTCAATTTTTTTTGGATCAACTTCTTCGTATCTATTTCCATCGAAAAGAACCAGTTGAAGTTGGTCTCCTATTTCGGCGCTTTTTAATTCTCCTGAAGCTGCTTTTATGACTATGTTGTTTTTTAAACTTGGTGTTTTTTCATGTATTATCACATCTTTTAAAAAACGATCCTCATTACCATACTTATCACTTACCTTGATATTCATTTGACCAATATCATTAAAAATCCCTTCTGTAATTGCAAGTGCCGGCTTTAGCTTTGCTAGGTTTCTTCGAAGGTTAAACGATTTTACTTCTGTATAAGGAATTACATAATTTGAAAAATAAAAACTTCCAATTCCTAAGAAAAAATGAAAAACAATCAATCCTAACATTGCTCTTTGTAATGAAATACCCGTAGATTTCATCGCAGCAAATTCATAGTTCTCTGCGAATGTTCCATAGGTCATTATGGAGGCTAAAAGAACAGAAAGGGGAAGTACCAATGGAACAAGTTTTGGGGAGTAGTAAATTAAAAACTTTAAAATAGTTCCAATATCTATTCCTTTTCCAGCAAATTCATCTATGAATAACCATATGGTTTGAATTATAAAAATCAGCATTAGAATCATGAATACACTTAACAAACGTTGAGCGTAAGAAACCAATATATAACGATCTAAAATTTTCATTTTTAGTTATTAATGTAAAAATTTGGGTATTCAGAACTGTCAAATTCAAAATAGTCACTAGGTAAACTTATGTTTTCTTCCTGATTTAAAATGGTAAGTGTAGTGGTGGTTTTGTTATTCCCAATTTCAATAAGTCTGTAAATAGAATTTTTAGTAAGGTCTATTCCTAATAGTAAATATCGGATGTCATTGTTTTCTTCAGATGGAATTAATTTTACATACTGTATGGTTCTGCCCATTACTCTTTGGGATATATCCCATTGATAGTCGTATCCTTCTTCATAAAAACTCAATAATTTTGAAGGATTAACGCTGATAGCTTCGTCTGGGTCAGGGGTGCTTATTGTAATTTCTTCGTTTTCAGGCACAATGGTATGCAATTTTTCTCCATCAAATAATTGAATTACATCTAAAAATTCAAGGAGGTATTGATCACCAGCAAACGTAACTTTTCCTTCTGTTTCTTGTCTAATTTGTTCTTCTTTATTTTCAAGAACATATTGAAATTCTAATCTTAAATTTTGGTGCGTTTTTATTTCTGTCGAAACTTTATTTAATAAATATTTTGCTTGTTCTGGACCTTGTGCCATTGTAAGAAAAGAAAATCCCATTAATAGAAATAGTAAACGCATAGGCATTTGTTTGTAATTATTCATTGCTTAATAACTGTTCCAAAGAAGTCAAATCAGGAATCAAAACTTGTCTCGCCTTACTTCCTTCAAAGGGTCCGACAATTCCGGCTGCTTCCATTTGATCGACTATTCTTCCAGCTCGATTGTATCCCAATTTAAGTTTTCGTTGTAATAGGGAGGCTGAACCTTGTTGTGCGGTTACAATCACTTCAGCAGCTTCTCTAAATAGTGCATCACGATCGCTGATATCATTATCTAAAAGTTTTGTACTTTCTTCTCCAACAAATTCGGGTAATATATGTGCTTCTGGATATGCTTTTTGAGCTCCAATATATTCGACAATTTTTTCAACTTCAGGAGTGTCCACAAAGGCACATTGTATTCGAGTAAGATCATTTCCTTGGGTATAAAGCATATCCCCACGACCAATTAATTGATCTGCACCTCCGCTATCAAGTATTGTTCTTGAATCAATTTTCGATGTTACGCGAAAAGCAATTCTAGCTGGAAAATTTGCTTTAATAATTCCAGTAATGACATTGACAGATGGACGTTGAGTTGCTATTATTAAATGAATCCCAATTGCTCGAGCTAATTGTGCCAAACGTGCAATAGGGGTTTCAACCTCTTTTCCTGCTGTCATTATTAAATCTGCAAATTCATCAACAACTAATACAATGTATGGAAGAAAACAATGACCTTCGTCCGGGTTTAATTTTCTTGCTTTAAATTTAGCATTGTACTCTTTAAGGTTTCGACACATTCCATTTTTCAGTAATTCATATCGATTATCCATTTCAATACAAAGTGAATTTAATGTATTAATTACCTTAGTATTATCTGTTATAATCGCATCCTCAGAATCTGGAAGCTTGGCTAAATAATGTCTTTCAATTTTATTGTAAATGTTAAGCTCTACTTTCTTTGGGTCTACAAGTACAAATTTAACTTCTGCTGGGTGTTTTTTATAGAGTAATGAAGTTAAAACTGCATTTAGTCCAACTGATTTACCTTGTCCAGTTGCTCCTGCCATTAGTAAGTGAGGCATTTTCGCTAGGTCTACCACAAAAGTTTCATTACTGATTGTTTTTCCCAATGCAATTGGAAGCTCCATTTCAGCGGTTTGAAATTTTTGAGAAGCGATTACGGATCGCATCGAGACAATACTTGGATTTTGGTTTGGAACCTCTATTCCAATTGTTCCTTTACCTGGAATAGGTGCAATAATTCGAATACCTAAGGCTGCAAGAGACAGTGCAATGTCGTCTTCTAAGTTTTTTATTTTGGAGATTCTAATTCCAGCCTCCGGTATAATTTCATAAAGTGTTACCGTTGGACCAATATTGGCTTTAATATTAGCAATACCAATCTTGTAGTTTTTTAAAGTATCTACAATTTTGTTCTTATTTGCTTCAAGTTCTTCTTGGTTTATGGTTATGGTTCCATCTCCATAGTCTTTTAATAAATCAAGAGTAGGATATTGGTATTTACTTAGTTCTAGAGTTGGGTCATATGCTCCAAATTTTTCAACAAGTTCTTGAGCTAAGTTTTTTTCAACCTGATCTTCTTCGGCGATATTGTTGATTTCTATTTCAATATTTTCTTCAGGAATAATTTTATCTTCTATAGTTAACTCTTCAGGAGGATGTGAAGCCTCTGGTTCAACATTTTCAACTGTTTTTTCTACAGTTAAGGGAATGCTTTCTTTTGCAGTATCTTCAGGTTTTATTTCACTTTCAACTTTAATATTATTGAAATTTTCATTTACTATAATTTCTGAACCTTCTTTTGAATCTGACTTTATTTTTAATAAAATTAACTCGGGAGTAACTTTCCAATGCAGTACAATGAATATTAAACTCCCAAAAATTAACAAAACTCCGGTTCCTATAGATCCAATATAATCAGTTATAAAATCAGTAATTTCAAACCCCATTACTCCACTTAATACAGGAAATAGATTTGAATAATAACCAAAAATTAAAGCAAACCACAAAGTGTAATACAACCCCCATGTCCATTGACCTAATAATTTCTCTTTTCTTGTATTGAAAAAGAAAATAAATCCAGTAATAGATAGCAAATACACAATGAAATATGCAGCTAAACCAAAAAGTTTAAATATAAAAAAGTGACTTATTTCAGCTCCTAGTTTCGATAAGATATTTGAAGATTGAACAGTTCGATCTCCGAGGGTATTGAGAGTACTTTGATCCTGTTCCCAACTATAGAAATAAGAAGTGAATGCTATGAAAAACAAAATACTACTTAAAATTAGAAACCCACCAAACAGTATTTCGCGGGTGCGTTTATTTTCTTCCTTAGAAAAGGAAAAAATAGGGACTCTCGGTGAATTAGATTTTTTTGCAGTCATAAATAAATCCTTACCTACAAACTTACAAATAAAGCTTGTAATAATGGTTTGAAATTTTAGGAACGGCCTTAAAAATATAATTTCCCACGAGGGGAAATTATTTAATTCAAAATGTTACTAAAAAATAATCAAAAAACACTTTGGTTAATCTAAATCAAAGCGATCAAGGTGCATTACTTTTGTCCATGCTGCTATAAAATCATGTGCAAATTTGTCAGCGGCATCTTCACAGGCATAAACCTCACCTAAAGCACGAAGTTGTGAGTTAGATCCAAAAACTAAATCTACTCTTGTACCGATCCATTTAACTTCTCCACTGGATCTGTCTCTTCCTTCAAATGTTACTTTATCATCAGAAGTTGGAACCCACTTTGTGTCCATATCGTATAAATTAACAAAAAAGTCATTTGTTAATGTTTCTTTGTTTTTTGTGAATACCCCATGAGCAGCACCTTTTGCATTGGCATCTAAAACTCTTAATCCTCCAATTAAAACGGTCATTTCAGGAGCTGTTAGTGTTAACAAATGTGCTTTGTCTAATAATAACTCTTCTGCATGACGATCGTTTCCAGCCGCAAGATAATTTCTAAACCCATCTGCTTTTGGTTCTAATACAGCAAGTGCATCAGCATCAGTATTTTCTTGAGTTGCGTCTGTTCGACCCGCTTGGAATGGAATGGAAACTTCATGTCCAGCTTTTTTAGCAGCAGTTTCTACTGCTGCGTCACCCGCTAAAACAATTAAATCTGCAAGTGAAATTTTCTTACTTCCATTGCTTGAGTTAAAATTGTTTTGAATTCCTTCTAGTACTGAAATGACTTTAGCTAAATGAGATGGGTCATTTGCAGCCCAATCCTTTTGAGGTGCTAAGTTAATTCGTGCTCCGTTTGCTCCACCCCGTTTATCTGTGCCTCTGTATGTTGACGCTGAAGCCCACGCAGTTTTTACTAATTGAGAAGTACTCAAGCCTGAATCTAACACGGATGCTTTTAATGCAGCAACATCAGCTTCATTTACTAGTACATGATCTACAGCAGGAACAGGATCTTGCCATATTAATGCTTCTGAAGGTACTTCTGAACCAAGGAATCTAGAGATAGGTCCCATGTCACGATGTGTTAACTTATACCAAGCACGAGCAAAAGCATCTGCAAATTCGTTCGGGTTTTGATGAAAACGTTTAGAAATTTCTAAATATGCAGGATCTTTAATTAATGCAATATCTGTAGTCGCCATCATTGGCGCATGCTTTTTATTAGGATCATGTGCATCAGGAACTGTATCAGATCCTGCTCCATCTTTTGGTGCCCATTGTTGTGCTCCAGCAGGACTATGAGTTAATTCCCATTCGTATCCAAATAAGGTATTAAAATAACTATTATCCCAAGTAATTGGAGTAGGAGTCCAAGCTCCTTCAAGTCCACTTGTAATTGTGTCACCACCCTTTCCGGAACCAAAGCTGTTAATCCAACCAAAACCTTGGTTTTCCATGCTTGACCCTTCTGGTTCTGGTCCTACATGATCAGGGTCACCAGCTCCATGTGTTTTTCCAAATGTATGTCCACCAGCTACTAAAGCAACAGTTTCTTCATCATTCATTGCCATTCGTGCAAAAGTTTCACGGATATCTCTTGCCGAAGCAATAGGATCTGGCTTTCCATTTGGTCCTTCTGGGTTCACGTAAATTAATCCCATTTGAACTGCACCTAATGGATTTGCAAGTTCCCGATCACCTGAATAACGTTGGTCACCTAACCATTCAGTTTCTGGTCCCCAGAATATATCTCCTTCTGGCTCCCAAACATCTTCACGACCACCTCCAAAACCAAATGTTTTAAAGCCCATTGATTCCAATGCAACATTTCCTGTAAGGATCATTAAATCCGCCCAAGATAATTTTTTACCATATTTCTTTTTTATTGGCCATAATAAACGTCTTGCTTTATCAAGATTTCCGTTATCTGGCCAGCTGTTTAACGGTGCGAAACGTAAAGTCCCTGCAGACGCACCACCACGCCCGTCAGAAACTCGATAAGTTCCTGCACTATGCCATGCCATTCGAATAAAAAACGGACCATAATGACCATAATCTGCTGGCCACCAGTCTTGGGAGTCCGTCATTAAATCATTTAAATCTTTTTTTAAAGAAGCCAAATCTAGGCTGCTAAATTCTTTAGCATAATCAAAGTCTGAACCCATTGGATTTGTTACAGGAGCGTTTTGATGTAATATTTTTAAGTTTAATTGCTCTGGCCACCAATCTGAATTTGATAAAGCTGCAGCTGTTGTGTGTCTTTGTTCTGCTGGAGCAAAAGGACATTTCCCTTCTCCATTAACTAAATGTTCCATGATATAATTTTAAAATTTAAAATAACAAAATATAAATGAGTTCATCGTTAGTTTTTCATTTAATATAATTACAGAAACATAAGAAAAACTTATGAAGCTTGTATAAAGGACCAAAATACAGTAAATCCCTAATAACCTAGGTCTATTTAACTGTTGTTATTTTTTTAATTTTAATTCCAAAATAAGCGTAAATTAAAGTCATAAACGGACTCAGCCAATTAAAAATAGCATAAATAAAATACTCTCCAACACCAACTCCTAGTACACCTGACTGATATGCTCCACAGGTATTCCATGGGATTAATACCGAAGTAACTGTTCCTGCATCCTCTAAGGTTCTACTCAGGTTTTCTGGCGCTAAGTTTTTGTCTTCAAATGCTTTGTTAAACATTTTTCCAGGAAGAACAATCGATAAATATTGATCCGAAGCTGTAAGGTTGATAACTACACAGGATGCTGCTGTACTAGCAAATAACTGAAAGGTAGACTCTGCAACGGACAATAATGCATTACTTAACTTTTTTAACCCTCCTATTGCGTCCATAATACCACCAAAAACCATCGCACAAATAATCAGCCATATGGTTCCTAACATTCCTTTCATTCCGCCCGAGCTAAATAAGTCATTCAATAACTCATTGTTTGTAGTTATAATAATATCACTGGTAATCGCATTCATGACCCCTTGATAACCACTGCTTATAGTTAAGCTTTCTGAACCTGCAATCTTAGTCACAATATCAGGTTGAAAAATTAAAGCAAAAATACCTCCCAAAATAGTCCCCGCAAGTAGTGCTGCTAGAGGAGGTGTTTTTTTTATGATTAAAACAATAACCAATATGGGAACAATAAATAAGCCTAAATTTATAGTGAAACGCTCTTTAATACTCGTTAGTAAAACACCTGTATCTGCTGCTCCTGAAGTGTTTTGAAAGAATCCAAGAATTAAAAAAACAACCATTGTAATTACAATACTTGGTATTGTAGTGTGGGTCATATATTTAATGTGAGTAAATAAATCTGATCCAGCCATAGCAGGAGCTAGATTAGTTGTATCACTTAATGGAGATAATTTATCTCCAAAATAGGCTCCAGATATTACTGCCCCTGCAACCATTCCAACAGGGATTTCTAGAGCGCGTCCAATTCCAATTAACGCTATTCCAACAGTTGCAGATGTAGTCCAACTACTACCTGTTGCTATCGAGATTATAGCGCATATAATGATACAGGCTGGTAAAAATATACTTGGATGTAAGATTTGTAATCCATAATAGATCATTGCAGGGATAATTCCACTTAATAACCAGGTACCTGCTAGAGCTCCAACAAACAACAAAATTAATATAGCACCCGTTGTTGATTTTAAGTTTGAACCAATCGCATCCAGCATAGATTCGTAAGTTATTTTGTTTTTAAAACCCACAATAGCTGCCACGGCAGCACCAATTAATAATATGAATTGATTGGAACCCCCAAGAGCATCATCGCCATAGATGGTTACATTAAACGATAATAAAAGAACTAAAATAATTACCGGGATCAAAGCACCCCTGAGAGTAATAGAAGATTGATTTTCTTGTTGCATTGAAAATATATTAAATGTAATAATACAACTTTTTTATAGCTTACTAAAACTGAATTGTTAAACTAATTTTATAGCTACTCCATACAGGTTTTAGAGTTAGAAGAGTTCGAGGCTTATCAAACTATCTATTATAGCTAGGAACAAAAAAAATGATTTTACAAATAAAGATTTATGTATGAAGAAATGTTTACTAAATACTATGATTTAATTGATAAATAAATTATTTAACAATTTTTTTATAAGATCAAAAATCAAATACTAGGGTAGTGATAGAAACATTTGTATTTTTGCATTGCAATTTTTAAAAAATAAATGATGAGTAAATTTGATGTTGCTGTAATTGGATCAGGACCGGGTGGTTATGTAGCTGCAATTCGCTGTGCACAGTTAGGAATGAAAACAGCTTTAATAGAAAAGTATAGTACCCTTGGAGGTACTTGTTTAAATGTTGGATGTATACCCTCAAAAACACTTCTAGATTCTTCACATCATTATGAAGACGCTATTAAGCATTTCGATACCCATGGAATTGAAATTCCTGGAGACATAAACATAAACTTTGAAAAAATGATTGGGCGTAAACGTTCAGTTGTTGAGCAAACTACGAAAGGAATCGAGTTTTTAATGGATAAAAATAAGATTACAGTTTTCCAAGGTTTAGGAAGTTTTGTGGATGCTACTCATATTCTAGTAGATGGTGAGAACAAAGAAACAATAGAAGCAAAGAACACGATAATTGCAACAGGTTCTAAGCCAGGCTCTCTTCCATTTATTACAATAGATAAAGAACGAGTTATTACTTCTACAGAAGCTTTAGAGCTTAAAGAAATTCCAAAACACCTTGTTGTTATTGGAGGGGGAGTAATTGGCCTTGAGTTAGGGCAAGTATATAGAAGGTTAGGTGCTGAAGTTTCTGTAATTGAATATGCAGATCGAATTACACCTGCAATGGATAGTGCTTGCTCTCGTGAATTGACAAAAGTTTTGAAAAAACAAGGAGTTAAATTTTATTTATCTCATGGAGTAAATAAGGTTGAACGAACTGGTGATATAGTTCAAATTACTGCTACAGATAAAAAAGGAGCAGAAGTTTCTTTTGAAGGAGATTATTGCCTAGTTTCTGTGGGTAGAAAACCATACACTGCTGGTTTAAATGCAGACGCTGCTGGAGTTCAATTAAATGAACGCGGACAAGTAGAAGTAAATGATCATTTGCAAACAACCGCTTCTAATATTTATGCTATTGGTGATGTAGTTCGAGGAACTATGCTTGCTCATAAAGCTGAAGAAGAAGGTGTGTTAGTTGCTGAATTTTTAGCAGGGCAGAAACCACATATTGATTATAACTTAATACCTAATGTAATTTATACATGGCCAGAAGTTGCATCGGTTGGAAAAACTGAAGAACAACTAAAGGAAGCAGGTGTTCAATATAAAAGTGGACAATTCCCTATGCGAGCTTTAGGTCGTGCACGGGCAAGTATGGATACCGATGGTTTTGTTAAAATTCTAGCTGATGCAGCAACAGACGAAGTGTTAGGTGTACATATGGTTGGTGCTCGAGTTGCTGATTTAATTTCTGAGGCAGTCACTGCAATGGAATTTAGAGCCTCTGCAGAGGATATTGCTCGTATGAGTCATGCGCATCCAACATATGCTGAAGCAATTAAGGAAGCGGCACTAGCTGCAACTGAAAATCGCCCGCTACATATCTAAAATAAATCTTTTAGATTTTATTTTTTTTATAGAACTTGACCATGAGTTCTGCTATTTCTGGTCCAGCATCTTCTTGTAGAAAATGCCCTCCCTTGATGGTTTTATGTTCCTGGTCTTTAGTTCCCGGCATCATTTTCTGAAATACTTGATCTCCACCTTTCGTGATGGGATCTTGATCACTAAAAAGTGTTAAAAAAGGTTTTTCCCATTGGGCCAATATTTTCCAGGCATTTTTGTTGTTTTCACATTCAGGATTCTGTTCTGTGGTGGGTACTAGTGCTGGGAAAACTCTAGCACCTGCTTTGAAACTATCGTCAGGAAACGGTGCATTGTATGCTGCTAATACCTCCTTGGATAAATCTGTTGTTGTTGCCATTTGAATAACAGTTGCTACATCAAATTTTGGACTATTAGCTGCAAAGTTTTGCCAATCTAAAAATGCCTGAGGTGGGCTTACACTTCCTGTAGGAAGCATTGTGTTTCCCGCAACTACAGATGTGAAATTATCAGGGTTTGCAGTCAATAATCGTAAACCAATGAGACCACCCCAATCTTGAATAAAGATATTTATGTTTTTTAATTCTAGATGATATAATAAAGCATTTGTCCACTCTATATGACTTGCATAGGTATAATCGGTTTGTTCCGATGGTTTATCTGATTTTCCAAAACCAATTAAATCAGGTGCAATAACTCGGAATCCAGAATGTACTAAAGTCGGAATCATTGTCCTATACAAATAAGACCAACTTGGTTCTCCGTGGAGAAGTAAAATAATTGGGCCTTCTGGATTTCCTTCATCTAAATAATGCATTCTTAATTCAGAATTTATTTGATGATAGTTAGCTTTAAATGAATAATCTTTAAGATTTTCAAATGCAGTTTCAGGGGTTCTTAATACGTTCATTAATTACATTTTATTGCAGGATTTCCAGCCCAATTTATAGCTTCTTTTAAAAGTTGTTTGTAGTGTATATTTTGATAATATTCTGATTTATGACCCAATGCAGAATAAAATACCTTCCCTTTTTTTAAGCAGTTATACCATACTATTGGATGATCTTCAGGCATTCCAAAATCTTTATCTGCTAAGGTTCCATCTTCCAAAACACCACTCATGACTAAATTTGTTTCATCGAGGGTATAAAGGATTTTAGCACCTTTTTTTCTAGGACTTTCATAGAATACATACCATTCTTCTTCTTGATTCCATTGACTAGGAAGTGTGTTGCAATTTGGAAAGCCAGGAGGGCATTCTTTATTTAAAAGACCTATTTGATATTGTGGAACCATAGGATGATGTGAAAAACGAGCGTTAATAACTTCATTATAATACCAATCCCAAGTTCCGGAATTATCACCAGAGCCATGAATACCTATAAAGCTTCCTCCTTGTTCGATGTATTTTTTGAAATTAAAACGTTGCTCTTTATTGAGTGTAGATCCAGTAACGTTATTCCAAAAAACAATATCAAAAAGGTTGAGTTGGTTCGAATTGTAAATTGAAGCATCATCTAGGAAAGTAATGACCCAATTGTTTTCTTTAGCAAGGGATGAAAGCATTTCTTTTGCAGCTGGAATTGCTTCTTCATGATACCATCCGTTTGCTTTCGAGTAAACTAAAATATTTAAATTCTGAGTATCAAGATTTAATTCTACAAAGGGGGAATTATTTGTTTCTTTTATGGTCTTAGATAGTTGCATTCTTGCAATGAAATAGATTACTATGATTACAATTATTGCAGAATATCTTTTTTTCATAAAAGCTAATTATACGGAGGTTTTTGCTTTAGATTTAATTTACTCCAAAGTATAAAAAATAATCTACTTCTATACTTGTGTATATAAAATGTTATAAATAAACAATTTATGATAAACAAGATAGCACCAATAGTACTCTCGGATATTGAACCTGAATATTTATAGTATTTATAAATTCCAATACCAAAAAGGCTGCCGTACAAAATAAAATAATGTACGATGTATATAGTCAATGTTTTTTGTCCGATCCAAACCCAAAAACCTTTCGAGAAAATGACGTTTAGTGACATGAATATTGCAATTAGAATAAAGACATCACCCAGTCTTATAAAAAGGAAATTATTGTATGCAACCTGATTCAATAGCACCCAATTTGTCTGTTCATAAACCCAAATAAATAAATCAGAAGATTTTTTTATTAGCAGAAATCCAAAAATTGCAAAACACAAACTTTTATATAAAAAATGCTTTGGTTCATTCCCAAATAAAACCGCTATAAAAGCTCCAAAACTTACATATCCTAACCAAGGGAAAATATAATAAACCCCTCCATTTGCTTTGGTTAAATATGCCGCAAAGAAAGGGGTAAGGTTATCAAATTTTATATCTACATAAAGGGGTTGCGTAAAGAAAATAATCAGTGTTACTCCTAAAAAAATTAAAGCTACTCCGTTTTTCAAATAACTAAATAAAGCATATGAAGTTACTGTGAAAATCAATCCTAGGCCTATGATTTGAAGCACATCTGGCATTAAAAACGAATGGTTCAGCTTTCCCTGAATCAACATAGGCAAATTTAATCTCAACAGATATCCCCACAGGATTAATTCAATCCCTCGTTTCAATCCTTTTTTTATTCTAGGATTATGAAAACCTTGAATTGGATTTTTAAGAAGTAAAAAATAAACAACCCATCCGGTAACTGTAAAAAAAACAGGCCCAGTAAATCCTCTACAATAAAGCCAAAAAGAGTATAGGTAGTTGTCAGAATCTTTATAAATGGGATCAATAATGCCACTTACAAAATGTCCTTGAAGCATCATTAAAATAGCAAATGCTCTAAGGGCATCTAAAAAATAGAGTCTTTGAATTGGTTGTAGTTTAGTTTTCACTATTACAAATGAAATGAATAGAATTCGTACTTCCTAATGAAGGAGTGTTTTAGCGTTTATTTAATGGAATTAAAATTCCAATATTTATTTTTTGGAAGTGGTGCTTCAAAGCTTATAAATTCCTTTGATTTTGGATCTTTATAGTTTATTTTCCAAGAATGTAGACCTATAGATAAAGGCAGATGTTTTGTGTTAGCACCATATTTTTCATCTCCAATTATAGGACATCCCATATGAGATAGTTGTGCTCTTATTTGATGGAAACGACCTGTTCTTGGTTTTATTTTAAGTAAATATCCAAACTCGTTTTTATCAATAACTTCATATGTTAATATAGCTTCTTGGGTTTCTTTTGATTTTATTTTTTTAATTTCAGATTTTTTTTTTAAATTATTTTTAAACAGGAAGTTAACCAATTCATCTTTACTTATGTCGGGTTCTTTTTCAACAATTGCTAGATAGGTTTTTTGAACTTTTTTAGTACTAAAAAGTTTATTGAAGTTAACGAGTATACTTTTTTTCTTTGCAAAAATTAGTACTCCACTTGTAACTCGATCAAGTCGATGAATGATTCCAATGAACGGGTTTTTTTTAACTTTTGTTAAATGTTTTTTTACTTGATCCTCTACCGTTATTTTTTCAAATGGACTTTTCTCGCTGATCAACCCACTTTGTTTATTTACTACTATAAGGTCTTTGTTTTCATGGATCACTTCTAACATCATCTGTGGTATCTGTCTTTATATTCATACAAAAAAGTCAATTCCTAACTAATTTAATTCCTGAACTTGTTTACTTTACCCCTAAAAAATATCTTGCTTTAGATTTAGACTGAGCTCCTATTAAATCTTAACGAAATCTATTCATTTTTTCTCTAATCTGTTCTAACCCTAAGTTTCCAATACTTCCTAAATGACTGTGTTCAACCGAACGGTTTGGATCATAATCTCCATTTTCAATTGCATTTCCTAATTCTCTATATGCATCTCTAAAAGGCATTCCATCTTGAACTTTTGCATTCAATGTATCAACACTAAATAGGTAATCATATTTAGATTGATCGGTTATGTTTTTTGAAACTTCAATTTTTGGAAGACTAAATAACAACATATCTAAGCATGCTTTTAATTCTTGAATTCCATCAATTATTGGACCTTTAGCAAGTTGTAACTCCCTATGGTAACCGGAGGGTAAATTTGTTGTTAGCAAAATTAATTGAGTTGGTAAAGCTTGAAGAGCATTGCACTTACCTCGGATCAATTCAAAAATATCAGGATTTTTTTTATGTGGCATTATACTCGAACCTGTTGTAAGATCATCTGGGAAGGATACAAAATTGAAATCTTGCCCCATATATAAGCAAACGTCCATAGCAAATTTAGAAAGTGTACTTCCCACCATACTTAGGGCAACAGCTGTTGTTTTTTCAACTTTTCCACGACTCATTTGAGCTGCAACGGAGTTGTATTTTAAAGTTCCAAAGTTCAATACTTCAGTAGTATATTCTCTGTCAATAGGAAACGAACTTCCATATCCTGCCGCACTACCTAGGGGATTTTGATCTGCTAAACTAAATGCAGTGTTTAAAAACTGAACATCATCGATTAGACTTTCGGCATAAGCAGAAAACCACATTCCAAATGAAGAAGGCATGGCTACTTGTAAATGGGTGTAACCTGGGATTAATTCATTTTTATGTTGTTCTGCTAGACTCATCAAAAGATCGAATAATTCAATTACAGTTTTTTTAATTCCAGTAATTTCATCTTTTAGATATAAGTGCATTGCTACTAAAACTTGATCATTTCGAGATCGTGCAGTATGTATTTTTTTTCCTAAATCACCTAATTGATCGATTAGAACATGTTCAATTTTAGAATGCATATCTTCAAATTCATCTTCTATCGTAAAGCTCCCTTCTTGAGCTTTCGTTTTTAAATTATTTAAAGCAAGGGTAACTAAATCGGCTTCTTTCTTAGTTAAAAGCCCAATTTTAGCTAGCATTTGAGCATGAGCACTAGATGCCTCACAGTCATATGCTGCTAGTAATAAATCGTATTCTCGATCACTACCAACGGTAAAATGATCTACTTTTTGATGTGCTGCGTTACCTTTTTGCCAAAGTTTCATAAGATTTCATTCAATAAGTTGATATATATAGAAATGCCCTCCTCAATTTCAGAGACATGAATGTATTCATTTGCGGTATGTGATCTTGTAGAGTCTCCAGGACCAAGTTTTAGGGAAGGACAAGATAATTTAGCTTGATCTGATAGGGTAGGAGATCCGTATGGTTCTCTTCCTAATTCTATTCCTGTTGTTACCAATTCATGATCTAAAGGAATTGATGAGGAATTTAGATGTATTGATCTAGGCGTTAATTTACAAGGAGCTTCCTTTTGAAGTAAATCAACAATTTCTTGATTAGTATAACGGTCATTCACTCGAACATCAATAACTAAATTAACTTCGGCAGGAACTACATTGTGTTGTTTCCCAGCACTTACTTGAGTTACAGTCATTTTTACAGCTCCTAATTGATCTGATACTTTTTCGAATTCAAAGTCATTAAACCACTGTAATACTTCTGGTAGTTTCATAATGGGATTATCATCATTTGGATGTGCAGCGTGACTTGCTGTTCCAGAAATAACTCCGTCAAATACAACCAGACCCTTCTCAGCTACAGCTAGTTGCATGAGTGTAGGTTCTCCCACTATTGCAACATCAATAGGTGGTAATGTTTTTAAAAGAGAGTTGAGCCCCAAAGGACCTGAGCTTTCTTCCTCTGCAGTTGCTGCGATAATGAGATTATATTTTGGGTTAGGATGTTCATAGTAATGTGTAAAAAGTGCAATCAGTGAAACAAGTGGACCTCCTGCATCGTTACTCCCTAAACCATAGAGTTTTCCATCTTCTACATGGGGTTGAAATGGATCTTTGGTATAAGCATTATTTGGTTTTACAGTATCGTGATGTGAATTTAAAAGTAGGGTATGTTTACCTTCTTTAAACGTATGATTGAATGCGTAAACATTATTATTTTCTCGCATGAATGGAATGTCATGGTCTGTAAACCATTTTTCTATCCTTTCTGCTGTTCCTTGTTCTTCGCTTGAAAAAGATTGAATTGAAATTAAATCTTTTAATAATGCTAAGGCTTCATGGGTTAAGACTTCGTTCATTTTATAGTGTTATTGAGGTGTGTTTAATTTTTCCACCAATCATTTCCGGTTTTCCAATCGCTACTTTTGTGACTCCTTGATTAAGTGCATCAAATGCATTTTTCATTTTCGGTAGCATACCTTCATGAATAATTTTGTGTTCTTTTAATTCTTTATATTTTTTTGGGTCTATATGTTCAATCAGAGATTCATCTTCCTCAACAGATTCTAATACTCCAGGTTTTTCAAAACAATAAAATAAGTTTACTTCGAATTTAGTGCTTAGTGCTACTGCAATTTTTGATGCAATCGTGTCTGCATTTGTGTTTAAGATTTGACCGGAACCTGTATGAGTTAATGCACAACAAACTGGACTTAATTTTTGTTTTAATAAATTAATAAAAAATGCAGAGTTAACCAATGTAACATCTCCAACAAACCCATAATCAATTGGTTTTGCAGGTCTTTTTTTAGCTTGAATCGCATTTCCATCTGCCCCTGATAATCCGATGGCATTACAGTCCAGCCCTTGAAGTAAGGTAACAATGTTTTTATTAACTTGACCTCCGTAAATTCCAGTAATTAGCTCTAGAGTTTCAGCATCAGTAATTCTTCGTCCATCATTCATTTGAACAGGAATACCTAAACGCTCAGCCCAAAGTGTAGCTTTTTTACCCCCACCATGAACAAGGATTTTATTTCCTTCTAATTTTGCAAATTCTTCAAGAAATGGGAATAACGTTTTAGGGTTTTCAATTACATTTCCACCAACTTTTACAATATTTAGTTTAGACATGATCGATTATTGTTTTTAGAACAGCTTGTGCAGCATAAGTTCTGTTATTCGCTTGTTCTATAACCAGCGAGTTAGAATTATCTAAAACTCCATCAGCTACTACAATGTTTCTTCGAACTGGAAGACAATGCATAAATTTAGCATTATTTGTTAATTTCATCTTGTCAGCTGTTAGCATCCATTCGTCATCTGTTCTGAGTATAGAGCCATAATTTGAGTAAGAGCACCAGTTTTTTGCATATACAAAATCAGCATTTTTCAAAGCTTCTTCTTGATTATGAATCACAGGAATATCTTTTGTAATTCTAGGATCTAGTTCATATCCTTTTGGGTTTGTTATTACAAATTCTGCATCTTGATGTTCCATCATTTTAACAAAAGAATTACCAACCGCATGAGGTAATGCTTTTGGATGTGGTGCCCAGGACAAAACAACTTTTGGTTTATGAAGTGTTTTATGTTCTGCTAAAGTTAATGCATCTGCCAGAGCTTGTAGGGGGTGACCGGTAGCACTTTCCATATTGATTACTGGAATACTTGCGTAGTTAGCAAAACTGTTTAAAACAATTTCCGCTTCGTCTTGTTCTTTGTTATTAAGGGAAGCAAAAGCACGAATTGCTACAACGTCACAATACTGAGAAATAACGGCTGCTGCTTCTCGAACATGTTCAGAACGAATTCCTCGCATTTCGGTTCCATCTTCGAATTCAAGAGCCCAAGCTTCGTTTGAGAAATTCATTACCAAGGTTTCGAATCCTAAATTTTGAGCTGCTTTCTGGGTACTTAATCGTGTTCTTAAACTTGGGTTAAAAAATATTAACCCTAAAGTCTTCCTCTTTGCATGATTTTCGAATGCATAAGGATCCTTCTTTAGAGATTTAGCTAGGTCTAAGGCAGCATCAAAATTTGGAAGGTCAGTAAGGGATATGAAATTTTTCATTTGTTAGTTTTTATGTTCTTCTAGTGCTTCTTTTAAACTCTTAAAGAAATAGTCAATATGTTTTTTCTGGACCGTTAAGGGGGGTAAAATCCTCAGTAGTTTCTTGTTACTACTTCCTCCAGTGAATATTTTTTTATCGTAAATTAATGTTTTTCTTAGACCACCCACTTCAAAGTTAAATTCAAGGCCTAACATTAATCCACGTCCTTTTATTTTGTAAACTTGCATAATTTCTTTTGCTTGTTCTACAAAGTAAGATTCCATAGCTTTCGCTTTCGCTTGTAATTTCTCTTTTTCTAAAACTTCCAAAACTGCAATAGAGGCTGCACAGGCTAAATGATTACCACCAAATGTAGTCCCTAACATACCGTATTTAGCTTTGATGTTAGGATGAACTAAAATTCCTCCAATAGGAAATCCATTCCCCATCCCTTTGGCCATAGTAACAATGTCTGGCTCTATAGCATATTTTTGATATGCAAAAAAGGTTCCTGTTCTTCCAAATCCGGACTGAACTTCGTCTGCAATTAAACAACTGTTATAGTGTTTACAAAGACGATTCATTTCTAAAACAAAATCATCTGTCGGTTGATCTAATCCACCAACTCCTTGAATACTTTCAAAAATCACTGCACAAACATCTCCCTTTTGAAGTTCTTCTTCAAGACTTTTAGCATCATTAAATTCAATAAAAGTAACTGCTTGTTGTTTGTTTAAAGGTGCATTAATGTTTGGATTGTCTGTTGCTGCAACTGCTGCACTGGTTCTTCCGTGAAATGCATTTTTGAAAGCTATGATTCTTTTTTTGTTGGTATGAAAAGATGCAAGCTTTAAAGCATTTTCAATAGCTTCCGCACCAGAACTACATAAAAACAATTGGTAATCATGACAACAAGATTGGTGCCCAATACCATCTGCAAGCTCTTGTTGTAAAGGGTTTTGTATCGCATTTGAATAGAAACCAATGTTATCTAGTTGATCTTTTATTTTTTTGATATAATGTGGATGTCCATGACCGATCGATATAACAGCATGTCCTCCATATAGGTCAAGATATTCAGTGCCTTTTTCATCGTATACATAAACGTCCTTTGCTTTTACAGGAGTTACTTCATAAAGTGGGTAAACATCAAATAACTTCATATTTATTCTGTTGAGATTTCGTTAATCTTATTAAATGACGCTGTTAACCCTTGTATTAACGAGGAGCTAAGTCCTTGGTGTTCCATTTCATTTAAACCTGCAATAGTACATCCTCTTGGAGTTGTAACTTTATCAATTTCCTCTTCTGGGTGAGACTTATTTTCATTCAAAAGTGTTGCTGCTCCTAGGGCAGTATACATTGCCATATCCATAGCTTCTTTTGCTTCAAAACCTAGCTGAACTCCACCTTGAGTCATGGCTCTAATTAATCGCATCCAAAATGCAATTCCACTTGCACATATTACTGTGGCAGCTTGCATATTTTCTTCTGATATTTTAATCGAAGTTCCCAATCCATTGAAGATTGCACTCGCAATATCAATACGTTTTTTACCAACTTCATTAGAACAAATACAAGTCATTGATTTCCCAACAGATATTGCAGTGTTAGGCATGCTTCGAATTATTGGAAATTCAGCGCCAATAATACGTTCAATTCGCTCAATTTTAAATCCAGTTATTGTAGAAATAATAACATGCTTGTCCGTAAGCAAATGCTTTATAGAGGATAGTATGTTTTCAAATTGACCCGGTTGAACTGCAAAAATTAAAATGTCAGAGTTGATAACTGCTTCTGAATTATCCGTAGTGAGTATCACATTTTTATTAGCTCCGTATTCTTCTATTGAACTTAAGTTTCTCTTTGTGAGATACAGTTTTGTGATTGTATTATTAATAATTAACCCTTTTGCGATGCTTAAACCAAGATTTCCAGTACCTATAATTGCAATTTTCATTATGTTTTATTTAGTTTTAAAAAGTAGACCCTTTTAAGTTTAGTCCTAATTTTTCTTCCCATCCAAAAATTAAATTTAAATTTTGAATAGCTTGTCCAGATGCTCCTTTAATTAAGTTGTCAATCACTGATGTAACCAGTAAAGTACCTTCATGCAAGTGTAAGTGAATGAAGCAGTTATTTGAGTTTATGACCTGTTTTAAAGAAATTTCTTGTTCTGAAACATGTGTAAAAGGATCATTCGCATAGTAGTTTTTGTAAAGTTCCTTTGCTTCCTCTAAAGTTCCTTCATATGAGGTGTACGCCGTAGCAAAAATTCCTCTGGTAAAATCACCTCGGTGGGGTAAAAAATGAATTTGAGGTTTTGATCCTTGAAGAGTTTCAATAGTTTCATTAATCTCTCCAAGATGCTGGTGCGTAAATGGTTTGTACCAGGATACGTTATTGTTTCTCCAGCTAAAATGAGCAGTTGCAGAAAGACCAACACCCGCTCCAGTACTTCCAGTAGTTGCATTAATGTGAACACTGTTCGAAAGCTTATTTTCCTTTGTTAAAGGAAGTAATGCTAATTGAATTGCAGTTGCAAAACATCCTGGATTTGCTATTGCATTTGTTTGTTCAATGGCTTTTTTATTTAGTTCAGGTAAGCCGTAGATGAATTTTCTTCCCATAAATTCACTATCGCTTGATAGTCTAAAATCATTACTTAAGTCAATGATTATAGTCTGGTCAGAAAATTTTTTTTGTTCTAAAAATTTAGAAGAATTTCCATGACCAAGGCAAAGAAAAACAACATCAACCTCTAAATTCACCTGATCTGTAAAGTTCATAGAAGTTGTTCCAAGTAAATCTGGATGGGTATCGCTTATTGCAAAACCTGGTCTTGTTGTACTGTAAACAAAGTTTAATTCAAGTGCTGGATGGTTCACAACAAGTCTTAGAAGTTCTCCTCCCGTATACCCTGATCCACCAATTATACCTACTGTTTTCATTATATATCGTTATTGTTTACACTCCCATAAATGGTATGTGCGTTTGCTGTTATTTTTATAAAACCTTTAGCGTCGTCTGCTGTCCAGCCTTTATTCATTTCTCCATAACTTCCAAAAGATGCATTCATTAAATCGTTCGGGGATTGGATTCCTTCCATCTCAAAACGGTAGGGATGTAATGTTAGGTTTACAGATCCGTTTACAGTTTTTTGGCTACTCTCCAGGAAAGACTCAATATCTCGCATAACGGGATCTAAATAATTTCCTTCATGTAATTGCATACCATAGAAACTCCCCATCTGTTCTTTTTGAAATTGTTGCCACTTCGAGAGGGTATGTTTTTCTAGTAAATGATGTGCTTTTATAATAATCAAAGGAGCTGCAGCTTCAAAACCTACGCGTCCTTTTATTCCAATAATCGTATCTCCTACATGAATATCTCTTCCAATAGCATACCCTTCTGCAATTTCTTGTAGTTGTTGAATAAGGGCAACCGAATTTCCTTTTACTCCATCTATTCCTCTTAATTCTCCTTTTTCAAAATCAAGTGTAATTTTCTTTGATTCGGATTCCACTAATTGACTCGGATATGCTGAACTAGGTAAAGCTTGATGTGATGTAAGGGTTTCACTACCTCCAACACTAGTTCCCCATAGACCTTGATTAATTGAGTATTGTGCTTTCTCCCATGAGAGTTCTATTCCTTCTGATTTTAGGTATTCAATTTCTGCTTCCCTAGAGAGTTGTTGGTCTCTAATTGGAGTAATAATTTCAATTCCTGGAGCCAATACTTGAAAAATTAAATCAAAACGAACCTGATCATTCCCAGCTCCCGTACTTCCATGGGCAATATATTGAGCTCCTGTTTTTTTGGCATAGGAAATGATTTCAACCGCTTGTATGATACGTTCTGCACTAACAGATAATGGATAGCTATTATTTTTTAATACATTTCCATAAACTAGATATTTTACAATTTTTTGGTAAAACGATTCTAATGCGTTTATTGATTTGTAAGAATTAGCGCCCATTTGCATGGCTTTAGATTCTTGATCTATAATTTCTTGCTCCGAAAAACCACCAGTATTCACACTAACTGCATGAACTTCGTAGCCTTCTTTAGAAAGTGTTTTTAGGCAGTATGAGGTGTCTAAACCTCCACTATAAGCGAGAACTAATTTTTTCATTTATTATTTTTAAAATTGTGTTTTGAGTCTTTATTTTTTTTCGTTTGGATCATGAAGCATACCCGTACATAAACACATACTTCGTTCAGTTCGGGTTAGAATATCATAGTTTTTACACGTTTGACATCCATTCCAAAATTCAGGATCGTCTGTAAGCTCTGAAAAATGAACTGGCTTGTAACCTAGCTCATAATTGATTTTCATCACGGCTTGACCTGTTGTTATTCCAAATATTTTTGCTCCAGGGTATTTTTCTAGTGATAGTTCAAAAACTTTTTTCTTAATTTTTTTTGCTAAACCTTGTCCTCTAAATTCAGGAGAAACAATAAGGCCTGAATGAGCAACATATTTTCCATGTCCCCAAACTTCGATATAACAAAATCCCCCAAATTTATCTCCTTCTAGGGCAATGACAGCATTCCCATTTTGCATTTTTTTATGAATATATTCAGGTGTTCTTCTTGCAATACCGGTTCCTCTGTCTTTTGCGGACTCATCGATGCAAAGACTTATGGTCTTTGCTAAATGTATGTGTTCTGTGCTGGCAATAACGATTTTCATTATTGGAATATTAAGTTGAAATTGTAAAAAAAAATGGATGTTGATTTTGAAACCGGACTCACCTGAGTTTCTACACGAAAAAATACCCCAAAGGGCGACAGCGGAAAACACGCGGGAGTCTACTGTTGATTGAAACAGCGGGTGTGTTGTTATGTGTATAGTTTTCTTTCATAAGATGTTACAAATTTCACAAAATATATTAAGACTACCAAAGAACATTTCATTTTTTCGAATTTCTCAAAAAACAATCGATTTGATTTACTTTCATGTATTTTTGTAGAGTGATTGATAGATTTAAATTACATATTGCCAAAAATTTTAAGGGCTTTAAAAAACAGAACTTAGTTCTCGCTTTTAGTGGAGGTGTTGATAGTAGGGTTCTTTTCGACTTACTTTTAAAGTCTAAAATTGATTTTTCTGTAGCGCATTGTAATTTTAATTTACGTGCCACCGCAAGTGATCAGGATGCAATATTTTGTGCAGATTTATGCAAATTAAATTCGATTACTTTTTATATTAAAAAATTTGAAACAGTCGAATATTCTAAAAAAAATAAGATTTCAATTCAAATGGCTGCCCGTGATCTTAGATATTCTTGGTTTAATGAATTGCAAGAAAACTCGGGTTACACTCATATTTTAACTGCTCATCATTTAGATGATCAATTAGAAACTTTTTTAATTAACTTGGGAAGAGGGAGTGGTTTGAAGGGGTTAAGGGGAATTACAACCGATCAGATCATCCGTCCGTTACTCCCTTTCAGCAAAGATGAGATCCAAGCCTATGCTGAAGAAAATAAAATTGAATGGAGAGCGGATTCTTCCAATGAGAAAGATGATTATCTAAGGAACCAACTAAGACATCATGTAATTCCACAATGGAAAAAAACGGAGGAAAATTTATTAAAGCAAGTTTCAACCTCTTTTGAAAACCTGAGCTTGGCGCAGGAAGCTTTAAATGTTATTATTAATGATTTCCATGACAAACATTTTATTAAAACAAATAATAAACTTTCTATTTTGCTTGAACCTCTCCAAGGTTTAAAGCCTCAAAACTATTTTTTACACGAACTTTTTTCTCCCTACGGATTTAATAATGTAACCGACTTATTGTCTCTTATTCAGGCTCAAAGTGGGAAGTTTTTAGTTTCAAATACGCATAGATTGATACGAGATCGAGAACAGCTTATTTTAACTCCAATTGAAAAATCAGATCTTTCAAAAGAAATTAAATGGATTCCAGAACATGATTTAAAAGCTCCTATCCAGATTTCTATAGAGTCAGAATTTGTACCTAAACACAAGTATGCTCTTTTAAATGCAGATATGTTAAAATATCCTTTAATGCTTCGCAAATTTAAAGAAGGGGATTATTTTTGTCCTGTAGGAATGAAGGGTAAGAAAAAATTAAGTAAATATTTTAAAGACCAAAAATTTTCATTGTTAGATAAAGAATCCCAATGGGTTTTGTGTTCCGAAGATCAAATTGTTTGGGTCGTTGGACATCGCGTAGATGCTCGATTTGCTGGTAATTCAGAGACAAATAATCCTTTAATATTAAAAAGCTTTTGAAAAAACATTATTTTTTTTTATTCACTCTCATAAGCCTTATAAGTTTCGCTCAATCAGATGAGCAACCTGTAGTTTGGAATGTTGAGATTAATAGAGTTTCTGAAACTATTTTTGATTTAGAATTTGAAGCAGAAATAAAAGGTATTTGGCATCTTTATAGTTTGGAGGAATTTGAAGATGGCCCTTTACCAACTGAATTTAATTACTTTACAGACTCATTAAACATAGGTCTTGTCGGAGAAATGCAACAAAGTTCTCCTAAGGTTGAGTACGATCAAATTTTTGAAATTTTGTTGCCGTATTATGAGAAGAACGCAACATTTACTCAGCGTTTTGAAATATTAAATGAATCAATTAATCAGTTGTCTGGTGAAATAAATTATCAAGCTTGTGATGATCGCTTGTGTATTTTTAGAACGGAACCTTTTGCAGTTTCTTTAACAGGCGAACTCATCAAAATTCCAACTATTGAAGTTTTAGAAAATGATTTAGAACGCTCAGCAGCCCTGACTTTAAAACTCAAGAATAAAGAGCTTTTGAAAAATTCGATTACTTCTAATGAAGAATCTCCTTTTGTAAAGTTATTTTTATTAGGATTTGTAGCGGGTCTAATTGCTTTATTAACTCCTTGTGTTTTTCCAATGATTCCCCTAACGGTTTCCTTCTTCCTGAATCAAAGTAACAGTTTAAGAGATGGAGTTTCTAATGCGTTTTTATACGGTTTCTTTATTGTTCTTATATACGTGTTACTGAGCCTTCCATTTCACTTTTTAGATTCTTTAAATCCTGAGGTTTTAAATTCAATTGCTACCAATGTGCCTTTGAATATTTTCTTCTTTTTGATTTTCATATTCTTTGCTTTTTCTTTTTTTGGATATTATGAACTTACCTTGCCTAGTAGTTGGGGGAATTCAACAGATTCAAATACTTCTTTAAAAGGAGGATTAGGAATCTTTTTTATGGCACTTACACTCGCTATAGTTTCTTTTTCTTGTACGGGGCCTATTCTAGGATCTTTGCTTGCAGGTAGTTTAACTTCCGATGGGGGAGCAATCCAACTTACTTTTGGTATGTTTGGTTTTGGTTTTGCTTTAGCTTTACCATTTGCTTTATTTGCTTTATTTCCAAATGCTTTAAATTCGATTCCTAAATCTGGTGGTTGGATGACAACTGTTAAAGTTGTTTTAGGGTTTTTAGAACTTGCACTTGCTCTTAAATTCTTATCTAATGCGGATTTAGTTTCCCATTGGGGTCTCCTCAAAAGAGAGGTGTTCATTGGGATTTGGGTTGTGCTTTCATTGGGGCTAACTCTTTATCTATTTGGTTTTATCCGTTTTCCTCAAGATCAAAAGACAAAACTTTCTAAAGGAAGATTATTTGGAGGAATCCTGAGTTTATTCATAACAGGATATTTATCCTTTGGCTTATTTTCTCAAAATAATACGCTCAAGTTGTTAAGTGGTTTTCCGCCTCCTGAGTTTTATAGTATCAATTCGACTGAAAACGATTGCCCTTTAGGTCTTGAATGTTATAAAGATTATGAAACTGGTTTAGCCGTTGCTCTTGAAACAAAAAAACCGATTTTATTTGATTTCACAGGTTGGGCTTGTGTAAACTGTAGGAAAGTTGAAGAAAATGTTTGGTCTCAAGCTAAAATATTCAAAATATTGAAAGAGGAAGTGGTTTTAATTTCATTATACATTGATGATAGAAAAGAGCTCGAGTTGTCCGATCAATTTAATTTTAAATTTACCAATGGGCGGGTACAAAAAATCAATACGATCGGGGAGAAGTGGGCCGCATTTCAGAGTTTAAATTTTAATACCGCATCACAGCCTTTTTATGTATTAATGAAAGCAGACGGTACAATTCTTAACAGTCCCATTCAATACACAGATGCGAATACCTATTATAACTGGTTGAAGGATGGACTTGAAAAAGATTGATTTTAAGATAAATTCAATTTTAATTCGTTCTTATTTGGAGTTTTACTTTTAATAATGATTAACTTAACTTAAAAATATGTTTTCGAACTTTAAGGGTGGATCAGCATTAGTCATTACTGCCGCATTTATTGGTCCGGGGACCATTACACTCTGTGTTTTAGCAGGTGTTCAAAATGGTTTTTCACTCCTATGGGCTATGGTCCTTTCCATTTTGATTACCATAGTAATTCAGAATACAACCGCAAGAATAAGTTTTACTACCCGAAAAGGACTAGCCGAAAGTCTATTATTACAAACCTCTAACCCGTTACTTAAATTTTTGTTTGGAGCATTATTAATCGGTGCGATCTTTATTGGAAATGCAGCCTATGAAGCTGGAAACTTAACGGGAGCACTAATTGGGATTGAGTCATTAACCAAAAATATTGATTTTACTTTTGGGACAGATGTTTATTTTTTACCAATCATCGTTGGATGTATTGTTGCGGTTTTAATTTTACTAGGATCTAATAAGTTGCTTAAAAATATACTTGTCAGTATAGTTTTACTCATGAGTATTTCTTTTTTAGTAACAGCTATATTAACTAAGCCCAACCTTTTATTGGTTCTTAAAGGTATGTTTATTCCTGAATTCAATAGTGAAGACACCTTAACTATTGTTGGTTTGTTGGGAACAACGGTTGTGCCTTATAATTTATTTCTGCATGCTGCATTAGTTAAACATGAAACCTTTTCTTTAAGTACTTTACGGTTAGATACAATTTTTGCTGTAACCTTAGGGGGAATAGTTTCTTTGTCAATAATAATCTGTGCAGCTTCTTTAACGGGACAACCCATTCAATCTGCAGCTGACCTGGGGTTAGCTTTGGTTCCTTTATATGGAGATTATGCAACTATTTTAATGTCTTTAGGATTATTTGCTGCTGGCATTACATCTGCGATAACAGCTCCTATGGCTGCCGCTTTTGTCGTGTCTGAATGTTTTGGATGGCGATCAGATTCCTGGGGATATAAGATAGCAGCACTTTTTGTTCTTTTTTGTGGTGTTGTATTTTCTTCACTTCAAATTAAGCCCATCGAGGTGATTCATTTTGCTCAAATTACAAATGGAATATTGCTGCCTGTAATCGGTTTTTTTATCATAGTTTTAATAAACAATTCAATGTTAATGCGCGGGCTTACTGCTTCTGTCGGGTTGAATGTTTTATTGTTTTCAATTGAGTTTTTCTTTATTTTTTTAGGACTTAAAAGTTTAGGTTTAATTTTTTAATATGCTCCACATAGATATAAACTGCGATATGGGAGAGGGGATAGGTAATGATCATTTATTAATGCCCTATATTTCTTCTTGTTCTATTGCTTGTGGAGGGCATACGGGTACAGAAGAGTCTATTTTGGAAACTATTAGTTTGGCTGATCAATATAAAGTCAAAATCGGTGCTCATCCATCGTATCCAGACTCAGAAAATTTTGGAAGAAAATCTATCGAAATATCAAATTCAGACTTTGCGAATAGTATTAAAAAACAGATTTCTTTGTTTGTCTTTTGTTGTAAAAAAAACAATACTAAAATTCATCATGTAAAGCCTCATGGGGCATTGTACAACGACTTGTATTTTAATCATGATCTTGTACTTCTTTTTTTAGACGTTATAAAAGAACTTATTCCAAAAGTGATTATTTATTGCGCACCAGGAAGTATTTTGGAAAAAGAGGCTAATCGGATTGGTTTTGCTACAATTCGAGAGGGTTTTATGGATCGTGCTTATAATTCTGATGGAACCTTACGGGACAGAGAACTAATGGACTCCGTTCTTTTAGATAAGAATCAGGTTAAAAATCAAGTAGTTCGTTTTGTAAAAGATGGCAGGGTTCAGTCCTATCAAGAAAATTTAATTTCTATGCCGATTGATACCCTTTGCTTGCACGGTGACCACCCCAATGCCCTACAACTAATTCAATTTGTAAATCAAAGTCTTAAATCAGAAGGGATTGATGTATACTAAAGAGCAGATTAGTTTTTCATGTCTTGGAAAAACACATATTTTGAATTTTCCTTGGGAAGAAAATAACATCGTTTTTGATTTTGTTCTAAATTTTAAAAACATACTATTCATTTATTATAAAGACCAAATTGAGGATATAACTATAACTTTCGATAGTATTAATCTGTATTTTAAAAATGAATATGACCATCAAAAGCTTCGAGCAGAAATATCTAAACTCTTAAAAGATTCTAAATTTAATGCTCCAATTGATTATAAAAAATGGACTCTTCCAGTTTGTTTAGATGACTCATCAAATGCAGATCTTGATTTGTATTTCAAAGGAAATAAATCTAAAGTAAAGGAGTATTTAGAGTGTTTTTTGTCTTTGGAATTCCGATTGGTTTTTTATGGCTTCCTCCCCGGTTTTCCATATTTGAGTGGATTACCAGATAAGATGTCAGTTCCAAGAAAAGTAACTCCAAATAGTCAAACGTTCAAAGGAAGTGTTTCTGTAGGAGGATCTCAAGTAGGTATTTACCCTCAAAATAGTCCCGGAGGGTGGAATGTAATCGGAAACTGTCCGGTTCCATTATTTGATATAAAAAAAGAAATTCCCACATTTATTGAAGCAGGAGACTACATTCAGTTTTTTCAGATCAGTAAAGAGAAATGGACTGAGGTTACTGATGCAATTACAAAAGGCATCGATCATCCAATGTTAAAAAGAATAAAGAATGATTGAAGTTCTTGATTCCGGATTTTATACTTCCATCCAAGATGAAGGAAGAAAAGGGTATAGGCACCTCGGTGTTCCTGTATCGGGTGCGATGGATCAGAAAGCATTTGAACTGGGAAGGTTGCTTTTGGGTCGAAAAAATGTAATCAGCACTATGGAATGTACTTTAATTGGACCAAGACTTCGTTTTCATGAACCTTGCAATATTGTCCTAACAGGTGCGCATATGGAAGCTAAATTAAACCAAAAATTAGTAGAAATCAATACCATTTTAAATGTAAGGGCAGCGGATGAACTTAGTTTAAAAAGGGTTGAAAAAGGATTAAGAACCTATATACATATCAATAAATCTTTAATAACAGAAAAAGTTCTAGGCAGTACCTCATTTTACTTTCCATTAACAAAGTCTTCTGTAATTGAAAAAGGAGATCATTTGTTTTGGCTCAAATCTGAAACCACTTTAAAACATTTTAATTCAAAAATAAAGTGGGATGATTCATATTTAGAATACAAAGAGTTATCCGTTCACAAAGGGCCAGAATTTAAAATATTAAACAAAGAACAGGTAGAACAACTTTTTCAAATGCCATTAAAAATCAGTAATCAAAATCGAATGGGTTTTCGATTCAAAAGCTCCTTAGAAATAAAGCCTGACTTTATGTTGAGTCAATCGATAAGACCTGGAACGGTACAATTAACCCCTTCGGGTACACTTCTTATTGCTGGTTTTGATGGACAAGTTTCTGGTGGTTACCCAAGAATACTTCAACTTACTGACGAAGCATTAAATGTACTGGCTCAAAAAATAGAGGGTACGGAGGTGTTTTTTAAATTGAGTAATACACTTCTTTGAAAGGAACTCTAAAACGAGGTCCATAAATACCTCCCTCACCTCGGTATCCACAGCCAATAACCATACTAATCTCTGCTTTTCGGGGTAGATTAAGGATTCTTTTAACACGGATGGAATCAAATCCTTCCATCGGACAAGTATCTATCCCTTTTGCAGCCATACTAATCATGAAGTTTTGTGCCGCAAGTGCTGTACTCTTATGAGCAATTACACGAAGATCAGCTCGATTTACTTCTCTATACATCGGACGATATATTCCTGTAGTCTTAGCAAATATCTTTTTTAATAACCCAAAAAACCCAAAGAATTCTTGATATAAAATGGGAATAAGTTTTTCGTAGTATTTTAAAGTTCTTTTTTCTTGTTTAGCATTTCGAACTTCTTGAGCTTCGAATTGTTGTCTATGAAAATTAATGTTGGCTGTTGATCTCTTCCTCCATAAATCTTTTCGGACAACAGGAACAACAAGTTGCACTGCAGTTGAAGCAGCAGATTGAGTAAAGCATGCTTTTGATAATTTTTTTAGAATTTCGGAATCAGTGATGTGATAAAACTCCCATAACTGTAGATTACTACTTGTTGCAGCTAGGGTGGCTTGACGTATACACTCTTTAACATTTTCGTGATTTAAAGTTTGATTAGGATCATATTTTCGTACCGATCTTCTGAATTCAATTGCCTCACTAACCGTTTTCTCCATGATAGATATTTTATACAATAATAGTTTATTTAACTAACGCAAAAAATTTATTAAACAACTCAGTGAAAAATGAATTACGAATATCTCAAAAACAGTAGTTTTTACCGCTTAAAATCAAGTGATAATGTATCTTTTTTATCAGATTATTAATCATTCTATAAAATGTGTAAAACTAACTGAATTTGTAATTAAAATTTCTTTTATTTGCTAGATTTTTAAAGTTAAAAAATAACTTGAGTATCGTTAATTATATTAATTTAAACTACTTTAAATTAGTTTTTTATGAATAAAATTAGCTTTTGGATTTAGGGTGTATTTAAAAATTACATCTTAAGCTTTTTTTAAGTGTTATAAATTCGAATAAGATTTTAAATAGAATGGAATATAATAAGTTTAGTAAAGCAGTAACACAAGATCCAACGCAACCTGCAGCGCAAGCCATGTTACACGCAATAGGTTTAACCGATGAGGACTTTAAAAAGCCTCTAGTTGGAATAGCATCAACAGGTTATGAAGGTAACCCTTGTAATATGCACCTTAATGATTTATCTGTCGATATAAAAAATGGAGTTCAATCTTCGAATCTAGTCGGACTAATATTCAACACAATTGGAGTTAGTGATGGAATTTCGATGGGAACGCCAGGAATGCGTTTTTCATTACCTTCGAGAGACGTGATTGCTGATTCTATGGAAACTGTAGTTCAAGCAATGTCTTATGATGCTTTGATTACTGTTGTTGGTTGTGACAAAAACATGCCTGGTGCTTTAATGGCAATGTTGCGATTAGACCGTCCCTCTATTTTGGTGTATGGTGGTACCATTGCACCTGGATGTCATAAGGATAAAAAATTAGATGTAGTTTCTGCTTTTGAAGCATGGGGAGAGAAAGTAGCAGGAACCATGGATGAATCAGAGTTTAAGGAAGTAGTTAAGAAAGCTTGTCCTGGAGCAGGGGCATGTGGAGGTATGTACACCGCGAATACAATGGCTTCTGCAATAGAAGCATTAGGAATGGCATTACCTTATAATTCGTCTAACCCTGCAATAAGCTCAAACAAAAAAGAAGAATGTGAAAAAGTAGGTGCAGCTTTGAGACACCTCATTGAAAATGATATTAAACCCTCTGATATTGTTACTAAAAAATCTCTAGAAAACGCTATTCGTTTAGTGGCTGTATTAGGTGGATCAACGAATGCAGTTCTCCACTTCCTCGCTATTGCTAAAGCAGCTAAAATAAAATTTACTTTAGATGATTTTCAAAAATTAATGGACATCACTCCATTTTTGGCAGATTTAAAGCCTAGTGGAAAATACTTAATGGAAGATCTTCACAATGTTGGAGGTGTACCTGCAGTATTAAAATTCATGTTAGCAGAAGGTATGCTCCATGGAGACTGTCTTACAGTTACTGGTAAAACATTAGCGGAAAATCTTAATGAAGTTGAAGGATTGAAAGAAGGTCAGGATTTAATTCATCCAGTAAGTAACCCAATTAAAGAAAGTGGACACATTCGTATTCTTAAAGGGAATATTGCCTCTGGAGGATCTGTTGCTAAGATAACGGGTAAAGAAGGGTTTTTATTTAAAGGTCCTGCTCGTGTTTATAACAGTGAGTATGATGCTAATGATGGTATTGGTAAAGGAGAAGTTCAGAAAGGTGAAGTTATTGTAATCCGTTATGAGGGTCCTAAAGGAGGTCCCGGAATGCCTGAGATGTTAAAACCAACAGCTGCGATTATGGGTGCAGGTTTAGGGAAGGATGTAGCTTTAATTACAGACGGTAGATTCTCTGGTGGTACTCATGGTTTTGTTGTAGGTCATATTGTTCCTGAAGCTCAAACTGGTGGAGCAATTGCACTAATAGAAAATGGAGATATAATCGAAATTAACGCTGAAACAAACACTTTAAATGTTTTAGTAAGTGATGAAGAATTAGCTTCAAGAAACGAAAATTGGATAGAACCTGAATATAAATTTCAACGAGGTGTTTTATATAAATACATAAAAAATGTTTCATCAGCTTCAGAAGGTTGTGTAACAGACGAGTTTTAAAATGAAAAATCAAGAAACCAACAAAATTTCAGGAGCAGAAGCTGTAATTCGTTGTCTTCTAGAAGAAGGTGTAGATTTAATCTATGGTTATCCTGGTGGGGCAATTATGCCTATCTATGATGAACTTTACAAATATAGAGATGATCTAAGACATATTTTAACAAGACACGAACAAGGAGCTACACACTCAGCTCAAGGCTATGCCCGTACTTCCGGTAAAGTAGGTGTTGCGATGGCAACATCTGGACCAGGTGCAACAAATTTAGTTACAGGAATCGCAGACGCACAAATTGATTCAACTCCAATGGTTTGTATAACCGGACAAGTTGCTTCTCACTTATTAGGTTCTGATGCTTTTCAAGAAACTGATATCATTGGAATTTCAACTCCGGTAACTAAGTGGAGCTATCAGATAACTAAAGCGAGCGAAATCCCTGAGGTGTTAGCCAAGGCTTTTTATATAGCTCGTTCTGGTAGACCTGGACCTGTTCTTATCGATATAACAAAGGATGCTCAGTTTGAGTTATTTGACTTTGCTTATAAAAAATGTAAGGCGGTTAGAAGTTATATTCCTGTTCCTTCTTTAGATATTACACAAGTTGAATCTGCTGCAGAAGCTATAAATCAAGCTAAAAAACCAATGATTATTTGGGGACAAGGAGTGATTCTTGGAGAAGCTGAAGAAGAATTTAAAAACTTTGTTGAATCTTCTGGTATTCCTGCAGTTTGGACTATTCTTGGTTTATCTGCTCTTCCAACTAAACATCCACTTAACTATGGAATGGTAGGAATGCATGGGAATTATGGTCCAAATGTATTGACTAATGAATGCGATGTGTTAATTGCAGTTGGTATGCGCTTTGATGATCGTGTTACTGGGAATTTAGCAACTTACGCAAAGCAAGCTAAAGTCATTCACTTAGAAATTGATCCAGCTGAAATTAGCAAAAATGTTGAAGCTCACTATCCAGTCCTTGGAAATTGTAAAGAGAGTCTTTCTAAACTAACATCTTTAGTTAAATACGAGGATTACACTGAGTGGAAACAGCTTTTTGCAGATCATATGCAACAAGAGATTGAAGCGGTAATTAAAAATGATACCCAACCAACAAAAGAAGGCTTGACTATGGGTGAAGTTATTGTTGGAATTAATAAATACACAAAAGGAGATGCAGTAATTGTTACTGATGTTGGTCAACATCAAATGATCGCCTGCCGTTATGCAGAATTTGTAAAATCTAAGAGTAATGTAACTTCGGGTGGTCTTGGTACAATGGGCTTTGCTTTGCCGGCTGCAATTGGAGCTAAAATGGGAGCAGAAGATCGTGAGGTTATAGCCATTATTGGAGACGGTGGTTATCAGATGACCATTCAGGAATTGGGTACAATTTTTCAAAACAAAACAGCCGTTAAAATTGTAGTTTTGAATAACGATTACCTAGGTATGGTAAGACAATGGCAACAATTGTTTTTCGATAAAAGATATGCGTCTACAGAAATGACCAATCCAGATTTTGTTACTATAGCAAAAGGATATCACATTGAAGCAAATCGTGTAAGTAAAAGAGAAGATTTAGATTCAGCTTTAAAAACAATGCTCGATTGTGATGAACCTTATTTTTTAGAAGTATGTGTTGAAAAAGAAGCGAACGTATTTCCGATGATACCAACAGGTGCATCGGTTTCAGATATAAGATTAAAATAATGAGTGATAATACTAAATATACAATCTCGATTTACACAGAGAATAACGTTGGGTTACTCAATAGAGTTTCAGCAATTTTCTTGAAAAGACATATAGATATTTTAAGTTTTTCGACTTCACAGTCTGAGATTCCTGATGTTTTTAGATTTATAGTTGTTGTAAAAATGACAGAGTCAGGAGTTAAGAAAATAGTTCAACAAATTGAAAAACAAATTGATGTAATCAAAGCTTTTTATCATACAGATGAAGAAACTATTTTTCAGGAATCTGCATTATATAAAGTAAAATCTAGTTCTTTGTTTGAAGAACGTCAGATTCAAAATATGATAAAAGATAGTCATGCTAATATTGTGACTGTTTCTCCAGAATTTTTTGTAATTGAAAAAACTGGTTTTAGACACGAAACAGAAGCTTTAAGAAAGTCATTGGCACCTTACGGACTACTTCAGTTTGTTCGCTCAGGAAGAATCTCTATTACCAAAGAAAAAATGGGGATTTCCGAAATTCTAAATACATTTAAACAACAAAACAAAGACTAAATATTTTAAAATGGCAAATTACTTTAACCAACTATCACTAAGAAATCAACTCGATCAATTAGCACAATGTAGATTCATGGATTCTTCTGAATTCGAAGACGGAATTGAAGCATTAGCAGGCAAAAAAATTGTTATCGTAGGTTGTGGAGCACAAGGTTTAAATCAAGGATTAAACATGCGTGATTCCGGACTAAACATCGCTTACGCATTACGTCAGGGTGCAATTGATCAAAAGAGAGCATCATACCAAAATGCTGTTGATAATAATTTTTCTGTCGGAAGTTATGAAGAAATGATTCCTGACGCTGATGTTGTAATCAACTTGACACCGGATAAAAACCATACTCCTGTTGTACAGGCAGTGATGCCATTAATGAAAAAAGGAGCTACATTATCCTATTCTCATGGTTTCAATATCGTTGAAGAAGGAACCCAAGTTCGTGAAGATCTAACCGTTATTATGGTGGCACCTAAATGTCCTGGTTCTGAAGTTAGAGAAGAATATAAAAGAGGATTTGGTGTACCAACATTGATTGCTGTTCATCCAGAAAATGACCCAAAAGGTCATGGTTTAGCACAAGCAAAAGCTTATGCGGTTGCCACAGGAGGTAACCGTGCGGGTGTTCTTGAATCTTCGTTCGTTGCTGAGGTTAAATCTGATTTAATGGGGGAGCAAACAATTTTATGTGGTGTATTACAAACAGGATCTATCCTTTGTTTTGACAAAATGGTTGAGCAAGGTATTGATGCTTCTTACGCTGCGAAACTTATTCAGTATGGATGGGAAACAATTACAGAAGCATTAAAGCACGGTGGTATTACCAATATGATGGATCGCCTTTCTAACCCAGCTAAGGTAAAAGCTTTTGAACTTTCTGAGGAATTGAAAGAAATAATGGAGCCTTTATTCCACAAGCATATGGATGATATAATGTCGGGTCACTTCTCTAAAACTATGATGGAAGACTGGGCTAATGATGATAAAAATCTACTGGGATGGAGAGCAGCAACTGGAGAAACTGCTTTTGAGAAAACTCAAGTAACTGACCAAGAAATTTCTGAACAAGAATTTTTCGATCATGGTGTTCTTATGGTTGCATTTGTTAGAGCAGGTGTAGAGCTAGCCTTTGATACAATGGTAGCTGCAGGAATTAAAGAAGAATCTGCTTATTATGAATCTCTTCACGAAACTCCATTAATTGCAAATACAATTGCACGTAAGAAATTATTTGAAATGAATCGCGTTATTTCTGATACAGCTGAATACGGATGTTACTTATTCGATCATGCTTGTAAGCCAATGCTTACTGAGTTTATGAAGAAAATAGACATTGATGTAATCGGAACTGCTTACGCGGCTGATCAAAATAATGGTGTAGATAACAAGCAATTAATTGATATTAATGAAATAATTCGTTTCCATCCAATCGAAATGATCGGTTATGAATTGCGTGCTTCGATGACCGCAATGAAAAAGATTGTATAATTTTTTAGGTTTAATAGATCTTTAAAGCCTCTATCATGATCAATGGTAGAGGTTTTTTTGTTTAAAAAAGCAATGGGAGTATGTATTTGAATAATACAATTAAAATTACAACAGCAATGGAGTTTATGATTATTCCAATTCGCGCCATTTCATGAACTTTTACGAAACCACTCGCAAAAACTATTGCATTTGGCGGTGTTGCCATGGGGAGCATAAAAGCACAACTACTAGCCATTGTAACTGGAATTAATAGATAGAGTATTGGTATTTCTAACCCCATGGCAATTCCTGCAACTACAGGTGCCAAAACGGCTACCAACGCAACATTACTCATTAGCTCTGTCATGAATAGCATCATTAAAATTAAAAGAGAAGCTGTAATTAAAATACTGAAATTTCCTGCTGCAATATAATTTGTTATCAGAGAAACTATACCTGTTGAAGACATTCCTTTTGCAAGTGCTAATCCACCACCAAAAAGGATTAAAATTCCCCAAGATAGTTTTTGAGTATCCTTCCAATCTAAAATAAATACTCCTTTTTTAAGGTCAAAGGGTATTGCAAAAAGAGCAATGGCTCCCATGATACTTATTACAGTATCCGATAGCTTAAGGTTTGGTAAAAATGAATTAATTACCGTCCTAAAAATCCACAGAAAAACAACAGTACCAAACACATATAATACATGTTTTTCTTTGGGTGTAAGTCGGCCTAGTTTTTTAAGTTCTGAATTTATAAGCCGACTAGAAGCATTAAATAAAAGTCCTTGCGTAGGAAACATTATATGAACTAATAAAATATATATAATGGTAATCAATAGGATTGCGAAGGGAAGACCAATCAACATCCATTTTACAAAAGAGATTTGAATATTATATTCATTCTCTAAAAGTCCAATGAGTATTGAATTAGGAGGAGTCCCAATTACTGTGGCAATACCACCTGCGTTAGCAGAAAATGCAATTCCAAGCATTACGTTTAGAGCAAAATTTTTAGTTTGTTTACTGGTGTTTTCTTGTTGATTGATTAATAAATTTATTACCGACAAGGCAATTGGAAGCATAACCACTGTACTCGCAGTGTTACTTATCCACATGCTCATAAAAGCAGTAGCTATCATAAATCCTAAAACTACTTTGTTGGGAGACGTTCCTGTTTTTTTAATGATTGTAAGTGCTATTCTTTTATGAAGATTTACCTTTTCCAAACCTAAGGCTAAAACAAATCCTCCAAAAAATAAAAAAACAATGGAACTTCCGTAATTCGCCCCTACATTATTTATTTCCATAACTCCTGTCAGTGGAAATATAATTAACGGTAATAAGGCAGTTACAGAAATTGAAACAGCTTCGGTTATCCACCAAACTACCATCCAACAAGCTGTTGCAAGTACTGCAATTGCTTCAAAGGAAAGGTTTAAGAGGGTTGAATATTGAATGAATATAAAACACAAGGGCCCGGCCAAAAGACCTATTTTTTTTGATAGTGGAAAATTATTCATTACTTATTTTTATATCTAATAAGTTAAAGATACTTGTGTTTAAATTCATCTACAACTTTTTTAATAGGCTATTTTGCTTGTAAAATCAACGCAACTTTTAATCATATTTATAGGATAAAATTATTATACTAATAATTAATCACTAACTTAGTTGGTGTTATTTTAAAAATAAACCAAACAAATTTATAATGAAGGATTCAAATAAGAGTAATTCTAAATTACCTATTTTTAATAGCCATGTGTATTGCAATGAATATTTAGTTGACGGTATATTACATTCATGGAAAGGAGCAACTACTGAAGTTTTTTCTACAATTCATTCAAAAGATAAAGAAGGTAATATAGGACCAACCCTATTAGGGTCTATTCCCGATATGGAAACTGAAACTGCTTTAGCAGCTTTAAATGCTGCAGAAAAGGCATTCAATCGAGGTCAAGGCGTTTGGCCTACTATGAAGGTTAAAGAACGTTTACGCTGTTTGACAACTTTTGCTGAAAAAATGAAAAAATCACGAGAGCAAATAGTCGAATTGCTGATGTGGGAAATAGGTAAGAATAAACAAGATTCATATAAAGAATTTGATCGAACAGTAGATTATATTTTTGACACAATAGAGGCGTATAAAAAGTTAGATCGTAAAAGTGCTAAGTTTGATAAAGAGTCTGGAATTCATGCACACATTAGAAGAGGACCTCTGGGTGTTGTTCTTTGTTTGGGACCCTACAATTACCCTCTGAATGAGACATTCTGTTTGTTAATTCCTGCTATTGTAATGGGTAACACTGCTATTTTTAAACCCGCAAAACATGGTGTCCTTTTAATAACACCATTGCTTAAAGCTTTTCAAGAAAGTTTTCCTCCTGGTGTAGTAAATATTCTTTTTGGTAGAGGACGAAAAATTGCCTCTCCAATTATGGAAACCGGAAAAATAGATGTTTTAGCTTTAATTGGTCATAGTTCTTCTGCGGTTGCACTTCAGGATTTACACCCTAATAAAAACAGATTGAGATTAGTTTTAGGACTGGAAGCTAAAAACCCAGGTGTTATTTTACCTGATGCTGATTTAGATTCAACAATTAAAGAATGTATCTCTGGAACACTTTCTTATAACGGTCAACGATGTACTGCCCTCAAAGTATTGTATGTACATGAATCTATTGTTGATGAATTTAATAAACGTTTTTCTGCTGCTGTTGATAATCTAAAGTTTGGACTGCCTTGGGAGGAAGGAGCTTTTTTAACCCCATTGCCTGAACCTGGAAAACCAGCATATATTCAAGAATTAATCCAAGATGCAGTTTCTAAAGGAGCTAAAATAATGAATGCAAAAGGGGGGGAGTTAAGCGAAAATTATTCTTATCCTGCAGTATTATATCCAGTAAATGATGAAATGAACGTTTACCATGAAGAGCAATTTGGTCCCGTAGTTCCGGTTATATCATATTCAGATATAAACGAACCTTTAGATGCTATGGCGACCTCTGAATATGGTCAGCAAGTAAGTTTATTTGGAAGGGATATTCGAAAATTAGGTCCGCTGATTGACGTGTTATCAAATCTTGTTTGTCGAGTAAATTTAAATAGTGCTTGTCAACGTGGTCCAGATGTTTATCCATTTACAGGTAGAAAAAATTCTGCTGTTGGTACCTTAAGTGTTTTCGATGCTTTACGTTCTTTTTCTATTAGAACTTTTGTTGCTGCTAAGGATAATCCTTACAATAATGAAATTTTAGACGCATTAATGGATTCCAAGGACTCAAACTTTGTGAATACAGAATATCTGTTATAATTTATCTTTTAATAATCTAAGGCAAGCTTTTGATTAAATACTTTTTTAAATTAGTATTCTTGGTTACTTTTTGTGTAAGTGCCGCTTCATGTGTTTCGTTAAAACAATATCCACTGAAAAGTTACAGTTGGGCAGCTAAAGAGATTCGTCAATTTGAGCAATTAGATAAACAAATAAGCTATCCTGATAATTCTATCCTTTTTTTAGGAAGTTCGAGTATTCGTTTATGGAATACTCTTGAGCAAGATATGAATCCATTTCCAGTTATTAAAAGAGGTTACGGAGGTGCTCATTTTAGAGATCTTATTTTTTATACCGATCGAATTTTAGCCAATCACAAACCAGAAATTATTGTATGTTTTGTAGCAAATGATATTAAAGGAGTTCCAGAAGATGAAAGTCCAAAGAAGGTTTTACGTTTAATAAAATACTTTACCCGGCAAGTACGAGAGAAGCACCCAACAATACCCTTAGCATTTATAGAGATAACACCTACTTCAAACCGTTGGAAACAATGGAATGAAATTAAAAAAGTTAATCAGTTTATTCAGGATTACACTACCAAAAAAGATAACTTATTTTTTATTGAAACTGCTCCTTATTTTTTAAATAAGTCTGGAAAACCAAGAGATGAACTATTTGTTTCGGACTTACTACATTTAAACAAAGACGGATATTCCCTCTGGAATCAAATCATTAAGAAAGAGATTATTAAAATAAAGGGTTTGTAAGATTACTATAGGCCCAATACATTAGAACAAATTGTATGGGAATTCTTAACATCAAAATCCATAGAGACATGTCTAATCTATTTTCTGGAAGTAGCATATTTACATGAACAACTAGAAAAATTACAAGCATCACTATTATTCCTAAAAGTGCACTATTTCTAGTAATTGGGAATAATACTCCGAGTCCTAAAACAATTTCTGCAATTCCGCTCCAATAAATTAATGAATCATGTGCTGGTAAAAATTTGGGCATTAAAGGCCTATAAAAACCAGTGTGGGTAAAATGAAAGATTCCTAAAACGAAATATATACCTCCCATGATGTATAATTGTACCATCTTTATTCTTTTAGGAAATTTTCATTTTCAATCTCTAGATTCAGGAAACTAAGGGCAAGTGCTACACTTTCTATAGGTTTTTCCTCCATTGGAACGTGACCAGTTTCTTTCATGATAACTAAGCTAGAGTTTGCCATACGTTCTTTAAATTTAAAACTATCTTCAACAGGAATCCAGAGATCATCTTCTCCCCATATTATTAAAGTTGGCGATTTAATAGTATATAATAGCTCTGTGTAATCTTGACCTTCAAGTTTTGCACGTTCTATAAACGCTGCACGGCTTCCTTCTCTTAGAATCATTTGATGATATCGATCGACAAGATTCTCTGTTACTTTTGAGTCGTCAAAGTAAACTTGCTCTAAGTTATCTTTAATAAGAGATTTTGGAGTTATGTGTTTTAATATTTGATTTAAAATAGGTATTTCAGCTAACTCAAATACTAAAGGGCGTTCCTTTTTTGATGGAAATCCAGCCGGATCTAATAAAATTAATTTCTGAACTTTTTCAGGATTATTTGAAGTATAATGCCAGCTTATGGAGCCCCCGAGAGAATTCCCTGCAAGAATAAATTTATCTAGTTCGAGTTGGTTAACAAAATCAGTTAAAAACTCAGAGTAACTAGGAAGGTCATATAAATTGTCTTTGTTTGCTCCTGTTATACCAAAAGCAGGTAAATCCATGCGAATTACTCTGTAATTATTTTTAATTAATTCTTTGGTCCAACCATCCCAGGTATGAAGAGAGGCACTTGTTCCATGTAATAAAATAATTGGAGTTCCAGAACCTTCATCTTTATAATGCACTTCTAGACCATCTACTGACATGAAATGAGAATTTGAGTCAGTATACTGTATTTTCAGTGAATCTACAGAAACATCTGGAGTTCTGAAAATCAATAACAGCATTAGAATTATTCCAAAGAATATTACGGAAAATTTTAGTACTGAATTTAAAAGACTGTTAGAAATCATATTGCAAGAAACGTTTTTTAAATCAGCTGAGCAAAAAAGAATAATTCGCGTATCATTTGGCCTTTATTTATTTAAATATTTGGATAAAATATCTTGACAATAATATCCGCGTGTTTTTTAACTTCTTTTTCATCAAATGGATCAATCCCAAATTGCTTTTTCATTTGATAATTAAAAAGAAAAATTGAATTAGCAGCACTGAAAAATATAGTAGTCAAATTTGGAATAGGGAAGTCCTCTGAAAGACCTTTATTAACTAACATTCGATGAAGTTGCTCTGATTTTTCAGTAAGTGGTTTAAGAACATTTTCGATTAACCAATCACTTCTGGAAGACTCTTGAGTCATTTCATGAACAATAACCAAATACAATTCTGGAAACTTAGAGTTATAATATATAAATTGACGAGCTAAGGTTTTTGCTGTATCTTTTAATGATAAATGTTTAAGTAATTTAAAAGTTATAACGGACTCCTTTAAATAAGCATCAAAGGCAGTGCTTACTGCTTTTTTCCATAAATCTTCTTTGTTGCCAAAATGATAGTGTAGTAGTGAGTCGTTGACTTCACAAAGTGTAGAAATCTTATTTAAACTTACACCTCCATATCCATGCTTAGAAAATTCTTTCAAAGCCATATTCAATATCATCCCACGATCTATACCTTTTTTTTCGGCAGGTCTTCCGCGTTTTCTTTTGTTATTTTCAATCATTATTAGCTAATTTAACTAATATTTAATTTAATGTAAAAATAGTTTTATGCATTTTTTGAATTAATTAAGAACACAACCAATATATTTATATATTTGTCCAAGACCATTATAATTAAATGACCTACACTTCAATTTCAATAAATCGTAAAGAAAACTATGCCATTGTTCAATTAAATGGAGGAAAGGTTAATGAGATAAATACATCCATGGTTAGGGACTTGAAAAACGCTTTCGTAGACTTAGATCAAGATGATTCTGTCTATGGAGTTGTGTTAAGTGGAAGGCCGAATGGTTTTAGTGCAGGTCTCGATATAGTTAATATAGCAACTGGAGGTGAATCAAAAGCAACTGAATTTTGGAATTTATATTATGAAGCTTTGCAAGTAATGATCCGTTTCTCTAAACCTTTTGTTTGTGCTATTACAGGGTATGCTCCGGCAGGGGCTACAATATTAGCTTTGTGTGCTGATTATAGAATAATGGCTAATGGTTCAAAGCACGTAGTCGGAATGCATGAATTTAAAATGTCCATGAAGGTGCCAGAACTACTAGCACAAATTTACGCATATCACATGGGAGAGAAACAAGCTTGGGAGGCAATTCAATTAATGAAATTATACACCAGCGATGAAGCAGTTCAAGTTGGATTAGTCAATGAGTCTGTTCCTTCAGAAAATGTTCTGGAACGTTCAGAAGTATTTTTAAAGCAATTGTTAAAAATTCATCTCCCTGTTTTTAAAGAAACTAAATACGCATTAAGGAAAAACTTACTTAAATTAGTGGATCGTGATTTCACTGACTTAGTAAAGAATGATGTTAAACATTTGTCAGAGCCTTTTACTCAAGAGGTAATACAGAAATTTATGAATAATTTAAAAAAGTAAAATAATAAAGATGGAAGCATATATTTATGATGCCGTTCGCTCGGTTCGAGGTAAGGGAAATAAAAAGGGAGCTTTATATGGAGTAACTCCTACGGAACTTTCTCGCCAAGTTTTAGTTGCATTAAAAGAAAGAAATCAATTGGACACCTCTAAGGTAGAAGATGTAATTTTTGGTTGTGTAGCTCAAGTTAAAGATCAGGGAGTTAATATTGCAAAATCTGCAGCTCAAGAATCCAATTATGGAGATCACTTATGCGGGGTTACATTAAATCGTTTTTGTGGCTCAGGATTAGAAGCTATGAATCAGGCTGCTGCCTATGTCAAATCTGGTTTTAGCAACCTTATGGTTGCTGGGGGTGTAGAAAGCATGTCCCGTGTTCCTATGGGCTCAGATGGAGGAGGGTTCTTAATGGATCCTTTACAAGCTATTCCAAGAAATCTAGTGCCTCAAGGAATTTCAGCTGATCTAATTGCAACTAAATATGGTTTTTCAAGAAACGATACGGATTTGTATGCTGTTGAATCTCAAAAAAGAGCTTCTGAGGCAGAAGCCGATAAACGTTTTAAATCACGTATTCCAATTACAGACATCAACGGAATTGACATTCTTGCAACGGATGAAAACATTCGTCCTTCAACCACTTTAGAAGGAATTAGTAATTTGCAGCCCTCTTTTGCAATGATGGGAAGTATGGGAGGTTTTGATGCAGTTGCAATAGATAAATATCCTGAAATTGAAGAATTAGACCATGTACATCATGCCGCAAATTCATCTTCTATAGTCGATGGAGCGGGAGCGACTTTAATCGGAAACAAAGAAATTGGAAAAGCCATAGGTTTAACTCCACGTTTTAGAGTTCGAGCTGCTGCTGTTGAAGGTACAGATCCAACGATAATGTTAACAGGTCCTGTTCCTGCTAGTGTAAAAGCATTAAAACAAGCCGGAATGAGCATTAATGATATTGACTTATTCGAAGTAAACGAAGCTTTTTCTGCGATCCCTATGTATTTTATGGATAAGCTAGGAGTTGATCATTCTATTGTAAACGTAAATGGTGGAGCAATCGCGATGGGGCATCCTCTAGGAGCAACTGGTTGTATGATTGCAGGAACGTTAATGGATGAATTAGAAAGAAGAGATTTAAATACCGGACTGATTACACTTTGTATTGGTGGAGGAATGGGTATTGCTACGATCATTGAACGTGTTTAATTAAGAATTAAGAAAAAATATTTCAAATGGAAAATATTAAAAACGACCTTTTTGAATTTGAAGTTGGAACTGATGGTATCGGAGTTCTTTCTATCAATCAAATAAATAACCCAACGAACCTTTTTAGTACAGAATTTATAACTGCTTATATTCAACTTGCTCAAGATGCAATTGCTGATAAGGATATTAAAGGGGTTATAATAACTTCGGCTAGAAGTATGTTTATGCCAGGTGCTGATTTAAGAGAACTACAAAATATGGGTAATAACCCTAAAGAGCAGTTCGAAACTACTATGCAAATGCACCAAGCGTTACGTGCTATTGAAACTGCTGGAAAACCTTTTGTAGCTGCAATTAATGGAACTGCAATGGGAGGAGGATTAGAATTATGTCTAACCTGTCACCACCGAATTGTTTTAAATAATGTTAAAATTAAATTAGGATTTCCTGAAGCTAAAGTTGGGTTATTACCTGCAGGTGGTGGAAATTCTAAAGCTCCTTATTTACTTGGAATACAAAATGCATTAATGTATTTGTTACAAGGAAAAGAAGTTCGCCCTGCACAAGCTTTAAAAGATGGTCTAGTTGATGATTTAGCTGAATCACAGGATGAACTTATTGAGAAATCAAAAGCATGGATTTTAGTAAACTCAAACCCTGTACAACCTTGGGATAACAAAAAACATAGGGTACCTGGAGGTGATGTGTGGTCAGCAAACGGAGTTCAAACTCTTGTTGGTGCTGCAGGAAATCTTGGTAAAATGGCACATGGAAATTACCCTGCACAGAATTACATCATGAAAGTTATTCATGATGGATTACCGATGACCATAGACCGTGCTTTAGAAATAGAAGCTCGCTATTTTACAAAATTACTTGCGTCTAAAGAGGCTAAAAACATGATTCGAACTGGATTTATGGAGCTTCAAAAAGCTAAAAAGGGAATTGCTAGACCAAAAACAGAACCTAAATATGAGATCAAAAAGCTAGGAATTTTAGGAGCTGGTATGATGGGAGCTGGTATTGCTTATGTTTCTGCTAAGGCAGGGATGAATGTAGTTCTTAAGGATGTAACTCAAGAAGGAGCAGAAAAAGGAAAAGCCTATTCTAAGGCTATTCTTGACAAAGCTATTTCAAAAAAGAGATCCACTCCAGAAAAAGCTGAAGGTTTACTATCAAGAATTGAAGCTACAACTGATGCTGCTGCAATGAAAGATTGTGATCTAGTTATTGAAGCAGTTTTTGAAGATCCAAAGTTAAAAGCTATTGTTACTGCAGAAACAGAGGCGGTTCTTGGTAAGGATAAAATTTTCGCATCAAATACTTCAACAATTCCTATTACTGAATTAGCAAAAGCATCTTCTAGGCCAGATAATTTTATCGGAATACATTTCTTTTCTCCAGTTGAAAAAATGCCTTTAGTTGAAATTATTGTTGGAGAAAAAACAGAGGCAAAAGCAATTGCTGCCGCTGTAGATTATACTGTAGCTATTGGTAAAATCCCTATAGTTGTAAATGATAGTCGTGGATTCTATACTTCGCGTTGTTTCGGTACTTTTGTTTCAGAAGGTTCATTTATGGTTGAAGAAGGTGTTCCTGCTGCGATGGTAGAGAATGTCTCTAAAGCTGAAGGTATGGCTGTTGGTCCCCTTGCAGTAATCGACGAAGTTACTCTGACTCTTGGTTTACATGTTTATGAAAGTGATCCAACTCCAAATAAACCAGCTTTCCAAGAGCGCTCGTATAAAATGCAAAAAGATTTGGTCGATAACCATGATAGAAAAGGTAAGAAATGGGGAGCTGGTTTTTATGATTATCCTAAAGGAATGCCAAAGAAATTATGGCCTGGTCTTGCAGAAAAATATAACTCTAATGTAGATTATTTAGATAAAGAGACTGTCGGTAAAAGAATCCTTCATAGACAGGCAATTGAAGCTTTCAAATGTTTAGAAGAAGGTGTTTTAAACAGTGTTGTTGATGGTGATTTAGGTTCTGTTCTTGGTTGGGGATTCCCAATTTTTACCGGAGGGGTTCTTTCTTATATTGATTTTGTTGGAATACAAACTTTTGTCGCAGAATGCGATGACTTTACGAAACGTTTTGGTGAGCGATTTACAGTTCCTGACAATCTAAGAGCCATGTCAGAGGCTGGAAAATCAATTCATGAGTATTAAAAAAAAAGTAAAATTTAACTAAAGAAATGCTCCTTTTTTATTCAGTTAAACAGGAGCATTTTTTTAAATACACTCTATGGAAACAATTCAAGAAGTAATTGACTTAATAACCCTTGAAAAAACAAGCCCAAACACTTTCTTGGGGCAAAATTATATAACCCCATGGGGTAGAGTTTTTGGTGGGCAAGTTTTGGGTCAATCTCTTCATGCTGCATACCAAAGTGTTCCAAATGATAGAATTGCTCATTCCATGCACGCTTATTTTATTTTGGGAGGTCAATTGGATATTCCTATTGTATATGAAGTTGATCCAATTCGAGATGGAAATAGTTTTACTACAAGAAGAGTGATAGCCAAACAAAACGGGAAAACTATTTTCATTATGTCTGCTTCTTTCAACAAAAAAATGAAAGGTGTGGACCATCAAATTCCAATGCCTAATTTAAAAGAACCAGAAGTACTTATTCCAACATTAGATCAAATTGTTGAATTAGAAGTTAGAAATCCAAAATTGCATCAACGATTGAAGAGTGTATTGCCTAGAGCATTTGATATTCGACCTGTAGAGCCTTTTTTACCGAAGTATTCAAAAAATAGTGAGCCGTTCGATAATATTTGGTTTACGACTTCAGATGAATTAAAAGGCATTGATACACCCATGAACCACCAATTGCTTGCTTATGCGTCAGACTACAATTTACTAAGTACCGCAACACTTCCTCACGTTGAAGAATTTCAAAGTAAATCTATGTTCTATGCAAGCTTAGATCATGCTTTGTGGTTTCACAGAGATTTTAGAGTAGATGAATGGCTTTTATATGCCATGGATAGTCCTAGTGCTTCTAATTCTAGAGGGTTTTCAAGAGGTAGTATATTCAATAAAAAAGGAGATCTAGTTGCTTCAGTTGCCCAGGAGGGTTTAATGAGTGAAATGATTAAAAAAGAATAAGCAATTAAATTATATAACCATGATTTTTAAACTTGAAGAAGAACATATAACGGTTAAAGAAGCAGCACGAGAATTCGCCTTAACAAGACTTAAAGAAGGAGTAATTGAACGTGACACTTCTATGTCTTATCCAACTGAATTTGTCAAGGAAATGGGTGAGATGGGTTTTTTGTCTATGATGACTGATTCTGCATATGGTGGTAGCGGTATGGATACGCTCTCTTATGTTCTTGCTGTGGAGGAAATTTCTAAAATCGACGCGAGTTGCTCTGTAATAATGTCAGTAAATAATTCACTTGTTCTTTGGGGGCTTGAAGAATATGGATCGGAAGAACAAAAACAGAAATATATACCCAGATTAACTGCTGGAAATGAAGTTGGATGTTTTTGTCTTTCAGAGCCTGAAGCTGGAAGTGATGCAACTTCGCAAAAAACAACAGCTATAGATATGGGTGACCATTATTTATTAAATGGAGTAAAAAACTGGATTACTAATGGAGGAAAAGCAACCATCCAATTGGTTGTCGCACACACGGATAAAGAAAAAGGACACAATGGTATTAACGTATTTATTGTTGAGCGTGATTGGGAAGGTGTTACCATAGGTCCAAAGGAAGATAAAATGGGAATACGTTCATCTGATACTCATTCCATAAGTTATTCTGATGTTAAAGTACCCAAAGAAAATAGAATTGGAGCCGATGGTTTTGGTTTTAAGTTTGCTATGAAAACATTAGAAGGAGGTAGAATTGGAATAGCTGCACAAGCATTAGGTATTGCAGCTGGTGCCTATGAACTTGCAGTTTCTTATGCAAATCAGAGAGAAGCTTTCGGTAAATCTATTGGTAGTCATCAAGCAATTGCCTTTAAATTAGCCGATATGGCTCTTGACATCGAAGCCGCTAGAATGATTGTGTATCGAGCAGCCTATTTAAAAGATTCTGGTCAAGATTACGGTTATGCTAGTGCAATGGCAAAATTAATCGCTTCAGAAGCCGCGATGAAGCATACGGTGGAAGCAGTTCAAATTCATGGTGGAAATGGTTATGTTAAAGAATATCATGTAGAACGTTTAATGCGGGATGCTAAAATTACTCAGATATATGAGGGTACTTCTGAAATACAAAGAATTATAATTTCTAGAAATATATTGACGGGTAAATTAGAGTTACCCTATTAGCAAGCTACATTTTAACAATTAATCCTTCGTTAGCAGGAAGGGTTCCTGAACACACTTTAGGATATTCATTAGTTAAACCTTCTAAACCATTAAGATTTTTATAGTGTAGCCAATTTTTTGTCTTTAAAATTGCATTCGATAGAAACTGAGTTGTTTTTTTATCGAAAACTTTTCCACCCCATTCTTCGATTCTTTTTTGAATGTGACTAGGAGCAAAGAAAAATTTAGAGCGTTCTTTTATGATTCCTTGGTTGTTGTTAGATTCTCTCCAGTGAGTTAAGCCTACTTTAAGTGTAAAATTCATAAGATCTCCTAGTATGTTGTGCAAATAAATAAGTACACTATTGTTTCCGGACATATCTACGATAACCGTTTCAATTTGGTTTATCTTATCAAGTTGCCCATAAGAATAAACTTCTTTATATAATCCTAGATTTTTAACCGATTCAATGTTTCTCTCTGAAGTAACTCCAATTACATCCGGTGCTTCAATGTCTCGATGAAGTCCATAGGCTAGACCCACACTCGTTTTACTAGAAGCACTTAACAAAATTATTTGTTTTGAGCTAAACCAATTATTTTCTTTTAGGGAATCCCATAAACAAAAAGAGGTTATATATAATGGATAAAATAAGGAACGATCTCGGTCTAGTTTGGTGTTATAATTTTGTTCAGATAATACCCTTCTGTAAATATTATATGTATTTGGTAGCGTAGATCTGTGTTCTGATTGATCTTCAAAGCTTCTCTTGGATGTGTTTCCCGGATTCATGATTAGATGTGAAGCAGGGGGGAAGTAACCAAAAATTCGATCCCCTACAGGAATATCTTCATTCTTAGATTCTATTACATCAGCAAATCCCCAAACAGGGATAACTCCCCATCCTTCTGTTTCTATTCCAGCTGGAGTAAAGAACTCCCAGTATCGAATAATATCCCCAGAAACTGCATAGGTAATGTTATTTGATGTAAAAGAAAATAAATCAATTTTCACAAGAATTTCATTTTCTTTAGGGATTAAACTTTCGAAAGGAACCTCTTGAATTCTGTTTTCAGTGAAGTTGTTTTTTTTAACTTGAAATTGAAGACTTTTAAGACTATTCATTTGAAATATTTAGTGGTGGATCATGAGGTTATATTTAAGTTGCTTTTGCATATTCACATCAACCCAAGTTTCATTTTTTGAGTAATTGAATGTTAATGTGTTATTTGGAATAATTTTAAATCCCAATTTCAAATATAATTTAATTGCATTTTCATTCCATTTAAATACCCTCAAATCAACTTTATTTGTTTCTGGTCTTAGGTTCAAGATTTTATCAATCATTAATTTAATGGTTTTTTTTCCATATCCCTTTCCTTTATATTGCTTATCTCCAATTAAAATTCTTGATAATCTCGGTATTTCATTTTGAAAATTTAGTTCACAATGTCCAATAATTTTTTTAGACTCCATATGAATTATTTTGTAAGGATATAAATCAGTTGTATTTATATAAGTAAATAATTGATTTCTGGTAAGAGGGAATTTAAACAAGGAACCTGCAAATTGAGTAAGTTCTTTTTTTGAATTGAACCAATCGATAAGTCTATCAAAATCAAGCTCAGTAAACGTTTCTAATTTTAACATCAGCTTTTTTTTAGACAAAGTATAATATTTTTATTGTTTAGATTAAAATTTAACAAAAAAAAACCACTCTTTTAGAGTGGTTTTTAAGTAATTATATTTGATTAATTAAGCTTCTTTAATCAGTTTTACTAGGTAATCACCTACTTCATTTGTGCCATATGATTTTCCACCATCAGCAAGATCTTCAGTAACAAAACCATTAGTAAGAGCTGCATCTACAACTTTTCTGATTAATGCACCTTCTTCACTTAGGTTAAAGCTCATTTCGAACATCATTGCTGCAGATAGAACTGTTGCAAGAGGATTAGCAATGTTAAGTCCGGTAGCTTGTGGATAAGACCCGTGTATTGGTTCATACAACGCATTATCTGTCCCAACTGAGGCAGAAGGCATAAGTCCCATTGATCCTGATATTACAGATGCTTCATCGGTAAGAATATCTCCAAATAAATTTTCAGTAATTAAAACATCATAACTATTAGGCCATTGAACAAGTCTCATTGCTACAGCATCAACAAACTCATATGCTACTTCAACTTCTGGGTAATCTTTTTCCATAGCTTGAACTGTTTCTCTCCACAAACGGGAACTTTCCAAAACGTTAGCTTTATCTACACAACATAATCTTTTAGATCTTGTCATGGCTAGTTCAAATCCTTTTTTAGCAATACGTTTAACTTCCTCTCTAGTGTATGTACAGGTATCAAATGCGGTATTACCATCGTTTTTTCTTCCTCTTTCTCCAAAGTATATACCTCCAGTAAGTTCTCTTAAGAATACTAAATCTGTTCCTTCGATGCGTTCTTTTTTTAATGGAGATTTATCTAATAATGAAGGGAATGTAAAAGTGGGTCTCACATTGGCAAAAAGTCCAAGTTTTTGACGCATTTTAAGTAATCCTTGTTCGGGTCTTACCTTAGCAGAAGGATCATTGTCAAAACGTGGATGACCAATTGCACCAAAAAGAATTGCATCCGCATCCAAACATACTTGGTGAGTTTCGTCTGGATAAGGTTCTCCAACAGCATCGATCGCTGCTGCACCTGTTAGGGCAGAACTCCAGTTAATTTGATGATCAAATTTTTCTGCAATAGCGTTTGATACTTTAACAGCTTGATCTACGACCTCAGGTCCAATTCCATCTCCAGCTAAAAGGGCAATGTTTAATTTCATATTTATAATTCTATTTACTTTTGTATTTCTATAATGTTTAGCATTCTTTCTGTAGCTTTTATCGCCGAAACCGTTTGATCTGAATCCAGTCCTCGGGTTACAAATTCTTTAACTCCATCTTTCCAAGTAATTGTAGTTTCACATAAAGCATCAGAGGTACTTCCCGGTGGTATATGAACAGCATAATCAATTAGTTGAGGAATTTCTATAGATTTTGAACTATATATTTTTCGAATAGCATTTATGAAAGCATCGTATTGGCCATCTCCGCTCGCATTTTCTTCAAATGTTTTGCCATTTATTTCAACAGCAACAGTGGTAGAGGGTTGTAATCCTTTAGAGTGAGTAAGAACATAGGACTTCACAAATACTTTTTGTGTCTTTTCTCCGCTGTTCATAACATCCGAGATTATATAAGGTAAATCTTGAGCAGTTACTTGTTCTTTTTTATCTCCTAATTCTATGATACGCTGGGTAACTTTTTTAAGAGCTTCGTCGCTTAAACTCAATCCTAATTCTTGTAAATTCTTCTGAATATTTGCTTTCCCAGAAGTTTTTCCTAAAGCGTATTTGCGTTTTCTTCCGAATCGCTCTGGGAGTAAATCATTAAAATAAAGATTCTTTTTACTATCACCATCTGCATGAATCCCAGCAGTTTGAGTAAAAACATTAGCACCAACGATAGGTTTGTTTACAGGAATTCGAAAGCCCGAAAAAGTAGCGACCAATTGGCTTACCTTATTGAGCGTATTCTCCTTGATGTTTACAGATATTCCAGGCAAAAAGTCATTTACAACAGCAACTAAACTCGCAAGAGGGGTATTTCCTGCACGTTCACCCATTCCATTTACAGTTAAATGTAACCCATGAACACCAGCTTTAATAGCTTCCATTGCATTTGCAACACTTAAATCATAGTCATTATGTCCGTGAAAATCAAAATGAAGATTTGGATATCTTTTTATAATTTCACTCAGGAAAGAATAAGTTTCTGATGGCGATAGAATTCCTAAAGTATCTGGAAGTAAAATTCTTTCTATGGGCTGTTTTGAAAGAAATTCTAGAAACGAAAACACATACTCTTTAGAGTTTTTCATACCATTACTCCAGTCTTCCAAATATACATTGGTTTTGATATTATTCTTTTCTGCTAGTTCAATAGAATCTTGAATTCCTTTAAAATGTTCTTCAGGAGTTTGTTTCAATTGATACTTAAGATGGTTCATGGATCCTTTAGTAAGAAGATTTTGAACCGTTGCACCAGCATCTAACATCCATTGTATTGAAACACCTTTGTCTACAAAGGTTAATATTTCAACTTTACTTAAATAATTATTTTGTTTAGCCCAGTCTGTAATGTTTTTTACTGCCTTGAACTCACCTGCAGAAACACGAGCAGATGCAACTTCAATACGATCTACATTTAATTCTTCTAATAGGAGTTTTGCCAGTGTGAGTTTTTCTGTTGAAGAAAAAGATACTCCAGAAGTTTGTTCACCATCACGAAGGGTGGTGTCCATAATCTCGATCGTTCTTGCTTGCATAAACTTTTAAATAATTTATTTACAGAGGAGTATTTTTAGCAAATTCTCCTATTTGATCCTTAATGTTCGTTAAGTAGTCAATATCATCAAAACCATTCAACATGTTTTCTTTCTTATAAGTGTTGATGTCAAAAGATTCAGAAGAATTTGTTCCTTCTAAAGAGATTGTTTGTGAGGGTAGGTCAACAATTAACTTAGTCTTGGGATTTTCGTTGAATGCAGAAAAAATCTCCTCTAAAAACTCAGGTGAAATTTGAACAGGTAATACTCCTACATTTAGACAATTATTTCTGAAGATATCTGCAAAAAAGCTAGAAACAACACAACGGAACCCGTAGTCGTAAACTGCCCATGCAGCATGTTCTCTTGAAGATCCAGATCCAAAGTTTTTACCTCCAACAAGAATGGAGCCACTGTATTTAGAATCATTTAGCGGAAAATCAGTTTTTACCGTATTGTCTTGGTTGTATCTCCAGTCTCTAAACAGATTATCTCCAAAACCTACACGCTCAGTTGCTTTCAAAAAACGAGCTGGAATTATCTGATCTGTATCTACATTTTCAATCGGTAAAGGAACCGCTGAACTTTTTAATATATTGAATTTATCGTATGCCATTATTCTTCCTTTTAAGGATTTTTATTTTTAAACTAAACTTCTAGGGTCAGTAACTACTCCCATAACTGCAGCTGCCGCAGCTACTGTAGGACTAGCTAATAAGGTTCTTGAGCCAGGTCCTTGTCTTCCTTCAAAATTTCTATTAGAAGTACTTACTGCATATTTTCCAGCAGGGATCTTATCGTCGTTCATTGCTAAACAAGCAGAACAACCAGGCTCTCTTAACTCAAATCCAGCTTCCTCTAATTTATCAAGAAGCCCTTCTTCTTTAATTGCGTTAAGGACTTTATGAGATCCAGGAACTAACCATGCGGTAACATGATCTGCTTTTTTTCGACCTTCTATTATTTCTGTAAAGGCTCTAAAATCCTCAATCCTACCATTAGTACAACTTCCGAGAAAAACAAAATCGATTTTTTTACCGATCATTGAATCTCCTTCTTTATAGCCCATATAGTCAAGTGACTTTTTGTAAGTCGAAACTCCACCGTCTAAACTTTCGGCAGTAGGAATACCATTAGTTATTCCCATACCCATTCCTGGGTTTGTACCGTAAGTGATCATTGGTTCAATAGCACTTCCATCGAAAGTATATTCTTTGTCAAAAACTGCATTTGCATCTGTTTCAAGAGTAGACCAGTAGTCCATTGCTTTATCCCAAGCAGCTCCTTTAGGTGTAAATTCTCTGCCTTTAATATATTCAAATGTTTTCTCGTCAGGAGCAATAATTCCACCACGCGCTCCCATTTCTATACTCAGGTTACACACAGTCATTCTCCCTTCCATACTAAGTGATTTGAATACATCACCAGCATATTCAACGAAATATCCAGTAGCTCCGGAAGTACTAAGTTGAGATATAATGAATAAAGCAACATCTTTAGGAGTAACTCCTTTGCTTAAAGAACCGTTAACCGTAATACGCATTGATTTAGGTTTTGGTTGCATTATACATTGTGTAGAAAGAACCATTTCTACTTCAGAGGTACCAATACCAAATGCAATTGCACCGAAAGCACCGTGAGTAGATGTGTGAGAATCTCCACAAACAATTGTAGCTCCTGGCTGTGTAATTCCATATTCTGGTCCTACAACGTGTACAATTCCATTTTTTTCATGTCCTAATCCCCAATACGATATTCCATGTTCTGCTGCATTTTCTTCTAATGCTTTCAATTGGTTCGCAGATAAGGGATCTGCAACGGGTAAGTGTTGGTTAATGGTTGGTGTGTTGTGATCTGCTGTAGCGAAAGTTCGCTCAGGACTCATAACTTTTGCACCTCTATTCTTTAGACCTAAAAAAGCAACAGGACTTGTTACCTCATGGACTAAATGTCTGTCAATGAAAAGCACATCTGGTCCACCTTCAATTTTCTGTACCACATGGGAATCCCATACCTTGTCAAATAATGTATTACTCATAATTTATTTATAGTTAAACCAAGCTTATACCGCTTGCTTTGATGATTTTCGGAATATCTTCGTCGTTTATTTCTTTTTGTGTATCTGCTAGTTTTAAAAATTCTTTGTAAACCTTATCCAATTGTAATTTGTCGAGTTCGAACCCTACATTTTTTGCTCGATAAGCAAGTGCAGCTCGGCCACTTCTAGCAGTTAAAACAATTGCAGATTCTGTTACACCAACATCATGGGGATCCATAATCTCGTATGTTTCTCTATTTTTAATAACTCCATCTTGATGAATCCCAGAACTGTGTGCAAAAGCATTTGCTCCAACAACAGCTTTGTTGGGTTGTACCATCATTCCCATGCTGTCAGACACTAATTGACTTGTGGAATATAATAGTTTGGAGTTAATTCGAGTATCTAAATTTAAATCTGGATGTTGACGCATGATCATTACTACTTCTTCTAAGGAAGTATTTCCAGCACGTTCTCCAATACCATTTATGGTACACTCAATTTGGCGAGCTCCATTTAGAATTCCAGCAATCGAATTTGCTGTAGCAAGTCCAAGATCATTATGACAATGGCAGGATAAAACGGCATTGTGAATACCGGTTACATTTTCTTTTAAATATTTAATTTTTGCTCCATATTCTTCTGGAAGACAATATCCTGTTGTGTCCGGTATATTCAAAACTGTAGCTCCAGCTTTCACAACTGCTTCACAGACTCTGGCTAAAAACTCATTATCTGTTCTACCGGCATCTTCTGCATAGAATTCAACATCTTCTACAAAAGATTTCGCATAGCTAACAGCAGCAACAGCTCGTTCAATAATTGCTTCTCTATTGGAGTTAAATTTAAATTTAATGTGTGAGTCAGAAGTACCAATTCCGGTATGAATTCTGGGTCGCTTTGCATGAGATAGTGCTTCCGCTGCAACTTTAATATCATTTTCTACAGCACGGGTTAATCCGCAAACTGTTGCATTTTTTACTATTTTTGATATTTCTTCAACTGAATTAAAATCTCCAGGGCTTGATACTGGGAATCCAGCTTCTATGATGTCAACTCCGAGAAGATCAAGACGTTCAGCAATTACTAATTTGCTTTTGGTGTCTAATTTACATCCTGGGACCTGCTCTCCATCACGAAGTGTAGTGTCAAAAATTTGAACGTGTTCCTGAGCCATTTTTAGTTTATTTATTGAAAGCAATACGAATTTAGCATTTATATGTATAATTTATAGTTTTTTTGTCTACTTTTATTACGAAACCCAAGGTATTTAATTGCGAATAAATCACTTTATATAAGTGTTTTATATGAAAAAAGTATACAATGACTAACGATCAAAAAGAAAACCTCTTTGTTTTGATAAAATCTTTATCAAAATCGGAAAAAAGACAATTTAAACTTTATGTGGGTAGAATGGATTCTAATCAGGATTCAAAATTCTTGATTTTATTCAATCTTCTTGATAAGATGGATGTTTATGATGAAAAGATAATTTTAAAAAAAGGTTTTGTTTCTAAGCAACAATTATCGAATTTAAAAGCTCATTTATACAAGCAGGTTTTGGTTAGTTTAAGAATAAATCCATCTCAAAGAAATAAACGCATGTTGATTCGTGAGCAATTAGATTTTGCTACAGTATTGTATCAAAAAGGATTATATAATCAAAGTTTAAAAATACTAGATCGCGCTAAGGCAATTGCAGTTAAACTAGACGAAAAATATGCTGCCTTCGAAATAGTTGAACTTGAAAAGGTAATAGAATCTCAGTATATAACTCGCAGTATGAGTAATAGAGCGCAAGAATTAGTTCGAGATGCTACTTATTTTAATAATCACAACCACATCTCGAGTCAATTATCTAATTTATCACTTCAGTTGTACGAACGCTTAATTAAAACAGGGTACACCAAAAGTGATCAAGAGTATAAAGAAGTTACTGAATTCTTTAATGACCGCTTGCCTAAGCTTAATTTTGAAGATTTGGGTTTCCGAGAAAAATTATGGTTTTTTAAAGCACATGTATGGTATAGTTTGCTTACTCAAGATTTTCTTTCCAGTTATCGATACTCAGCTAAATGGGTTGCTTTATTTGATAATAACCCAGATATGATTTCTTCTCACCCAGTTTTTTATTTGCAAGGAAATAATTATTTGTTAGAATCTACTGCACTCATTAAGTATCCCATTAAATTTAAGGAGATTTTAAACAAAATGCTTCAAATAATTAATTCAGAGCATTTTCCTAAAAACGATAATTTAAGCTCTCTCGCTTTTTTGTATGAATATAATAATCTCTTTAACTTTTATTTTTTAGAGGGTAAATTTATTGAAGGACAAGAAATAATTGCCCCTTTATTGATTAAAATTGAGTTTTATAAAAATCAAATTGATGAACATCACATCATGATGTTTTATTATAAAATTGCTTGCTTATATTTTGGTTCTAACGATTTTGAAAATGCGATTATTTATTCAAATAAAATTGTAGAAAACAAAAAATTAAAAATGAGAGAAGATTTGCTTTGTTTTACTCGATTATTGAATTTAATAGCACATTATGAAGCAGGTAATGATTATCATATTGATGAACATATTCGCGATACCTATAAGTTTTTATTAAAAATGGGTGAATTACACGAAGTTCAAAAATCATTAATAAGGTTTGTTCGTAAATTAGGAAGTATATATCCAAGCGAGCTTAAGGAAGCTTTTAAAGACTTACACAAAGAATTGAAACAATATGAACAAGATCCATATGAACGAAGAGCATTTTTATATCTCGACATATTGTCTTGGTTAGAAAGTAAAATAGAGAATAAAACTGTGGCGGAAATAATTCACTCAAAAGCAAATATTATTAACCGGAAAGACAAGCATCCCACAGAGAGTCTTTAGGAAGTGAAGCTACACAGCAAATGGGCTCTTTAGACACTGGATGAAGAATTTCTAAGGTTCTAGCATGTAAATGAATACTTCCGTTGGAATTACTTCTTGCAGAACCATATTTTAAATCTCCTTTAATTGGACATCCTATAGCACTTAATTGTGCTCTAATTTGATGGTGTCGCCCAGTTTCTAATTCTATCTCTAGAAGTGTATAATTGTGAAGTTTTTTCTTGGTAGTATATTTTAATATCGCCTTTTTAGATTCTGGAGTTTCTTTTTTGTGAGCATAAGATTTGTTTTGCTTTTGATTGCGAACAGTCCAATGAACAAGTGTTTCAGCCGAATTAGCTGGTGCCTCTTTAGTAATTGCCCAGTATGTTTTTTTGGTAACCCGATCTTTAAATTGTTTGTTTAACCGTTCCAAAGCTTTTGAAGTTCTTGCAAATACAATTGCGCCACTTGTAGGACGATCCAAACGGTGTACAACCCCAAGAAACACAGCTCCAGGTTTATTGTATTTTTGTTTTATATACGCTTTGGCGAGGTCTACAAGAGGAATGTCACCCGTTTTATCTCCCTGCACTAAAACTCCAATGGGTTTGTTAATTATAAGCAAATGATTGTCTTCGAATAGAATATCTAATTTCATGGAATAAAAATTAGTATTGTTCTGATTCATTAGGAAAATCTTTTGTTTTAACGTCTGATGTGTATTGCTGAATAGCACCAATTATATCGGTATGTAAATCGAGGTAACGACGCAAAAATCTCGGACTAAACTCTTTGCTCATTCCTAACATATCATGTAGAACAAGCACTTGGCCATCAACTCCATTTCCAGCTCCTATTCCAATGACTGGAATAGAAACAAGAGAGGCTACTTTTTTAGCTAAATGAGCAGGTACTTTTTCAAGAACCAAACCAAAACATCCAGCGGATTCTAACATTTTAGCATCTTCTATAAGTTGATTGGCTTCTTGTTCTTCCTTCGCTCTTACAGTGTAAGTTCCAAATTTATATATAGACTGTGGCGTAAGTCCTAAATGTCCCATAACTGGGATACCAGCTTGTATGATTCGCTCAATAGAAGAACGTTCTTGGTTCCCACCTTCAAGTTTAACAGCATGAGCTCCAGATTCCTTCATTATTCTAATTGCAGATCGAAGGGCTTCTTTAGAATCTGCTTGATAAGAACCAAAAGGAAGATCTACAACTACAAGAGCTCTTTTTACAGCTCGAATAACGGCACTTGCATGATATATCATTTGGTCTAATGTTATTGGAAGTGTAGTTTCATGACCAGCAATAACATTAGAAGCAGAATCACCAACCAAAATAACATCAATACCAGCTTGATCTACTAGACCCGCTAAAGTATAATCATACGCAGTTAACATTGCAATTTTCTCACCATCGGATTTCATTTTAAGAAGAGAATTCGTGGTTACTCTATTATATATATTTTTAGCTACAGACATTTTAGATAATTTTTTCAAATGTAGTCTTTTTCTTTTGAGTTTTATATGAAAATGATACCCTCCCTACCTCTTGTGACTCAAACCTATTACATCAACTGACAGCCTGTCAGTTTTTTTGTTATGGCATACTCCTTGAATATTATTTGAAAAATTAAAAACAAATTTAAAATGAGTAAAATAATTGGAATTGATTTAGGAACCACAAACTCTTGTGTTTCTGTAATGGAAGGTAACGAACCGGTAGTAATCCCAAATGCTGAAGGAAAAAGAACAACTCCTTCTGTTATTGCATTTGTTGAGGGTGGTGAAATAAAAGTAGGTGACCCTGCGAAGCGCCAGGCGGTTACTAACCCAACAAAAACTATTGCTTCAGTTAAACGTTTTATGGGTAATAAGTTTTCAGAATCTTCTAAAGAAGCTTCAACTGTTGCTTATAAAGTGGTAAAAGGAGATAACAACACACCTCGAATTGATATTGATGGTCGTTTATACACTCCACAAGAACTTTCTGCTATGACTCTTCAGAAAATGAAGAAAACAGCTGAAGATTATTTAGGGCATGATGTTACTGAAGCGGTTATTACTGTACCAGCTTATTTTAACGATGCTCAGCGACAAGCTACAAAGGAAGCAGGTGAAATAGCAGGTTTAAAAGTTCAACGAATTATTAACGAACCAACTGCAGCTGCTTTAGCTTACGGTTTAGATAAAAAAGATGGAGCTGACCGAAAGATTGCTGTTTATGACCTTGGAGGTGGAACTTTTGATATCTCGATCCTTGAATTAGGAGACGGTGTTTTTGAAGTACTTTCAACAAACGGAGATACACACCTTGGAGGTGATGATTTTGATCAAGTGCTTATCGATTGGTTAGCAGATGATTTTAAAGCTTCTGAAGATATTGACTTACGTCAAGACCCAATGGCTTTACAGCGTTTAAAAGAAGCTGCAGAAAAAGCAAAAATTGAACTTTCCTCTTCTCCTCAGACTGAAATTAACTTACCATACGTAACAGCAACTGCTTCTGGACCTAAACACTTGGTTACTACACTAACACGTTCTAAGTTCGAGCAATTATCAGATGAATTAGTTCGTCGTTCTATGGCTCCAGTTAAGAAAGCATTAGATGACGCTGGTTTAAGTACTTCTGATATTGATGAAATTATTCTTGTTGGGGGTTCTACTCGTATTCCAGTAATCCAAGAAGAAGTTGAAAAATTCTTTGGAAAAAAACCATCTAAAGGGGTAAACCCAGATGAAGTTGTTGCCGTTGGTGCAGCAATTCAAGGAGGTGTTCTAACAGGAGATGTAAAAGATGTATTGTTATTAGATGTTACTCCACTTTCTTTAGGTATTGAAACTATGGGTGGTGTTATGACTAAGCTAATAGAATCTAATACTACGATTCCTACGAAGAAGTCACAAGTGTTTTCTACTGCTGCAGATAACCAACCATCGGTTGAGATTCATGTAATTCAAGGAGAACGTTCAATGGCTACTGATAACAAAACTATTGGTCGTTTTCATTTAGATGGAATTCCACCGGCACAAAGAGGAACTCCACAAATTGAAGTAACTTTTGATATTGATGCCAACGGAATTATTAAAGTTACAGCTTCTGATAAAGCAACTGGAAAAACTCAAGATATACGTATTGAAGCTTCTTCAGGTTTGACAGAAGAAGAGATCGAAAAAATGCGCCAAGAAGCAGAAGCAAATGCGGAAGCAGATAAGGCTGCAAAAGAACAAGTTGATAAGTTAAATAGTGCTGATCAAATGATTTTCCAAACTGAAAGTCAATTGAAAGAGTTCGGAGATAAACTTTCTGATGATAAGAAAAAGCCAATTGAAGAAGCTTTAGAAGAATTGAAGAAAGCGTTTGAAGCTAAAGATCTCGGTACTATTGAGCCAGCTTTAGAAAAAATCAATGAAGCATGGAAAAATGCTTCCGAAGAAATGTACAAAGCTCAAGCTGATGGAGCTGCTCAACCTGGCCCAGATGCGCAAGCAGATGGTTCAGCTGATGCTTCTGGAGCAGATGACGTTCAGGATGTTGATTTTGAAGAAGTTAAAGAATAACTTTTTATTTTGATAATTAAAAAAGCACCGTTAAGCGGTGCTTTTTTTTGCATTTTTTTAATTTTTTAATTCCAACGATCCTTCTGCCATTGATTTTGTTGAGATTTACTCAGAAAAGTCCAAGCTACTATCCGAGTTACTTTATTCCCAGTACCCATGGGAATTGTTTTTATTTCGGATGCATTTACCTGGTCAAGTTTTTTATAAATTGCGTTCAAATTAGATTGTTTTGAAACTAGTGTTGTGAACCAAAAACAATGATTCTTAAAGGTTTTACTCTGCAAGACCATTGCGCTAATAAATTTAATTTCTCCTCCTTCATAGATAAGTTCATTATGGATACCTGCAAAATTTAATTCTGCATTTTTAACTTTTTTGGCCCCTAAATTCTGAACCTTTCTTAGGGATCCTTTTTGAGCAGCTTCTTGAGATTCATGAAATGGTGGATTACACATCGTAATGTCAATCTTATCTTTGCTTCCTATAATTCCTCTATAAATTGCTTTAGAATCTTTCTGTAATTTACAGTTTACTTTATCTAAAAGTTTAGTGTTGTTTGAGACAATTTTCTTTGCATTTTCGACTGATAATTCATCAATATCTGAAGCAATAAAATTCCAATTATACTCAGTAATTCCTATAATTGGATAAATACAACTTGCTCCAACTCCAATATCTAGGCATTTAATTTTGTTGCCCTCGGGTGCACGCCCAAAATTATTTTCACGAATTAAGTCTGCTAGATAATGGATGTAATCTGCTCTACCGGGAATAGGAGGGCAGAGATTATGATCAGGAAATTCCCAAAAATCAATTTTATAATAATGTTTTAGAAGAGATCTGTTTAGAACTTTTACAGCCTTTGGGTTTGAAAAGTCTATCGAGTCATCTCCGTGTTTATTTGGTTTTATAAAATCTTTTAATTCAGGATGAGCAAGAATTAATGCTTTAAGATCATAGCGTTCTCGGTTTTTGTTACGAGGATGCATCTTAGACTTTATTTTTGGTTTTTTCTTGCCCGACATAGAATCTTTTTTGTGTTTTGCTAAGATACTATTTCAAATACTAATTTTTTTTGTTAATCCTTTGTTTTATGAGAAACTTCAAAATGCATTTGAGAGTATAATTTTATCTCTTACATACTGTAATTAATCAAAATTTCATTTCTAAAATAATTCTGTTTTAATTCAGAACTATAAATCCTTAATGTTAAAAAAGATTTGGCAGTT
>Ga0233426_10000222_pt1 | contig 65302 bp, 58 predicted proteins | sample SI_118_April2016_6_FD_179875 | JGI IMG/M metagenome (GOLD analysis project Ga0233426, IMG submission 179875) | Seawater microbial communities from Saanich Inlet, British Columbia, Canada - SI_118_April2016_10_MG | ecosystem: Environmental > Aquatic > Marine > Inlet | place: Canada: British... | reverse complement strand
TGTTTGCCATGTTTGATACAATTTCATCAATGATATCGGAGACTTCTTCTACGAGAATACTGTCTGAATTTATCTTATTCGTTACTATTCTTATAGTGTCTGATAGGTAGTAGGTCTGATAGTCATTGAAATCTGCTTCCGTATCTGTTTCTGTTGCTACGACTAGTTCGGCAGATAGAGCCCCTAAATCTGGAGATCTGTTGCAAGAATTTAGGAGCGCCAAGGCACAAATAAATCCCAATAATTGAATTGTTTTTTTCATTGTTTATTTATTTTGCATGTTTCTAGTTTAATTAAATCTATAGTTTAAAGATAGTAAAAACGATTTTCTATCTCCAATGAGTCCCGCTTCGGAACGCAGCATCCAATTTTTATTGTGTTGGTATTGCATACCCACCAAACCATTCCATGGTTGTTTTACGCTTTTGTCAATGCCGTATTTTACTATTCCCTCCCCATCTAAGCTTCCAATTGCGTCGAAGATTGGTTTTACACTTTCTTCAATTTTTCGTTTAAATAAACCCGCGGGTAGTTCTTCGTACCAAGCGTCGAATGTGGCTGAAATCTCTTCTGCTTTTTCCCATGTTTCAGGGGGTAAAGCGTCATTTAATTTGATTTGTCCGCGTGTTTCTGAGCTCAAACTTACACGCATAGCGCCTACCCATACACCTATATTTCTGTATGGTTTTGAAGCATGCACAAAGTTGTGTCCTAGGCGCAGACCATAAGTAGACACTTTTACAGATTTGTCTAATAATTCTGGTTTTGTCCAAGATATATTTCCATCTACGGCAACCCAAACTGGTCCAACACCCCCAGCAGCAGTAGCTCCAAAACCAGCCGTTTTTACTGATTGTTCAACGACAGATTTCAATCCTAATGGACGACTTCCAATTTTATCAATATTTACCTCAGTAACAGAATTTCCAGTACCAAAGATTCCGTAAACGTTTAGGAATGGAAACAGCCATAAATCGGGCCTTACCATAAAAGTTTCTGCCGTACTATAATTGTTACCGAATTTAAGGAAGTCAGCCTCTGTTAAGGGTGCATCTAAGTTTTCATTTTTAAAACCTAGTTGGAGGTTGTCAATTAACAACCCTTGTTTGACCCAAAAATAATTGGTCATAATTCCTACTGGGTAAGGTATGTCAAAACCTTTTTCGTATGTTTTTTGACCCCAAATAGGAAATATTTTGGTGTATTTAATTTTCTTAATACTATCTGTATACGCCTTGTGAATAGGCATTATTTTCTTGGATGAATATTGTGCTTGAAGTTGACTTTTTGTGCAGAAGAACAGTATCAGTAGAAGCGATAAAGAGAAGTTATTTTTCATGAGATTTTCTGTTTTCTAGTTGGGATTTATTTTCACGTTTTTTCTTGGCAGCATTCGCACCAATAGGTACATTTAATCTTAAAAACAACGAATTGTTTTTTGTTCCACTTTTTTGTTTGTAGACGTCAATCATTCCAAAATAGTATTTTAAACCGAGCGTCATGCCATCGTTTTTCATTAATTTGTATCCCGTTCCTAGAGAAAATCCTGTATCAATTCTATTGATTTTGTTCGTGTTTTTTAATTCTAATTTAATGATTTCAGTATTGTCTTCAAAATTAAATTCAACATGTGCATTTCGCATCAATGCTATCTCTGGACCTCCTTCAATATAAATTCTGTTTTTGAAATTATATTTGAGTAAAATTGGGACAATAAAATAGTTAATCTTTTGGCTGTATACTCCTGCTTGAGGTTCAGTTTCAATTCCTAAAAAGTCTAAATTATCCTCCGTTAAGTTGTTGGCACCCATACTAGACTTGACTAAAACCCCTGTATCTAAATGTAGGCGATTCTTTAAGGTGACGTCAAAATAAAACCCAAGATTGTAGTCTCTTAGTCTGTTTCCATTTCCCGTATCTGATATAGTGCTATAATTTAAGCCACCTTCTAAACCGAATTCGAGCCCTTCCGAGTTTAATTTGTCACCAAAAATTAAACTTAAGAGTACTTGAGATTGCATGCTATGTGTCCCTAAGTATAGAAATACAATTAGGATTTTTAATTTTTTCAACTGCAACACCATGTTATTTTCGTAAACTTTTTGCTATTTCTTTTACGTATTCTTCTGCGGCTGTATACACCGTTTCTGGGTCGTTTATGGCGGAGGTTACCACGGCAACTAATTGTTCCGTGGAGGAAAGATCGAGATTGAAAATTACGGTTTCAAGTACAAAGGATTTTCTGATGTCTGTGTAAGTCTCACTTGGAACATAACTTTGGTAGGTGGGGTGCGAGTAAGGATGGTTGTAGTAGCCATAAAAACCTCCGTAATATTGTGGGTATAATGAGCTATAGCTGCCCCCAGTATAGTAACCTCCATGTCTTGTTGTTACAGTTTTTTGGGTCCTTTTTTTAACACTAGTTAGGATAATTGCGTTAAATCCTAAGCTTCTTATTTTTTTTACCAATTCTTTTCTTTCATCATCTGTGTATTCTCGCTGGTCATTAAAAATCGGAATTTTCATATAGCTTGTACTAGCTTTGATGTTTTTCTTTTTTAAGTAGGCTACCATTTGCTCTTCAAAAGCACCTCTTTTTTTGTTGTTTTCCGTACGAGTTATGACAAGTATGTTTTTTTCAGTAAGAGTATTCAGTTTCTCTGACTTCCAAGCGTTAATTACTTCTACACTTGATTTACATGAAGAAATAGTCAATGCGATAACAACATGTAAGATGGATGTTTTGAAAATATGTTTCATAGTTTGGTTGGTTGTGCGTCTGGTTTTTTAGTTTTCAGAGATGTCCTAGACTAGGAAAAATTTAGACTACAAATGTATCTAATATTTTTGTTTTTAAGAGTAAATTATGGAGTATAAATTTTATGTTGTATTTCGGTTTTGTTGCCCATCATAAAAAAAGCCCTTTCAGTTAGAAAGGGCTTTTTTTTGTGTTTAGCTGTCTATAAAAAAATTATGTTCAGAGATTTCTTTTTTCAGGAGAGGTACATCGGAAATGCCAAGTTTTTTCCCTTCGGTTACTACGAGTTTTTCTTTTTTGAGACTTGAAATAATCCTGATAACCTGTTCTTCTGTTGTTCCTGCAAATTCTGCAAAATCTTTTCTCGGCAATTGGATATTGAAAAATCCCTCTTTCGACTGTCCAAATTTTCTGTAGATGTATAGGAAAGAGTCTATTACTTTTTCTCTAACTGTCATCTGTGCAAATTTCCTCACTTTTGTTTCAGACCTGTTGAGCTCTTCAGAATAGAATAGCATCAAGTCAAATGTGAGTTTAGGAACCTCTTGAAGCATTTTCATCATTGTGTCATTGGTAAAGTTGCAAAGGTGTGCTTCTTTTATGGCTAATGCTCCAATTGGATAGTTTTTCCCTGTACCAAATCCTCTATGACCAATGATTTCTCCCTCATGTGCAAATCTCACAATTTGTTCCCGACCATAAATTCCTGTTTTCACCACTTTAACTTGTCCTTTTCTTACAAAGAATAGTCCGTGTGCTGGGGCTCCTTCCATAATAAATTGCTGTGATTTTTTACATTTTATGTTGTGCTTTTCAGTCAAATACTTTTCTATATTTGGGTTTTTTATGTTTTTTTTAATCAAACAATCTGTGTTTTCGCATGTAATACAATCTGACATAATTGTAGTTTTTTTGTGTTATAGTTGGTAAATTTACGTAATTTATTTAGATAACTACGTATTAATACTTAATATATGGAAATAATAATGTTTTTTGCTTCGATAATTATATAGTGAAGTTAGTGAAAAACAGATGATATTTCATAGTCTGTTTCTTTGGGATGTATCGAAGCAATGGTTGTTTGCTAAAATGATTAATAAGAGTTTCTTCTGTTATTGATTTGAAAAGATAAGTTTTTTACTTTGTGTTTTTTTAATTAGTGCAATCTTATAGACTTATAATTCCTTTCCCTCGTCCTTTTTTTAAATCATAAAACTGCGATTTGTTTGTTTGTACTATGTATTTAATAATATTTAAAACTGTTTTATGTAGATGTATTAAAATCTACGGTAGTATATTGATAACAATGGATAAGTTATGTTTTTACGTAAAATCATATCAAAAAACTACGTATAGTTACGTAATTTTACGTAGTTTTGCTGTGTTAATAATAAACACACAGCATATGAAAACGATTTTAGTTATAGGGAACGGTATGGTAGGGTACAAATTTTGCGAAAAATTTGTAGCGAAAGCAGATCTAACTGAATTCAAATTGATAGTATTCGGAGAAGAGCCTAGACCGGCATATGATAGAGTGCATTTGAGTGAATATTTTGCAGATCAAAATGCAGAACGTTTGAGTATGGCTCCAAGATCTTGGTATGAAGATAAGGGGATTGAGTTGATTACAAATGAACGAGTAACAGATATTCATAGAGCGAATAAGACAATAACTACGATTAGTGATAAGGAATATTCTTATGATTACATCATTTTAGCAACAGGGTCTTCTGCTTTTGTTCCGCCTATTCCTGGTGTAGAGAAAGATGGAGTTTTTGTGTACAGAACCATTGAGGATTTGGATGCAACAATGGCTTATGTTGCGGAAATTAAAAAACAAAAGCCTGATGGCAAAGCTGCTATTTTAGGAGGTGGACTTCTTGGGTTGGAAGCAGGTAAGGCAATTATTGATATGGGACTTGATGTTTCTGTAGTTGAATTTGCACCTAGATTGATGCCAAGACAGTTAGATAATGATGCTAGTAAAGTGCTTCAAGGGAAATTGGAGGATTTAGGAATTGATATTCTTTTGAATAAGGGGACTCAAAATATTGAAGGTGACGGAGCTATTTCTGGAATGAAATTTTCTAAAGATGAAACTTTACCTGTGGATATGTTATTGGTTTCTGCGGGTATTCGTCCAAGAGATGAGTTAGCAAAAACGTGTGGATTGGAAGTGGGAACAAGAGGAGGAATTCTGGTTACCAACGACATGAGAACATCTGATGTTAATATTTACGCTATTGGAGAATGTGCTTTATTAAATCAAATGATTTATGGTTTGGTTGCTCCTGGATATGATATGGCGGGTGTCGCTGTGGATCAGATCTTAGGAGAGGCAGAAGCTTCAATGCCAACGGCTATTGATATGTCAACAAAATTAAAGTTGAGTGGTATTGATGTAGCAAGTTTTGGAGATGCATTAAATGAAAGCAAAGAAGGAATTAGTATCGTATACGAAAATAAATTTCAAGGAATATATAAAACAATCAATGTGTCAAAGGATGGGAAATCATTGTTGGGAGGTATTTTGGTTGGAGATGCAAGTGATTACAATATGTTGCATCAAATTTTTTTAAATGGATTGGCAATTCCGGAAAACCCAGAGGATTTAATATTAGGTTCTAGAGGTGGGGAAGGAGTTAGCATGGGGTCTGTTTTAGATTTACCCGATGAGGCTGTTGTTTGTTCTTGTGAGTCGGTTACCAAAGGAGCTATTTGTTGTAAAATTGAAGAAGGAGTTGATACTTTAAAAGGATTGGCTGCGGGTACGAAAGTAACAACAGGTTGTGGAGGATGTAAGCCAATGGTGCAGGATATTCTTGATGAAACATTGAAAGCTTCTGGCAAAACAGTCAAACAAAATATATGTGAACATTTTGATTATTCAAGACAAGAGTTGTTTGATTTGATAACTATGAAAGGAATCAGATCTTATGATGAGATTTTAGATTCTCATGGGAAAGGAAATGGTTGTGAAATTTGTAAGCCTGCATTGGCTTCCTTATTTGCAAGTATCTATAATGAAACAGCAAATGAACAAGAAACAATTCAGGATTCAAATGATCGATTTTTAGCGAACATTCAAAGAAATGGTACGTATTCCGTGGTCCCTCGTGTAGCTGGTGGAGAAATTACACCGCAACAGTTAATCGTATTAGGGGAGATTGCTAAGAAATATGATTTGTACACAAAAATTACAGGGGGGCAACGTATTGACATGTTTGGAGCTCGTTTGGATGAGTTGCCGAAAATTTGGAAAGACCTAATTGATGAAGGTTTTGAAAGTGGACATGCGTACGGGAAGTCTTTAAGAACTGTAAAAAGTTGTGTAGGATCTACTTGGTGTCGTTATGGGATGGATGAGAGTGTGAGTTTTGCTATTGAAGTAGAAAATAGGTATAAAGGAATCCGTTCTCCACACAAATTTAAAGGAGGCGTTTCAGGATGTATTCGTGAATGTGCAGAAGCTCGCTGTAAAGATTTTGGAATGATCGCTGTTGAAGGGGGTTGGAATCTATATGTTGCAGGTAATGGAGGTGCAAATCCTAAACATGCTGAATTGTTAGCTGAAAAAATCGACAATGAAACGGTTGTGAAATATGTAGATAGGTTCTTAATGTTTTATATCAAAACAGCATTGCCATTACAAAGAACTGCCGCTTGGTTGGATAAATTAGAAGGTGGAATAGAGTACCTAAAGGAAGTTGTAGTCAACGATAGTTTAGGAATTTGCGAAGATTTAGATAAAGAAATGGCAGGTTTGATAAATACTTACAAATGTGAGTGGAAGCAAGCCATAGAGAATATTGAAATACAAAATAGGTATAGTCATTTTGTAAACTCTGAGGAAATTGACGAAAATTTAAATTTCGTTCCTCTAAGAGAGCAAAAAATGCCTGAATTGTGGAATGCATAAAGATAGTTTGATTTCTATGATGGAGGAGCACAATAATTCAAAAGCAAACTTTTGATAATTTAGATTGTTTTTGAATTGTGATCCTCTTATAAAACAGAGTCAAAGAATGTATTAAGTAATTAATCCCAAATAGGGGTAAAAAATAAAAATTATGTCAGCAGTATTAGAAAAGTATTTTACAACGAACGGTGATGAAGTAAAAGTTTGGTTTAAAGCAGCTCCTGTTTCTAAATTTCCTGAAAATGGAGGTGCCTGTGTAAAATACAAGGATAAGCAAATTGCCGTATTTAATTTCACAAGAGAAAGTAAATGGTATGCTTGTCAAAATTTATGTCCTCATAAAATGGAAATGGTGCTTTCTAGAGGGATGATTGGAGACGACTGTGGGACACCGAAAGTAGCTTGTCCTCTGCATAAAAAAACATTCTCTTTGGATAACGGAGAGAATTTAAATGGCGATTTGGACGCGATTGCAGTATATCCTGTAAAAGTTGAAGAGGGTTTCGTTTATTTAGGGTTTTCTGAATAGAAAATTCGTTAAGATTTTTTGTTTTAAAACATCAAAAAAGTCTAATTTAATTTTATTTTTGTAAGAGATTCAATACTTTTAAGTATTGAATCTTTTTAATTTACAAAACTATGGTATCACCACAATTTCAGAAAGCAATAGCACTATTTGACCAAGCGAATAGTCAAGATCCAAATAAGGAGCAATGGGAGGGAAAGCAGTATCCTAAGGAAGTTTTGTATGGTGAACGGATGACAGCAATGTTGAATAGTTTTTGTCCCGAAGCATCAGAGGAAGTACAGTTGGCGGCTCGGTGTCAACATATATGTCGTTGGGAGAGTCCAAGAGATTCTTATGAGATGAATCGTGCCGGTTATTTAAAGTGGAGAACCGAATTGAAAAAATTTCACGCTAAAAAAGCCTCCGAGATACTTGAATCTCTTGATTATAATGATGCGGTTATTGCAAAGGTGTCCTTTTTATTGCAAAAGAAACAATTGAAAAGAAATATGGACACACAAACTATTGAAGATGTTATTTGCTTGGTGTTTTTACAATTTTATTTTGATCCATTCATAGAGAAACATTCTGACGGAAAAATTATTGATATTGTTCAAAAAACATGGGCGAAAATGTCTGAAAAGGGACATGATGCAGCATTGCAACTGTCTTTTTCTGAAAAAGGGTTGGATTTGGTAAAACAAGCTTTAGGTTTGTAATGAGCTATTGGCTAGGTTTTGATGAATCTTAGTTGTATACTTTTTTATACTTTTACCACATGCAGAAAAGTAAAATAGAATATACAAACATACCGTTAATTTTAAAAAAGTTGTTGATAAGGACGTTCCTTTTGTTGGCAGGTTTACCAGTGTTTTTTTATATCCTTTTGAATTTTTTTAAAGTAGGTTTTTCTTCCTCTTTACTAGCAGTATTGTTTTTTGTGATGTTCATTCTTGTTTTTGTAAAGCAGTATTTTCAAAAAATTATAGATATCCTTATCAAATCTAATATCTACAACAAAAAACAAATTGCGGAATTAAAAGAGCAATACGAACTTAAAGAGCTGGCATATCAGGAATTAGAAAGTCTAAATTTTGTAGTCGACAATGCTGCGCTTTTTGCGAGTACGAAGCTTGATGGTACGGTATTGTATATGTCAAAAAAATTTTCCGATTTATTGCGGTTGGAGAAAAATGATATTCGTGGCTCTATTGAATTGTTATTAACACAAAATGAAGGCCAACAGCAGGAATTAAAAGACGTTTTTTTAACGACTCGACAGAGAAGTTGGATTGGAGAGGTGGAGTTAACTTCGAGAAGTGGAGAGAATTTATGGTTAGAAATTTCTGTCATCCCAATGAATATTTCATACGGGAAACAAAGTCTCTTTTTATTGGGCAATGACATTACGGAACGGAAAGAGAATCAAGAAGAAATCGATAAAATTAAACAAGTAGAATACGAAAGTAAGGTTCAGTTACAAAAAAATCAATCGAGTCAGATTGTAGAAGCGCAAGAAGGGGAAAGAAAGAGAATTGCGAAAGATATCCATGACGGAATTGGGCAAATTTTAACCGCCTTAAAATTTAGTGTAGAATCAATTAATTTAGACAATACAGAAAAAGCCAAAGAGAAAATTAAAGATTTAAAAATTGTTTTTGGACAATTGATAAAAGATGTTAGAGCGGTAACTTTTAGTTTGACTCCACCAGAATTAATTGATCATGGAATTGTTCCTGCTTTGCGTAAAATGACTCAGGAAATATCCAAGCTTTCAGGTAAAAATATATTATTTGAAAATAAGACCGATTTTAACGAACGCTTTGATTCCTTGATAGAAACGAACTTGTATAGGGTTGCACAAGAAGCAACAAATAATGCTTTGAAGTATGCTGATTCTACGTATGTCTTAGTTTCTGTTACGCATACCAAAGATCTTTTGAGTATTATGATTGATGATAACGGAAATGGTTTTGATACCAATCAGATGATCAATTCAGAAAAAGGGTTGGGTATGGGTTTGTTTTTTATGCGTGAACGGGTGAATTATGTAAATGGCCGTTTGTTTATAAATTCTACAATTGGTGAAGGAACTAGAATAACAATAAACATTCCTTTGTAATTTATTTTTATAGTGATGATGAGGACACTTGTTGTGAGGGATGTTAGGGTTATCGATGACACTTTCTTAAGAAGTCTGTTATCAGGATGTAAAAAAGATTACAAATTGTAGTTTTTTTTATGTAATTAAATGAGTTAATTTTTTAATTATTTTATTTCCAAGATTCGTTTTTCTATCCATATGGCTTAGGATTTCCATTACTGTCGGGTTGCTTTTAAAATCGCCACGTACGCTGGCAAAATCTTTGGCTCTTTCTTTAAGATTTCCATCCACGCCAAAACCAACTTGCGTCGATAAAGAGAACTCTTTCTTCGCATCTTCGTATAACAAATTGTCTAGTTCAACAACAGAATTGATCCATTGTTTTACGATAGCAATAATGACTTCAGGTGTTATTTTTGCGAGTTCAATATCAAAATGTTGTTCTAATAATGAGCTTGCCCAGTTCCATTCATACTCATAATAGTTGTTGTGAATGTCGTTTAAGGCAATCTGTGCTTTTTCTAAACTGTCAATTTTGTTTTTCTCAATATCACACAAGAATTCATCCAAAGATTCTATTGGACAAATCATCCCACTAACATCAAGCCATTTGCCTTTTCCTTTATCTGAGTTTGGTTGAAGAGCTGTAATTAACTCTTCTTTTGTGGATATAGAATTGTTTTGAATTCTACTAATAAGAGAGTTTCCAAGGAATTTATTTATGACAATATTATAAATATTGATTCCCTTTTTGAGGGAACTTGCTTTTATTTTCATTCCAGCATAGCTGTATTCTTTAGCGCTTTTTCCAGAAAGGAATTCCAATTCTTTTAAAATTTGTAAACCGCCATCAACTTTATGGATCGTAAAGGGGCTTAATAAGTTAAAGTTAATAATGTCCGTTCTGTGGTCTACATGTCTCGAATCTCTCTTCACCCATTTTTGTGCATCTCTTACTGTACCCACACTCCTTAGGTTGATTCCAGGGATTAAAATACTTTCATCTTTAGATTCTATTAAGTATGAAAAAGGCAAACTAGAAGAATCCACATTTTTGTAATGTCGTCCTGATACCAGTGTAAATGCTCCTACTTTGGAAGGCCAAAGAATATATGAGTTACTAGTAGTTTTTGCTCCTCGCTCAAGAATTCCTTGATGTATAGGTCCTAATTTATACATGTGGTTACTTTGGTTAGAGCCACTACCGGCATTCATAAAAGAAAACATACCTGCGATTAACAATGTAGATTTATGATGTGTAACCGTATATGGGCCTGCAAAAATGGAGCAGGCTTCACCATGAAACCCTTGACTATTTGCAAAGAAAAGGGAGTGCTCTGCCGAATAGTGTTTGTCTAACAAGCAGCCTTGACCGATAAAACAATTTGAGATGATACATGCATTCTCTACGGAAGTATTGCTAGCAATGATAAAATTTTCTGCAATTACTTCAGCTCCCAGGTATACAGGCGCGTCTTCATAGGAATTGATACTTCCATTTTTCAAGGTTGCTACTCCATCTAACTTAGCACTGTGACCGATATTTGTATTTTTTATGACCTTACAGTTTAAAATTTTCACATTGTCTGAAATTGTACCAATGTCAGATTTTATGGAATTAGTGTATTTATGAATCATCTTTTTTAGGTTAGATACCAGGTCAGACCGATGTCTATATAGTGCTAAGATATAAGCTAACTGTGCAGATAGGTTGTCATAAATGGGTATCTCTCTCCCTCCGCCTTCGTTAATAGTTTCTACAATGGTTCCATTGCCAAAAGTAGAGACCCCATCAACCGCTATGTAGCTAACATTTTCAATAGTTACGTTGTTTCCAATAATATAATTGGCGATATAGTTTTTTATGTTTTTTATAAATGGGTTGTCTCCAATATTACAATTGTGTAGGTGAGCGTTGTAAATTCCATTATCTCGAGTAACACCTCCAAAGGCAGTGTTTTGCCCGCTTATTGCACCAATTTTTACGTCGCTACTAAAAGTAACATTTTGTATTTTAGACAAATCAGTCTTCTTTGTAATCCATATGGTGCTCCAGTTTTTCGAACTACAGCCTTGGGATTTCAATGTAGAAATTTGAATATCAGTAAGGGGTTGGTGTTGACAATGGTCAGTCATTTTTTCTTGGAAAATATTCAAAGATAAAGAGGTCATAATTTTATAATTTTTAATGCTAAACAACTATTTTACACTAAATAAAGGTATAAATTTACAATAATATTGCAATAATCGTTGGTGATATAGAAGCTGTTTTAGAGAAATAAATTTATTTAAGTGTATGTGCTTCGATGGAGGTATAAAAATATTGCATTTCCGATAAGTAAATCTATTTGTATTCACCAAACGTAATTTAATTTAGAACATTTTTGTTAGCGAAATCCTATTTTTTAAACAGTGGCATGGAACTGATATTTGTCATGAAAAGAGAACTCTCGCAAGGTTAATTTTGCAATATAAACTACTAAGATGAGTAATTTCTTGATAAGAAAATATAATATTCCAGGACCTAGATATACAAGCTACCCAACTGTTCCATTTTGGGATAAAAAAGGGGTTCTTTTGGAGGAATGGAAAAGAACTGCAAAATTATCTTTTGAGGAGTCAAATAGTTCTGAAGGGATTAGTTTGTATATACATCTCCCGTTTTGTGAAAGTTTGTGTACATTTTGTGCTTGTCACAAAAGAATTACAAAAAGACATGAGGTTGAGAATCCTTATATAGAGGCACTTCTAAAGGAATGGCAGTTGTATGTTGCGCTTTTCCAAGATACTCCGGTCATTAGAGAATTGCATTTTGGAGGAGGGACACCAACTTTTTTTAGTCCACACAATTTAAACCGACTTTTATCGGGTATTTTCAGTTCTTCACAAAGACACGCGAAACATGAATATAGCTTTGAAGGACATCCAAACAACACTTCAAAAGAGCATTTGCAAACCTTGTTTGATTTAGGTTTTACAAGAGTGAGTTTTGGAGTACAGGATTATAATGAGAAAGTTCAGAAGGCAATTCATAGAATTCAACCTGCGAAAAATGTTGAGAATGTTACCAAATGGGCAAGAGAAATTGGGTATACTTCTATCAGTCATGATCTGGTTTTTGGGTTGCCATTCCAAACTTTGGAAGATGTGCTGTTCACAATAAATAAAACAAATGAATTTAGGCCGGACAGAATTGCTTTTTATAGCTATGCCCATGTTCCATGGGTAAAGGGTGTTGGACAACGTGGTTTTGATGAAGATGACTTGCCAGACAACGAAGTTAAAAGATCTTTGTATGAGTCAGGAAAACAATTGTTAGAAGATTGTGGTTATATTGAAGTTGGAATGGATCATTTTGCACTAAAATCAGATTCGTTATATCAATCAGTTGTTGATAAAAAATTGCATCGAAATTTTATGGGGTATTCTGCGAATAAAACGCAATTGATGGTCGGGTTGGGAATGTCTTCAATCGCAGATTCTTGGTATAGTTTTGCTCAAAATGTCAAAACTGTAAAAGAATATGAGTCTTTAGTGAACTCGGGGGAATTTCCCGTTTTTAAAGGGCATTTGTTAACGAAAGAAGATTTAATTATTCGCAAACATATTTTGAATATCATGTGTCATTTTGAAACTTCTTGGAATTCTGATGAGACAAGATTTCCAGAATTACCAACTGCATTGGAAAGGCTGAAAGAGATGGAAAAAGATGGTTTAGTCAAAATTTCTGAGTTTGGTTTATCTGTACCAGAAAAGGCACGCCCTTTTGTAAGAAATATCTGTATGGCATTTGATTTGTTGTTGCAAAAAAGCGGTGCAAAGAATAATTTATTTTCAAAAACGATATAGTTAAAATTTCCTTAGTTTTGTTTGTTGATTGAATTTAGTATAAGGAGCTAAGAGTGCTCAAATTAAATATAGATGCTATGGGGAAACAGGTTATAAATATTCTTTGGACCGGTGGATGGGATTCTACATACCGAGTAATCGATCTTTCTTTTAAAGAGGTGGTTATTCAGCCTTATTATCTAAGAGATAATAGACTTTCTGAGGCGATGGAATTGTCTGTTATAAGAAACTTAACTGAAAAAATAAGAAACAGAAAAACAAACAAAAGCGAACTTTTGGAAGTTATTATCGTAGAAATTGAAGATAGAAAAGTTAATTTTGAATATTCTAGTTCATATAATATGCTAGATGAGTATTGGAAAAATCGTTCTGGAGGTAAAAGCATTGGAAGTCAGTATGAATGGCTTTCAATTTTTTCTATAGATATATTAAATTTAGAGTTAGGAATTGAGAAAGGATGTAAGGTAATTACTACAATTAAGGAGTTTGGAGATTTAGAATTGGTTGAAAACTCTGAAAAAGGGAGTTATTATCAGTTGAACAAAGAAGTGTCTACTCTCGATTTGATAAATATTTTTGGTGCGTATCATTTTCCGTTGTTAGATCTTTCAAAGCAAGACATGAGGAATCATGCTAAAAAACTAGGTTTTTTAGATTTGATGAATGAAACTTGGTTTTGTCATTCTCCTAGAGAGAATAAAGCATGTGGAGAGTGTAATCCATGCAAGCAGACTATTGAAGCAGGGTTAACATATAGGTTTGATAAAAAAGCTTTGGATGCTTATAAACGTGTTAAATATAACATTCCAGTTAAAAAAAGTTATTTATCTCGAATGGCAAAAAAAATAAAAAGCCTTTACAGGTAGTTGTTACATTTTAATATCAATTTTTGATTTGTCGTTGCAAAAAAGTACTACTAAAAAGAACTTATTTTCAAAAACGATTTAAATTAAGACTTAAAATATACAAGATAATTCTCTGCCATAGTTTGTGTATCTTTGCAAAATGCAAGAATTACGATTGTCAAGTTGGTTGCCGACTACAAATAAGGAAGTTAAATTACGAGGATGGGAAGAATTAGATGTAATTCTTTTTAGTGGAGATGCTTATGTGGATCATCCTTCTTTTGGACCTGCTGTAATTGGTCGTTTGTTAGAGAGTTATGGGTTAAGGGTTGCTATTGTTGCCCAGCCTTCTGTTCATGATAACTTGCAAGATTTTACAAAATTAGGGAAGCCAAAGCTATTTTTCGGAGTTACCTCTGGAGTAATGGATTCTATGGTTAGTAATTATACTGCCAGTAAAAGACAACGTGATAAAGATGCGTATACTCCAAATGGAGACAAAGGGTTTAGACCTGATTATGCAGCCACAGTATATAGTAAAATCTTAAAAGATAAATTTCCAGATGTACCAGTTTTAGCAGGTGGTATTGAAGCTTCTTTAAGAAGAGTAACTCATTACGATTATTGGACAGATGCACTAAAACCATCTATGTTGGTTGAATCTGGTGCTGATATGTTGGTATATGGAATGGGAGAACAACCTTTAAAAGAGGTGGTTACTTTAATGCAAAAAGGAGTTCCTTTTGAATCTTTAACAACGATTAAGCAAACTTCTATTGTTAGGAAAAAGGGCGATTTGCCAGTGAATAAAAATTGGAAAGACAAGGTTTTAAGTTCGCACGAAGCTTGTTTGAAAGATAAAAAAACATTCGCGGCCAATTTTAAAACAATTGAACAAGAATCGAATAAAACATATGGAGCAAGGATTTTACAGGATTATGGTGATAGTACGATCATTATAAACCCTCCTTATCCAACCATGATAGAAAAGGAAATTGATGCGTCGTTCGATTTGCCTTATACAAGATTACCACATCCGAAATACAACAAGCGAGGACCTATTCCTGCATTTGAAATGATCAAGTTCTCCATCAATACACATCGTGGTTGTTTTGGAGGCTGTAGTTTTTGTACAATTTCGGCACACCAAGGTAAATTTATTGCAAGTAGAAGTAAAGAATCTATTTTAAAAGAGGTAGACCATGTCGCAAATATGCCTGATTTTAAAGGGTATTTGTCTGATATTGGCGGGCCTTCGGCAAATATGTATCAAATGAAAGGTAAGGTTCAAGAAATATGCGACAAGTGTGTTGCTCCTTCTTGTATCAATCCAGTGATTTGTTCTAATTTAGATACATCACATGCTCCAATGACAGATTTATACCAGTCTGTAGATAAGCATCCAAAAGTGAAGAAATCATTTATCGGATCGGGAATACGTTATGATATGTTAGTGCCTGAGTTTAATAAAAACGCTTGTCCTAAAGAATTGGAAGATTATACAGAAGAGGTGATTACAAACCACGTTTCTGGAAGGTTAAAAGTAGCTCCCGAGCATACTTCTGACCCAGTATTAAAACTGATGCGTAAACCTTCTTTTTCTAACTTCCATCAGTTTAAAAAATTGTTTGATAAAATCAATTTAAGGAAGAAGCTAAACCTTCAATTGATTCCTTATTTTATATCTAGTCATCCAGCGAGTGAATTAGAGGATATGGCAAATTTAGCTGCAGAAACAAAAGATATGGGTTTCAAGCTAGAACAGGTACAAGGTTTTACACCTACTCCAATGACTGTAGCCACGGTAATTTATTACAGTGGATACCATCCTTATACTTTGGAGAAAATGAAGACTCCAAAAACCAAAAAAGAAAAAGACGAACAGCATCGTTTTTTCTTTTGGTACAAAAAAGAAAACCAAGATTGGATTCGAAAAACATTAACAAAAGTAGGACGAAAAGATTTGGCAGATAGATTATTGCCTGACAATCCAAAGTTTCATAAGAATAAAAAAGATTTTAGAGTAAAAAATACTTTTGATGATGCTGTAGCGTCACCCAAAGAGTTTAGACGAGGAAACAAGGTAAAAAGAAAAGAAGGAAAAGTGAAAAAAGGTGCTAGGAAAAATGAGTTTGTTAGTGTTTTAGAAAGACGAAAATCTAAGAATAATTCAGAAAATCCTAATCCAAAGAAAAAGAAAAAAAGAAGGTAGTTTTTGCTAAATAAAATTCATTATGAAGAAGTTTTTTACGTTGTTCTTGTTGTTCAATACCGCATTATTTGCTAGTAATAAAGAGGTTGACATTGACTTGTCTAGCCCAAGATCGACCATATATACACATCTTTATTTTTTGCAAGAAAACACATTTGACCCATTAAAGTCAGCCAGTACTATTTATGGATTTAAAGGAGCTGAAGCTAAAAAGATAGCAATCAAGTTAAAACAGATTTTAGACGGAAAAGGTTTGCGCGTTAATATGAGTGTGTTGCCAACGGATGCTAACTATTTGGATACTATTAGTGGTTTTGAAGTAAAAAACAGATACGTTCTTTTTCCGAATAAGATGCCCCAGATTTATGTTGAGAAAATTAACAATAATTGGTATTATAGTATAGAGACAATCGAAAAAGTAAACGACTTGTATAGAGAGGTGTTTCCTTTGGGGACCGAGTTACTAAAAACATCAATTCCAAAAGTGGGACATAAGATGTTTTTTGGAATCGAAATTTGGCAGTATTTGGGTGTCTTCATGATGCTATTGATTTCTCTTATTTTGTTTTATGTTCTGAATAAATTTGTTTTCACATTGTTGAAATTATTTGAAAAATCACTTGTTAGATTTTCACATAGTTCTTTAAATGAATCATTGCAAAACCTATCAAGGCCTGTTGCTTTGCTCTTAGTATTTTATGTTTTGGAACACTACATCCCCATTTTACAATTCTCTATTGATGTGAATTTATTGATGCTAAAAGGGGTTCAGATAGCACAAACCGTATTTTGGATTTATGTGTTTCTTCAATTTGTAAATGTGGTTATGAATATTTACAGTTCATATGCATTGCGAACATCAAGTAAATTAGACGATCAGTTAGGACCTATTTTAAGACGGATTTTGCGGGGTGTTGTCTTTTTTATTGGTGCATTAAAGATGTTAACTATTTTTGGGGTAGATCCTACAGCAGTAATTGCAGGAGCCTCTATTGGAGGTTTAGCTGTTGCTTTAGCCTCTCAAGATACTGTAAAAAATTTGATAGGTACTTTTATGATTTTTCTTGACAAGCCTTTTCAAATTGGTGATTGGATTGAAGGAGGAGGTTTGGAAGGAACAGTGGAAGAAGTTGGTTTTCGTTCCAGTAGAATTCGAGCAGCAGACACCTCTATTTTTACCATTCCCAATAGCAAGCTCTCCGAGATTGTTATCAACAACAAAGGTCTTCGTCTATACAGGCGCTACAATACTACCTTGGGGATTCGTTATGATACACCTCCTGAGTTAATTGAGATATTTGTAAAAGGGGTAAGGTCTATCGTGGAAAATCATCCCGATACGCGTTCAGACTCTTATAATGTTGAATTTGTCGGTTTTGGAGATTCTGCATTGCAGATTTTGCTAAATGTTTATTTTAAAAACCCAGGTTGGGCAATTGAGCAATCTTCAAAACATCTTTTGCATATGTCTATTGTAAAATTCGCAAATGAGATAGGTGTTGGTTTTGCATTCCCTTCCCAAACAATAATGATTGAAGAGTTTCCTGAGAAAAAGTCATCAGATCTAAACTATGCGATTGATCGAAACAAGGCAGATGATGTACTGGAGGGTATCTTAAAAAGCTTTCCAAAGACAGGTAATTAATCCTTTTTCCATAGAGCCGTTTATCGAATAACTTTTTCTAAGATGTAATCAACACCTCTGTCATCATTGCTTAAGGTTTCAAAATTTGCCGTTTCCTTTACATTTGGATGTGCGTTTTTCATGGCATAACTAAAAGCTGCTTTTTCAAGCATTTTTAAGTCATTGTTGTAGTCGCCAAAAGCCATGGTTTCCTCTTGCGTGACATTTAATTTTTTTTGTAACTTGCTTAAGGCGTTTCCTTTGTTTGCTTCAAGATTTGAAATATCTAACCAATTTTTTCCGGAAACGGTAACTTGCATTTCATCCGATAGGTGTTCAACTTTTGGCAATATAAATTCTTCAGAACAGATAGGGTGGTAAATTGCCACCTTGAAAAAGGTATCGTCTTTTACTTTCTTCAGGTCATCTACGAGCTTGTAGTTTGAATAAAATTGACTAAAAGTATTTGCGAATTCAAGATTCGAATTTTCAATGTAAGCATGTTTTTTTCCACATAAAATAATCCCAATACTTTCAATATTTCTCGTAAATTCAATCGCATACAAAAGTTTATCAATAGGAAGGTCATGGATAAATAACTCTTCGTCGCCTTGCACTCCAAAGGCTCCATTCTCTGCAATAATGGTAATGTCTTTTTTGATAGATGTTAATTTGCTTATGATACTGTGGTATTGTCTTCCGCTTGCAGCCGCAAAATGGATGTTTTTTTCTTTTAGTTTTTTGTGAATTTCAAAAAATCGTTTACTTACTTCGTGATTAGAATTAAGTAATGTTCCATCCATATCTGTTACTACCAATTTTACATTAGAAAAATCCATACGTTTTATTTTTTGTAAAAGTACTGCTCTTTGTTGAGCCAATAATTGTTTTTAGGGTTAATTAAAAGCAAAAGATACTCCTGTGAAAATCATTGAAGTTGCTGGAAAAAAGATTTGTTGTATCTTTGTAGAAGATGAAATTCAATAGTACATATAAAACTAGTTTCGATGACCGCTTTGTAAGGCGCTGTCGCTGTTTGCGTAATGCATAGTTCTCTTCTGAACAAATTAAGAAATAAGGTTCTCAACCTAAATTTAAAGTTTTATTTACATTTTTTTTGATCAAATTCAAAATGCAATTCCTTTTACGTTTTTTTAACAAAAATTTTCAGAGTATCTTTGCGCTGCTTTTAGCACGCTTGTATTCAATAGATTTTCGACGCCCATTGGGGCGTTAATTAATTAGAAGATAGGTGAGTCCATCTTTGAAGAGTAAAGAAGATGTGTTAAAAATAATATAAGACAAGTAGTTTAGAGTGAAAATTGTAACAACAAATAGTTCCCATAACAAGTACGCAGAAGTGATTTGCGGTACAATAGCCGATTCTGCTAAAGTAAGAGGGACCGGTATTGCCAAAAGATCTCCTGAGTATATAGTTCAGAAAATTGAAAGCGGAAATGCAGTTATAGCCTTGGATGGTGATAGATTTGCTGGCTTTTGTTACATAGAAACGTGGAGTAACAAAACCTATGTAGTTCATTCTGGGTTGATAGTACATCCTGATTTTAGAAATTTAGGATTGGCAAAGAAGATTAAAAAGAAAGTGTTCGATCATTCTAAAAACATGTATCCTAACGCAAAAATATTTGGAATAACAACAGGATTGGCAGTGATGAAAATCAATGCAGATTTAGGATATAAACCGGTTACGTTTTCTGAATTAACAACAGATGAGGCTTTTTGGGATGGTTGTAAAGCTTGTAGAAATCACGATATCCTAACAAGAAATGATCATAAAATGTGTTTGTGTACTGGAATGTTACACGATCCTAAAGCAGAAAAAGAAGAAATATCATTGAATAAAAAAGTTTGGAATCGTTTGAAAAGAATCAAACAAACTTTGTTTTTAGGGAGAAAAAAATAATGTTTTCGTTCTAGGACGAGAAACAAAAAATAGCATAGCATGGATAAAGTAGTTTTAGCATACAGTGGAGGATTGGATACATCATATTGTGTGAAATATTTGATCAACGAATTGAATTTAGAGGTACACGGTATTTTAGTGAATACCGGAGGTTTTAGCGAAACGGAATTGGAAGTTGTAGAGAAGAAGGCTTATGATATGGGGGTTACTTCGCATACCAATAAAAATATTTTAGAGGATTACTATGAAAAAGCTATCAAATACATGGTGTATGGTAATGTTTTGAAAAATAATACGTACCCATTATCTGTAAGTGCAGAAAGGGTTTTTCAATCTATTGAAGTCGTAAAATACGCAAAAAGTATTGGAGCAAAATATATTGCACATGGAAGTACGGGAGCAGGAAATGATCAAGTGCGTTTCGATATGATTTTTCAAACAATTGCTCCAGAAATTGAAATTTTAACACCAATCCGTGATTTGAAATTGTCACGTCAAGTAGAGATTGATTATTTGGTGAACCATGGAGTAGATATGAATTGGGAAAAATCTAAATACTCTATCAACAAGGGCATTTGGGGAACCTCAGTAGGAGGTGTAGAGACTTTGAAATCTAAGGAAGCGTTGCCCGATTCTGCGTATCCAAGTCAATTGAAAAGAAACGATGAAGAGGCTGTGACCTTAACTTTTGAAAAAGGACAACTTGTTGGCTTCAACGGAGTAAAAGATACACCGGTAAATAATATTTTAAAATTAGAGGCAATTGCTTCCGAATTTGCCATTGGGAGAGATACTCATGTTGGAGATACGATTGTTGGGATTAAAGGACGTGTAGGTTTTGAGGCAGCAGCAGCTACCGTAATTATCAAAGCACACCATCTGTTAGAAAAGCATACGTTGTCTAAAGCGCAGCAATTGACAAAAGAACCTTTGGCAAATACATACGGAACGTATTTTCATGACGGTCAGTATTTAGAGCCCTTGATGCGTAACATAGAGAAGTTCTTAGAGGATTCTCAAAAAACGGTAACGGGTGATGTATTTGTAACACTACGTCCATACCACTTTATGGTAACCGGAATTGATTCTGATTTCGATTTGATGTCTTCCGGATTTGCAGATTATGGTGAAGAGAATAATGCTTGGAGCTCCGATGATGCAAAAGGATTTATAAAAATTTACGGTATGCAAAACAAGATTTTCTATCACGTAAATAAAGATTTGTTAGACGCATAGTATCAAATGAATCCTGAGCTTGTCGAAGGGAAAATTCTAAACCTTTTAGGTAGAAAAGTCAAAGACATAAAAAATTAAATTATGATCAAAGCAGGAATAGTTGGAGGTGCGGGTTATACAGCAGGTGAGTTGATTCGATTGATTAACAATCACGCTAAAGTAACTTTGGATTTTGTGTACAGTACCTCTAATGCAGGAAATAAATTGTATGCCGTGCATGCTGATTTGTTAGGAGATACGGAACAAAGTTTTACGGATACCATCAATGCGGATGTAGATGTGTTATTTTTATGTTTAGGTCATGGGAATTCTACTTCTTTTTTACAAAACAATACGTTTTCTGAAGCAACAAGAATTATTGATTTATCAAATGATTTTCGTTTGAATGCAGATGCGAATTTTGAAGGGAAAGATTTTGTTTATGGTTTGCCTGAGGTAAGTAAAGAAGAAATTAAAAAAGCAAATTATATCGCGAATCCAGGTTGTTTTGCGACTTGTATCCAGTTTGGTTTGTTGCCTTTAGCAGCTGCTAAAAAATTAGGAAACGATATTCATATCAACGCAACTACTGGAGCCACTGGAGCTGGAGTTTCACCTTCAGCAACATCGCATTTTCCTTGGAGAGATAATAACTTTTCTGTGTACAAACCATTTACACACCAGCATTTAGGTGAAATAGGGGAGACATTAGAGCTGCTACAAGGGTCTAAAACAGGTGAGTTATTGTTTATCCCGAATCGTGGTAATTTTAGCCGTGGAATATTTGCTTCTATCTATACGAAGTTTGAAGGAACGTTAGAAGAAGCAAAAGCATTGTATGCTGAGTTTTATAAGGATGCACCTTTTGTGCATATTACAGATGTACCAGTAAGTATGAAACAAGTTGTGAATACAAATAAATGTGCTATTTCTTTGATCAAACACGGAGATAACATTTTAATATATTCAGCGATTGACAATTTGTTAAAAGGAGCCTCTGGTCAGGCCATTCAAAACATGAATTTGATTTTTGGATACGAAGAAACAGAAGGGCTAAACTTGAAAGGAACAGCGTTTTAATCGCGATGCGATTAAAGCAAACATATAAGCCGTCCGAAATATAATTTTGTTCGTCTTTTTTTTAAAATTTTGTTGAGGATGATGACTCAGCGATAAAACATAAATATGATGAAATTATTTGATGTATATCCTTTGTACGATGTAACTCCTGTAAAAGCAGAAGGTTCTTATGTTTGGGATGATAAAAACGAAAAATATTTAGACTTGTATGGTGGACATGGAGTAATCTCTATTGGGCATACCCATCCACATTATAAAGAAATGGTGGAAGAGCAATTGAATGCGATTGCTTTTTATTCCAATGCCATTCAAAACCCGTTACAACAAGAGTTGGCTAATAAATTAGGCGAGCTATCTGGTTGTGCTCAGGAATATGAATTATTTTTATGCTCTACAGGGGCTGAAGCAAATGAAAATGCTATAAAAGTAGCTTCTTTTTATAATAAAAAATCGAGAGTAATCGCTTTTCAAAACGGATTTCACGGCCGTACGTCTGCTGCGGTTTCTGTAACGGACAATAAAAAAATTATTGCACCTGTAAATGCACACAATCCAGTAACTATTTTACCATTGAATGATATTGAGGCTGTGACAGCTGAAATTGAAAAAGGCGATGTAACTGCAGTTATTGTTGAGCCTATTCAAGGTGTTGGTGGTTTGGATGAACCTACCACAGAATTTTTACAAGCCATAAGAAAAATTACACAAGAGAATAATGTGTGTTTGATTCTTGATGAAGTGCAATCTGGTTATGGTAGGTCTGGGAAGTTTTTTGCACATCAGCTACATGATGTAAAAGCGGATATTATCCCTATGGCAAAAGGAATGGGGAATGGTTTTCCTATTGGTGGCGTTTTGATTGCAAAACATATCGAATCTTGGTATGGGATGTTAGGAACTACCTTTGGGGGGTCTCATTTGGCGTGTGCTGCTGGAATTGCTGTGTTGGATGTAATCAAAAAAGACAAGCTTATTGAAAACGTTCAGAAAATCAATGCCTATTTCAAAAAGCAAGTAAAATCACTAAAGGGAGTAAAGCAAGTCAAAGGTCAAGGATTGATGCTTGGACTAGAATTTGATTTCGAGGTTGGAGAACTTCGCAAAAAATTAATTTACGACGAAAAAATATTTACCGGAGGAGCAATGAATAAAAATTTGTTGAGAATTTTACCTCCTTTAAATGTTACAAAACAAGATATTGATGTTTTTATAACTGCTTTGAAAAAGTTATTGTAAGAAGTCAGAATATCTTTAAAGCCTCGTTAATATTAAATTAACGAGGCTTTTTTTATTGTGGCATCGTTCAAAGAATTACTACTATTTAATTAATAGTTTATCATCTGTGGATTTTGTATTTTTGAGGCTTATAAAATAAAAGAAGTCCATGAAACATTACATGTCCATTCACGATTTATCAAGTATCAAGGATACGGTAAAAGAAGCAATTGAGTTAAAGAAAAACCCACTACAATTTCAAGATTTAGGTAAAAATAAAACGATTGGTTTGTTGTTCTTTAATAACAGTTTGCGTACGCGTTTGAGTACGCAAAAAGCAGCTTTGAATTTAGGGATGGAACCCATTGTAATGAATTTTGGAGCTGAAGGTTGGCAGTTGGAATATGAAGATGGTACTGTCATGGATCAAGGGAAATCAGAACATATTAAGGAAGCTGCAGAGGTTATTTCACAATATTGCGACATCATTGCAATTCGTGCATTTGCAGGTTTGGAGGATAAAGAAAAAGATGAAGCAGAAGAAGTTTTAGAAAGTTTTAGAAAGTATGCCACGGTTCCTTTGTTGAATATGGAATCTTCTGTAGGACATCCTTTGCAAGCTTTGGCAGATGCCATTACTATTGAGGAGCATAAACCAGCAAAAAAGAAATTAAAAGTAGTGCTTTCTTGGGCGCCGCATCCAAGGGCTTTGCCACATGCAGTAGGGAATTCTTTTGCAGAGATGGCATTGGCTCATGAAGATGATTTTGAGGTAGTGATTACACATCCAAAAGGATATGAATTGAATCCTGAAAAAACGAAAGGAGCAACGATTGAGTACGATCAAAAGAAAGCTTTTGAAGGTGCTGATTTTATTTATACGAAGAATTGGTCGTCCTATAATGACTATGGAAAAGTGGCCTGTACAGATGTTTCTTGGATGATCTCTGCTGATAAAATGGTGGTAACCGACAATGCTAAATTTATGCATTGTTTACCCGTAAGGAGAAATGTAGTTGTTGCAGATGAGGTGATTGATTCAGAAAACTCAATTGTTATTAAACAAGCGAATAATAGAACGTATGCAGCTCAAATTGTACTCAAGAAAATTTTGGAGGCTATAAAATAGGCGAAATGTCATTTCGAGTGTTTTCGGAATGAAATGAAGAAAAATGTATCGAGAAATATTAGGTATGAAAGATAAATTAACAATAGTAAAAGTAGGGGGGAATGTCATCAACAATCCAGAGGCTTTGGAAAGTTTTTTGTCAGATTTTGCAGCCTTAAAAGGCAAAAAGATTTTAGTACACGGTGGCGGTAAACGTGCTACACAATTGGCAGCAGATTTAAGTATTGAGGCAACCATGATCAATGGAAGACGTGTTACGGATACTCCTACTTTAGAAATTGTAACCATGGTATATGCTGGGTTGTTGAATAAAAATATCACGGCGACTTTGCAAAAATATCACTGCAACGCCTTGGGGCTTTCAGGTGCTGATGGAAATTCGATACAAGCGCATAAAAGAATCGTAAAAGATGTAGATTATGGTTTTGCTGGTGATGTTGATGGAATTAATGCCACTAATATTGCGACTTTTATTGAAGGTGGAATGACGCCTGTTTTTTGTGCCATTACGCATGATACCAAAGGTCAATTGTTAAATACCAACGCAGATACTATTGCATCGACAGTTGCTGTCGGGATGTCTGAAAAATATGAAGTTTCATTGATTTATACTTTTGAAAAAAATGGAGTGTTGACCTCTGTTGACGATGATACTTCAGTGATTACGGATATTGACAGTCCAAAGTATGCTGAATTGAAAGCATATGGAATTATAGCCGATGGAATGCTACCAAAAATGGAAAATTGTTTTGATGCTTTGCAGAAAGGAGTTTCTAAAGTTATCATTGGGAATCCTACAGTTATTTTAAACAAACAGCAGCTTTTTACAACGTTGACTTTGTAAACAAAATTCAGACACTTAGCTTGTTGAGGTGTGAAAAATTAAATAACATCATTTCGAGTCATTTGGATGAATGAGGAATCGTATCGAGAAGTAATAGAAATATAATTATGTTAGAAAAATTACAAAATGAAGCCTTGGAGCTTTTACAAGAGCTAATCCAGATACAGTCTTTTTCAAAAGAGGAAGAGCCAACAGCTAATTTGTTAAAATCTTGGTTGGAGGCGAGAGGTATTTGTGTAAAGAGAGATTTGCATAACATTTGGGCTGTCAATAAACATTTTGACGATTCGAAACCAACCATTTTATTAAATTCTCATCACGATACGGTTAAACCCAATGCGGCCTATACTCGAGATCCTTTTGAAGCAAAAATTGAAGACGGAAAACTGTATGGGCTTGGTTCTAATGATGCTGGAGGGTGTTTGGTAGGTTTGATAGCTACATTTGTATATTTTTATGAGCATGAAAACTTAAAATATAATTTTGTACTCGCAGCAACGGCGGAGGAGGAGATTTCTGGTGAAAATGGGATTGCGTATATGCAACCGATTCTTCCAAAGATAGATTTTGCTATTGTAGGTGAGCCTACCTTGTTAGATTTAGCAATTGCAGAAAAAGGATTGGTGGTTTTTGATGGAAAGGTTAAAGGAACACCTGGACATGCCGCGCATATTCCAAATGAGCAAAATCCGGTTTTTATGGCAATCAAAGACTTGAATTGGTTCAATACGTTTGAGTTTCCTAAAATTTCAGAATCTTTAGGGAAAGTAAAAATGACCGTTTCTCAAATAAATGCTGGAAAACAACACAATGTGGTTCCTTCAGAATTAAATTTTGTAGTAGATTGTAGAGTTACGGACACTTATACGAATCAAGAAATTGCAGAGATTATCCAGGGTAATATAGATTGTGAAGTCACCCCTAGATCTTTGAGATTGAATTCATCATTTATAGATCCAAATCATGAATTTGTAAAGGCTGGATTGAAACTTGGAAAGAAAACTTATGGATCTCCAACACTTTCAGATCAGTGTAGATTAACGTGCCAGTCTGTGAAATTAGGACCAGGTGATTCTTTACGATCTCACTCAGCAGATGAGTTTATATATGTGCAAGAAGTGAAAGACGGGGTTCAGTTTTATATAGAAATTTTGAGTAAAATAGTCTAAAATAGATTCAATATTTAATGTATGGAAACGCAATTAAGAAATTTTATCAATAGTTTTCAGTTTTTAACGCCTGATGAAGTGGATATATTGGTGTCCGATACAGTCTTAAGAGCTGTCCCTAAGGGTTCATTTCTACTCAAAAAAGGAGAACGCTCAGGAGAATGTTATGCTGTTATTAAAGGGTGTATTCGTGAGTTTATAATAAAAGATGGTGTAGAAAAAACAGTGTCTTTTTTTGTAGAGGGTGATCCAGTAAATTCTTTTTCAAGTCAAGTTATTGGTAGTCCGTCCAAATCTTATTTTGAATGTCTGGAGGATTGTGTTGTAACCGTTGGGAATGAGTCTTTAATTGATGAGATGATTGTAAAAATTCCTCGATTGGAAAAACTCATCAGGAAAGAAGTCGAGAAAGAGGCCGGAAGAATGCAAGACAGGCTTTCGTTGTTTATGATTTCTACACCAGAAGAAAGATTTGTTTCTTTGATGGATACGCAGCCAAATTTAATTCATAGAGTTCCTCAGGTTTTGATTGCTAGTTATATTGGTGTAACTCCAGAGTCCTTTAGTAGAATAAAAAAACGGGTTTTCGAAAAATTAAAAGAGTACAACTAATTACAAGATGCGTTAGTATTTTGATCTTCTGACAAAAAGAGGTTGGGAATTGATTGGTTCGTTCCGATTTGAATACATTTTAAATTGGGGTTGCTTGTAACCCTTAAATCGATTAGTTTTGGGTTATTGCTTACGTCAAGCTCACTTAACTGATTGCTTCTCATACGAGCATACGTTAGCGCTATGTTGTTTTGCAACTCTATTTCGGAAATTTTATTCCCTGACACATCTAAAGTTTCTAATTTTTGATTTCTACTAAGGTCCAGTTTATTTATTTTATTACTTATCGCATATAGGTTTGTGAGATTTGGTGCCTTGGTGATGTCAAGTTTTTCCAATAAATTATCACTCACATAGAATTGTTCTATAGCATTATTCTCAAGACTAAAGTTTGATAAGTCGTTATAGGATGCATATAGATTTTTTAATTTTTTGGCATATTGAAGCCCGTTTATTGTATGGATTGCATTTGACATTATTTGAACTTCAATCAACGCAGTGTTTTTTTCGAAATCAATTACACTGAGATTGTTTCCGTTTAAATATAAGGAATCTAGTTTGGTGTTTGAGCTCAAATCGATATGTTTTATTTCATGACTCACTGCGGAAAGATACGTGAGGTTTTTAAAGCCTTCTATCCCAGTCAAGTCTTAAATCTTATCATAGTAGGTGTTGAGATTTAAATTTAAAACCGTTACGTTCTCAGCATCTTGCTTTAATATTTTTTGGTTTAGAGTATTGTCAGAATCGAACCCTTGCGCAATTAAAATTTCTTCAAATTTTCTATCGGGAATAGCGATGGTTGCTAACTCTTGAGTTTCCTCAGTATTCTCTTTTTCACATGAGATAAATACCAATATTTAGAACACTAGGAATATTCTTTTTAACCTAAAGCATTTCGTTTTCATAAAAGTGTTTTATATTCTCTTTTTTCGTTGATTTTCCAATAGAAACAGTACACAATAATAAACAAAGTTGTTGAGATTTCTATTGATGCAAAGAAAATATAATAGTTTGTGGGAGTCCCTATAAATAAAGTTGCAACCATTGCCACAGTTTTGATAGTCGCAACTATAATATTGGTCCACAGGTTGTAAATAGGGGCTAAAAATTTACTCAATAAAATCATGAGTATAGGGAGCTCCATTAAAATGCCTCCTGCAAGTAGAAAATTATTGGTCAATTTTAACCCCTCCACTTCTCCTGTCAGGAATTGATTTAATAAATTGGCATCCATTAAGCTTATCAAATCACAATACAGATAGTTTAAGGTTACAAAAATCCAAAGGGTACTAAGCAATGTTTTTTGTTTGTGAAAATACAAAGTGTTCATCGAGTTATTTTCTTTTAATGATTAATAGAATGGCAAAAGTGATTTCAGAAAGTGCCGCAACTCCCAATAATATAGCTGCTGTACTTGTAAGGAAATTATGTTCTATTCGGTTTAAATGATTGATACTATCTAAAATATATCCTAGCCCTCCCATCAGAACTCCAAAGGAGAGTGCTTTTGAAAAATTGAAATGTTTGCAGATTAATGTTGCAAGTGCAATCATGTGAATTCCAAAAATGAATTCCCATACAAATACCGTTTGAGAATGTGTGTTGATTCCAAGTATAAATGCTTCTGTAATTTCTGTTGAATGAAGTACGCTTTGGATAGGGTCTATATAATTTACAATATTTAGCAACATTATAAGGGTCATTCCTAATCGTGAAAGTAGAGCGATTAGGCTGCCTTTTATGCTTGTGTTCTTGAAAAAATTGTATAAAAGTATCGAGATGAATATTTCTAAAATGATTACGATTCCATCACCTGCAATGGCAAGTTGAAATACGAGAAGATTTTCTTTTAGTGTAGTAAATGTTTGTTCTGTGTTGTTTAAATCAATGTATGTTATGGGGAAGTATCCCATGCTAAAGCCCCCAACTAATGCGATGATGAGGTATATAATTCCAATGGCGCTGCTACGTTTCATAATGCTATTTATTTTGTTTTAAGCAAAATTAGCCGTTATGTTGCTTCTGTGCATTGACGTTTGGTAAGAAATGAGAAGAATTTGTGTTTTTCTAAAATACTAACACATATGACACGCTTTGTTGGATCTGTTTTCTTCTTTAAAGTCTAAAACAGTATCTTTGCCATCAAAGAAAAAAGTACGATTATGAAACTTTGGGATAAAGGATACGCTACAGATAAAAAGATTGACATTTTTACGGTAGGAAACGATAGAGAATTAGATTTGCAACTCGCGAAATATGATGTATTAGGGAATATTGCACAGTCAAAGATGCTACATTCAATAGGAACCATAACAGACGAAGAGTTGGAAGGTTTGGTTGCTGAATTGAACAATATTATGAAAACCGTTGAAGACGGTACTTTTACTATCGAGGATTCTTTTGAAGATGTGCATTCTAAGGTAGAGTGGTTGTTAACAGAAAAATTGGGAGATGCCGGAAAGAAAATCCATACTGCACGTTCTCGTAACGATCAAGTTTTATTAGACGTTCACTTGTATTCTAAAGATGCTATTTTAGAATTGAAAGATTGGGCAAAAAAATTATTTGATTTATTAATCGAATTGGCTGAAAAATATAAAAATCATCTATTACCTGGATATACGCATTTACAAGTTGCCATGCCTTCATCTTTTGGGATGTGGTTTTCTGCTTATGCTGAAAGTTTGATAGATGACGTATATTTTTTAGATGCAGCTTATAAAGTAGCAGATCAAAATCCATTGGGTTCTGCCGCAGGATATGGTTCTTCTTTTCCTATTGATAGAGAAATGACAACCAAAGAATTAGGGTTTGAGAATCTAAAAGTAAATTCTGTAGCGGCACAGATGGGTAGAGGTAAATTAGAGAAATCTATCTCTTTTGCCATTGCAAGTATTTCTGCAACCTTGTCTAAAATGAGTATGGATATTTGCTTGTACATGAGTCAGAATTTTGGTTTTGTAACATTTCCAGATGAATTGACAACAGGATCTAGTATTATGCCTCATAAAAAGAATCCAGATGTGTTTGAATTGATTCGTGGAAAATGTAACAAACTCCAGGCTTTGCCTTACGAATTAACTTTAATTACAAGTAATTTACCTAGTGGATATCATAGAGATTTACAATTGGTAAAAGAAGGTTTGATTCCTTCGGTTTCTACCTTAAAGTCTTGTTTGGATATGATGGTGTTTTCTTTAGAAAATATTATAGTTACAGAAAATATAGTCTCTGATGATAAGTATAAATATATTTTTAGTGTTGAAGAGGTGAATGCTTTGGTACAAGCAGGAACTCCTTTTAGAGATGCTTATAAAATCGTAGGAGCAAAAATTCAGAACGGAGAATTCAAACCCAATTTAAATGTGAACCATACACATATTGGTAGTGTTGGTAATTTAGGTTTAGACAGAATTGTAGCAAAAATGGAAGCTCTTTATTAAGAGAGTTGATTGGTTAGATAAAAAAAGCACCCTGATTATTTTATGGGTGCTTTTTTGTGTTTTATCCATTATGCGAACCATCGCAGTAAGGTTTGTTTTTACTTTTTCCACACCCACAAAGTGCGCTTTCACCAGATTTCTCTGCTTTAAATCGAATAGGTGGACCTCCTCCTTTTTCTTCATGCGTTCCATCGCAAAAGGGCATTGTTTCTGAATGTCCACAGGTACAATAGGAATATCTTCTTCCTTCTTTTAATTCTACTACTGGCATAACTATGTTTTAAATTTTATTAAAAATAGATAAAAAAGATTTTAGAGAGTTTCTAAATTAGTGTGAACCGTCGCAATAGGGTTTGTTTTGGCTATTTCCGCAAGTACATAAAAATGTTTTTGTGTTCTCGGGCACTTTAAATAATAATGGTTTTTTATCACCACTTTTATGGGTACCATCACAATAGGGGGATTCTGAAGACTTTTCACACGTGCAATAGGCGTAGGCTTTATCTTTTAAAAGATACGCTGCAATGGGTGTGGGGATGGGTTTTTTCATGGTTGTTTTTAGAAATGTAAAAGGCCTATGAAATTTCATAGGCCTTCTTAAAAATAGATTATATTCTAAGCATGTAACGCTCTGTCTGCAGTAGCTGCCAAACAGGCTTCCTTGATCGCTTCAGTATAGGTAGGGTGTGCATGAGACATTCTAGAAACGTCTTCTGCAGAAGCTCTAAACTCCATAGCCACGACCGCTTCAGCAATCATGTCTGCCGCACGAGCACCAATCATATGAACTCCTAAAATTTCATCTGTGGTGGCGTCAGCCAATACTTTTACCTGTCCGTCAGTATCCATACTTGCTCTAGACCTACCTAAGGCACGCATATTAAAACTTCCTGCCTTGTAAGCAATCCCTTCTTCTTTTAATTGCTCTTCTGTTTTACCTACAGCAGCAACTTCAGGCCAAGTATATACTACACCAGGAATTAAGTTGTAGTTGATATGTGGTTTTTCACCAGCAATAATTTCAGCTACCATAGTTCCTTCTTCTTCTGCTTTGTGCGCCAACATAGCACCTTTTACAACATCGCCAATAGCATAAATATTTGGAATATTTGTTTGCAAGTGTTCGTTAGTCTCTATTTGTCCTCTATCCGTTGTTTTAATTCCAACATTGTCTAAGCCTAATCCTTTTGTAAATGGAACACGCCCCACAGAAATTAATGAGTAGTCTCCTTCAAAAGCAACTTCAACCCCTTTTTTGTTTTCAGCAGTCACTTTAACACCCGCACCAGTATTGGTTACGGAAGTAACTTTATGACTTGTGAAGAATTTTAAGCCTTGTTTTTTTAGTGATTTTTGTAACTCTTTTGACAACATTGCATCCATGCCAGGTACAATTTTAGGCATGTATTCAATTACAGATACTTCTGCACCTAAACGAGCGTATACTTGTCCTAACTCTAAACCAATAACACCACCACCAATTACAATTAGATGCTTTGGAACTTCTTTTAGTTTTAAAGCTTCGGTAGAGGTAATGATTCTTTCTTTATCAATGTCTATAAATGGTAAGGATCCCGGTTTTGAACCTGTTGCGATAATTGTTTTCGTAGATTCAATTTTTTCAACAGAGCCATCAGGTTTTGCAATATTAATATGAGTGGTATCAAAGAATGTACCCGTACCCTCATATAAATCGATACCGTTTTTATCCATTAAGTAATTGATTCCTCCTGAAGTTTGTGAAACAACCTCTGCTTTACGAGCAATCATTTGTTCAAAATTAAGTGTCAACCCTTCGACACCAATACCATGCTTTTCGAAATGTTTAGTCGCATCGAAGTAATGATGAGAAGAATCTAATAATGCTTTAGATGGAATACATCCTACATTTAGACATGTTCCTCCGAGAGTGGCGTATTTTTCAATAATTGCAGTTTTCAATCCTAATTGAGCACAACGAATTGCTGCTACATATCCACCAGGTCCTGAACCAATAACGGTTACATCGTATTTTGTCATAATGTTTGTTCTTAAATTATTGCTGCAAAGCTAAGAAATTCGTTCGAACGGCGTGATGAAAATTATGTAATAATTACTACCGATTTCTATAAATATGTTTAAAAATCAACGCAGTATGTCTCAATCTTAGGTGCTCATTTATAGGCGTTATGAGATTCTAGTTTTTGAAATATACATATGTAGCTTCCATCTAAAACCAACGGCATATACCCAAGAAACCTAAATGACATATGCGATAGGATACAATGCTTAAAGGTTTGGCTTTTGTACAGGAATAGGCATCTGTGACTATTTGTATAGGGATGTGTATTAAAAAGTTTTTGAAAAAATAGGTTCCACAGAATATACTTATGTGTTTGATTGAAGGAGTGAGTAGAAACTAGGATCTCTTTTTTAGGGCCATTAACATTCAAAGTTTGGGGCAATAATTTCTTGCGTTACCTCCGACAAAATACGTCCAATAGACCTACCTATGACCCATATTTTGGAGTGCCCTTCGTTACATGTGACAGCGAATTTTTTTTATTTTTTATAGCAGGTTTGTAAGAACCTGATTTTTGATAGTTTGAAGTTTGTCAAATGCTAAGTAAATGGCTGATTTTAACTCTTAAATTATATGTTTTTGTGTTTTGAGTTAAAATAGAACATATTGTAGGCAAATTTGACAATTCTTTTTTCTCAGAATGCCCCTATTTTTGAAGTGTAATTAAAAATAGATAATTATGAAAAACACAATGAAAAAATTAATGGCAATGAGCATGTTATTAGTGAGCCTAGTAGCAAATGCTGAGAATGAGAATCCAAAACCAGTGATGGAAGTTACCTCTGTGAATACAGAGAGATTTGTGGTATTTGTGGAAGAATTAAAAGGGACGATGTTTATTCAGATAAAAGACGATATGGGAGTGTCCATGTATAGAGAAAAGGTAAAAAGTGGTACGACCTATAAAAAGATGTACGATCTTTCAACGATACCCAATGGTACGTATTACCTGAAAATTGTAGATGATTCTAACAATAGAATTTATTCCATCCTTAAGAGAAGTAATCGACTGGTGGTTAAAGTAGATTTTGATGCACCAAAAATTGACAAAAAAGTACTTGCAATATTAATGGATTAAAAATTCGTTTAGTTTAGTTTGGTTTGGTAAAAAGGGTCCCTGCGTTTAGGGGCTCTTTTTTTGGGTCTTAATCCTTGTTATCATAAAACATACTATCTAGCAATTAAAAAAGCCTTCCAACCAAAAGGCTAGAAGGCTCAGTACTCGAGATGGGACTTGAACCCATACGGACCTTACAGTCCACTGGATTTTAAGTCCAGCGTGTCTACCAATTCCACCACTCGAGCGTTGGAATTTATTCGGCTGCAAATATAGTGTTTTTGTTTAATAACAAGCCTTTTTTTAAAAATATTTTTTGAGATGTAAATACAGAGGTATTTTAATATTTATTGGTTACATGGTGTAAAGGATTAAATCGAAAGTACTATTTTTGTTTTTTAGTTATTGGGACTTTATATGAAAAAACAAGTATTTTTCTTAGTATTACTTATTGGGCTTTGCTCATTCAAAGCCAGTGCAGGTCCTTCTCCAAAATTAACTTTTAAAGAAGGTAAGGTTGGCGTACTTCAGTTAAACGCATCAGCAATTAATAATGCCATTCAAGTAGTCATACTTGATGTTTCTGGTGGACTGTTGTTTACAGAAACGCTCGTCAAAGGTTATACATACATTAAGTATTATGATTTGACTGATTTTTTAGAAGGTGTCTATTTTTTTAAAATTGTTGAAGCTACAAATGTGAAGTATTTTAAACTAGAAAATTCAGGTCAGAAAAAAATATCAGAACTTGATAAATTGCCTTTTGATTAAGTGCCATTTTACAAGACGTTCTTTGTTGCTTCCTTGTTTTTCTTGTCAATCCATTTTTTTCCAAGTGTTCTTCTCATAATATTTTCTATTGGAATCATGATGAGTATGTTGTATAGTGCTTTTAAGAAGTTTTTAGGAGTCTTTGGAATACTTCTTAAGCTCATGGAAAACCCTGGAGTAATGTACTTCATATAATGCCAATATCCTTCCGGAATATAAAGCATGTCACCATGGGATAGTTTTGCGATATAGCCATTTGCTTTTTTTAGATCAGACCACGTTTCGAGGTCTGGATTTGAAAAATCAATAGCATGGTGAGTTCTCAGCGTGTTGGGAAGCTTGTAAAGGTATCTAGACTGGGATTGGTCAAATAGGATGCATTCTTTTTTTCCCTCAAAATGGAAATGAAAGATATTTGCTAAGTCTATATCATAGTGCATGAATGTATAAGAATTGTATCCTCCAAAGAATAAGGTAGGGAGTTTTTTCAAGAAGGAAACACCTAAATCAGGGTATTCAAAATCAGATTGAAGACTCGGAATCTCCTTTAAAATATTCCATAGAAATATTCTATAATTTGTCGGTCCTTTTTTTAATAAAGCAACATATTCATGCATACTCATAAAAGCGTGGGGCTGGTTGAAGTTTTTGGCTTCTATGGGTCTGTTGTCATATAAGGGGACTTTTCTGTCTCCTGTGATGTCTTTCATGTAGTTCAAGCTCCATTTTTCGTAAGCGATCCAATTTTTCGAAGCGTTTTTAATGACAACAGGCTTTTGTTTTTGAAGATAATACTTAACGAAATCTTCTTTTGTAATTCCTTCTTGGATGTCAATATCTCTTAAGTTCAATTTTTTATTTTTTTTGAGTAGGCTCCATAAAATTGCATGTTTTCTAATTAGAATCAAGTGATATTAAAACAAAGGTTCGCGTTTACATACCCCTTGTGGTCCTATTTTGCAACGATTAATCAAATTTAGAAAAGACCTAACGATTAAAATTTTTTAGCGTTATAATGCTGAGAAGTAAGCCCCATATTGATCTTTAAAAGAAAAACCTCCACCGATACGTGTTTTGTTTAGTTGCTTGAACTCCACCAATGCCCATAAAATAAATTCTTTTACAAAATAACGGTCTTCCTTTGATGTAGTTGACATGTACCTATCGAGTAAGGCATCTAACGGGTGTATTTTATCGAGTGTTTCTTTATAGATTGGTTCTGTAACATCGTCCATGAGATTGAAAGAGCTTTGATCAAAGAACCACTGTAAAATTTCAGCGTAGGGATCTTCGTCAGTATCGTTTTTGAGCTTTTGTATTTTTGGGAAATAGCTTAAAAACAATGCTTTGGATGCGTTTCCAATGAGCGTTTCCGCTACAAATGCTGCTCCTTCCTCTTCGCCTTCATAGACCAATTCTATTTTCCCTATAATAGCAGGAATCATACCTAATACATCTGAGAAACGCAAGGAAGTGGCTTTCTCTCCTGCAAGTATACAACGGTATTCTGCGGCTGAAATAAGATTTTCGTAAGCAGTAATACTCATACGAGCACTGACACCACTTTTGGCATCGACATATTCACTTTTACGCGCCTCAAAACCAATTTGCTCTACCAAATCTTTTGCCAATTCAGGTATGTGAATCGCTGCCAAACGATGGTCATGAATCCTAGCTTCTTGAGAGGTTATGGTTTTTGCAATCTCAATAGAATTCGGGTAGTGTGTCAAAATTTGAGAGCCAATTCTATCCTTTAATGGGGTCACGATACTTCCTCTGTTGGTGTAATCTTCTGGGTTGGCCGTAAACACAAATTGCAAGTCTAAAGGCATTCTCAATTGAAACCCTCTAATTTGAATATCTCCTTCCTCTAAAATATTGAACAGAGCAACTTGAATTCTAGCTTGTAAATCAGGCAATTCATTGATTACAAAAATACAACGGTTTGCTCTAGGGATCATTCCGTAGTGCAATACACGTTCGTCCGAATAGCTGAGTTTTAAGGTCGCTGCTTTGATAGGATCTATATCCCCTATCAAGTCAGCGATTGTAACATCAGGAGTGGCTAATTTCTCAAAAAAACGATGGTCTCTATGCAGCCAAGCGATAGGTGTGTTTTCTTTGTGTTTTGCGACTTGTTCTTTACCAAAGACACTAATAGGGGTAAATGGATCGTCGTGGATTTCAGACCCCTCGATATAGGGAATGTATTCGTCCAATAACTGTACCATCAAACGTGCCAAACGTGTTTTTGCTTGTCCTCTCAATCCTAGAAGGTTGATGTTGTGTCGCGATAAAATAGCGCGTTCTAACTGAGGAATGACAGTGTGATCATATCCGTGCACACCTTCAAAGGAATTCTTAGAGTTTTTGATATTTTGAACGAGGTTATCACGTAATTCAGATTTTATGCTTTTTGAAGTATATTTAGCTTTTTTTAAAGCTCCTAAAGTCTTAATTTTTGTATCCATAGTTATCGCATGCGTTTTTTTCTGTTGTTTTCATAATCGTGAAAAATCATTTCTCCCAATCCTTGTAAACCGGTGTAAAATGCCCTTCCTTTATTGGATTCCGTAAAATTTTCCACAAATTGCTGTAGGTAGGGGTCTTGTGCAATCATAAAAGTGGTAATTGGTATGTGCAATTTTCTGGCATAGGATGCCATATTATAGCATTTTTCAGTAATATGTGGATCTAGTCCATTACTATTTTTATAATAAGTTCCGTCAGGCATACGCAAACAGCTCGGCTTTCCATCGGTTATCATAAAGATGGATTTGTTGGTGTTTCGCTTTCTACGCAAGATATCCATCGCCAACTCAAGGCCTGCTACGGTATTGGTGTGATAAGGTCCTACTTGTAAATAAGGAAGTTCTTTGACTTTGATAGGCCAAGCATCGTTTCCAAAAACGAGAATATCCAGGGTGTCTTTTGGGTAGCGTGTCGTGATTAATTCTGCCAAGGCCATAGCTACTTTTTTGGCAGGTGTGATTCGGTCTTCACCATAGAGAATCATACTATGACTGATGTCAATCATCAAGACAGTGCTCATCTGAGATTTGTGATGTGTGTCTTCAATGACCAAATCGTTTTCTGTCAGATGAAAGTCGCCGATTCCATGGTTTACTTGAGCATTTTTTAAACTTTCTGTAATAGAGATCTTGTCTACGGCATCGCCAAACTGGAAATTGCGTAAATCTCCAGTTTGCTCATCTCCAATGCCGCTACTTTTTGTACGGTGATTGCCTTTGCCGTTTTTTTTTAGTTTTCCAAAAATCTGTTCCAATGACCCTTTCCGAATCGCACGTTCGGTTTTTGCGGTAATGATTTTTTTTGCATTGCCATCAGGTTTGATCTCATCTTTTATATACCCTCGTTTTTTAAGGTCATCGATGAAATCCTCCATGGTGTAGAATTCATTCGTGATTTTGTATTTTTCGTCGAGTGTTCGCAACCAATCAATGGTTTCTTCGAAATCACCAGACGTATGTGTAATGAGTTCTTTGAAGAGTTCAAAGAGTGTTTCAAAAGGTGTTTTTTCAGGTGCTATATAGCTTGAAAACTGAAATCCAGTCTTTGGATAGTTGGTATGTTTCATCCTAAAAATCGTTTTATCAAAGTTACTAAATTTATTTCTTTTTAGCAGTTTCATCACATAAATGCAATGCAAGCTTAAAACGATGAAGAGAAGAAATTTGCTAAAGAAAGTGCGATTGCAATCAGAAAGGATGTTATCAACGGGCAAAACTTGTTGATAAAATAAAACCAAATTAATTAGAAAAATTTAAAATGGAAACAACCCAATTGGTTGTATAAAAGTTGTTGATCAGCTAAGGGTGTTTGATGCTATTATCATCAAAAAAGCGACAAGGTTTTAAAACAAAAAAGGAAGATAGTCTTTCGAAAATCTTCCTTTTAGTACTCGAGATGGGACTTGAACCCATACGGACCTTACAGTCCACTGGATTTTAAGTCCAGCGTGTCTACCAATTCCACCACTCGAGCGTTGGAATTTTGAGCGAAAGACGAGATTTGAACTCGCGACCCCCACCTTGGCAAGGTGATGCTCTACCCCTGAGCTACTTTCGCTTTTTAACGGTTGCAAATATATAAATTAATTGAAAATTCTTGATGTTTTGTGCTAATTTTTTTCATTTTTTTTGCGTTGGTGTTTTTTTGTAGTGAGGTTGTTGAAAACAGGTCTGTTTACCCAAACGAGTGAAAATTAAAAAGCCCTCCAACCAAAAGGTTAGAAGGCTTTGTACTCGAGATGGGACTTGAACCCATACGGACCTTACAGTCCACTGGATTTTAAGTCCAGCGTGTCTACCAATTCCACCACTCGAGCGTATTCTGTTGTACGACAAAATTTCGTTTGCAAAGATAGACGATAATTGTGAATAGGAATCAACAAAATTATATTTTTAACCGAATAGCAACTAAAAGGGAGCTGTTAGAATCTATTTTATCAATTATGATTGTCAATACACAATAAAGAAATATCTTTGCAAAAAAAAACAAGAATACATGGGTTCCGTTGTTGAGGAGATAGATAATAGCAAAAAAACTTCTACATTGCTCGGTGATTTTAAGCAGCTTACGAAGATGGGTTTGTCCATGAGTGTTGTTTTTTCATCCATTGCGGGATATTTATTGGCTATTGATAATGACAGTATTTCGTATTTCACAATTTTATTATTGGCGTTCGGAGGGTACCTCATGGTGGGAGCTTCAAATGCTTTTAATCAAGTGATTGAGAGAAATACGGATGCTTTAATGACACGTACAAAAAATCGTCCTATTCCGAGTGGAAGAATGGCTGTAAGAACAGCCTTGGTCATTGCTGTCTCTTTTGCAATTTTAGGAATCGGAATTTTATATTCAATAAATCCAAAAAGCGCTTTGTTTGGAGCGATTTCTATTTTTCTTTACACAAGTGTTTATACCCCGCTTAAACCCGTAACGCCGCTTTGTGTTTTCGTAGGAGCTTTTCCTGGAGCAATACCTTTTATGTTAGGTTGGGTTGCTGCAACGAACGATTTTGGCATGGAAGCAGGTTTTTTGTTTTTGATTCAGTTTTTCTGGCAATTTCCCCATTTTTGGGCTATAGGATGGTTGCAGGACGAAGAATATAAAAAAGCCGGATTCAATATGCTCCCGATGGGTAAAAAAGATAATGGTGCAGTTCGTCAGATTATTTTGTACACAATCTTGATGATTTTGGTTTCAATAGCACCTGTATTAAAATTGACCGGTGCGTTCTATATTTATCCAGTAACGGCAGTTATTATTCTATCTCTCGGTTCCATTATGTTGGTTTATGGGATTAAAATGTTAAAGAATCATAGTAGAGAAATGGCAAGAAAATTAATGCTTTCAAGTGTGTTGTATATCACAGTAATTCAATTAATATATGTTGTAGATAAGTTTTTACACTAAAAGGAAAAAATGTTAGAGTATGGAAAATTCAGTAGATCTTGAGTTAAGAGAGGGTAGAAGAAAAGGAGCAAAACCCATGATGTGGATATCCATGGTGAGTATGACCATGATGTTTGCGGGGCTTACAAGTGCCTACGTAATCAGTAGCAATAGAGAGGATTGGGTGCGCTTTGATTTGCCTTCCGCTTTTCAATGGAGTACCGTCTGTATTTTATTTAGCAGTATCACGTTTTTTCTGGCGAAAAAAGCGGCAAAAAAAGGGAATAAATTGACGGCCACTTATATGTTGTTAGCAACTTTAAGTCTAGGATTGGCTTTTGTTTATGGCCAATTTCAGGGGTTCCATGCTTTACAAGACATGGGATTGTACTTTACGGGTCCTAAAAGTGCCGTCTCATCATCGATGTTAATGGTCATTGTTTTTGCTCATGTGATACATGTTTTTGTAGGATTGTTGTCGTTGTTAGTCGTTGTTTATAAGCAGATTAGAGGCAGGTATCCTAGAGAAGATACATTGGGTTTAGAACTAGGAGAGATATTTTGGCATTTCTTGGATTTACTTTGGTTTGGGTTATTTTGCTTTTTCTATTTTAATACTTAATTAAAATTGTTATTTTTGCCAACGAATACAATTATACATTTATAAAAGAAGTTTATGGGAGCAAATATTGCTGAAGGGTCTGAAAGTAAGTCATGGGACGGAGGTTCTACCCAACCAATGGGGGCTAGTTACGGAAAAATGATGATGTGGTTTTTCATCGTTTCAGATGCATTAACATTTTCTGGTTTTCTTGCCGCATACGGTTTGACGAGATTTAAATTTATCGACGTTTGGCCTATCGCGGATGAAGTGTTTACACACTTTCCGTTTATGCATGGAGTGCATGCACCTATGTACTATGTTGCATTGATGACATTTATATTGATTTTCTCATCTGTGACCATGGTGTTAGCGGTAGATGCTGGTCATAATATGAATAAGAAAAAAGTTACATTTTACATGTTTTTAACAATTATCGGAGGAATTATTTTCGTAGGTTCACAAGCATGGGAGTGGAAAAACTTTATTCAAGGTTCTTATGGGGCTGTACAGTTAAATGATGGAAAAATTGTTCAGTTTTCAGAAAATGGGCATCAAATAGCATTGGCAGATTTCGTTACATCACATCCAAAGGATAGAGTAAATCATACCAGATACAATGGGTTGTGGTTTGAGTCGGGAGATGCAATACCAACTTTTACTGTGGAAGAAGTGGTAGCCTCTTTTAAAGCGAATCCAAACGTTAATTTACGTATCGAAAAAATTAATCCAGAGACAAAAAGTAAAGTGATTGTTTCAAGAGAGGAAGGATTAAAGTTCTTATCGAACGCCGCGAGAGTTGTGGAAGGTGCGAACCTTGAGGTGAATGAATATGGAAGTAGTCAGTTCGCAGATTTCTTTTTCTTTATTACTGGGTTTCATGGATTTCACGTATTCTCTGGAATTGTTCTTAATATCATTATTTTCTTCAATGTTATTATTGGAACATATGAAAAAAGAGGGCACTATGAAATGGTAGAAAAAGTAGGACTGTATTGGCATTTTGTCGATTTAGTATGGGTGTTTGTATTTACGTTCTTTTACCTAGTTTAAAAATTAAAAATAAATAACAATTCGAAGCATTCGAACTTTATAAAATAAATATAAAAATGGGAAACGCAGCAAATCATAAAGCCTTAATTTGGAAAGTATTTGGAATACTCTCAGCTATTACAATTGTTGAGGTAGCATTAGGTATTGTAAAACCTGACTTTTTGTTTATGACTCAGTTTATGGGTACCTCTTTATTAAACTCATTGTTTTTAATATTAACTTTGATAAAAGCATATTATATTGTTTGGTATTTCATGCATTTAGGAGATGAAAAGAAAAACTTTAAAAATTCAATAGTGATACCATTAATTATTCTAATTCCTTATTTGGCAACATTGCTAATTATCGAGGGAGGATATGTTCATGAGGTGTTAGCACCTTATGTTAATTGGAAGTACTAACTTTTTAGGGGTCAAAAATATTAAGAGGTGGTTTATCCGCCTTTTTTTTGGTTAAAGCAGTATTGTATAATTCAAAGTATGTCGAGATATGAGTAGAGATCGAAATCAAATTAAAAAGGTTGTAATTCTGTTTAGTACCTTTATCATTCCTTTGCTATTCTTTTTGTTTCTAGCTTCGGGAAAAGTCAATTTTGATAAGTTACCTACGATTACGGAAAAAGTGTCCAACGTAGGCGGAGCACTTCCTCTAAGGAATAAAGTCTCAGTAGTTTCAGTACTGGGCAACAATCCGAGTATTGAAACATATCAAAATATTTTAAATTTATACCAGGTAATCTACAAAAGCACAGCAAAGTATAAAAACTTTCAAGTGGTAACGATAGTATCTGAATCTGGTAAAGCCCAAATAGACGCTTTAAAAGCTGAATTGTCTAAGGTAGGAGGAGAGGCACTAGACAAATGGGTTTATATTGTTTTGGACGAAAATGAAATCCATAGTTTTATTAATAGTTTTGAACTCCCAGCAATTACATATTCAGAGTCTAAAGGTGTAGACAATGTTTTTATTATTGATGAAGACTTGAAGCTCAGAGGAAGAACAGACGATGAGGATACAGTATCTGGGCTAATGTATAGTTATGATACGGGTTCTGTTGCTGTGTTGAAAAATAAATTAAGAGAGGATTTAAAAGTAGTATTCTATGAGTCAAAGTTCTCTGTTAAAGAACCAAAATTGAATTGAATGAAGAATAATTATTCATATGTGGGTATTACTTTTGTTATTCTTATTTTTGGGATATGGGGAGTAAATGAGTTAGGAAATCGATTGAAAAGTAGGGAATTGGTTTTTTTTGAAAAGGTTCCTGATTTTGAATTTACAAATCAAGATGGAAAGTTAATTTCTAATAAAGATTATGCAGGTAAAGTCTATGTAGTTGAGTTTTTCTTCACGACTTGCCCAACGATTTGTCCGATCATGACAAAGAATACGATCTTATTGCAAAATAAGTTCTACGGAGATCCCTATTTTGGAATAGCTTCAATCTCTATAAATCCTAAACACGATACTCCGAGTAGGCTAAAAGCATATGCGAAGGATAAAGGCGCGACGTTGCAAAATTGGAATTTCTTAACGGGTGACGAAGCATCCGTTTTTAAGTTTTCTAATGAAGGTTTCAAATTATATGCTGGCAAAAATGATGACGTAGAAGGAGGATTTGAACATTCTGGATTATTTGCCTTAGTTGACAAGAACGGGTTCATCCGATCAAGAAGCGTTGTTATGGGTGAAAACGAAAACCCAATAAAATTTTACGATGGTTTAGATCTTAAGGCTATTGAAATGTTAAAAGAGGATATTATTTTATTATTAAAAGAGTAAATTGTTATGAGTAAAGAAACAAAATACAATAAGTTAATCGTGGCGTTGTCAGTTGTGATACCATTGGCAGTAGCTATCTTGTTTGGTGTTAAATTGGATATTAAATTGCCTGTCTTTTTGCCTCCAATTTATGCAAGTATCAATGCGGTGACTGCATTTTTATTAATTTTTAGCGTCATGAGTGTAAAAAGAGGAAAGCTTCGGTTGCATGAAAACTTAATGAAGTTGTCAATTGCATGTTCTGTGTTGTTTCTTGTGTTGTATGTTCTGTATCATATGACTTCTGATTCTACAAAATATTTGGCTGAAGGTTCCATAAAATATGTGTATTATTTTATTCTCATCAGTCATGTAGTGTTGTCAATTGCAGTGATACCATTTGTACTGATTACCTATGTTAGGGCAATTACAAATCAAATAGAGCTGCATAAAAAAATTGCAAAATATACATTTCCTTTATGGTTATATGTTGCAGTAACAGGTGTTGTTGTGTATGTAATGATTGCTCCTTATTATAATTTTTAAAATAGGAGTCATGAAAGTTTTTAGTTTGTTGTTTCTGTTTACTTCTGCCAGTTATGGACAATGTGCCATGTGTAAGGCTGTGGTAGAAAGTGGCGATAAAGGAATGGCAGAAGGAGTAAATGATGGTATCGTGTATTTAATGATTTTTCCTTATTTGTTAATAGGAGTTTTAGGATACGCCCTTTATAGATACAAAACGAAAAAACAAACGAGGTAAGTTGAATACTATAATAGAAAGCCCAATCAACAAAATGCGATTGGGCTTTCTTTTTTATAACAATCCGGCTCTTTTTAATAACGCATCAGAATTAGGTTTTTTGCCTCGGAAGGATAAATACAATTCCATTGGCTTTTTCGTTCCGCCTTGAGATAAAATGGTGTTTTTAAATTTTGAACCGATTTCTTTGTCAAAGATTCCTTTTTCTTGAAAGTATTCAAAAGCATCTGCATCTAATACTTCCGCCCATTTGTAAGAATAATATCCAGCAGAATAGCCGCCTTGGAAAATATGTGAAAAGGATGTACTCATGCAGTTTTCTGGAACATCAGGATACAGTTGTGTGTCCGAGAAAGATTCATTTTCGAATATTTTTACATTCATTGAGTCTGTGTTGATGTCCTTTTGAGAGTGCCAAGACATGTCTAAGAGCCCAAAACTCAATTGACGCATGGTTTGCATTCCTTCGAGAAAACTAGAAGCTTTTCTGATTTTTTCAATGAATTCCATAGGAATCACTTCGCCTGTTTCGTAGTGTTTTGCAAATAGTTTTAGTACCGCTTCTTCATAACACCAGTTCTCGAAGATTTGACTAGGGAGCTCTACGAAGTCCCAAGATACATTTGTACCGGATATACTAGCATAGGTGGTGTTGGCTAACATTCCATGAAGCCCATGTCCAAATTCATGAAACAGCGTGGTAACCTCATTAAATGTGAGTAAGGATGGTTTTGTGGCGGTTGGTTTCGTAAAATTGCATACGTTGGAAATGTGAGGCCTACTATTTTGACCATTCTTAATAAATTGATTCTTGTATGTGGTCATCCATGCCCCATTTCTTTTCCCTTCTCGAGGAAAGAAATCAGCGTAAAATATCGCTACATATTCGTCATGCTCATCCGTTACTTTATAAGTGATTACATCTTTGTGGTATTTGTCAATGTCTACGACTTCTTTAAATTGAAGACCAAATAGTTTGTTAGCTACAGTAAATGCTCCCTCTAAAACGTTCTCTAATTTAAAATAGGGTTTGATTGCTTCTTCCTCAAGGTCAAACAATTCTTTTTTTAATTTTTCTGAATAGTACGCGCCGTCCCATTTCTCTAGTTTTTCTATCCCATCTTTTCGAGCCAATGCACGTAATTCATCAAATTCTTTTATTGCTGCGGGTTTCGCTTTTTGTAAAAGCTCCTTAGAAAAACTTAAAACATTCTCCGGCGTTTCGGCCATTCTTTCCTCTAAAACAAAATGGGCATGTGTTTTATACCCAAGTAAGGTCGCTCTTTGGTGTCTTAGCTTTACGATCTCTAAAACGATATTTTGATTGTCATGTTTATTGTTCTGAAATGATTTTTTACCGAACGCTATAGCCATTTCTTTTCTCAGATTCCTGTTGTTTAAGTATGTCATAAAAGGAATGTAGCTAGGGTAGTCCAAAGTGAAAACCCATCCTTTTTTATCTTTTTGAGTGGCACATTGCTTTGCTGCTTCAAGAACACTTTCGGGGAGTCCATTTAGTTTTTCAATATCAGTAATATGGAGCGTGAATGCATTTGTTTCTGCTAATAAGTTCTCTCCAAATTGAAGTGATAATTTTGAAAGTTTTTTATCGATTTCTCGAAGCGTTTCCCGGTCTGTCCCTTTCAAATTTGCTCCGTTTCGAGAAAACCCTTTGTATTGTTTTTCTAAAAGCATCTGTTCTTCTGCGTTTAGATTCAATTGTTTTCTTTTTTCGTAAACAATCTTTACTTTTTTGAATAGTATTTCGTTTAATCTGATGTCATTTGAGAATTCTGAGAGTAATGGAGAAATTTCTTGCGCAATACTTTGGATGGTGTCGTTCGTCTCAGCAGAGTTTAGGTTGAAGAAGATACTTGAAATACGGTCTAATAAATCTCCGGAATTTTCTAGGGCCACTATGGTGTTTTGGAAATTTGGTTTATTTGTGTTTTGGGTAATTTCCTCAATTTCTTTTTTGGCGAATTCTATTGCTTTTTTGAAAGCAGGTTTGTAGTGCTCCTCTTTTATTTTTGAGAAAGGAACAGTGTTGTAAGGGGTGTTAAATTTTTCTAATAGAGGATTCATTGTTGTGCTTTTAATTTTTTTTAAATTCGTGATGATGTGATTTTTTCCAAGATGCTAAACCTCCTTGTAAGCTTTTTATATTTTTGTTTGGGAATTTTTCCAAAATAATTTTGGCAGCGGCCAAGCTTCTTTGCCCTACCTTGCAATAAAGAACAATATTATCAAGGTTTTTAAAATAATTTGTTTTTTTATGAATTTCATGAAGTGGGATATGGGTTCCTCCTATATTAAATTGTTCTCTTTCTAAAAGTTTTCTAACATCCACCAATGTAACGTCGTTGTATTTGAGAAGTTTTGTCAATTCAGAGGAAGTTATCTCTAAACTGTTTTTTCTTTCGATGCCACAGAACAGATCATAGTCAATCAATCGAGTTATCCTTATTGACTCGTTTTTGTTGAATTTGAAAATATGTTGTTGAAGGTTTAGTGCATTAAAAGTAAGCAGTCTTCCTTGAAGGATTTTTCCAACTTCACAAATGATCTTTATAACTTCATTGGCTTGTAGGCTTCCAATGATTCCAGGTAGTACGCCAAGTACTCCTATTTCTGAACAATTAGGGATACTGTCTGCGTCGGGAGGAGTTGGATACAAACAACGATAAGTGGGTCCATTTTTAAAATTGAACACAGTCACTTGTCCTTCGAATTTGAAGATTGCTCCGAAAACTAAAGGTTTCTGTGAAAGTACTGCGGCATCATTTGCTAAATATCGTGTTTGAAAATTGTCTGATCCATCAACAATAATGTCATATTTTTTGAATAAATCCAATGCGTTTTCCGATGAAAGATACTCGATGTAAGTTTCGAACGTAATATGTGGGTTTAATGCAGCTAATCTCTCAGCTGCAATAGTTGCTTTTGGCTTTCCAATATCGTTCACTGTAAATAACACCTGTCTCTGTAGGTTGCTTTTGTCAATAATATCGTTGTCGATAATTCCGATAGTGCCAACACCAGCTGCGCTCAAATATTGCAAGATAGGACATCCTAGTCCACCAGCTCCAATAATTAATACCTTACTTTTTTTTAATTTCTTTTGTCCTTCAATACCGATTAAGTCAAGTAAAAAGTGACGTTCATAATGTGATTTTTCCTCTTTAGAAAACATAAGTGCAGGTTTGGTATCATTGAGATAAATTCTTGTAGGAAGAATTACATCAAAAATACTTTATTTTAATCTGATAGTAATGGTTGTTATTAGTTAAAATTTCCAAAAAAAAATCGTTGTTTTGTATATTATTTTGTAAATTGTTCTGTAAGTTCACATTTGTGATTTTAAGAAATCAAATTTCAATGTTTTTAAAAATGTTGATTTATGGATAGGATATTACCCCATAACTTAGCTTTTAAGTGATTAGTTATAAAGTTTAATAATTAAAAAGTAGTATTATGGGTATTCAAAATCATTCTTTAGATTCAGAGAAGTCAGTCGTGTCACGCTCTGGTTTTGTTGTAGCAATCCAAGAGTATTTAAACGATAAAACAGAAGGGTTAAATTTATTTGAAAAACTAATGTTGTTTTTATATAGTTTAATGACATTGTTTTTCTTGTTCTCAGCGGTGTATTTAGTGCTTACAAAAGGATTTAAATTCTAGTAGATATAGCACTTTTTACATAATAATAGAAGAGATACGAGAAGTCCAAATTGCATTGTGTGTAATTTGGACTTTTTTATGGTTTAAGTAAGAAAGAATTTCTTTTTGTAGCCTTAGGCTGAAAGTGTTTTGTATATCCGAATATTGTTGTTATATTTGCAGCGTAAAATTGAGAATATTGCAAATGAAGGGGGACTTACAAGTCTCCTTTTTTTATACTTAGAGATGAATACAGAACTTGTTGAAAGATTGGTAAATGAAGCATTGGGTGAAGATAGCCCATTGTTTTTGATAAGTTTAGAGTTTTTACCAGAGAGTAAGATATCAATCATTATTGATGGAGATGAAGGGGTTCCTCTAAATGAATGCATACGAGTGAGCAGAGCGGTAGAATCTGAGTTAGACAGAGAAGAAGAGGATTTTAGTTTGGAAGTGAGTACGCCCGACATAACCAAGCCCTTACTAGTTTTTCGTCAGTTTAAAAAGAATATAGGGAGAACCTTGTCTGTGAAAACTAACGAGGGTAAATTTGAGGGTAAGTTGGTGGATGTAATCGGAGAGGATGTGGTTTTAAACTGGTCCGCGAGAGAACCTAAACCAATAGGAAAAGGAAAGATAACAGTTCAAAAATCTGTAACGCTTCCTTTTAATAATATAGTAGAAGCAAAAGTGAAGCTAATTTTTTAAGTAGTAGTGAAATGGAAAATATAGATTTAATAAATTCATTTTCAGAATTTAAAGATGACAAGAGTATTGATAGGGTAACCTTGATGTCTATTTTAGAGGAAGTTTTTAGAGCCGCCTTGAAGCGTAAGTTTGGTTCTGATGATAACTTTGATATTATTATCAATCCTGATAAAGGTGATTTAGAGATTTGGAGGAATAGAGTTGTTGTTGCGGATGGTTTTTCAGAGGATGATAACGAAGAAATTGAATTGGCCGAAGCTAGAAAAATTGAGCCCGATTTTGAAATTGGTGAAGATGTTTCTGAGGAAGTGAAATTGTACCAACTTGGAAGGAGAGCGATATTAGCATTGCGTCAAAATCTGATTTCTAAGATATATGAGCATGACAGTACCAATATTTTTAAACAATTTAAAGAATTGGAAGGAGATCTTTATTCTGCAGAGGTGCACCATATAAAACATAATGCGATTATTCTATTAGATGATGAAGGCAATGAGTTGGTGCTTCCTAAAAGTGAACAAATTCGCTCAGACTTCTTTAGAAAAGGAGAGTCTGTTAGAGGAATCATTAAAAGTGTTGAGCTTAGAGGGAATAAACCTGTAATTATTTTGTCACGAACAGCTCCAGGTTTCTTGTCTAAATTATTTGAGCAAGAAATACCTGAAGTATTCGATGGTTTGATTACCATAGAAGGTGTCGCTAGGATTCCTGGTGATAAAGCAAAAGTTGCTGTAGATTCTTATGACGATAGAGTTGATCCAGTTGGAGCATGTGTTGGAATGAAAGGATCTAGGATCCATGGAATTGTTCGTGAATTAGGAAACGAAAACATTGATGTAGTCAATTATACAAAGAATACAGAGTTGTTTATTGCTAGAGCATTGAGCCCTGCAAAAATAGTTTCTATGAATATTAAAGTGCAACCTGAAGAAGGTAAGAAAGGTCGCGTTGATGTGTTCTTACGTCCTGAAGAAGTTTCAAGAGCAATTGGTAGAGGCGGTGTTAATATCCGTTTGGCTAGTGAATTGACAGGTTTTGAAATTGATGTTCAAAGAGAAGGTGTGGAAGTTGATGACGTAGAATTGTCTGAGTTCTCAGATGAAATAGAAGCTTGGGTTATTGATGCATTTAAGAAAATCGGATTGGATACTGCAAGAAGTGTATTGGACAAAGATGTGGATGAGTTGGTGAAGAGAACAGATTTGGAGGAAGAAACTGTAATAGATGTTCAAAGAGTTCTTAGAGAAGAATTTGATGCATAGGGTGTTTTAGAATACTGAGTTTCTAAGGAAACTCAATTAAATAGAATAGTAGAATACAGAATAGGATGGGGGGCTATTAGCCAAATAGACAAACAACTATTCAACAATTATAAAGTTATGGCTGAAAATAAAACAATACGACTCAACAAAGTTCTTAAAGAACTTAATATATCTTTAGATAGAGCTGTTGAACACTTGGCAAGTAAAGGAATGGAAGTAGAGGCGAGACCTACTACCAAGATCTCTAGTGAGATATATGAAGTCTTATTGGATGATTTTCAGACTGACAAGAAGAAAAAAGCGGCCTCTAAGGAAGTAGGGGAAGAGAAGAAGAAAGAAAAAGAAGAACTACGTTTGGCTCAGGAAGCTGAGACAGAAAAGAAACGTTTGCTAGAAGAGTCTCGTAAAGCTGTTGTAAAAGCAAAAGCTGAAAAACTTGAGATTAAAACAGTGGGTAAAATTGAGGTTCCTGGTTCTGATGTTGAGCAAGCTAAAACCGTGGTAGAAACGGTTAAGGAAGAACTTCCGGTAAAAGATGACTCTGCAACGAATAACACGATCGACACAATCCCTGTTAGTTCTAAAGATGCTGTCGTACCAGAGAAGAAGGTAGAAGAGCAGAAATCAGAAGTGAAAAAAGTCGCTATTAAGAAACCTACAATAGCTCCAAAAGCGATTGATCAGGCACAGGAGTTCGTTGAAGCAAAGGCAACTCCAAAGAAAAAAGAGGTTAAAGAATCAGTAAACCCTGAAGAGGCTGAAAAGCTTAGTACACAATACAAAAAGTTAGACGGTCCTAAATTAACAGGTACTGTTATTGACTTAAAGCAATTCGAACGTCCAAAAAAGAAGAAAGAGGAGCCGAAGTCGGCTGCTGGTGGTGCTGCGAAAGCAAAAAGAAAGAGAATTGTAAAACCTGCAAATCATACACCTCGTACAGGTGGTCCAGGTGGAAATAGAGGGGCATTCAATAAAGGGAGAGGAAGAAACCAAAGACCTGCTCCTGCTGTGAAGAAAGAAGAACCTACAGAAGCAGAAGTACAAAAGCAAGTGCGTGAAACTCTTGAGCGTTTACAAGGAAAATCTAGTAAAAACAAAGGGGCGAAGTATCGAAGAGATAAAAGAGATTTGCACCGTCAACAATCTGATATTGATCAGGAATTGGCGGCACAAGATAGTAAAATTCTTAAAGTAACAGAATTTGTTACTGTTGGAGAAGTAGCTACCATGATGGAGGTTTCTCCAACCCAAATTATTTCTGCATGTATGACATTGGGTATGATGGTGACAATGAATCAGCGATTAGATGCTGAAACAATTACCATTGTTGCAGATGAATTTAATTATTCAGTGGAGTTTATTGGTGCAGAAGTTGAAGAAGGTATTCAAGAAGAAGTGGATTCAGAAGATGATCTTTCAGAAAGAGCTCCAATTATTACAGTAATGGGGCACGTTGATCATGGTAAAACATCTTTATTGGATTACATTCGTAAAGCAAATGTAATTGCTGGAGAATCTGGGGGTATTACACAACATATTGGTGCTTATTCTGTGGAGTTATCAGGTGGTCAAAGAATTGCATTCTTGGATACACCGGGGCATGAGGCATTTACTGCCATGAGAGCACGTGGTGCGCAGGTGACCGATTTAGTAATTATTGTAATTGCTGCAGATGATGATGTGATGCCGCAAACAAAAGAGGCAATAAGTCATGCACAAGCGGCAGGGGTGCCAATCGTTTTTGCAATCAATAAAATTGATCGTCCAGCCGCGAATCCGGACAACGTGAAGCAACAATTGGCTTCAATGGATTTGCTAGTGGAAGATTGGGGAGGTAAAATTCAATCTCATGATATCTCCGCTAAAACAGGTCAAGGTGTTGATGAGTTATTAGAAAAAGTCTTGTTAGAGGCTGAGCTTTTGGATTTAAAGGCAAATTCAGATAAGAGAGCAACAGGAACGGTCGTTGAAGCATTATTGGATAAAGGAAGAGGTTATGTATCTACAATCATGGTGCAAGCTGGAACTTTAAGAATAGGAGATTATGTTTTGGCGGGTAGGCATAGCGGTAAAGTAAAAGCGATGTTTGATGAAAGGGGACAAACGATTAAAGTTGCTGGACCTTCAACACCAGTTTCTATGCTTGGATTGGATGGTGCACCGCAAGCCGGTGATAAATTCAATGTCTTTGAGGATGAAAGAGAAGCAAAACAAATTGCAACCAAACGATCGCAATTACAAAGGGAACAATCAGTAAGAACCCAAAAGCACATTACTTTGGATGAAATTGGTCGTAGAATTGCCCTAGGAGACTTTAAAGAATTAAACATTATCTTAAAGGGTGATGTTGATGGTTCTGTGGAGGCCTTGACAGATTCTTTCCAAAAATTATCCACTGAGGAAATTCAAGTAAATATCATTCATAAAGGTGTGGGAGCAATTACAGAATCAGATATTTTGCTAGCGTCTGCATCTGAAGCTATTGTTATTGGGTTTAATGTACGACCTTCTGGGAATGCAAGAATTGTTGCAGATACGGAAGAAGTTGATATTAGAATGTATTCTATTATTTACGATGCGATTAATGATTTGAAAGATGCAATGGAAGGTATGTTGTCTCCTGATTTGAAAGAGGAGATTACAGGTACCGCGGAAATTAGAGAGGTGTATAAAATATCTAAAGTGGGTAACGTTGCTGGTTCTATGGTCTTAACAGGTAAGGTATTTAGATCTTCTATGGTTCGTGTCATTAGAGATAGTATCGTTGTCTTTACAGGAGAATTCGCTACTTTAAAACGTTTTAAAGACGATGCTAAAGAAGTAGCTAAAGGATACGATTGTGGGATGCAAATTAAAGGGTTTAACGATATTAAAGTAAACGATATTATTGAAGCTTACCAAGAAGTGGAGGTAAAAAAGAAATTGAAATAAGGATTTTTTTTAATAGATATTTGGCCTCATTAGTTTTTTCTAATGGGGCCTTTTTATTTTAAAAGGCAAGTATATGAACCTATTCTTAAGGTTTATTTTACGGTGTGTTCTTTAGAAAATGTCTGCTCAGTGAAATAGAAACATTAGTTAGGAATTAATCACTGTCAATGGCGTTGCTGCCACAAGTTGAATACAAAATGAATGGCATCTGACTTCGTGTAGGTTTTTAGTTGAAGCGATTTAAATAGGTTTGTTGCAATTATAAACGATAGCAAAGCATGTATTATGAAATGCCAGAAAGAAGTGCAATAGGAGCCTTTGTTGACTTATGCATACTTCAATGACTAGGGAATATTGGATAGGATACTTTTTACATAATACTGATTGTAAAATAGCGATAAAGTTTTAATAAATCTTTTAGAGTACCCTTGCTCCTGGATAATCTAATTTTATTTGGTTTAGAATTTTATCGGCATCAATCTTTGATTTAAAAGATGTGGTTTGTACTTTCCATTCAGGAACTTTATAGATTCGTTTTGTAGATATTTCTGGATATTTTTCATTGAACTCTTGCATGATAGAAATCGCAGATTTTTCGTTTCCATTGTATAACTGAATACAATATCCGTGTTTTGATTCTTTGTTAAAATCGCGTTTTTTTTGCAATAATTTTGACAAACTATCATCATTTTTGTTCTGAGAGAATCCATAAGTACTGAGACAAAAAAACAAACTATATAAAATAAATCTTTGGTTCATAACATGTAATATAAGAAACAAAAATAATCTATTCACTTGAGATTATCGTATCCGAAAAAATATTTTTATGTAGGTTATGTTTTTTACTTTTTTTTTCAAAAATAGTGCTGAATTTAGACGCAAATGGTTTTGTGTTTTCCTGGAAAATCTTTTTAGATTATTTTTTTTATTAGGTGTTATGTTTAATAAAAAAAGACTGATATTTTTAAAATGTATGCGATTTTGAATATTTTAAAATATTGGAAGCGTACTCTTTACACTTTCTTATTATTTAGAATAGGTATAAATTAGTTCGTAGCTTCCTTTTTTAATTTTCATTTTTGTTATTATGTAGTACTTTTGCTGAAAAATTAAGGGAAGTTAATCCATTTTTATAAAGGATAAAATTATCTCAATTTAGGTTACAAAATTTATATTTTTAAGTATGAAAAGTGTTAAAAAACACAGTCAAATCGCAAAGTTAGTTGTTACAAATTTAACTTTCTTGTTACTTTTTACCTTTAGTTCATCTGCGCAAGGGGACGCTAAAATTGGTAAAAGTTTATTCAATGCTAATTGTGCTGCTTGCCATAAGTTGGATAAAAAGTTAGTCGGTCCTGCCTTAGGTAAAATCTCTGAAAGAAGAGAGTTAGATTGGTTGAAAGCTTGGATTAAAGACAACAACGCTTTAAGAGCTTCTGGAGATGCAGATGCAATTGCAATTTATGAAGAATATAATGGTGCTGCAATGAGTGCTTTTCCTCAATTCTCTGATACGGATATTGTAAATATTGTGGCTTATTTAGATGCAGATCCTGTAAAGAAAGTTGGCGCTGTACCTGTTGTAAAAGTAGTTGAAGAAAAAGAGTCAGGTTCTTCAAACTTAATATCATATGTGGTCTTTTTGGTTTTAGCTGGTTTGATTCTATATATTTATTTTAGAAGTAATAATGGTTTCTTGAAAATTGTTGCAACGATTATCTTGTTGCTTAACATTGCTTATTTTGGTTTTACAGCACTTTTGAGTATTGGTGTAGATCAAGGCTATCAACCAGTACAGCCAATAGCTTTTTCTCATAGAATTCATGCTGGAGATAATAAAATCGATTGTCAATATTGTCATTCTGCAGCAAAGAATAGCAAATCTTCAGGAATTCCTTCTGTGAATATCTGTATGAATTGCCACAAAAATATTGGTGAAGTTGCTGAGGAAACTGCTACTGCAGAGCATTCAAAAGCCTTTTATGATGGTGAGATTCAAAAGCTTTACAAGGCTGCTGGATGGGATTCGGAGAACTTGGAATATACGGGCGAAACTGAGCCTATTGTATGGACAAGAATTCATAACTTGCCAGATTTCGCATATTACAATCATTCACAACACGTAACCGTTGGAGGGATCAAATGTCAGAAATGTCATGGCCCTGTGGAAGAAATGGAAGAGTTGTATCAGTATTCTCCTTTAACGATGGGATGGTGTATTGACTGTCATAAAGAAACCAAGGTGAAAATGGAAGGAAACGGATATTACAAAAACATACACGAAGATTTATCTAAAAAGTATGGTGTAGAAAAAGTGACTGTCGCTCAAATGGGTGGGAAAGAATGTGGAAAATGTCACTATTAATTAATTATTAAGTTTATAAAATACCTATATATAACATGGCATCTAACAAAAAATACTGGAAAAGTGTTGAAGAACTAAACGAAAATAGTTCGATTGTTGCTAAGCTTGAAGAAAAAGAGTTTGTTTCAGAAATGAAGGCAGATGAATTTTTAGGAGATAAAGAGAGTTTGGAAGAATCGTCAACTTCTCGTCGTGACTTTTTAAAATATGTTGGATTTTCAACTGCTGCAGCTTCACTTGCTGCTTGTGAAGGTCCCGTTAGAAAAGCAATTCCTTACGTTGTAAAACCGGAAGAAATCACTCCTGGAATCGCTAATTACTATGCGAGTACAATTGCAGATGGTTACGATTTTGCAAATGTTTTAGTCAAAACTAGAGAAGGAAGACCAATTCTTATCAAGCCAAATAAATTGGCAAACGGATCAACCAATGCAAGAGTACAGGCTTCTGTGCTTTCTTTGTATGACAGTCTGCGTTTAAAAGGGCCTAAAGTCAATGGAAACGATTCTTCTTGGTCTGATGTGAATGCACAAATAAAGGCTACATTAGATGAGTTAAAAGCTTCAGGAGAAAAAGTAGTCTTATTAACAGGTACTTTAGCAAGTCCATCCACAGAGAAATTGATTTCAGATTTTAGTGCTGCGTATCGAAACGTTCAGCATGTTCAGTATGATGCAATGTCTGAATCTACTGCTTTGGATGCTTTTGAACAAGTATATGGGAAAAGAGCATTGCCAAATTACGATTTTTCTAAAGCCAAAACCATTGTTGCTATTGGTGCAGATTTCTTAGGAGATTGGCATGGTGGTGGTTTTGAGAAAAGCTATACTGAAGGTAGAAATGTTGAGGCAGGAAAAATGTCGCGTCATATTCAGGTTGAATCTAATATGTCTTTAACAGGTTCTAATGCTGATAAAAGAATTGTCGTAAAGCCATCAGAGCAAATTTTCGCTTTGATTAATTTATATAATGCAGTAACAGGTGAAAATGTTACTTCTAAAGCAACCTCTAAAGATGGTGCTGTTTTGAAAGCTGCAAAGCAATTAAAAGCCGCAGGAAAACACGGAGTTGTGGTGACAGGTATTCAAAATAAAAGTGCGCAGTTAATAGCATTGGCATTAAATAAATACTTGCAAAGTGAAGTAATTGATACGGCTGCCGTAAAGTATACAAGACAAGGTTCCGACCTTGCCGTAGATATTTTGGTTGCAGAAATGAATGCTGGTAAAATAGGAGCTCTTATAACATTTAACACAAATCCAGTTTATACGTTAGCAAACAGTGACGCTTTTGTAAAGGGATTGGAGAAAGTGAAACTTTCAGTGTCTTTTGCGTCCAGTGAAGATGAAACTGCTAGTATTGCTAAATATGCATTGCCAACTCCTCATTATTTAGAAGCTTGGGGTGATGTGCAAATTCAAGAAGGAGCATATAGTTTAACGCAGCCAACGGTAAATCCATTATTTGATACAAAACAATTCCAAGACTGTCTTTTAGCATGGTCTGGAAGTGAGGAAACTTACTACGATTATTTAAAGAACGTATGGAGTGCTGATATTTTAGGTGGGACTTCATGGAATCAAGCATTGCATGATGGAACGTTTTCAAAGGAAGTAAGTGCATTAAAAGGAACTAGTATAGATGTAGCAAAAGAGGCTAAAGCTTTAAAATCTTCTGTTCAAACAGGAGCTTTTGAATTGACCTTATTTGCTTCAACAGCGATTGGTGACGGACAACAAGCAAACAATCCTTGGTTGCAAGAGTTGCCAGATCCATTAACAAGAGCTTCTTGGGATAATTACCTATTGATTTCTCAAGCAGATGCTGATGTGCAAGGGTTCACAAACCCAATTAGAGATAATGGTGCTATTGACGGTCAATATGCAAATATCACTGTAAATGGCGTTGTTGTTGAAAAAGTGCCCGTATTGATTCAGCCTGGACAAGCTAAAGGTTCTCTTGGTTTGGCTGTGGGATATGGTAAAACAAAAGCAATGAAATCTGAAATGCAGGTAGGTGTAAATGCTTATACTTTGTCTGTGGATAATAAAAATGTTCAGATAGCAACAATTGAAAATGTAGGCGGTACGCATAAATTTGCTTGTGAGCAATTACAGCATACAATTGCAGGTCGCTATGAAATATTAAAAGAAGTATCCTTTAAAGATTACAGTAATACTGATTTAGATCCGAAAGAATCTTGGAATCAGGTGACAAAAGTATCTTTAAAGCACGAAGAGGTAGAAGTTAATAGTGTTGATTTATGGGACGATCACGATCGTAGTATAGGACATCATTTTAACCTTTCTATTGATTTGGGATCATGTACTGGATGTGGGGCTTGTGTGGTAGCATGTCACGCTGAAAATAATGTACCCGTAGTTGGTAAACATGAAGTACGTGTTGGTAGAGATATGCATTGGTTGCGTATCGATAGGTATTATTCTTCTGAATTGGATGCTGATGCCGCAGAAAGAGAAGACAATGTGAATTCTACTTCTGATGAAGTGGATACATACTATGCTTTAGAAGCTCCTGCCGAGAATCCACAAGTATCTTTCCAACCAGTAATGTGTCAGCACTGTAACCATGCTCCATGTGAAACGGTTTGTCCGGTAGCTGCAACAACTCATGGTCGTCAAGGTCAAAATCAAATGACGTACAACAGATGTGTGGGTACAAGATATTGTGCAAACAACTGTCCTTATAGAGTACGTCGTTTTAACTGGTTCAAATACAATGAAAATTCTGAGTTCGATTTCAACATGAATGATGAATACGGAAAAATGGTATTGAATCCTGATGTTGTTGTTCGTTCAAGAGGGGTTATGGAAAAGTGTTCTTTCTGTATTCAATCTACGCAAGCGGTGATCCTAAATGCGAAGAAAGAAGGAAGAAAAGTAGCTCCTGGTGAATTTAACGATGCAGTAGCATGTTCTTCTGCTTGTCCTTCTGGTTCTCTTGTGTTTGGTGATGTAAATGAGTTGGAAGATGAAATTATTGCAAAGAAAGAAGATAAAAGAGCATATCGTTTGTTAGAATCTATTGGAACTGATAACAATGTACTGTACCAAGTTAAAGTAAGAAACACCGAAGAAGCATAAACTAAATTAATTAAGAAACAATATATAAATTATGTCGTCTCATTACGAAGCACCTATAAGAGAACCATTAGTATTAGGGGATAAAAGTTACCACGATATTACGGTTGATATTGCCAAACCTATTGAAGGGAAAGCAAATAAAAATTGGTACATAGCATTTACAATTTCATTAATAGCCTTTTTATGGGGTATAGGATGTATTTCCTATACAATCGGAACAGGTATTGGAGTATGGGGATTGAACAAGAACATTGGATGGGCTTGGGATATTACGAACTTCGTTTGGTGGGTAGGTATTGGTCATGCCGGTACATTGATCTCAGCAGTATTATTATTATTCCGTCAAAGATGGAGAATGGCTATTAACCGTTCAGCAGAAGCAATGACAATTTTCGCGGTATTCCAAGCAGGTTTGTTTCCTTTAATTCATATGGGTCGTCCATGGAATGGATATTGGGTATTACCAATTCCAAATCAATTTGGATCTCTGTGGGTAAATTTTAATTCACCGTTACTTTGGGATGTATTTGCAATTTCTACGTATTTATCTGTTTCCTTGGTGTTTTGGTGGACAGGGTTGCTTCCTGATTTTGCAATGTTAAGAGACAGAGCTGTAAAGCCTTTCCAGAAGAAAATATATGCATTGTTAAGTTTCGGGTGGTCAGGTAGAGCTAAAGATTGGCAACGTTTTGAAGAAGTTTCTTTGGTGTTAGCTGGTTTAGCAACTCCGTTAGTACTTTCGGTACATACAATTGTATCAATGGATTTTGCTACTTCAATCAATCCGGGATGGCATTCAACAATTTTTCCTCCTTATTTCGTAGCAGGAGCAATTTTCTCTGGATTCGCAATGGTACAAACGTTGTTAGGGATTATGAGAAAAGTGACAAACTTAGAAAACTACATTACACGTCTACACGTTGAATACATGAATTTCGTGATTATGTTAACGGGGGGTATTGTTGCCGTGGCCTATGCTTCTGAGTTTTTTATTGCTTGGTACACAGGTTCTCCTTATGAAAATTTTACATATATGTCTGTGGGTGCAGCAACCGGTGCATATGGTTGGGCATTCTGGTCATTGATTTTATTCAATATTTTGATTCCTCAGTTATTGTGGGTTAAAAAATTAAGAAGAAGTTTTATCGCGTCATTTTTAATCTCTATTGCAATTAACATTGGAATGTGGTTTGAACGTTTTGATATTATTGCGATTGTATTAAGTAAAGGACATTTACCATCTACATGGACGCGTTTTGAGCCTACATTTGTAGACATAGGTATTTTTATTGGAACAATAGGATTCTTTGGAGTATTGTTTTTACTATATGCGAGAACATTCCCAGTAATTGCACAAGCAGAGGTGAAATCTATTTTGAAGGTATCAGGAGAAAATTATAAAAAATTAAGAGACGGAAATCATGAGTAATAAAGTAATACACGCCTTATATAATGATGATGACATCCTGATGGATGCCGTTAAGAAAGTAAAAGAAAAACACATTCATATTGAGGATGTCTTTACCCCTTTTCCTGTACATGGATTGGATAAAGCTATGGGATTGCCTCATACGAAACTTGCAGTAACGGCTTTCCTTTATGGATTGACGGGCTTGAGTTTTGCAATATGGATGACCAACTATATGATGATAGAGGATTGGCCACAAGATATTGGGGGAAAGCCTAACTTTAGTTGGTTCTTAAACATGCCAGCATTTGTGCCAATCATGTTTGAATTAACAGTCTTTTTTGCAGCCCATTTAATGGTTATCACCTTTTATATGAGAAGTAGAATATGGCCATTTAAAGCTGCAGAGAATCCGGATGTAAGAACTACGGATGACCATTTCTTGATGGAAATCGCTATCCATGACAATGAGGACGAATTGAAGTCTATATTGAATGACACAGGTGCAGTTGAAATTAATGTAATTGAAAAGCAATAAGGAGATGAGAAATACAATCACTAAATTAGTAGCAATGTTATTTGTTGCAATCGCTTTTACTTCATGTAATGACAAGACGAAACCTCAAGTACGTTTTATGCCAGATATGTATACTTCGGTAGCCTACGAACCTTATGGTGAAAACAAAGCATTTGCCAATGGTATGGATTCTCAATTACCAGTGGATAATACCATTGCAAGAGGCCAAGTACCTTATGATTATCCGGATTCTAATGAAGGATATGAAGCGGCTAAAAAGGAGTTGAAATCGCCTTTGAATGAATACACAAAAAATAGTGAAAAAGGAAAAGCTTTGTACGCAATATATTGTGTAGTTTGTCACGGGAAAAAAGGGGATGGTCAAGGAGATTTGGTAAAGAGAGAAAAGTTTTTAGGAATACCTAATTACAAAGATAGAGATATTACCGAAGGTAGTATTTATCATGTAATTATGCATGGAAGAAACTTAATGGGATCACATGCTTCTCAATTAACAGGAGAAGAGCGTTGGCAAATTGTGAACCATGTTCAAAAATTAAGAAACGATTTATTAAAATAATCTTTAATAAAGATTGAATTCGAATTATATGTATCAGTTTTCAGGAAAATTAAAAACAATTGCATTGGCATTAATGGTTATAGGAGCTGTGGGAGTGGTCTCAGGTTTCTTAGCAACGCCAAGTTCAATTGAAGAAGTAAAAGAGCACTTGCATCATGCAGAAATTGCGCATGGTTCTCACGGTAAAATGCAGCATGCTGAAGTAGATGCCCATGCAGAACATCATGTGGATGCTGCGAATGATGCTCACGGACATGCAGAAGTGCATAATGAGGCACATGCTGAAGCTCATGTTGAGGCTCACGAAGAAGTGGCACCTAATGTTGAAGAAGATCATGGAGATAGCCATGCAGAACATGTATATCATCAATTAAAAAATAGACCTTGGGCGGCATTTTATGTAGCTTGTTTCTTTTTCTTTGGCATAACACTTTTAGTCTTGGCTTTTAATGCGATTCAAAGAGTAGCACAAGCGGGTTGGTCAATAGTACTTTTTAGAGTTATGGAAGGAATCACGGGGAATTTATTACCTGTAACATTGATTCTATTGGTGATTTTATTGTTAGGTTCTGCGCACGTACATCATTTGTTTGTCTGGATGGCTCCAGGAACGGTAGATCCAACAGCAGCGAATTATGATGCTATTATTGATGGTAAAAGCTGGTGGTTGAACGTACCAGGATGGACAATCAGATCTATTGTATATATCGTAGGATGGAACTTATACCGTCACTTGTCTAGAAAAGCTTCCTTAGCTGAAGACAATGAAACGAACTTAGTAAGCTACAAGAAAAACTTTAAAATGTCTGTTGCATTTTTAGGATTCTTCTTGTTCACTGAATCAATGATGTCTTGGGATTGGATTATGTCTTTAGATCCTCACTGGTTTAGTACATTATTTGGATGGTATGTGTTGGCTACTTTCTTAGTATCAGCAGTTACTGTAATAGCAATGGTTACTGTGTACTTAAAATCTAAAGGACATTTAGAATATGTAAATAATAGTCATATCCATGATTTGGCTAAATTTATGTTCGGTTTCAGTATTTTTTGGACATACTTATGGTTCTCTCAGTTTATGTTAATTTGGTATGCTGATATGCCAGAAGAAACTACTTATTTTGTTCAAAGATTTGAAGAATACAAATTACCTTTCTTAATGATGATTCCTATGAACTTCATTTTCCCAATCTTATTGTTAATCAACAGTGATTACAAAAGAATTCCAAACTTTGTCATTGGAGCTGGGGTTGTAGTATTGTTAGGTCATTATACTGATGTTTTTATCATGATAATGCCTGCAACTGTTGGTGGAGAGTGGTTCTTTGGAATTCCTGAAATCAGTGCACTATTATTCTTTTTAGGATTGTTTATATACGCAGTATTCTCTACAATTGCTAAAGCCCCTTTATTAGCTAAAGGAAATCCTTTCTTACATGAAAGTGAAACGTTCCATTACTAATATAAATTAAACTAATAATTATAAATACATAGAACATATGCTAGCTTTATTTTACATCTTTTTAGCTGTTGCAGTAGCCCTCGGGATTTGGCAAGTGAATAGATTGACAAGTTACGGTAAGGTAATTTTAAGAAATGATAAAAACGAGGAAGTTACGGCGATTTCAAAACTAGAAGAAAATCCGTTGGCGACCGAAAAAGATAATGATTTACACGGAAAGTTATTCCTTGCTTTTCTAATCGGCTTTTATGTTTTAATGGCATATTGCCTATTCTTTTTGAATGATTTAATGTTACCAGAATCGGCTTCTATCGAAGGTGAAAATGATGACAACTTATTCTTTATATCTTTTGTTTTGATTGGAATTGTTCAATTTGCAACACAAGGATTGTTATTCTTCTTTGCCTTTAAATATAGAGGTATCAATAATAGAAAAGCTTTGTTTTATGCAGATAGTCATAAATTAGAATTAATTTGGACAACAGTTCCTGCAATTGTTTTGACCCTGTTGATTGGATATGGTTTGTATACGTGGAATGACGTTATGGATTTATCGGATGCTGAAGATCCAATTGTGATTGAAGTGTATGCACAGCAGTTTAACTGGCAAGCGAGATATGCTGGAGCTGATAACACATTAGGTCGTGGAAATGTAAGAAATATTAAAGGAATCAACACTATTGGGATAGACATGACTGATGCCAATGGTGCGGACGACATTCCTGTGAGAGAATTGCACTTACCCAAAGGAAGAAAAATAGTTTTTAAATTTCGTTCTCAAGATGTATTGCACTCTGCTTACATGCCGCATTTTAGAGCTCAAATGAATTGTGTACCAGGAATGGTAACAGAATTTGGTTTTACACCTAAGTTTACAACTGAAGAAATGCGCTTGCAGGAAGAGACGGTACGTAAAGTAGCAAGAGTAAATAAAGTAAGAAAAGAAAAAGGTGAAGATCTTTACGAGTTTGATTATTTATTACTTTGTAATAAAATTTGTGGAGCGTCTCATTACAATATGCAAATGAAAATTGTTGTAGAAGAAGAAGCTGATTTTTATAGTTGGTTGAAACAACAAGAAACCATTGCAGAATTGGTTAAGTAAGAATAATTAAAGAGTAAACATTTTCTTTCCCTTAGGGGATATAAAAAATAAAATTATATTATGTCAGAACATCATCATAAAGAAACTTTTGTAACGAAATACATTTTTAGTCAAGATCACAAAATGATTTCTAAGCAGTTCTTGATTACCGGTATCATAATGGGGGTAATCGGAGTTCTTATGTCTATGTTATTCCGTCTGCAAATTGCATGGCCGGAGCATTCGTTTTCAATTGTTGAAGCATTTTTAGGACACCACCAAACAGATGGTGTGATGGATCCAGACATGTATTTGGCATTGGTTACAATCCACGGAACAATAATGGTTTTCTTTGTCTTAACTGCTGGATTGAGTGGAACGTTTAGTAACCTATTAATTCCATTACAAATTGGAGCACGTGATATGGCTTCTGGATTTATGAACATGGTCTCATACTGGATGTTTTTTATCTCTAGTGTTATCATGGTAATCTCTTTGTTTGTGGAAGCAGGTCCTGCCTCAGCGGGTTGGACTATTTATCCGCCTTTATCTGCGTTACCTCAAGCGATTCCAGGTTCTGGTATGGGGATGACGTTATGGTTGGTTTCTATGGCAATTTTCGTAGCATCTTCATTAATTGGTTCTTTGAATTATATTGTTACGATCCTAAATTTAAGAACAAAAGGAATGAAAATGACAAGGCTGCCTTTAACGATGTGGGCCTTCTTTATCACAGCCATTATTGGTGTGGTTTCCTTTCCTGTATTACTATCTGCAGCGTTATTATTGATCTTTGATAGAAGTTTTGGAACCTCATTTTATCTGTCTGATATTTTCATCAGCGGAGAGGTGTTACATTACCAAGGAGGATCACCTGTATTGTTCGAACACTTATTTTGGTTCTTAGGCCATCCTGAGGTGTATATTGTATTGTTACCAGCGTTAGGAATTACTTCTGAAGTGATCGCAACGAATTCACGTAAACCTATTTTTGGATACCGTGCAATGATTGGTTCTATTATGGCAATTGCATTTTTATCGACCATTGTATGGGGGCACCATATGTTTATTTCTGGAATGAATCCATTTTTAGGTTCTGTATTTACGTTTACGACCTTATTGATTGCAATTCCTTCAGCAGTAAAAGGGTTTAACTATATCACTACCTTATGGAAAGGGAATCTCCAAATGAATCCAGCAATGTTATTTTCAATCGGTTTGGTTTCTACTTTTATTACAGGTGGACTAACAGGAATTGTGTTAGGAGATAGTGCCTTGGATATTAATGTACATGATACGTATTTTGTAGTAGCGCATTTTCACTTAGTAATGGGGGTGTCTGCAATTTATGGTATGTATGCAGGTGTATACCACTGGTTTCCTAAAATGTATGGTAAAATGATGGATAAGACCCTAGGTTATTGGCACTTTTGGATCACGGCAATTGCTGCGTATGGGGTGTTTTTCCCAATGCACTTTATCGGGTTGGCTGGTTTACCGCGTAGGTATTATTCAAATACGGCATTTCCATTATTTGACGATTTAGCTGATGTGAACATAGTTATTACCATATTTGCTATAATTGGTGGTATTGCACAAGTTATTTTCTTGGTGAATTTCTTTATGAGTATCTATAAAGGGAAAACAGCAGTTCAGAATCCTTGGAAATCGACTACTTTGGAATGGACGACACCTGTAGAGGGAATCCATGGTAACTGGCCAGGTAAGATTCCATCAGTGGAGCGTTGGGCTTACGATTACAGCAAACCAGGCTATGATGAGGATTTTGTCATGCAAGATGTTCCTTTAAAAGAGGGAGAAGAAGAATCTTAATAGATTTTACAAAAAACAAAAAAGCCTTTCTAAATTAGAAAGGCTTTTTTGTTTTTTGTACTACCCTTTTTTTACATTTTTAAATGTATTTTTTACTTTTTTATCCAATCGATTGTTTTGCTGTTGAAATTTTGTTTATATTTGAACCCAGATATAATACTATCTATATTTTTTTTAAAATCATTCTTGATTATGAACCTTACAGTTGCTATGAAATGTTCTTTAAAGTCTTTTTTGAAATTTAGGTGTTTGCTTTTTATTGATGGTAGATTTTTTCTACCTGATATTTAAGTTTCCTTTGGTATTTGTTATAGAACAGCTGATATTTTTTTCACCCCTAATTACCCCTAAAATGCTATCAATCTACCCCTGTAAATTACGATTTAATCATACGGTTATCAATCGTTATTTGTTTCTTTTTATTGCTTTATTTTCCAACTTCAATG
>Ga0233426_10000221_pt1 | contig 65413 bp, 72 predicted proteins | sample SI_118_April2016_6_FD_179875 | JGI IMG/M metagenome (GOLD analysis project Ga0233426, IMG submission 179875) | Seawater microbial communities from Saanich Inlet, British Columbia, Canada - SI_118_April2016_10_MG | ecosystem: Environmental > Aquatic > Marine > Inlet | place: Canada: British... | reverse complement strand
CGCAGTCTTCATTAAAAGCGTAAGAAAGGTTAGCGTTAAATACAAATAATAAAGCAATAAAATACCCTAAATATTTGGTTTTTTTTGAATTTCTAATTTTTAAAATAGTTTTGATCATAACTATAATAAGATATGATGCAAGCTAAATAAAGTCAATATTTATTAAAAAAAATATATAATTAACTAAGTACATATAATTTATGAAAATTATTAATTTAGATCTTACTTTAAACACAAAGCCAAAGTCTTTAGTTGATATTACTTTTGATGTTTCTCAACATGTGCGAAGTTCAAAAATTCTGAACGGATTGTGTTCACTGTATATAAAGCATACTTCTGCTTCATTAATAATTCAAGAAAATGCAGATCCAGCTGTTTTAAAAGATATAGAATCATTTTTTAGTAGAATTGCTCCTGAAGATGAAAGTTTGTATGAACATAATTCTGAAGGACCTGATGATATGCCAGCTCATATAAGAAGCCTTTTGACAAATACAAGCCTTTCTATACCAATAATTAATTCAAAGTTAGTGCTTGGGACATGGCAAGGTATATATTTATACGAACATAGAAATCGTGGTTATGTTAGAAAAGTAATTGTTAATATAATGGGCGAATAATATAATACAAGTATGTTTGGATTATCAAAAGCCTCAAAAGCAAAAAAAATTTATGATTCTTTATCCTCTTTATTAACTTCTATAGAAGGATGGACGCCAGATAAAAAGCTGCCGGAAAATATGTGGGTGGACTCATATATGATTGGATATTTTTTTAAGACCGTAGCTTTATCAGAACTAATTACAAATAAAAAACCATATAGTTCTTCGCCAGATCAAATGGTAGTGAAATTATGTTTTGAGGATCATATCTGCCCCAATAATTTTAAAGAATTTGAAAAAAAATTATTTCATTTAATGAATAAAGAGTTTGCCGCTAAAAAAGAAGGAAAATTAAACTTTGATAGTTTGGGAAATCATACTTCAAAAGATGTCTCTAAAGATGTTGATGAGTTTTTACTTGGAAATAGGCATGCTAGCCGAGTTATTTTTCTATTAGGTGGTGTTCTTAAAAAAGAGATTCAAGAAAAAGATTCTCAAGTTTTAGAAGCTAAAGAATTGACTCATAAAAATAAAGAGAAAGATAAAATAGCGGCTGAAAAATTAGGATTAAGATACCGAGACATGTTGCCGTTCTATCTTTCTGAAATATATTTAAAAGAAAGAATGCAAAATTTTTTTATAGTCCAAGAACCTAAGTGAGCCCATCTATAAATAGATGAACTCGTTCTTAACATTAGGTTAAGTATAGCTTACAGCTTATGTGGCATTACTCCACGATAGTACAATCTTCTGTACTGACCATTGATTTTCCTATTTGGATGTGCCGCCATTATTTTTGCAAGTTTATACATATTGCCTCCTTATAAAGTAACTTAAGGTAAGCTTTTTTCCCATGCTTTATGGCTGTATAAAGAGATACTTTATACGTATCTTTATAATAAACCAATATTTATGGTTTTTGCAAGAAAATATTTTTAGTTAAATAAATAGTATATACCGCCTACAATGAAAACTATACCTGGTACTATTGTAATTAATTTTTGAAAAGTATTTTCGAAAGACTCCGGGGTCAAGATTAGTTTTTCCAGCAAAACAAAAATAGTTAGAGCAACTACAAAGTATAGGTTCATAACGCCAGCAACTAACAAAATGGCCATTAAAAACCAACAACAAAACACACAATAAAAACCATGCCCAAGACCCATTCTTAAAGCACCAACATTTCCATCTTTCCAGTTAGACATTACTAAAGATAAAGGTGATCGACATTTATCTAGGCATGCATTTTTATATGGGGTTAGTTGATAAATGCCAGCTATTATTAATACTAGTGCAGACAGGGAATTATTTATGGATGACATCATTGGATTTATTAAGCTTACTTGGTGCAAAGGATACTGAATAATAGATATAGCAATTGAAAATATCACCCATGCGATTAAGTAACCGAAATAAAATATATATGTAGGTGTGTATTGTAAATTATTTTTTTGTTTGGCTTTATTTACTGTGGCAAACATTAGTACAGTTGGAATAATACTTGGGCTCATCATAGCTATCATCATAATGATCCACATTACAACTAACTGATAAAAATCATTTGTTCTCCAGTTATTATCCATTGGTGGCATCCAATACGTATCTGGAAGCCAAGTTTCACTTTTTGGCTTCATGTCCATTTTCATTTCACTTTTTGGCTTCATGTCCATTTTCATTTCACTTTTTGGCTTCATGTCCATTTTCATTTCACTTGAACTTGTGCCCATATTCATGTGCGCCATATTTGAATTCATTGTGAAAAGAAAATACCAACTTGCCAAAGAAATCGCGATAATCCCTGAAACTACTGTATTTTTTTGAATTTTACTTAAATTTTCTTGGCTAGACATGCTGTATTCCTTATTCTATTTTTTTTTATGACTAAGAATTTAATACTTTGTGAACAATATTTCAACATGTTGAGACTAATTTCTCTTATATAATTAATATTTTTATTGGTATACAGCCTATTAAATATATGATTTTATTAATTTATCTTAAAAGATTGACTTTATGGACAAGGACGATAAAGTATTAGTAATTAAAGAATTTTATAAATCCATAATTAGAATTAACTAAGGGGGAAGACAATGTCAGATAACTGGAGTGTAAAAGGTAATTATTTTGAATCATGTAACTGTGATTTAGTATGCCCATGTATATTTTTAGAACCACCAACAGAAGGATTTTGTGAAGCGCAAGTTGGTTGGACAATAGACGAAGGAAACTTAGATGGTGTAGATTTAAGCGGACGAAAAGTTGCTGCTTGGTTGCATGCTCCATGTAAAGGTGAAACAGGAAATTTAACAGATGGTGGATGGTCATTAGCTTTATATGTTGATGATGGTGCGTCGGATGAGCAGTTCAATGCAATTTGTGAGCTTTGGAGTGGAAATCATGGCGGCCATTTAGCGGTTATAGCTAGTCTAGTAGGTGAAGTAATGAGTGCTGAAAAAGCAGCAATTACAATTGAAGACTCTGCCGAAAGAAAACTACTTAAAATTGGTGATGTAGGTCATGAAGAGCTTTTAGCTGTAGCTGGAGCTGACGGTGGTGCTGTTACAGTAAGTAATATGCCATTAGCAGTTGCTCCTCCATTTGATATTCAAGTATTTAAGTCTGTTAAAAATACATACACAGGAAATGGTAAAAATTTCTCTCAATCAGGGAAAGTTGGTTTAGCATCTCCATTTGCATATGGTCCTGAGTAAAGAATAATAATAATAATAATATATATGTTGAGCTCTTAAGGTCGCTTTTGCGGCCTTTGTTTTTATATTAATATAATATAATGATTTTAATATGATAGAAGTTACAGAAAAAAATGCTTTACCAGATAGGATAGATGAGATTCAAGTTGATGAATGTCACTTTGTAAATAAAAAAAAGGTAAAGTCATCTTACCCAACTAATTTCGCAGAAGTTTTTCTTGGTCTTGGATGTTTTTGGGGAGCCGAGAGATTATTCTGGAAACTTCCATATGTGCATGTAACTTCGGTAGGCTATGGCGGTGGTTATACAAAAAACTCTACTTACAAAGATTTGTGTACTGGCTTAACTGGTCACGCTGAACTTGTAAAAGTTATTTTCAAAAATGAAGATTTAATTTTTCAAAAAATACTTAAAGTTTTTTGGGAAAACCATGATCCTACGCAGGGCATGCGACAAGGAAATGATATTGGAACCCAATATCGATCATGTATTTATTTGAATGATCAGAAGCTTTATGATGTCTCAAATAATTTAAAAGAAAAATATCAGCATGATCTAGAAAAAAATAACGTAAATAGAATTATAACTACTGAAATAAAATTAAATGAAATGTTCTATTATGCTGAGGATTACCACCAACAATATCTAGCAAAAAATCCTGCAGGATATTGTGGGATACAAGGCACAGGTATTAATTTAACTATTTAAATTAAGGGAATCTAAAACCTTCTTTACTTTCTAGTGATTTTTCAGGCCAAAAAGTTTTTTCTTCATTTTCTGCAATTAGCTTCTCACATTCCTTTGTAGCATCGCCATAAGACATTTCTTTATCAAATTTACCAAGATCGTTATGGTTTTGTTTATGCTTCCAAGCAACAATATAGCCCTGTTCATCATCTTTTTTGATCAAAGTATCTGTCATTTTTACCCCTAATTGATATATCATTAATAATGAAAACATTATAAACGGAATTGTTAACGGTAGCCAGCATGTATTTAAAAGAAGAAAACATAAATAAGAATCCTTTTAAACAATTTGAGATTTGGTTTGAAGAAGCTAAAAAAATTGGTTTAAAAGATCCCAATGCTATGAATGTTGCATCAGCATCTAAGGATGGAATACCATCTTCTAGAATGGTTCTTTTAAAATCATATGATGAAAATGGATTTATATTTTATACAAATTATACTAGTAGAAAATCGAGAGAGATTATTGAAAACCCAAATGTGGCATTAAATTTTTTCTGGGATGCACTAGAGAGACAAGTAAGAGTTGAAGGAAAGATTCAAAAAGTAGAAATAAAAGTTTCTGACGAATACTACAAATCAAGATCAAGATTAAGTCAATTAGGTGCTCATGCATCTGAGCAAAGTCAGATTATAGAAAATTACGAAGTGATAACTGACAAACTTGAAGCTCTTGAAGATAAATATAAAGGAAAAAAAATACCTCGACCAGATCATTGGGGAGGATTTATAATCATTCCTGAAACTATAGAATTTTGGCAAGGACACGAAGGTAGAATTCATGATAGGCTGAAATTCTTTAGAAAGAATGAAAGTTGGAATATAGAAAGACTTTCACCATAATAATAATAGGAGTTTATAATGAGTAATACATCTGGATTTTTAAAAACAACAGTTTCAGCAGAAAATTATGAGCCATTCATGATAGGTGATAAGCAAGCGGGTGAGGTACATTGGTTAAGTGTAACCAACTCAAGTGATCAGCCAACATACTCAGGTTTGTGGAGATGTGATCCTATGACATTTGATTATGAGTTTCCAGGTGATGAATATATTCATGTGCTTGACGGAAGTTTGCTAGTTGAAACTGAATCTGAAAGCTATGAATTAAACAAAGGAGACGTAGTTCTTTTTAATAAAGGCATAAGATCTGTTTGGACTATCAAAAGTTCCTTTAAAAAATTCTTCGTAATAGATAATTGTTAAACTTGTGGGGAAAATAACAGTAATCATTTTTGCTTTTATTTTCCTCAATTTAAAAACTTTTGCTGACACGTCGGCTATATATATAAAAAAAAATAGTGATGGCTCAAGAAATTTCAATATTGAATTTGAATTCAATTCTCCCAATAATTTAAGAAAAAATTTTAATCTTCTTACAGATTATGAAAATATTTATAGGTTTAACCCTTCCTTAGTAAGAACAGAAATTCTAAGTAAAGACATTAATAGAGTTGAAGTAAAAAATACATTTAGAAATTGCATATTATTTTTTTGTAGAGAAATGATAATGTATGAATCTTTACTAAGTTATTGTGTGGATAATAGTTACTGTCTTATAAACGCTGAAGTAATTTCAAACGCAGAAAGTCCTGTTACTTCAGGAAAAACTTCATGGATAATAAAGCATAGAATTGATTCTAAATCTAAAATTATTTATAAATCAGAATTTCTTGCTAATATTTCATTACCTCCTTTCATTGGAGAATCTATCTTCAAAAAAACTATAATTCGTAATTTAAATTATTTAGAAGAAAGCTTAAATACTTTTTAAGTAAGTAATTTATAATATATATATATATAGATTTTATATATATTGTGTTAGATTGTGTTTCCTTAATTATTTCAATTTCTTAACCCAGATAAGGAGACAGAACAACTAATGTTGTTTACAAAATCTTATAATTTTTCAGAAGTTAAAACTAATTTATTAAGTGGTCTAACTGTTGCTCTTGCAATGGTCCCAGAAGCTATCGCATTTGCTTTAATCGCTCATGTATCTCCTTTAACAGGCTTATATGCTGCAATAATAATATGTCTAACAACCTCGGCTTTTGGTGGACGACCAGGAATGATTTCTGGTGCAACAGGAGCATTGGCAGTTGTTATGGTTGCTTTAGTAGTTCAGCATGGAGTTGAGTACTTATTTGCGACTGTTGTTTTAATGGGAATTTTGCAACTTATCTTTGCAATTTTTAGGCTTGGAAAGTATATAAGAATGGTTCCTTATTCAGTTATGCTGGGATTTGTTAACGGCTTAGCGATAGTAATATTCATTGCTCAATTTGGTCATTTTAAAGTTATGAGTCCAGAAGGTATTAGTGTTTGGATGAGCGGAATGCCACTTTTCATAATGATGACCTTAACAGCTGTCACAGTATTAATTATCTATATATTTCCATTAGCTACAAAAGCAATTCCATCGACACTAGCTTCTATATTAATTGTATCAATAGTTGTAATTTTATTGGGGTTAGATACAAAAACGGTAGGTGATCTTGGGTCAATTAGTGGAGGAATTCCAGAATTTAGAATTCCAAATATTGATTTTAATTTAGAGTCATTAAGAATAATTCTCCCATATTCATTTTTGCTAGCAAGCATTGGTCTTATTGAAACATTGCTTACATTAAATTTGATAGATGATATGACAGATACAAATGGGAAGCCTAATAAAGAGTCAATGGCGCAAGGAATAGGAAATATAATAACAGGTTTTTTTGGTGGCATGGGTGGGTGTGCCATGATAGGGCAAAGCATGATAAATATAAATAATGGAGCTCTTAAAAGATTATCTGGAATATCTGCAGCAATATTTTTAGCATCGTTTATTTTATTTTTATCAAAATGGATTGAATTAATACCATTAGCTGCATTGATTGGAGTTATGTTTGTAGTTGCAGAAAAAACATTTGAGTGGGGAAGCTTAAGATTATTTGGAAAAATTCCAAAAGAAGATGTGTTCGTAGGACTCTTAGTAGGTGCCGTCACAATAGTAGCTGACTTGGCAATTGCAGTAATTCTAGGTGTGATAGTGTCAGCATTATTTTTTTCCTGGAGTCATGCAAAAAAAATTGACATTAAGATTAGTTACAATAGAGATGACTGGAAAATTTATGGTCTTCAAGGAACTTTATTTTTTGCTTCCGTTAAAAACTTTCATGAACTATTTTCAGTTCAAGAAGATCCTGACAACGTCATAATTGATTTTGAAAATGTAAGAGTTGTAGATCATTCTGCAATAATGTTGATTGATAATTTAGCCAATAAATACAAAGTATCTGGAAGAAAATTACATTTAATTAATTTAAATTCTGATTGTTTAAAAATTCTCAATGGCGCACAGGATATGATTGAGGTTAATTTACTTGATACTGTTAAAGCAGCAAGCCTTAGAGCTGAAGACAAATCTAAGCGAAACGCGCAGTTAGCATTAAGATTAAAAGAAAGTAAGATATTTTAATGGTGCCCTGAGCAGGGGTCGAACCTGCAACCTTCCCCTTAGGAGGGGGACGCGCTATCCAGTTGTGCCATCAGGGCAAATTCTATTAAAAAATGGTACCGCTGAACGGACTTGAACCGTTACTCCCTTGCAGGAACGAGATTTTGAATCTCGCGTGTCTACCAATTCCACCACAGCGGCATTTTGAATTATTATACACTTTGATAAAGTATAATCTTTACTTATTAGTATGTTTTCAAGTAGAATGATGCTTCTTAAAATTAATAAGCATAAGCGAATTAAGAATATGGTAAAAATAAGATTATCAAGAGGTGGTGCTAAGAAAAAACCTTTCTATCATTTGGTTGCAACTGATTCTAGAAAAAGAAGAGGAAGTGGTTATATTGAGAGATTAGGATTTTTTAATCCAATGGCTACTGGTCAAGAAATTAAGCTTCGTGTTAACAACGAAAGAATTGATTATTGGTTATCAGTCGGTGCACAAAAATCAGATCGAGTTGCTAAGCTTCTTAAGGAAGACTAGTCTTTTAAAGTTGCCCGATACCGAAAAAATTCTAATCGCAAAAATTCAAGCTCACCAAGGTTTAAATGGTTGGCTTAAAATTTACTCATACTCCGAATCCAAGAAAAAATTTTCAAACTACAAACATTTTTTTGTAATGAATAATGAGTCTTTCATCTATCTTGATATTGAAGATATTATTGTTAATAAATCTATAAAAATTAAATTTAAAAGTTTTAACTCGAGAGAAGATTCCGATCAATATGTAGGTAAAAATCTTTATGTCGATAGAGAGCAGTTAGATGCATTGGAAGATAATCAATACTATTGGAATGATTTAATAGGTTTAAATGTTTATCTAGATGATGGAAAAGAAATTGGTGTTCTTAGTGAAATAATTGAGACAGGATCAAATGACGTCCTAGTTGTCAAAGGGGACAAAGAAATTTTGGTTCCTTATATAATTGGAGAATCAGTAAAAAAGGTTATCATAGAAGAAAAGAAAATTATCATCGATAAAATATATTATGAGCAATGAAATAAGACAGATATGTGTGATATCCGTATTTCCTGAGATAGTAAATGATTTTATTCAATATGGTGTCTTAAAAAGAGGTCAAGATAAGTCCCTAATAAATATTGAATCTATCAACTTAAGAGATTTCTCAGATAAGAACGGTTATGTTGATGATAAGCCATATGGAGGAGGAGCAGGTATGGTTCTTCAAGCACAACCTCTTATTGATGCAACTCGATACGCTAAATCAAAAATAAAAAATTCTAAATGTATATATCTTTCTCCTAAAGGCAAAAAGGTTGACCAAGAATTAATAACGGATACAGCTAATAATGATAATTTGATTATCATAGCTGGGCGATACGAGGGAGTTGACCAAAGATTTATAGATTTAGAGATTGATGAAGAGTGGTCAATAGGTGATTATATCTTAAGTGGCGGAGAAGTAGCTGCATGTGTTTTAATTGATGCAATTGCAAGGATGATCCCTGGTGTTTTAGGGCACGAAGATTCAAATAAAGATGAATCATTTTCTAATGGCTATCTAGAGTATCCTCACTATACAAGGCCAGAAATCGTTGAAAATATCAGCGCTCCAGATGTATTATTAAGTGGTAATCATGAAGAAATAAGGAAATGGAGAGAAAAACAAGCTTTATTAGTTACAAATGACAAAAGAAGTGATTTAATTAAAAAAAAGCTTTCATAAAGGGCCAACAGAAGATATCATCTGTTCTCTTAACTGAGATTGAAAATGAATATAATAGACGAAATTAACAAAGAACAATTAAAAACAATCCCTGAATTTTCTCCGGGAGACGATATTATTGTTCAAGTTAGAGTAAAGGAAGGAGAAAGAGAGAGGCTACAAGCTTTTGAAGGCGTAGTTATTGCTATAAAAAATCGTGGAGTTAATTCATCTTTTACAGTTAGAAAAATATCTCATGGCGAAGGTGTGGAAAGAGTTTTTCAAACACATAGCCCATTAATAGCAAGCATAGAGCTAAAAAGAAGAGGTAAAGTAAGACGTTCAAAATTATATTATCTACGTGAGTTATCTGGAAAAGCGGCAAGAATTAAAGAAAAGTTAGCTCCTAGAAAGTAACCTACATGCTTAAGATTTATGATATGGTTTTCCTTAGTCCTATCGGGACAATAGGGATAAGTATAATTAATGATAAGGTTCATGAGTTAAAATTCATAAATAATTTAAAAGAATCCAAATCAAAAGACTCATTCCATAAAGATTTAAGTAGGCAGCTAGATTTATATTTCAAAAAAAAGTTAAATGTTTTTGATGTGCCTTATGATTTAAGAGGTACGCAATATCAAATAAATGTATTAAAAAAAGTAGCTAAAATAAAATATGGAAGCACACAAAGTTATTCAGATATTGCTATAAAAGCTGATTCTCATGCTAGGCCAGTAGGAAATGCTTGTAGAAATAATCCCATACAATTATTAATACCATGTCATAGAGTTGTTGGTAAAAATAATATTGGTGGTTTTTCAGGAGAGAATGTAAAAAAAAATGGAAATATGATGTTTATTAAAAAAAGTTTATTAGAAATAGAAGGGTAATTTCCTGTCATTTAATCATAAAGTGATAACTAATGGCTTTTAATATATTATGATTTATTTATATTCAAAATACATATGAAAACAAATCTAGAGCAATACTCAAAAGAAGACCATGGAATCTTTAAAAAAGATATAGATCCTGATGTGTTAACAATATCTGATACCTTGATAAGCAATGGTTACCAGGCTTTTGTGGTTGGTGGTTGTATAAGAGATATGTTGCTTGGTAAAACTCCAAAAGACTTTGATATTGCAACTGATGCTAGTCCTCCAGAAATTTGCAAGCTGTTTAATAAAGCAAAGATTATAGGAAGGAGATTTAAAATAGTCCATGTTTATACTTCTGAAAGAAAATACTTTGAAGTTACAACTTTTAGATCTGATGTTAAAAAGAAAACGAATGAAAAAAAGTTTAAAAAAATACAAGGTATGCTTAAAAGAGACAACGTTTATGGAAGTATTAGTCAAGATGCATTTAGAAGAGACTTTACTATTAACTCTCTTTACCTAGATCTAGACAGTGAAATTCTGCATGATTATGTTAATGGCTTAGATGATATAAAAAATAAAAAATTAAGATTGATAAAAAAACCATCAATAAGTTACCAGGAAGATCCAGTTAGAATGTTAAGAGCATTGAGATTTGAGTCAAAGTTGGGTTTAAAATTAACTAGTGAATGTAAGCAACCTATAACTGAAATGGCGCATATGATTAATAATGTTTCGCCATTTAGATTATTTGATGAAATATTAAAGATTATGCATTCCGGTAGTGCTGTTACTGGCTATAATAAACTTAAAGAGTACGGCCTATTTAAGTATCTATTTCCTTACACCAATAAAATACTTTCCGAAAACCAAATATATAATGATTTTTTTATTGCAGCCTTAAATAATACTGATACTAGAATTAATGATGGGTTGCATGTAAATCCATCTTTTATATACGCAGTTTTTTTATGGCCATACTTTCAAGAATTAGAAGTAAAGTATTCTGATGATAGTTCTTCAGGAATAGACAGAGCTTTCAAAAAAGTTATGCAGTCACAAGGAGAATATATTGCTGTACCTGATTTTTTTCAATCCACAATCTTTACTATTTGGTCTTTGCAAAGTAGTTTTTTAAATCTTAGTAGTAGAAATGTCCAATACTTAACTGAAATTAGCAAATTTAGAGCAGCATATGATTTTTTCTATATTAGATCTCAAATTGATCATGAATTAAAATTTTATGCCGATAAGTGGTATGAGATACAAAAAAATGTTAAGGGTAAAAAAAGAGAAAGAGGTAAAAAGTATTATGGAAAAAGAAAAAATAAATAATACAAAGGATTTATATGTTGGCATAGGAAGCAATTTAAATAATCCAATTGAGCAAGTTAAAAAAGCTATTCATGCTATCTCAAAGTTAGATAAGTTTAATAATACAAAGACATCCAATTTTTATGAGAGCGCTCCAATGGGGCCAAGTAATCAAGATAATTATATAAACTGTGTAGTTATGTTTAAATGTGGTGAATCTCCGGAAGATATATTATTATCATTAAAGGATATTGAGTCTTCTATGGGGAGAGATAAAAGTTCAATTAGATGGTCTGAAAGAATTATTGATTTAGATATAATCTTATATGGTGATTTAATATACCAGTCAGATATTTTATTAATTCCTCATATTAATATTTATCAAAGAGCATTTGTACTGCTACCTTTAATGGACATAGATCCAGAAGCTCATATTCCTAAGCAAGGTTACGCAAAAGATTTGATAAAAGATTGCCAATATAATGATATTAGAAAAATTAAAGAATAATGAGAGACTTAGCTTCAAAATATATTGTAATTGAAGGGCCAATAGGAGTTGGTAAGACTAGCTTATCAAATAAACTAGCTCTCGAGTGGGATGCAGATCTGATACTGGAAAATGTCGACGATAATCCATTTCTATCAAAATTTTATAAAAATCAGAGAGAAGTTTCATTTCAAACCCAACTTTATTTTTTATTAACAAGGACTAGACAGGTTCAATCTTTTAAGCAACAGGATATTTTTTCAAAAACTAGAGTATCTGACTTTATGTTGCAAAAAGATAGATTATTTGCACAAGTAACATTAAGTAATGAAGAATATGATTTATATGATCAGCTTTATTCATATATGACAGTAGATATACCAAAGCCTGATCTTTTAATATATTTACAGGCGCCAGTAGATACTTTAATTAAAAGAATAAAAAAAAGAGGTAGAGATTTTGAAAAGCACATAACAAGTAAATATCTTGAAAAATTAAATTCAACATATTTAAAGTTTTTTAACTCATACGAAGGCTCCCCGCTGTTAATTGTAAATGCTGAAGATATAGATTTTGTAAATAATAAAATTGACTATAAAAATCTTTTAAATAAAATTTACTCTATAGAGTCCGGAAGACATTATTTTAACCCTTTAGCTAGTATTATAAATGAGTAAAATTAGAGAAAAATTTAATCGGTATGTGGAAGCAAAAAACCAAATTGTTTGCGTTACTTGTTATGACGCATCATTCTCTAAAATCTTAGATGATTTAAAAATTGATATTGTACTAGTAGGTGATTCATTAGGAATGGTTATTAAAGGAGATGAGAATACTCATAGTGTGAAAAAAGATGAGATTTTATATCACACTTCTTGCGTATCAAAATATAAAAAAAATTTTTTATTAATGTCAGATATGCCAATAAATTCATATAATGATAAAAATTCTGCAATTATATTTGCAAAAAAATTGTTAGAAATAAATGCAGATATTGTCAAAATTGAGTATCAAGATAAACATAAAAATATAATTAAAGAAATAATTTCCAAAAATATACCAGTATGCGGGCACCTAGGATTTCTTCCACAGTACTCTGTAAAAAAGGAAGACATAAGAGTATATGGAAAAACAGAATTAGAGTATGACAAAATTTTTAGACAAGCCAAAGAATTGGAAAACTTAGGAGTAGAAATGATTTTGCTTGAGTGTGTTGATAAGAAATTATCAAAACTAATAACTCAATCAGTAAATGTGCCAGTAATAGGAATTGGATCAGGGGAGAGTTGTAACGGCCAAGTTCAGGTTATATACGATATAATTGGTATCTCTAAGAACCCGCCAAGCTTTGCAAAGAATTTTTTAGAAGAAAGCTCAAGCATAAAAGAAGCAATTAAAAAATTTCATGACTATGTTAAGAATTTAAATTAATAATGAAAATTTACAGATCCATAGAAAAATTTATAAATTCTAAGTTGCAAGTGCAATCATTTATTCCAACAATGGGAAATTTACATCAAGGACACTTATCTTTAATTACCAAGGCAAAAAAAAATTCTGGAAATATTTGTGTAAGTTTATACGTAAATGAAAATCAATTTACTAATAAAAGTGATTTTGATTTGTATCCAATAACTTTGGACAAAGATATTCAAAGTCTTAAAAAAATTGGAATAGACTATCTATTGATTCCTGAAAAAAATGATATTGAAAATTTTTCAAATCCTTTTGATACTAAATTAGAGCCAAAAAAAATAACAGATGATCTTTGTGGAAAATATAGGCCGGGTCATTTTCTAGCAGTAATAGATATTATCCATAGATTTTTTCAAATTATTAAACCTAAAAATATACTGTTAGGAAGAAAAGATTATCAGCAAATAATTGTTATTAAGGAGTTAATAAAAATCTATAATTATAATATTAATATTATTTCTGCAGATACTGTGAGAAATAAAGATGGGCTTGCTTTAAGCTCAAGAAATAATTTCCTTACAAAGGAGGAGATAAAGATAGCTAGTGAGATTCAAAGTTCATTATTGCTATCAAAAAAATTATATAACGATAATATTTCGATAAATGAAATTACTGCAATGATAAATGAATTATTTTTACAATCTTTTATCAATTTAGAGTATTTCACAATCAGAGATTTAAAAACATTGCAGCATCGAAATGATAATGATTTAATAGCACTTATAGCAGTATATCTTGGTGATATTAGACTTATTGACAATATAATTATAAAATCTAAACAATAAAACAATTGCTGTAAATATAATTTAGGTATTTAAATGAACTTAACATTTTTAAAATCAAAATTGCATGGTGCTCGCGTGACGCATTCAGAGTTAAATTATGACGGATCTTGCGCTATTGATAGCGATATATTGGCACAAGCATCGATTTATGAGTATGAAAGAATTGAAATTTACAACGTTACAAATGGTGAAAGATTTTCTACATATACAATATTAGCCGAGCCCGGAAGTGGAATTATATCTGTTAATGGCGCTGCAGCTCATAAAGCTAATCCTGGAGATAAGCTAGTAATTGCCTCCTACATAGATGTGCAAGAAGATCAAATTAAAAAACACTCTCCAATACTGGTATATCTTGATGCGAATAATAAAATTATAAAAAAAACTGCAAGTATAGCAATGCAGCTAGTTTAAGGTTTATATGGTATGAAAATAACAGGAGATAAAAAACATTTTTTAAATTTAGCTAAATTTAAAGTAGACGGAAAAGTTGTTAAAAACGATGATCGTTATGTAGTTCAGGATAATACAACTTTAAAGGATTTAGTATTAAGTAGTACTGATCTTAATCCTAAAAAAGAAACGTCTGGACACAATCATAGTGGGCAAGAAGAAGTTTATTTTTTTGTTAGTGGTAAGGGTGAGATGCAACTAGATGATGAAAAGTTTCTTGTGGATTCTGGTGATATTGTTTTGGTAAAGAACAATGTATTTCATAAGGTTTTAAATACTAGCAGTGAAGAAAAATTATATTTTGTTTGCGTTTTGCATGGAGCGAGACATAGCTAGTGTAAAAAAATTAAGTTTTTTAATTTGTTTGTTTTTTTATTGCCCAATCTATATGTTCATTTAAAATAGGATCAGTAATATTATTTTTTTTATTTTTTAATATTTGAATTACATCATTATTTTTTTCAGCATTCCCTAAACCAATCGCTATGTTTCGTAACCATTGAAAATATGATATTCGGTTAATAGGTGTTTTTTTTGTATTTTCTTTAAATTCTTTTTCCGTCCAATTAAATAAACTAATTAATGTTGGGGAATCTAATTCGTGTTTATGTGTAAATTCTTCAATTCTTGTTTCTTCGCTAAATCTATTCCACGGACAAACTAATTGACAATCATCGCAACCGAAAATTCTATTACCAATACTATCCCTATATTCATTTGGTATAGAGCCTTTTAATTCAATTGTTAGATATGCTATACATTTTTTAGCATCCAAAACATGAGGGGATATTATTGCATTAGTTGGACATTTATCAATGCATTCTGAGCATTGCCCACAAAAGTTTTTAGATTTTTTATCTATGTCAAAATCTATATTAGTATATATTTCACCTAGAAAAAAATATGAACCATTTTTTTTATTAATTAGTAAGGTGTTTTTACCAATCCACCCTAAGCCAGATTTTTGTCCAATAGCTTTTTCAAGAACTGGCGCAGAGTCAACGAAAGCTCTGTATTTAAAACCATCGACTTCTTGATTAATTTTTTTAGCAATTGTGTGAAGTCTGTCTCTCATTTCAGAGTGGTAATCTTTCCCTAGAGCATATCTAGATATGTAGGCAAGATTTTTATTCTCTAAAACTTTTTTTGAATCATATGTGTTGTCTTGTAAATAGTTCATTCTGAATGAAATTACTCTTACGGTTCCAGGCATTAATTTATCAGGTTGAGATCTTTTGACACCATGTTTTTCCATGTAATGCATTTCACCATGAAATTTATTCTCCAACCAATTCAATAAATGAGTTTCATCTTCTTTTAAATCTATATCTGTAAAGCCCACACCATCAAACCCAAGCTCATGCCCCCATTCAATAATTTTATTTTTTAATAATTCTGGTTTCATACAAGTCTTTTCAAATAATATTGTTATAATTATACAATGTGCGGAATAGTAGGCGAATACCTTTTTAAAAATAATTGCTGTAATCAAGATAACGAGCTGATGCTTAACAAAATTAAGTCCAGAGGCCCAAATTACTCTGGATTTATCACAAAAGATCATATCTTCTTAGGACATTCTCGATTATCTATAATTGATTTATCAAACGCGTCCAACCAGCCTTTTGAAGATCAAGAAGCTAAATTAAGTATGGTGTATAATGGATGTATTTACAATTATAAAGAATTAAGAAATAAACTTGTAAAAAAAGGATATGTATTTAAAACTTCTGGTGATACTGAAGTTGTTCTAAAATCTTACATAGAGTGGGGGCATGAATGCCTTAAGAGGTTTGAGGGAGATTTTGCCTTAGCTATATGGAATTCTAAAAAAAGGAGTCTTTTCCTTGCTAGAGATAGATTTGGAGTAAAGCCTTTGTATTTTTCAAACTCTAATAATTTTTTTAGATTTGGTTCATCACTTCAGTCCATTATTGCAAAAAAAGATATTGATTTAGAGCTAGATCCAAAATCTTTACATATGCACTTTTCATTACATGCAGTTGTTCCAGCACCAAATACAATATTTAAAAACATAAAAAAGGTTCCCCCAGGTCATTATTTAATAATCAATAAAGATAAGAAATTATCTATAAATCAATATTGGAAATTAGATGCCACAAGAGAATCTAATTATATAACGGATGAACAAGAAGCTGTAAGTATTACTAAAGATTTACTAATAAATTCTATTGAAAAAAGATTATCGGCATCAGATATTGATGTTGGTGTATTGCTATCTGGTGGCCTAGATTCTAGCTTAATTGTTGCCCTTGCAAAAGAGAGGTTTCCAAATTTAAAGACGTACAGTATTGGTTTTGAAGATGATGAAGAAGAAAAAGGAAGTGAATTTTTTTACTCTGATCAAGTTGTTAAAAAATTTAAAACTAATCATAAAAAATTTATTATTGATAATGATTCCGTGCTTTCTAAATTGCCAGAAGCTGTTAGAGCAATGTCAGAACCTATGGTTGCTCAAGATGCAGTAGCTTTTTACATGCTGTCTGAATTAGTCAGTAAAGACGTGAAGGTTATTTTATCTGGACAAGGCGCTGATGAAGGTTTTGCAGGATATTTTTGGTATAAAAAAATGTATTTAGAATTGAATAATCATAATAATTTTTCTAAGCATTATTTAGATAGAAGTGATAAAGAAATTAAAGAATTTTTGAATTTACAATTTGAGAATAATTATACTTCAAAAATGATTGAGGAAAAATTCAAAGCTATTGACTCAGAAAGCCTAATAGGAAATGTTCTAAATTTTGATATTACGACACTAGTTGTAGATGACCCAGTGAAAAGGGTAGATAACATGACTATGGCTTGGGGGTTAGAAGCGAGAGTACCTTTTTTAGATCATAAATTGATTGAGGCGTCTTTTAAAATACATCCAGATTTACATTTGAAAAGGAACGGTAAAAATATTTTAAAATCTATATGTGATGATCTTCTTCCAAATGACGTAATCACAAGAAAAAAAGGGTATTTTCCTATGCCAGCTTTAAAATATATAAGGGGTGAATATTATGACTTTGTTTATGATATTCTTAGCTCTAGTAAATGCTATAATAGGGACTTATACAATAGAGACTATATAGAAAAGCTATTAGAAAAACCTAACGATTATAAAACAGCAATAGATGGTAATAAGCTTTGGCATGCTGCTGCTACTGAGTTATGGTTTCAGGAAAATTTAGATTAAAATATGTAACTAGGAGAAATTATGGATGTTTTAGATAGAATTAAAGAGCAAGTAGAAAATAATAAGGTAATTATATACATGAAAGGTACTCCACAAATGCCGCAATGTGGCTTCTCAAGTAAAACGTCTGAGGCATTGAAACAATGTGGGGCAGAATTTGCTTATGTAAATATTTTAATGGACCCAGAAATATTTCAAAATTTGCCAAAATTTGCAGATTGGCCAACTTTCCCACAAGTATATATTGGTGGTGAATTTATTGGTGGATGCGATATAACTTTAGAGCTTCATGAAAAAGGTGAGTTAAAAAAAATGATAGAAAAAGTAACTTCGTAAGATGAAAGATAAGAATATTAAAAAAGTAGTTCTAGCTTATTCTGGTGGCTTAGATACATCTATAATAGTTAAATGGCTGCAAGATAATTACAAGTGCGAAGTAATAACTTATACAGCAGACTTAGGGCAAAAAGGAGAAATTGAATCTGCAAAGAAAAAAGCTGAAGAATTAGGTGTAAAACAAATTTATCTCGATAACTTAAAAGAAGAATTTACAAAAGATTTCATTTTTCCGATGTTGAGAGCTAATACTCTATATGAAGAACAATATCTCTTGGGCACAGCTATTGCCCGACCTTTAATTTCAAAAAAATTAATAGAAGTTGCTAAAGAATGTAGTGCTGATGCAATCTCCCATGGCGCAACAGGTAAAGGTAATGATCAAGTTCGTTTTGAGTTATCAGCTTATGCATTAAATCCAGATATAAAAATAATTGCTCCTTGGAGAGAGTGGGATTTGAACTCAAGAGATAAGTTATTATCTTATGCGGCTTTGAATAAAATTCCTATTGAAATGGATAAAAAAAATACACCACCATACTCTATGGATGCCAACCTTCTTCATATATCTTATGAGGGAAAAGTTTTAGAAGATCCTTGGTGTTCACCTCCTGAGGATATGTGGAGATGGACTAGTTCCCCTCAAAATGCTCCAGATGTTGCCGAAGAATTAGAGTTAGAATTTTTTGAAGGAGATCCTATAGCTTTAAATGGTAAAAAAATGAGCCCTGCTAACCTTTTAGAATCATTAAATGATATCGGAGCAAAAAATGCTATAGGAAGACTAGATATTATAGAAAATAGATATGTAGGAATGAAATCAAGAGGTTGTTATGAGACTCCTGGAGGAACAATTATTTTGCAAGCTAGAAGAGCTATAGAGTCTGTTACACTTGATAGAGAAGTGGCGCATCTTAAAACCGAATTGATGCCTAAATATGCAAATATGATTTATAATGGTTTTTGGTGGAGTCCTGAGAGAGAAAATTTACAAAAGTTTATTGACTCAACCCAAAAAACAGTTAATGGTTTTGTTAGATTATCCTTGTATAAAGGTAATATAACTATAGAAGGAAGAAAGTCTGAAAATAATAGTTTATATAATTCAAACTTAGCAACCTTTGATGATGATCATGGCGCCTATGACCATAAAGATGCGCAAGGTTTTATCGCATTGAATGCTTTAAGGCTAAAAAATACAACTAAAAAGTAAAGCTGTACTTATGCTTTTATCGAGCATATCATTATATTTAACTAGTTATTATTTTTGAAGGTACAGGTTATTAAGGAGATGAAATGAGAAATATGAGAGTATTATTAATAGGTTTTATGTCTATAATTTTAAGTGGTTGTGCTTCTTATTCAGGGAATTCTATTTCCGATTCAAGTGATCCTTGGAAAGCAGTAAATGCTCCTGTTTTTGTAATGAACGACACTATTGATTCCCTTTTATTTAAACCTCTTGCTAAAGGTTATAATGCACTTACCCCTGAACCAGTAAAATCTGGTGTTACAAATTTTTTCTCAAATTTAAGTGAAATTGATAATGCTATAAATAATTTACTTCAAGGAAAACCAAAACAATTCGCAACTTCTGTTGGAAGGTTAACTATTAACTCAACAATAGGTATTGGCGGAGTATTTGATGTAGCATCATATATGGGTCTTACTCATGCACCTGAAGACTTTGGCCAAACTATAGGATCGCTAGGTGTTGATTCTGGACCATACGTGATACTCCCATTATTAGGATCTAGTAGTGTAAGAGATGTTCCGGGAAGAGTAATTTCAATGTATCTTAATCCACTTGCATGGCTCAATGATGTATCATTTAGGAACATAATGGTTGGAGTAAATGCCGTTGACGCCAGATCAAATCTGCTTGCTAAAGAAGATATAGCAAGCGAAATTTCTAGTGATAAATATACTTTGTATAGAGATGCTTATTTAGAAGAAAGAATATTTCAAATTTCAGATGGAAATGTTGACGATTCCGATCTAACTTCAGATATAGCAGACTAGTAAACGAAGTATTTATTTTTTAGTATTAATACCGATATATAGTCCATTCAATATAATAAAAAATACTGGCAACACTATACCTAAAAAGTAAAATTTAAATTCTACCCATTGTTCTTCGGAGTAATAATTAGCTACATATAGATTTAAAAATCCACAAAAGACAAAGAAAATTATCCACGAACTTAAAAGTATATTCCATTTTTTATTAGTTAACTCAATTTGTTCTTTTAAAAGATTTTTAATTACATTTGTTCTTTTTATGAAGTAACTAATAATAAAGAATAGTGCGAATCCCCAGTACACAATTGATGGTTTGATTTTTATAAAAAAAGGATTTTTAAAGTAAAGAGTGCTTAATCCAGCAACTAATATAATAAATAAAGTTATATAGTGAATTTTTTTGACTTGCTTAATACTTAAAAGTATAAAAAACTGCACTGAATAAACAATCATTAAAACCAAAGTTGCAAAATATATACCACTAGATTTATTAGTACTCAGCCCAATATTAAAAATATTATTAACTTCATTAATATAATGTACTGGAATATCGGTATAGAAAATATAAGATATAAAGAAAAATAAAACTGGTATAAAATCAATAAATGCTTTCAAAATAAGCCCCAATGAAAAATAGAAATATGTTAAGTTAAGATAATATAATGATATAATATATTTCAATTAATTAATATACTAAGGGTCTATGGATATTAAATCTGAGGAACTAAAAGAGATAGAAAAAATTAATGTTCCTTTGGCTTATGTAAAAGGTGAGCCATATTTAAATATACCTAAAGACTTGTATTTACCCCCAGATGCTTTGGAAGTGGTTTTAGACTCATTTGAAGGCCCTTTAGATCTTTTGCTTTATTTAATAAAAAGTCAGAATTTTGATATTTTAGAACTTCCTGTGGCTAAAATAACTGATCAATATATACAGTACATAGATCTTATGCAGGAACTAAAGCTAGAATTGGCGGCAGAATATATGTTGATGGCGGCGACATTAGCAGAAATTAAATCTAAATTATTACTTCCTTTAGTGGAAGAGGATTCTTTAGAAGAAGATGATCCAAGAGCTGAACTAATAAGAAGGCTTCAAGAGTATGAGAGATATAAAAAAGCGAGTTTAAATTTAGAGGTTCTCCCTAGGATAGAGCGTGATTTCTATTTGCCGAATAAAGTTTCATATAAAGCTATTAAAAAAGATGAAGTTTATCAAAACGTAGATTTAGAAAAGCTTGTTGTAATTTTTCACAAGTTAATGGAGCAAACTAAATTCTTAACACCGCATGATGTAAAAAAAGACTTTCTATCAGTTAGGGAAAAAATGACGCTTATACTTAATTTACTTAAACAAGATAAATTTGTGGATTTTAAAACATTGCTAGATATAGAAGAGGGTAAATCTGGATTAATAGTTTCTTTTTTAGCAATATTAGAGCTGATAAAATTAACTTTAATTGATTGTGCTCAAGCAAATCAAGACTCTGCGATTTTTATTAAACTAAAATAAAAATAAATAAATAAAGAGGTTAAATTTTGGAAAATACTAAAATTAAAAAAATTATTGAATCTTTGATTTTTTCTTCAACTTCTCCAATATCATTAAAAGAATTAGCGAATTTTTTCTCTGAAGAAAATATTCCTATAAAAATCATAGAGCAAATAATTAATGAGATTCAAGAAAAATATTCTGAAACTGGTGTAATTTTAAATAAGGTCTCAACCGGTTATAGGTTCCAAGTTTCTGAAGATTGCAATCAATGGGTCTCAAAATTTTACCCAGAGAAACCACAAAAATATTCAAGAGCTTTAATGGAGACCTTAGCACTAATAATATATAAGCAGCCTATCACAAGAACTGAAATAGAGGCAGTTAGAGGTGTGAGCGTTAGTAGTAATATAATAAAAACATTATTAGAGAGAGAATGGATAAAAATTTTAGGTTACAAAGATGTGCCAGGCAGGCCTGCAATCTTTGGAACCACAAAAGAATTTCTTAACTCGCATAATTTAGTTTCATTAAGTCAACTTCCAAAGCTTGACGATATAATTGAATTAACTGAGCAAGAGAAAAAACAGCTTGGCTTGCTTGATATTGAAGAAAATATTAAAAAGAATGTAAATTCAGATATGAATAATGATGAAGAATATAATAATGATAATATTCACTAAAAAATAAAGATTTTTCTATTTTTCCACATTTTATAGCCCATTTTGGGTATTTTTTCTTGAGTATTTCGGAATATTAGAATATATTGTCGTACCATCAGTACGAATAATTATTAAAATACAAACGGTAATAACATGAAAATTTCAATTCCAAAAGAAAATAGAGCGGGGGAAACAAGAGTTGCAGCTTCTCCAGAGGTAGTTAAAAAATTTACTGCAATGGGTTTTGAGGTCACTATTGAAAGTGGCGCAGGATTAAATTCAGGATTTACAGATGAGATATTTAAAAATGCGGGCGCAAAAATAGCATCTGATACAAAATCTACTTTAGAAAATGCAGATATAGTATTCAAGATTCAGCGTTTAATGACAGCAAGTGATGAAATTAATGAAATCTCGATGTGTAAAAAAGATGCAATGGTTCTTGCGCATATGTCAGCCTTAAGTACTAAAAAAGATTCAGAAGAATATGCGAAAGCATCTTTAACAACTTTTGCTATGGATCTAATGCCAAGAATTAGTAGAGCTCAATCAATGGATGTTTTATCATCACAATCTAATTTATCTGGCTACCAAGCAGTAATTAAAGGGGCTAGCAACTACAATAGTGCTTTCCCAATGATGATGACAGCTGCTGGAACAGTGGCTCCTGCGAAAGTATTTATAATGGGTGTCGGTGTTGCAGGTTTACAAGCAATTGCTACTGCCAAGAGAATGGGCGCAATTGTTACAGCTTATGATGTAAGAGCTGCTACAAAAGAGCAAGTTGAAAGTTTAGGCGGAAAATTTCTTATCGTAGATGAAGAAGCAATGAAAGAGGCAGAAACATCTGGTGGGTATGCAAAAGAAATGACCGAAGATTATAAAAAGAAAGAACAAGAAGTGATTAAAAATCATATTAAAGATCAAGATATCGTTATTACAACTGCTTTAATACCAGGCAGGCCTGCTCCAAAATTAGTTACAGCAGAAATGGTTGGTTTAATGAAAACCGGTTCAGTTGTAGTCGACTTAGCAGCGGAAATGGGTGGTAATTGTGATTTAACAAAAAGAAATGAAGTGGTCGACGCTGATGGAGTTAAAATTGTTGGTTACGATAACCTTCCAGGTGAGCTCCCAAAAGATGCCAGCACATTGTTTGCAAAAAATTTACTGAACTTCCTTTCTCCTCATGTAAATAGTGAGTCAAAGAGTTTAGAATTAGATTGGGAAGACGAGACAGTAAAAAACACCTTGGTAACTAAAGGTGGCAGTATAGTAAGTGAAATCGTTAAAGGAGTTTCATAATGGATTTTTTAAGTTTGTTTTCAATTTTTGTATTATCAGTCTTTGTAGGATTTTATGTTGTTTGGGGCGTTACTCCAGCATTGCATTCTCCTCTTTTAGCTGTAACAAATGCAATATCATCAGTAATAATTGTTGGTGGTCTTATCGCTGCGGTAGCTAGCGAAGGCTTGATAGATCTATCTAGCACAATGGGATTAATCGCCGTTCTTTTAGCATCCGTAAATATATTTGGTGGTTTTATGGTTGCACAAAGAATGTTAGCAATGTTTAAAAAGAAAAAATAAAAAAGGTAAATATAAATGAATACAACAATAATTGGTTTTGCATATCTTCTTTCGGGTGTACTTTTTATTTTAGCACTAAAAGGTCTTTCCTCTCCTGTTTCAGCTAGAAAAGGAAATACATATGGAATGTTAGGAATGGCTATAGCAGTAGCAACTACTCTTTATAAGGGTTATGTAGAAAATGAAGATTTACAGTTATCAAGTTATACAAATATAATTATAGCAGTAGCGATAGGTGGTATTTTTGGATCTATCCTAGCCAGAAAAATTAGTATGACAGCATTGCCACAATTGGTAGCTGCATTTCATAGTTTAGTTGGTCTTGCAGCGGTTTTTGTTGCAATTGGAGCATATAAGAATCCAGGCGCATTCTTTGACGGTGGAATAATAAGCACAGGAAGTATGATTGAAATGAGTCTAGGTTTAGCAATTGGTGCAATAACTTTCTCAGGATCAGTAATTGCTTTTGCAAAGCTGCAAGGTTTAGTGAGTGGAAATCCACTAGTATTTAAGGGTCAGCACTTAATTAATCTTGTAATATTTTTAGGTATTTTAGCTTTAATTTATATGACAGCCGTAGATCCTATGGATCCTACAACTGAACAATATTTTTGGGCAATAGTTGGACTATCGTTCTTTATAGGTTTCTTAGTTGTTCTTCCAATTGGTGGAGCTGATATGCCAGTTGTTGTATCAATGTTGAATTCTTATTCTGGATGGGCAGCATGTGGAATTGGTTTTACACTTCAAAATACAGCTTTAATTATTACAGGGGCATTAGTTGGTTCTTCTGGAGCTATTCTAAGTTACATAATGTGTAAAGGAATGAATAGATCAATAGTAAGTGTATTGCTTGGTGGTTTTGGTGGTGATAGTGATGCAGCTGCAGTCGCAGCCGCAGGTGGCCCAAAAGGAAATGTTAAACAAGGTAGTGCAGATGACGCATCTTTCATTATGAGCAACGCACAGAAAGTAATTATTGTGCCAGGATATGGAATGGCTGTTTCGCAAGCGCAACATGCACTAAGAGAAATGTGTGACATACTTAAATCAAAAGGTGTTGAGGTAAGATATGCAATACATCCAGTAGCAGGAAGAATGCCAGGTCATATGAATGTATTGTTAGCTGAAGCAAACGTACCTTATGATGAAGTTTTTGAGCTTGAAGAAATTAACCATGAATTTGCTACAGCAGATGTAGCATTTGTAATAGGAGCTAATGATGTAACAAATCCATTGGCAAAAACAGATCCACAAAGTCCAATTTATGGTATGCCGATATTAGATGTTGAAAAAGCTGCAACAACTTTATTTTTGAAACGATCTATGGCTTCTGGTTATGCAGGAGTTGATAACGATTTATTTTTCAGAGATAAAACAATGATGTTACTTGGAGACGCTAAGAAAACAACTGAAGAAATTGTTCAAGCATTAAATATGAGCTAGTTCAGGTAATTAAGTTTTTTAAATCTAATGGGGAATTGATTGTATAGTCACTTCCCCATTTTTTTATGTGATCTTTATTTTTAATAAAACCGTATGAAGCAGCAACAGAAAACATACCTGCAGCATTAGCAGCCCTTATATCCCTAATATCATCGCCTACATAAGCACATAGCAAAGGATCGCAAGATAACTGTTTTGATGCGTAAAGTAATGGCTCAGGACTTGGTTTTTTAACACTAAGTGTATCTCCAGATACAAGGCAGTGAGGCTGGTGGTATAAATTAAGCATTTTAATTATAGGCTCGACAAGGTAACCAGGTTTATTGGTTACGATACCCCACTTGTAACTGTTTACAACTAAAGTCTCAATAATCTCACTAATGCCATCAAATAAATGTGTTTTAACAAAAATATTTTCTTTATATATATTGAGGTATTCGGAAATAAATGCTTTTCTTTTATTTTCAGATAAATCAGGACAAGAAAAATCTATTAACCCGCCAGCTCCCTTTGAAATATAATTTTTCGCAACATCTGAAGATACTTCTGGTATTGAGTGTTTTTTTAATAAGATATTTAAACAATTAACCATATCGAAAGAAGTGTCTGCTAGTGTTCCATCAAAATCAAATAGTATTGCTTCAAATTTTTTATTAATCATTATTTTTTTTACAATGTATTATATAGTTTATATTTGGATTATTAGATTCATAAAATTTCTTATTAAAAATATTATAACTAATACCTTTTATACTTTTAACTTCTAAAGATTTTTTTCTTAGTAGACCACAAAACTCCGAAGGCTTAATAAATGTTTTATAATCATGCGTGCCCTTAGGAAGAATATTAAATACATATTCTGCGCCAATAATGGAAACCAGATATGATACTAGATTTCTATTTAATGTTGAAAAAAATAAATCAGCATTATTTTTTGTAATTTTTACGCAGTCGTGAATTAATTTTTCAGGATCAGGGACATGCTCAACAAGCTCTAAGCATGTTAAAACATCATATTTTTTATTTGATTCTATGATTAAGTTCTCTAAACTTATATTTTGGTAGTTTATATTTAGATTATTTAATACCTGGTGAGTTTTTGCTATTTCAATAGCGTCTTTTGACATATCAATACCTGTGACATTATTATCGCTAGAAACTAAACTTTCACAAAGGAGCCCACCTCCACATCCAACATCAATTAACGATTTATTATCTAAATCAACGCTATTTTTTATGAAATTTGTTCTTACTGGATTTAACATATGAAGAGGTTTGAAAGGACCTTCAGGATCCCACCAACTGTATGAAATTTTGTTAAATTTTTGTACTTCATTATCATCTACATTCATGCATTACATATTATAATATTTATGCAAAATTAGCATTATTAGAAGCCTATTTTTACCTATTATTTTGTTGTTAATCTAGTGAAAAAACACTACTCATGTTAGAATACTAGCTATTCCAATCAGTAAATTTAATGAGTCATAATGGTAGATTTTGCTAAAGAACTTAGAACTGTTCCTATTGAAGAAGAGACAAGAGAAGCTTATCTAGATTATGCAATGAGCGTAATAATTGGTAGGGCTTTACCAGATATAAGAGATGGATTAAAACCTGTTCACAGAAGGGTTTTATATGCCATGGAATCAATGGGAAATTATTCTAATAAACCATACAAAAAATCTGCACGTGTTGTTGGTGATGTTATAGGTAAATACCACCCGCACGGAGACACTGCAGCATACGATACAATTGTAAGAATGGCTCAAGATTTTTCTATGAGATATGTATTAGTAGATGGGCAAGGTAACTTCGGATCTGTCGATGGTGACTCTCCTGCTGCTATGAGATATACAGAAGTTAGAATGGCCAAAATAGCCCATGAGATTCTTTCAGATCTAGATAAAGAAACAGTTGATTTTAGGCCTAATTATGATGAAACAGAAATTGAGCCAGTAGTTCTTCCAACAAGAGTACCTAATTTATTGGTAAATGGTTCGTCAGGAATCGCAGTTGGAATGGCAACAAATATTCCTCCTCATAATTTAACAGAGGTAATAGACGCGGTTATAGAACTTAGTAAAAAGCCAGAAATGAGTATTATGGATTTAATGAAATATATTCCTGGACCGGATTTTCCAACAGCAGGGATTATTACAATTGATGGAAATGACGCAAACGGAATTGAGTCTGCATATAAGACAGGAAAAGGAAGGGTAATTATGCAGGCTATGACAAATACTGAAATAGATAATAAAACTTCGCGTGAAAAAATTATTGTAACTGAATTACCATATCAAGTTAATAAAGCGCGTTTAATTGAAAAAATAGCAGAATTAGTTAGAGATAAAAAACTTGAAGGAATATCTGAGTTAAGAGATGAGTCTGATAAAGACGGAATGAGAATTGTTATAGAATTAAAAAAATCTGAAATGTCAGAAGTTCTACTGAATAATTTATTTCAGCAAACTCAGATGAGAACTTCTTTTAGTATAAATATGGTAGCGCTAATAGATGGTAAACCCGGCACAGTAGATTTAAAAAGAATATTGGTTGCTTTCATTGAGCACAGAAGAGAAATTGTTACTCGAAGAACTATATACGAGTTAAAAAAAGCTAGAGAGAAAGCGCATATATTAGAAGGTCTAGCGGTAGCTCTTTCTAATATTGATGAAATTATTAAACTTATTAAGGATTCTAAAAATTCTCAAGATGCAAAAACTAAGCTTTTATCAAAGCATTGGAAAGCAGGGCTTATATTAAAAATGTTAGATTCTGCAAAAGGTTCGATTACCAAACCTGAAGAGTTGAGCGAAGGTTTAGGGCTAGTAAAAGATAAGTACTTATTATCAGAAAATCAAGCGCAAGCTATTCTTGAAATGAAGCTAAGTAGATTAACTGCCTTGGAACAAGATAAGATACTACTAGACTACAAAGTTCTTATTGACTCTATTAAAGGCTATCAGCTGATATTAAATGACAATAAAATATTGATGAATTTAATAAGAGAAGAGTTGGAAGAAGTGAAAAAGACATTTGGTGATAAAAGAAGAACGCAATTTACGAAGCTTGTGAATTTTTCTAAAGAGGATTTAACAAAAGAAGAAGATTTAGTAGTTACTTTATCAAATGCTGGTTATGTAAAAGCCCAGCCAGTTGATATTTATACTTCTCAAAAAAGAGGTGGAAGAGGTAAAACTGCCGCAACAGTAAAAGACGAAGATTTTATTGAAAAATTATTTGTTTCTAATTCACATGATACAATTTTATGCTTCTCAAGTTTAGGGAAAGTTTACTGGTTAAAAGTTTATGACATCCCTCAGTCAGGACGCTCTGCCAAAGGCAAAGCTATAGTTAACATACTTTCTTTAGCGCAGTTTGAAAAAATCACTGCTATTCAGAAAATCAGCAACTATGACGAAGACTTATTTGTATTAATGGCAACTAGCAATGGAATAATTAAAAAAACAAAATTATCTGATTTCGCTAGACCTAGATCATCAGGTCTTATAGCAATAAACCTAAAAGATGGTGATAATCTTATAGAAGTTAGCGTTACAAACGGTAAAAAAGAAATAATGCTGTTTTCCAGTGCTGGTAAGGCTATTAGGTTTAAAGAATCTGACGTTACATGCGTAGGAAGAAGTGCCTCAGGAGTTAAAGGAATAACCATAGGAAAAAATGAGTCTGTTATAAGTATGATCACAAGTTATAAAGATGATCAAGATGATATCCTTATAGCAACTGAAAACGGATATGGCAAAAGAACAGTAATTAACGAATTTTCTTTACAAAAAAGGTCAGGAAAGGGCAATATAGCAGTCAAGACATCTGATCGAAATGGAAATGTGATAGGTGCACTAAAGGTAAAAGAAAATGATGATTTAATGTTAATCACAGACCATGGTACTTTAGTAAGAACATCTATAAAAGATATAAGGCAGTTAGGAAGAAATACGCAAGGAGTTAAATTACAAAAGTTAGGTAAAAATGAAAAACTATCTCAAATAGAGAAAGTAGAAGAAGATAAAGTTGAAGAAGTATAAGAATATATAAATAATGAGTGAAGACATCAAAAAAATTAGACAGAAAATAGATTCATTAGATAATGATATACTTGATTTATTTAATCAAAGAGCGCATCAAGCAGTATTAATAGCTAAAGAAAAAAACAAATCTAAAGAGCTAGATAATTTTTATAATCCAGAACGTGAAGCTCAAGTTATTAGACGTATCCAAGAGTTGAATAAAGGGCCTTTATCTAATGAAAGTGTATTAAAGTTATTCAGAGAAGTTATGTCGGCCTGTTTATCTCTTGAAGCACCACTCAAAGTATCTTATCTCGGTCCAGAAGGAACTTATACACAGCTAGCCGCAAAAAATCATTTTGGATCTTCAATTTTGTCAGTACCACATTTGTCAGTTGAAGAAGTTTTTTCATCAGTTGAAAAAAGAGATTCACATTATGGAGTAGTACCAGTAGAAAATTCAACGCAAGGTATAGTAGCTTCGACATTAGATATGTTTATGAAATCATCACTAAAGATTTCTGGGGAAATTGAGATTCTAATTAATCATAATGTTTTATCAAATTCAAAAAGCCTGGATAGTATTGAAAAGATTTATGCTCACCCACAATCATTTTCACAATGTAAAAATTGGCTTGAAAAAAATTTACCAAAATGTGAAAAAATAAATTCTTTGAGTAATGCTGAGGCTGCATTAATAGCATCAAAAGAAAAAAATTCTGGCGCTATTGCTAGCTCTGTTGCAGCAGATATCTATAAATTAGATATATTGAGTGAAAATATTGAAGACAATCATAATAACTCTACAAGATTCTTAGTGATAGGGGAAAGAGATACAGATCCTTCAGGTAATGATAAAACAAGTATTATAGTGTCTACAAAAAATGATTCTGGCGCTTTATATAGCCTTTTAGAGCCACTATCTAAGCATAATGTAAGCATGACAAGAATTGAGTCAAGACCATCAAAACATAATAATTGGGAATATATTTTCTATTTAGACCTAAATGGTCATATAAAAGATAGCTCGTTAAAAAAAGTTAACGATGAAATAAAAAAAGAAGCTAGTTTATATAGATTTCTTGGATCGTATCCCGCGGCATTAAATAAATAAAATGTCTAATAATAAAAATATACAAATTAATAAAATCTTTGTAGTTGGATTAGGTTTAATAGGTGCATCATTGTGCAGATCATTAAAAAATAATCAAAAGTATGAGAAAATAATTGGATATGATTGTGATAAAGATGTTACGGACTTCGCAATTAAAAATAATTATGTTGATGAAATTAGTCAAGGTATAAAAGCGGGTATTAATAATTCTGATTTAATAGTTATTTGTGTTCCAGTGCATCAGATAAAAGACATATTACATATCTTAAAAGATTTTTTTAATACAGAAAAAATATTTACTGACACCCTGAGCACTAAAAATACGTTATTGGAATTTATGATTAAAAATAATTTTTCAGAAACCAAGAATTTTATTCTATCACACCCAATGGCTGGAACAGAAAATTATGGAATAGAAAACTCAAAAGATGATTTGTTTGCTGGAGCGGTAACTCTTATTAGTACACTTGTTGATCAAAATTTAGACAATATTAATAGCGTAAAGGATATGTGGCAATCTTTAGATTGTAATGTTGTTTCAATAGACTCCGCTATACATGACGAATATTTGTCAATAATTAGTCATGCGCCTCACGCAATTTCGTTTGCCTTAGCAAAAAATACAAACGCTAAATATTTAACAAAAAAATTACCAGAGATTAATTCAAAAGGAAGTCTCTCAGACATGATAAGGATTGCAAATAGTGATCCTGAGGCATGGGCAAATATTTTTAAAGATAATCAGAGTAATCTAATTAAATATCTTGATGAGTACCTTGAAGAATTAAGTGAATTAAAATCTATGATAGCGTCGGAAAATATAGATGACTTAGTATCATATTTAAAAAAATCAAAACCTATTAAATAATTTTTATGCCAGAACAATATACAGTAGACCCTTCGAATAATATTAGTGGAACGATTTCTGTTCCAGGTGATAAATCTATATCACATAGATCACTGATTTTACTATCAATTTCATCAGGAGAAGCTAAAATTTCAGGCCTGTTAGAATCAGACGATTGTTTAGCTACTTTGAAAATTTTTAGAACACTTGGTGTTAGTATTAAAAAAAATATTGATGGTTCCTATTACATAAATGGCAAGGGTGCATATGGCTTAAAAGAAGCTAGTAGTGATTTGAACTGCGGTAACTCTGGAACAAGCATGCGTCTTTTATCAGGTTTAATGTGTGGTCAAAAATTTGCAAGTCGTTTGATTGGTGATAGGTCTCTAAGCTCAAGACCTATGAAAAGAATATCCTCACCTTTAGGAATGATGGGGGCAAATATTAAGTTATCAAAAAATGATACTGCACCAATAAATATAATTCCTGTAAAAAAACTAATGCCAATAGAATACAAAATGCCGATAGATAGTGCTCAGATTAAATCATCAATCATATTAGCTAGTCTCTATACTAAAGGTAAAACAAATATTATAGAAAATGTAGCAACCAGAGATCATACTGAGAATATGATCAACTACTTGGGTGGTAGTATTGAAAATACTAATAATAAAATAACTATTAACCCAGAAAATAAATTAGTATCTAGAGATGTAGATATCCCTGGAGATATATCTTCAGCTATGTTTATTATTGTTGGCTGCTTAATTTCAGAAAAATCTGAAGTTATAATTAAAAATGTTGGTTTAAATATTTTAAGAACTGGCGGCATCGAAATATTAAAATTAATGGGCGCGGAAATAGAGTTTAGTAATTTAAAAAATTATGGTCCAGAAAAAGTTGGGGATATTTTAGTAAGATCCTCAAAACTAAAAGGTATTGAGATACCAAGAAAATATATTGCAAGTGCAATTGATGAGTTTCCAATATTATTTATTGCAGCAGCAAGCGCTTCAGGGAAAACAATTCTAAAAAATGCAGAAGAATTAAGATATAAAGAAAGTGATAGATTATCAGTAATGTCAAAAGGTTTGCTTAAGTGCAATATAAATAGTTCTCTTTATGATGATGGTATAGAGATAAATGGTGGTAAAATTTCTGGAGCAACTATTAATAGTTATGGTGATCACAGAATTGCAATGGCATTTGCAATTGCTGGTTTAATTTCTAAAGATCCAATAACCATATTGAATACAGAAAATGTATCAACGTCTTTCCCTGGTTTTTTTAGTTTAATTAAAGATATGGGATTAAAAATAAAGAGAGAAAACATTTGAAGCCAATAATAATAACTGTGGATGGACCAAGCGGAGTAGGAAAAGGAACTATAGCAATGATGATTGCAGAAAAACTTAGTTATAAGTATCTAGATAGCGGTTCTTTATATAGGTCTTTAGCATTAAAATTGTATGAAAAGAATAATAATCCTGAGAATATTTTAGAAAATCTAGATGAATCGATTAATGACATATCAATTGATTTTAGATATAAGAAGGGCGAAAAAGCACAAGTGTTCGTTAATGGTAATGACTATACAAATAAAATAAGAACTGAAAAAGTTGCAATCATGGCTTCTAGTATTGCTAAAGATAAAAGGGCTAGGGATATGCTAGAAAAATATCAGCGTAGCTATCTTACTGATGAAGGCCTAGTGGCTGACGGGAGAGATATGGGAACAAAAGTCTTTGCAGAAGCAAATATTAAGTTTTATTTGACAGCGTCAGTTGAAAAAAGGGCAGAAAGGCGATTAAATCAGTTGAAAGATCAAGGAATTAGTGCTAACTTGCCGACCCTAATACAAAAACTTTTGTTAAGAGATAAGGCGGATACAGATAGATTAATATCTCCTTTAATACCAGCAAAAGATGCAATAATAATAGATACAAGTGAATTTAGTGCAGAAGAAGTATTTAATAAAACTATAAACATTATAAGAGATAATATAAAAAATATATGAGTGAAGATTTTTCAAGATTAATAGAAGAGAGTATTTCAAAACTACAGGTTAAGTCTGGTGCCATAATTATGGGTACTGTGATAGACGTTAAAAAAGATCTAGTTATTGTTAACGCAGGCCTTAAATCAGAAGGAATGATTCCAATTGATCAGTTTATAGGTTTTGATGGAAATGTAGAAGTTAAAGAAGGTGATACAGTAGAGGTAACAGTTGATGCAATAGAGGATGGATTTGGAGAAACTAAACTATCTAGAGAAAAAGCAAAAAAAGCAAGGGCATGGGTCTCATTATCAGAAGCTTTTGAAGAAAAGAAAATACTGGAAGGAAGAATAACAGGTAAAGTAAAAGGTGGATTTACTGTTGATTTAGCTGATATAAAAGCATTTTTACCAGGCTCATTAGTTGATGTAAGGCCGGTTAGAGAAACTACATATTTAGAAGGAAAAGATTTAGAATTTATTGTTATAAAAATAGATAAGAAAAGAAATAATGTTGTAGTTTCAAGAAAAGCAGTTTTAGAATCTGAAAATAGTGAAGAAAGAGATGAATTAATTTCAAGTTTAGAAGAAGGGTCAGTAATTAAAGGTATAGTTAAAAATATTACAGACTACGGAGCATTTTTAGACTTAGGTGGTGTTGATGGGTTGCTACATATTACAGATATGGCTTGGAAAAGAGTTAGGCACCCTTCAGAGTTAATTAATATTGGCGATGAAATTGACGTTAAAGTCTTAAAATTTGATAAAGAAAAAACTAGGGTTTCATTGGGTTTGAAGCAATTAAATGAAGATCCTTGGTTTGAAATAAGCAAAGCACATCCAGAAGGATCAAAATTAAAAGGAAAGATTACTAATATTGCAGATTATGGTTGTTTTGTAGAAATACATAATGGTGTAGAGGGTCTTGTTCATGTATCTGAGATGGATTGGACAAATAAAAATGCAAATCCAGAAAAATTAGTGGCAATTGGACAAGAAATTGAAGTAATGATTCTAGATATTGATCCAGAAAGAAGAAGAATATCTTTAGGTATAAAACAATGCCAGCCTAATCCTTGGACCAAATTTATAGATAACCATGAGATTGGTGAAATAATTACTGGTCAGATAAAATCAATAACTGATTTTGGTATATTTATAGGCTTAGATGATGGTATAGATGGGCTTGTTCATTTGTCAGATTTATCTTGGACAGAAAGCGGTGACCTTGCTGTAAGAAATTATAAAAAAGGCGATGAACTAAAAACAATTTTGATTTCTGCAGATACAGAGCGAGAAAGGATATCACTAGGTGTAAAACAACTTACGGTTAATAAATTCCAAGAATATACACAGAGCAAGTCAAAAGGAGCAGTAGTAAAAGGTAAAATATTAGAGAAAACACCCAAATACATATCTATTGAGTTAGGTGATTCTGTAGTTGGTAATTTAAAATTATCTGAGTTAGCATCAGATAAAAGCGTAGATTCAATGCAGATAGGCGAAGATCTTGAGTTGATGATAACCAATATTGATAAAAAAAATCAAACAATAAATCTATCCATGAAGGCCTTTGAGAAACAAAATGAAGATAAGGCTCTTAATGATTACAAAGAAAATAATGAGTCAGTAGGAAGTTCTTTTGGTGATATCTTAAAAGAACATATAGATAAATAATATACTCAATAGAAAGTAATATTTAGAAAAGTAGGTTTCTATGGAAGAAAAAAGAGATTCAATCACAAAATCCGAATTAATTGAAAAAATTTCTGTGAAAATACCTCAATTAGGGACAAAAGATGTTGAGCTTTCAGTTAAAACATTGATAGAAAAGATCATAGACTCTTTATCTAAAGGTGACAGAACAGAGGTTAGGGGCTTTGGAAGTTTTTCAGTTCATTATAGAAAACCAAGAATAGGTAGGAATCCAAAAACAGGAGATTCTGTGTCTCTACCAGGTAAAAATGCAGCGCATTTCAAGCCTGGAAAGGTTTTACGCAATAAAATTAATAATTTACACGACATAGATTAATAAAAATCATATAATATAATTATATTTAACAAAATTTTAATTATATGTTTAGATTATTAGCACTATTACTGTCGGTAACAATATCATTGTTAAGTGTGACTGTAGTTTATTACAATAAAATCCCTTACTTAATAGATTTTTATTTTATACAATTCTCAGATATTCCTTTAGGAGTATTAATATTTACAGCAATGCTCTTTGGTATTTTTATATCAACATTTTTTTTAATTGGATTAGTCTTTAGTTCTAAGAAAAAATATAGAGTTCTTAAAAAAGATCATGATCTAATATCTAAAGAGGTTCAAAATCTTAGACGAATACCAATACAAGAGTAAGAAATGTATATTACCATCACAACAATAATATTTTTTATTATAATAATATCAGCATTAATATTTTATATTTCTATAAAATTATTTTATAAAAAAAGTTCTAATTCAATACCAGTAGAATACTTACAAAGTATGAATTATTTGCTAGCAGAGCAGCATGATAAAGCGCTGGATACATTTATGTCTATGGTAAGTGTAAATCAAGATACGGCTGAAACACATATAATTCTTGGAAATCTTTTCAGAAATAGAGGAGAGGTTGATAGAGCAATAAGAATTCATCAAAATCTAATTGCAAGACCTGGTTTGGAAATAAAAGTTAAACAAGAATGTTCATTAGAGTTAGCAAAAGATTATTTAAAGTCTGGTTTTTTAGATAGAGCAGAATCAATCTTTAAAAGATTAGCAAGTGAAGTTGAAAAGCCGCATGAGATATTATCTTATCTAAGAGATATATATGAGCAAGAAAAAGAATGGCAAAAAGCCATAGATACTTCAATAAAAATTCAATCACTTAGTAATGAAGATTTATCAGATATCATATCTCATTATTATTGTGAATTGGTAGAAAATGAGCTAAGTATTAATGAAGAAAATAGTTTAGCTGCAGCTAAAAAATTTATTAATAAAGCTTTTAGTTATAATAAAAAATCCTTAAGAACATTAATATTATTAGGTGATATTTCTTTTCATGGGAAAAATTATACAGATGCTTTAAAAAAATATATGAATATTCATGAAAAATATCCTAATTATACTTATCTAGTTCTTGAGAAATTAAAACGCACACATGAGAGATTGAATACAAGAGATAATTTTTTAACATTTATAAAAAGGCTGTCAGGTATAGCAAACCCAATGGAGCTTTACTCAAACTTAAATAAGGATTTTCCTGCAAGCATGAGTAGTCAAGAAATCTCAGATTTATATGAGAATGAATTTGATAATGGGAAGGTCACATTGATACAGCTGTCCAAATACTTGGAGCTCATCAATAAAAATAGAATTGCTTTTGATAATCAAAGTTTAAATAATATTAGAAAGTGTCTTCAAAATTACGCATCTAATGAAAAAGAACATAAATGTATAAATTGTGGATTTAATAGTATTAATCATTTTTGGCAGTGTCCAAGCTGTCAGAAGTGGTCATCAATTAAAAAAAGTACCCTTGAAGCATCTAAAGTAGATCACTATGTCGTCTAATAATTATGAAATTCCGCATATTATTGTAGCTTTAGATTACAACAAAGAAAATAAAGCTTTAGATATGGCTAAAATACTTGATCCTTCATTATGTATTTTAAAGGTTGGTCTTGAGTTATATGTTAGTTGTGGGCCAAAAATAGTGAATGCACTTCATAAGTTGGGCTATAAAATATTTTTAGATCTTAAATTTCACGATATTAAAAATACAGTTATTAAAAGCTCTCTAGTAGCTGCAGATCTTGGTGTTTGGATGATTAATGTGCACTCAAGTGGTGGTGTTGAAATGATGTCTGGAGTCGCAAATACAATAAAAGAAAATAACTATAGTACTTTAGTTACAGGCGTAACAGTATTAACATCTCTAGATAACGATGATATTAAAACAATAGGATATTCAAATAATACTAAAGATCAGGTTATGAAAATGGCAGCATTGTGTTATGACTCTGGTCTAAACGGAATAGTTTGTTCAGCACATGAGGCCAAGAATATTAAAAATGAAATTAAAGATAATTTCATCTGTGTCTGTCCCGGCATAAGAAGGACAGAAGATAATAAAGATGATCAAAAAAGAATTATGACCCCTGCAATGGCAGCTAATAATGGAGCAGACTATATTGTAGTTGGCAGGCCGATAACAAATTCTAAGAATCCATTAAAATCTTTAATTAAAATTAAAAAAGAATTTAATAATACTTTATAAAATAAATGCAAAATAATAATAATTTAAAAATAGCCGTTTTCCCTGTTGCGGGTATGGGAACTAGATTTTTACCTGCAACGAAAGCAAGCCCAAAAGAAATGCTACCTATAGTCGATAAGCCGTTAATTCAGTATGCTGTTGAAGAGGCTGTAAATTCAGGAATAGAAAATTTAGTATTTATCACGGGAAGAAATAAAACTAGTATTGAAAATCATTTTAATAAGGCGTATGAAATTGAGTCTGAGCTAAAAATAAAAAATAGAAAAAAAGAGTTAGAAATGATTCAAAATATAATACCAAGTCATGTAAAGTGTATTTATATAAGACAAAATGAAGCTTTAGGTTTAGGACACGCTGTCCTCTGTGCAAAGCCAGCAGTTGGCAATAATCCTTTTGCAGTTATTTTAGCAGACGATATGATTTTATCTGCTAAGAGCTGCCTAAGTCAGATGGTAAATAGATTTAGTGACTTAAATTCAAGTATTATTGCAGTAGAAAAAGTAGAAAAAAAATTCTTACATAAATACGGAGTGATTGACGGAATAAAGCATAATGAAAGAGACTGGTTATTATCAAATATTGTTGAGAAACCAGACAATAATTTGGCACCTAGCGACATGGGTGTTGTTGGAAGATATATTTTAAAACCATCAATCTTTAATATTTTAGAAAATACAAAAGAAGGTGCTGGCGGTGAGATTCAGCTTACAGATGCTATAGCTACGCAGATTGCTAACGAAAAAGTTTATGCATATGAATTTGAGGGAAAAAGATTTGATTGTGGGAATAAACTAGGGTTTTTGAAGGCCACAATAGAGTATGGACTAAATCATAAAGAGTTATCTAAAGATTTAAGGGATTATATAAAGAATTTGAATATAAAATAATGAAATGGCTCCCCCGGACGGGCTCGAACCGCCGACCTAGTGATTAACAGTCACCCGCTCTACCAACTGAGCTACAGGGGAATATACAGTGAATTGTTATTATACGTATATTTTTATATATTGATAATGTTATTCCACATATTATAAGTAAAAATTTATGACAAAATATATTTTATTATTTTTAGTGTTAAATATGGGTACAGCGTACTCTCACAATTTATCACTAAAAGACAGGCAATTGATGAGTCATAACCACGATGTAATTTCAGTTAATAATGTCACCGCAAATGATTCTCTTAAGATATGGACAGATTTTCAAAAAACAGAATATAATGAAAATATCAAGAGTGATTATAAAATCGAAATTAAATATCTTAAAAAAAAATCTAATATTAAAATCATTATCTACACGCCAAAAAACGTTATACCTAGTAGTGCAATTATAGACCTTCACGGATGCAATGGAGTAATGGGAAGGCAGACCCAGTGGGCTAGAAAATTTATTTCTTGGAACTATATGTTTGTAGTTATTGATAGTTTAAGATCAAGAGGAGTTGATAATGTATGTAAAGATTATTATAGAGTGCCAACTTTTCAAAGAGCAATTGATGCACATACAACTAAAAAGCATATACAGAGAAATTTTAAAAACATAAATAAAAATTCTATTTCAGTTTTTGGCTTTTCTCATGGAGGAACAGCTGTCTTAGACTCATTATATGATTCTATGGGAAACAATGAAAATCCATTTAAATATGCAATAGCATTTGCTCCTTGGTGCCCTGGTTTTTATACAAAAACTAACACAACATATACAAAATTAATGATAATAGTTGGAGAAAGCGATACTTGGACGCCAGCAGATAGATGTAAAAAGATGCTTGCAACAGAGCCAAAAAACTATACATTGCATGTCTTGAGCGGTGCTTACCATGGTTTCGATAGTATGATGGATATTCAATCATATCAGGGACATACGGTTGGACATAGCCAAAAAGCTGTTAATGAAAGTCACAAGCATATGAGAGAATTTTTAGGTACTGATAAAGACGTACTTAATACAAAAAAAAACGATAGTCAATATAGAAATTTAGATATTCCAATAGACTAATTAATATTTAAAATGTTAATTGTGCAGAAAAATACAGAAAATTTTTTAATTTTAAAAAAAAGAATTAATGAACTTAATTCTCACTTACTATTTAAAAAAGAAAAAAAATTCACTAAAGAAGAATTAAAAATATTTATGGAATACCATGTTTTTGCTGTATGGGATTTTATGAGTATTGTTAAAGAACTTCAGCATCATATATGTCCATCAGGATACCCTTGGGCGCCAAGTAAATATACAAAAAATGGTATTGCGCATTTAATTAATGAAATAACTTTTTCTGAGGAGTCTGATAAAGATAAAAATGGTAGATTTTTTTCACATTTTGATCTTTATATTATGGCAATGAAAGATATTGATGCAAATACAGAGAACATAAATAAATTTATAGGTAAATATTGTGGTAATTCTAATACTTTATCTGAAAACATAAATGGTATTGATATTCCGCAAGAAAGTTTAGAGTTTGTAAGAAGTACGTTTGATTGTTTAAGTACAAATAAAATTTCAAATATTGCCGCCATATTTACATATGGTAGAGAAACTACAATACCAGACATGTTTATAAAAATTTTAAATAAGATTGATAGTAATAATTTATCATTTTCAAATCTTAGATTATATATAAATAGACATATTGAAATTGATAGTTCAAGACATGGACCTCTATCACTTAAATTATTTGAACACACATGTGATAACAATCAAGAAATATACGACGAGGCAATAGAGTATGCCATCATATCTATTGATAAAAGAATAGGCCTTTGGGATGGCGTATTGAGAAAAATTACAAAATTAAGATAACAAATTTTTTATTCTACATACCGCCTTTTCTAAATTCACCAAACTTGTTGCAAAAGAAATTCTTATATGATTTTTTGAGCCAAAAGCAGTGCCAGGTACAACAGCAATATCTGCTTCTCTTAAAAAATATTCTGCTAGTTCAAAATCATCATTAATATTTTCGATTTTATTTATCAGCCCATTAACATCTACGAAAGCATAAAAAGAACCTTCTGGTTTTTTATACTTTATTCCTTCAATTTTATTTAATTCTGTATGCAGGTACTCAGACCTCAATTGATATTCACTAACCATTTTAGTAACTTCACTATTATCATCGTCCAAGGCAGCTTTAGCTGCTGCTTGTGATATCGAACATGTGCAAGATGTGCTTTGTGATTGAATTTTTTTCATAGCCCCAATAATGGTAGAATTTCCTGCGGCATAACCTATCCTCCAGCCTGTCATTGCATAAGCTTTTGAAACACCATTAAGAACTATAGTTTGATCATATAATTCTGGACATACATTAAGAATATTCGTAAATTTCTTGCCATTAAATATTATGTGTTCATATATATCATCAGATGCAATAATTATATTTGGATATTTTTTTAAAACTCTTCCAATATCTTTTAAATCTTCTTGTGAGTAAATAAAACCTGATGGATTTGAAGGACTATTTAATAATATCATCTTAGTTCTTTTTGTAATATTATCTTCAAGCATTTTTCCTGTTACTTTAAAATCAGTCTCACTATTAGTTTCTACGAAAACTGGCACTGCATCAGATAATTTTACAATCTCAGGATATGAAACCCAGTAAGGAGAAGGAATTAAAACTTCGTCGCCTTCATCTAGCGTTGCTTGACATAGATTGTAAATACTTTGTTTGCAACCAGTAGATACAATTATTTGATCAGGTGTATATTCTAAATTATTTTCATTTTTGAATTTTTTTACTATTGACTCTTTTAGAGTGAGCATGCCATCAACAGGCGTATATTTTGTATTTCCTGAATTTATCGACTCTATAGCAGCATTTTTTATATTCCTTGGTGTATCAAAGTCAGGTTCACCCGCACTCAAAGATATTATATCTTTACCTTGTAAAGTTAATTCACGAGCCTTCATACTCATTGCTATCGTTGCTGAAGTTTTTGTATTCGAGATTCTTTTTGAGAGTTTCATTATTAAAAATATACTATATAAATTATCACTGATATTATGATATTCTAATCTTAAATCATAGTCTATTCTTCATTAAAAACAATTTTTTTATATATTTAAAATGAGTAAAAAAAAGTTTGAATTAGTATCAAAATACGGCCCTGCTGGAGATCAGCCTGCGGCTATATCTAAATTAATTGACGGACTTGAATCTGGTTTAAATTCTCAAGTTTTGCTCGGAGTTACTGGCTCAGGAAAAACCTTTACGATTGCTAATATTGTTCAGGATTTGCAAAGACCGACCATTGTTTTAGCTCCAAATAAAACCTTAGCAGCCCAGTTATATGGGGAAATGAAAGAATATTTTCCAAATAATGCAGTGGAATACTTTGTATCATACTATGACTATTATCAGCCCGAGGCATATGTACCTGCTAGAGATAGCTATATTGAGAAGGATGCTGCTATTAACGAGCATATCGAGCAAATGCGCCTATCTGCAACAAAAGCCTTATTTGAAAGAGATGATACTATTATAGTAGCATCGGTTTCTTCAATTTATGGTCTTGGAGATGCAAAATCATATCAGGATATGGTTCTTCATTTATCAAGAGGAGAAATAATAGATCAAAGAAAAATTTTAAGAAGGCTGGCGGAATTACAATATACTAGAAATCAGCTAGAGTTAAAAAGAGGCACATTTAGAGTTAATGGAGATATTATAGATATTCATCCTGCTGATTCTGAAAATGAAGCAGTAAGAATAGAATTATTTGGCGATGAGATAGAAAAACTTAGTTTTTTTGATTTTTTAACTGGAGAAATTGTAAAGACTGTACCTAGACTTACAATTTACCCAAAAACTCATTATGTAACACCTAGAGAAGTTTTATTAAAAGCAGTTGATGATATAGGTTTAGAGTTAGACGTGAGGCTAAATGAATTTAGAGCTCAGAATAAGCTGGTAGAGGCGCAAAGATTAGAAGAAAGAACTAAATTTGATCTAGAGATGATAAAAGAGATTGGTTATTGTTCAGGTATTGAAAACTACTCCAGATATCTTTCAGGTAGAAATCCAGGCGAAGCACCACCATGTTTAGTAGATTACATGCCTTCAAATGCGCTGATGATAATGGATGAAAGCCATGTCACTGTTCCTCAATTTAGAGGAATGTACAAAGGAGATAGATCAAGAAAGCAAACTTTAGTGGACTTTGGATTTAGGCTGCCGTCAGCTTTGGACAATAGACCATTAATGTTTGAAGAATTTGAATTATTATCACCCCAAGTAATTTATGTATCTGCCACACCAGGAGATTATGAGATCGATCGAGCCGATCAAGTTGCTGAACAAGTAGTTAGACCAACTGGACTAATAGATCCAGAGATAGAAATAAGACCGGCAGAAACACAAGTTGACGATCTATTGAGTGAAATAGCAAAAGTAATTAGTAAAAAAGAAAGGGTATTAGTTACAACTCTTACGAAGAAAATGTCAGAGGACTTGGCCAGTTATTTGCAGGAACATAATATAAAAGTAAAGTATCTCCACTCAGATATAGATACAGTTGAGAGAGTGGAAATAATAAGAGGTCTTAGATTAGGAGATTTTGATGTCTTAGTTGGAATAAATTTATTAAGAGAAGGTTTAGATATACCAGAAGTATCACTAGTAGCTATACTAGATGCTGATAAAGAGGGATTTTTAAGAACTGATAGATCATTGATGCAAACAATTGGGAGGGCGGCAAGAAATATTAATGGTAGAGCAATACTATATGCAGACAAAATTACTGGCTCTATAGAACGAACAATAGAAGAGACTGATAGAAGAAGAGAAAAGCAAGTATTACACAATAAAGAAAATGGCATTACTCCAAAAGGTATAAGTAAATTAATATCAGACATAATGGAAGCAGAGCCACTAGAAAAAAATGATAAAAAATATATCGATAATAAATTTTTAGAAGAATATGAAGATATTAGCACTGCTGCAGCAATGAAAAAAATTAAGAAGCTAGAGAAGAAAATGTATGATCATGCTACAAATTTAGAATTTGAAGATGCATCAAGAATTAGAGACGAAATGAAGAAAATAAAAGATTTTATTTTTACTAATAACCAAGAAAAATAAATTTAGGAAATTTTTACAACTACTTTTCCTATATTTTTTCCAGCAATAATTTTTTTTGAGAACTTTAAGACATCTTTTAATTCAATACACTGCGTATTAATCTTATTAAGATTTTTAGGCTTATAATTTGAAGATAATTTTTTCCACACAGTCTTTCTGTTACTAGAGTAATTTGTTGAGCTTACCCCTAGTATATTTACACTCCTCATTATCATAGGGAAAACTGTAGTATTTAATTTTGAGTCAGAGGCCATACCCACAGAAACTATATTACCATCATCTTTTGTACTTTTAATTATCCAATCTAAGACTTCACCACCAATATTATCTATTGCTCCTGCAAAAAACTTATTATTAAGTATTTTTTTATTCATACTAGAATTAAATTTTATAATTTTTTTTGCTCCAATATCTTCTAAATACTGCAAAGAATTAATTTTTCTTGTTAGAGCTATAGTTTCAAAACCAATATTATTTAATATATTTATCGAAATACTACCTACACTACCAGTCGCGCCAGTTACTAAAATAGGACCATAATTTACTTTTTGTTTATTTAATATCATCTTATCTATAGCTATTGCAGCTGTAAAACCTGCAGTACCAATCTGCATAGCACTTAAAGGAGTTAGGTTATTTGGAATATGAATCAGTATTTTATTCGAAACATAAGCATATTCTGTAAAACCACCATCAATTGCTTCTCCTAAACCTGAACCGGTAGCTAGAACCTTTTGTCCTTTTGAAAAATTCTTAGAATTACTTTCAATGACTGTGCCAGAGAAATCCAATCCTGGAATCAAGCTTTCACACTTAATAATTCTATTTTTACCAGTAACTGAGATCGCATCTTTATAATTAATTCCTGAATACTTAACTTTTACAAGAACTTCACCATTTTTTAACTGCCTAAAATTATTATTTTCTAAAAAAAAACTATGTTTATTTTTTATGTAAGAAACTTTTAAGGATTTAAAACTCTTCATTAGTTTAGCTTTTTAAATAATTCTTCAGCCTTATTATTACTAGCAATAAGAGTATCTTCCATAATTGTTATATGCCCCATCTTGCGACCATTTTTAGCCCCGCTTTTATTATACAAATGCAAAAAAATATTTTTTTTATTAGCTTCACTAAAATCAGGACTGCCTTTAGCCCACAAGTCACCAAGCAAATTTAACATTACTGATGAAGAAATCAGTGTTGAGTGGATGGGTTTTTGATTAGTTAAAATCTTCACTTGATGTTCAAATTGAGAAATATTACAACCTTCAATTGAGTAGTGCCCACTGTTATGTGTTCTAGGAGCTATTTCATTAACTAAAATTTTATCGTTATTGTCTATAAAGAATTCAATACATAAAATACCTTTATAGCTTAAGTTGCTAGAAATTTTTTTGGTTATATCTTTTATAATTTTAATTGAATCTTGCGGTATTGAAGCTGGAACTAAAGATTTATGTAAAATATTATTTATATGAATATTCTCACTTATTGGTAAAAAAACTATTCCATCATTATAACAGGCAGCAACTTGGGAAACTTCTTTTTTTAGAGAGACTTTTTCCTCTAAAACAAAACTAGTTGAATCTTGTTCACTATAGGAATCTTTTAATTCATTAAAATTATTTACTATTGTTTGGCCTTTACCGTCATAACCAAATGTAGATGTTTTTAAGATATATGGCCAATTATTAATATTTTTCAGTAACTCTAATTGATCTTTCGAATTAATCTCATAATATTCAGCTATTGGTATATTTAATTTATTTAAGAATTTTTTTTCTAAAGTTCTATTTTGCGATATTCTTAGAGCATTGGAATTTGGGAAAACTTTTATTTTTTTTTCTAATATCTCAAGAGTTTTATAGGGTATATTTTCAAATTCTGTTGTGCAAACATCACAATTATCTATAATTATTTTCAGCGCTTCTATGTTTGAGTAGTCTGCATTAATGAATTTATCTGCTATTTTTCCTGCAGGGCAATCAGGATCTGGATCAAGAATTAAAACCTTCTCTCCCATCATCTGAGCTTTTTCAGTAAACATAAGCCCTAATTGTCCGCCGCCTAACATGGCAATTATTTTTTTTTCTTGCATAATTTATTTATTTTAATTTTGCATTTATTACTTTATTTTTTTGTGCTTTTCTAAACTCTATAAGTTTATTTGCCAATGTCTCATCATTATTCGACAGCATTGCTATTGCAAATAAAGCAGAATTTGCAGCACCAGCTTCTCCAATTGCAAAAGTAGCTACTGGAACTCCTTTAGGCATTTGTACTATTGATAATAAAGAATCATTGCCTTCTAGGTGTTTTGTTGGTATCGGAACACCCAATATTGGGATTTCTGTTTTAGCGGCGAGCATACCTGGTAAATGAGCAGCACCACCAGCACCAGCAATAATACATTTAATACCTCTACTTTTAGCGGCTTCAGCATATTCATACATAATATCAGGGGTTCTATGAGCAGATACAATCTTAGATTCATATGGAACATTAAAATCATTCAACATTTCTGTAGCTAGTTTCATTATTGGCCAATCACTATCACTTCCCATTACAACGCCAATAATTGGATTTTTGCTATCAGTCATATTATTACCTCTATTAGTAAATATGATATTATAATATATAAAGCTATAGCTATCCATATAATGAAATTAATTTAAATATACTATATTAAAGTAAATTTATGAAAACTACGCTACATACATCTAATATTCAGAGCCTAAAAAAAATCTATGAAGGAAAGGTTAGGGATATTTACGAAATTGATGGTGAGAATATGCTTATAGTATCTACAGATAGAGTATCAGTATTTGATGTAATTTTGCCAACACCTATTCCTGAGAAAGGAATAATTTTAAATAATGTTTCAAACTATTGGTTTAAAAAATTTAACAAATTAGTCGACAATCATCTTACAAATATGAGTATTGGAGATTTAAAAATAAGCGATGAAGAGTATGATCAAATAGAGGGAAGATCAGTAATTGCGAAAAGACTCAAGCCGCTACCAATTGAATCAATTGTAAGAAATTATTTAATTGGATCTGGTTATTCTGAATATTTATCAAGTGGGTCTATTTGTAATATTGAGTTACCAAAAAACTTAAAGATGGCATCTAAGTTGCCAGAACTATTATTTACACCTTCATCTAAAGCAGAAATAGGAAGCCATGATGTAAATATAAGTTTTGAAAAAATGTCTGAAGTAGTAGGTCAAGATATGTCAGAAAAAATTAAAGAAATAAGTTTTAAAATTTTTAAAAAAGCGTCAGATTATTTAATTACTAAAAACATTATTTTAGCAGATACTAAGTTTGAATTTGGGTTATGTGATAATGGTAACTTAGTGTTAATGGATGAAGTATTAACTTCCGATTCTTCAAGATTCTGGATATCTGAATCTTACCAAGAGGGTGTTAGCCCAGAGAGTCTTGATAAACAATTTATAAGAGACTATGTAAAAAGTATATCTTGGGATGACAGTATGCCACCCCCAGAACTACCCGATGACATAGTTTGTAAAACTTTTGAAAAATATAAAGATTTAAATAGAATATTAACGGACTAAAATTTAAATATGATTAAATGTATCACTTTTGATTTAGATGATACACTTTGGAAAATTGAACCTGTGATAACTAGGGCAGAAATTTTTTTTCAAAAGTGGCTCGATTCTAATTACCCGACAGTATCTGAAAAATTTAATATTGAATTATTAAGAAAGCTGATGAAGCAAACTTCATTAGAAAATCCAGATATAAAACATGATTTAACAAAAATAAGAATTAAAGCATACTCACATCTAAAAGATTTATATAATCTTCCAGATGATATGCCATTAAAAGCTTTTAATTATTTCATGGAGTATAGAAATAATGTTACCTTATTTAATGGTGTAGAGGACACATTAGAAGAGCTTAAAAAAAAATATTTACTTGGAACTATAACTAATGGAAATGCATCATTGCAAAAGATTGGTATTGATAAATATTTTGATTTTGAGATTAAAGCATCTGATGTAGGGCATATGAAGCCAAAATCTGAAATATTTACAGCTGCACTAAGTGCAGCTAATTGCAAGCCAGAAGAGATGATTCATATAGGAGACAGTTTTGATAAAGATGTAATGGGAGCAAAGTCTGTTAATATAAATTATATATGGATAAACCATGATGATATTATAGAAAATGATGCAAATGAAAAGTATACTGTAAGAAATTTTTCTGAAATAGAAAAATTACTAGACAAAATAGGTTAGAAATGGAAAATAATGACGAAAAATTTGAAAAGCTTGAAAAGCAAATTGGAACACTAAAATTTGTTGTATTAATAATGGCAGCAGCTTTAATCTATAACTCTGCAATGAAAACAGGAATGTTTGGAGATTATAGAATTACCGCCAAAACAATAGCAGTAAAAAATATAATACTAAAAGGCGATAATAATGAAAACCTAGGTACTCTAGGAGTCGATGAAAATAATCAAGTTAGTATTATTTTAACTAACAAAAATAATCAAATAAATATTAAACCAAATGACATTAAATTTCTTGAAATAAATGACTCTGTAGATAAAATAATACTAAGTATCCCAAAATAAGTTAATTAAAAACTATTTCTATAATTAATTAAAACTTCAAAACCAGGTGAGTTGTAACCGTTAACTTCATTATACTCCCGATTAAATATATTTTTAAATACTAACGATATTTTATTATTACTGTCAACATTATAGTTCATTGTTGTATTTAATAAAAAATAACTATTCATATATACATTCTGATATGGATAAGAGCTAAAATCAGTATCTTTAACTTTCGATGAATAAAAAATATTAGAGTTCATACTTAATTTATTAAAAAAATTATTGTCATAATTTATATTAAGAACATTTCTTGGTCTTCTAGATTCAGACTTCTGTTTTTCAGATGTAGAGTTATATTCTGTAGAGTCAACATAGTTATATGAAATGAATGCATTTGAATATTTGTTAATATTATACTTCACCTTGGTTTCTAATCCTTTCCTATAGCTATTACTATCCATATTTTTTGCTGTATACCCACCCTCAGGATGACTTGTAAATCCATTAATCTCGTTTTTCAATTTTGCATTATAAAATGTCTGACTTATATTAAATTTTTCTTTAGCAGTATTTATTGAATAGCCTATTTCATACTGCCTAACATTTTCAGGTTTTAAATCAGAATTTCCCTTAAATGTACCGGCATAATAACCATATCTCTCTGTAAAAGTTGGATTTTTAAATGCTGTTGAATGATTAAAAAAAATCTTTTTATTTTTATTTTTATAGGTTATTCCAAATCTATGTGTATTTTGATTGTCAAATTTTTGATTTGTAGTTTTTCTCAGACCAAATTCAAATTGTAAATTTTTTAAAGGGTATATTAGCTCTGCACTATATGAATTACTATACTCTCCCTGCATTTGATCTCCGTCTCCATATGTTTTGTCAGCGACTAATTGCGTAAAATTTATTTTTTTATGTTCTAAGCCAATACTAATTGTTGGGTAATATTTTGATTTAAAAAATTCTTTTAATTGAATCGAAGTACTAGATTTTAATTTTAATTTTTCAGACTGTGTTAAAGAACTAAAAAGACCAGTTGTAGGAGCAAAATCATTATTTTTATTTGTTGAATACTGAATTTCATTTTTTGAGAATACGTACTTATTTATACTTTTTTGAAAAGAATATTTTGAGTAGATCTGATTTATATCTGTACTTGCATATTCACTATCAGCCAGCATACCGGATGCGTCCCTGTCATTTTGTCTATAGGTATCAAAATAGAGTAATGTAAAATCATGTTCTATAGATTTAATGTTTACTCTAAAATTATCACTCTCATATCTATTCCTTCCACCAGATGTCCCACTATCATCTGTACCTTTTGATGATAGTAAATTTACATCAATACCATATTGGAACCTTTTATTTTCACCAGCTATGGAATAATTTTTAATATTGGTATTATTACTGCCAACAGCCATATTAAGTGAATTAGTGTTCTTAGTTTTTATATTAACTACTCCACTAACAGCATCTGGACCGTGAACATTACTAAACGCACCACTTAAAATATCTATACTACTAATATTGTATGAAAATAACTGACCAAAATCATACTCTGAACCTGAAGCAGCATCATTCACATCAATTCCATCAATCAAAACTAAAACGTGGTTTGCTTCTCCACCTCTCATTCTAAGTTGATTTTGACTAGAAATACCGCCGGATTGACTAAATGAAAGGCTTGTATTTTTTTTTAAAATATCGGTAATCGAATAATTAACATTATTTTCACCTAGAGAAATAATATCAATATTACTAGAGTGTAAGTCTATATTAACCTTACTAGGATTTGGTGATATGTATATATATGGAGCTTCATTACCGGAGGCTGTCAAAGATATAAGGTAAATTGGCAATAATAATAACATTAAATAAAAACGTCGCATAATAGTCATCCTCATGATGTTTTTTTATGCCTACGTTAGTACAATTCATTTATACTTGTTCCAGCGCTAATTATCTTAATTAATACAAATTTAAAGTCAAGTCAGCATTATATGAAAAAACTTATTTATTAACTAACATTGAGAAATCTACAGAACAAACATTTTTGGTTAAAGACCCAATAGATATATAGTTAATATCAAGATTTGCATATTTCTCAATATTTTTAATATTTATACCCCCAGATACTTCTATGGAAGTAAATTCTTTACTTATAATTTTAGTAGCTTTCTTAATATCTGATAAAGAGAAATTATCCAATAAAATATTTTTTGGTTTATATTTTATGAGCACTTCTAGTTCTTTTAATGTTTCAACTTCAATTGATGCTTTTCTAAAATCAATATTTTTACGAATTTTTTTTAGAAAATCATCGAAAGCAAATGATTTTTCTGTAATGTGATTTTCTTTTATTAATACTTGATCATATAGTCCAAATCTATGATTGAATCCTCCACCCTGTGTAACGGCATATTTTTGAGCAATCCTTAAGCCAGGAATCGTCTTCCTTGTATCAAGTAGCCTTACTTTTTTATTTTTTATTTTATCAGAATATAGCTTTGTTAATGATGCTGTGCCACTAAGCAATTGTAAAAAATTTAATGCCGTTCTTTCCGATATTAATATAGTTCTTAATGGGGCTTCAATTATACAAATTGTTTGTCCTTTTTTTATCTTATCACCATCTTTTTTTAACCATGATATTTTTAATTTACCACCATATTTTTTCTGTATGTATTTAAATGAGTTATCAAACCAAATTTGACCACATAATATTGCATCTTCATTTGATTTTACTAATGCTGTGGATAATTTATTTTTATCTTTTCCTAATATATTAGTTGTCACATCTCCAGAACCTAAATCTTCAGAAATGGCTATTGCCACATCTTTCATTGCGGTTTTTTTTAGAATAGTTTTATTCACTAAATTATTTCCTTATAAAGTATTCTTTAGATAATTTAAATATTACAGGGCTCAATAATACTAAAGCAATTAGATTCGGTATAGCCATAAATCCATTCATTACATCAGCTATTAACCATATTAAGTTGACACTTTCAGCTGTAGAACCCCCAAGCTCTAACGAATAAGAACCTAACACTATAGATATTAACCATAGTATCCTATAAGGCTTGATTGCTTTTGTTCCAAATATATATGCCGAGCATCTTTCTCCATAGTAGCTCCAACCAATGATCGTTGTAAAAGCAAAAAGTATTAAACAAATCGTTACTATATATTCACCAATAGCTGGCAAACCGTAAACAAATGCATTTGAAGTAAGTACAGCTCCATTATCTCCGTTTTTCCAAGCACCACTAATTACTATAACTAGCGCGGTCAAAGAACAAATAATTATAGTATCAAAGAATGTACCAAGCATCGCGATTGTACCCTGTTTTACAGGACTATTAGTCTTTGCTGCTGCGTGGGCAATTGGCGCGCTTCCTAATCCAGCTTCATTAGAAAACACCCCTCGAGCTATACCAAACCTTATGGCCATCAAAACAGTTGCCCCTGCAAACCCACCAGTTGCAGCACTGCCATTAAATGCGCTATCAACAATTATCCTAAATGCTTCTGGGACTTGATTTATGTTCATTAATACTATTATTAGAGCAGATAATAAATATATAAGGGCCATTATTGGGACAAGTGTAGAAGCAAATAAACCAATTCTTTTTACGCCTCCAATAATTACCAAGCCAGCTATTGACGCAATTACTATACCTGTAATTATGGGATCAATATTAAGTGTACTTTGAAGTTGATTTGCAACTGTATTTGATTGAACCATATTGCCAATTCCAAAAGCAGCAATAGTTCCGAATAATGCAAATAAAAAACCTAACCACTTCCATTTATCACCCAAACCATTTTTGATATAGTACATTGGTCCACCAACAAAAGACCCGTTTGAATCGGTTTCTCGATATTTTACCGCCAGAACTGCCTCTCCATATTTTGTGGCCATACCAACAAAGCCCATGATCCACATCCAGAATATTGCTCCGGGACCACCCAATGCTATCGCTGTTGCGACACCAGCAATATTACCTGTCCCAACTGTTGCGGACATAGCTGTAAATAATGCAGAACGAGGAGATATTTCTCCCTTACCTTTATCACTAGATTTATTAAAAAGTAATTTTAGAGCATAAGGAATTTTGATAATTGGCATGAACTTTAAACCAATAATTAAATACAATCCTGTGAACCCTATAAAAGCAAGCATGTAAGGGCCCCAAGCTATACCTCCAAGAATGGAAAATATATTCGTTAAAGCTTCCATAACCTCCCCCCCCCATATTTTTAATATTTATTTGATATTTTAATATTTTTTTAATATATATATGTTTAAATATGATATTAATGCAGAAAATTGTAAAAGGCTATAAATAATGGCAGCTAAAATTTTAATAATAGAAGATGAAATAGCGGTTAGAGAAATGTTAACTTTTACATTAAAAAATAATGGTTTCGAAACTTTTGAAGCTGGCAATAGTGAAGAAGCACTCAATATAGTTTCAAAAAATAATATCAACTTAATACTTTTAGATTGGATGCTTCCTGGTAAAGCAGGTATAGATATAGCTAGATCATTAAGAGCGTCAATTGAGACAAAAGAGTTACCAATAATAATGTTAACAGCTAAGTCAGAAGAGTCTGATAAAATTATGGGTTTAGAATCTGGGGCTGATGACTATATAACCAAACCGTTTTCTCCAAAAGAACTAATGGCAAGAATAAAAGCGCTTCTTAGAAGATCAGCACCACAAACTGATATGGAAGTAGTAATTTTTGGTTCTATAAATTTAAATCCCATGACGCATAAGGTTAAAGATGGTGACAAAAATATTATTTTAGGCCCAACAGAATTCAACTTGCTTCACTTCTTTATGACACATCCTGAAAGAGTTTATAGTAGAGCCCAGTTACTTGATTTTGTATGGGGAACAAATGTCTATGTAGAAGAGAGAACAGTGGATGTTCATATATTAAGATTAAGAAAATCACTTGAATCAGAGACGTCCAAATACATACAAACAGTAAGGGGTGCGGGCTACAGATTGTCAAAATAAAAATTAGCGATATATAGTTTTTTTTATATATAATATCTTTATGAAAGAGCAGAATAATAAAATTAATAATTATTCAATAGTTGATGACCTTGCAAACTTAGTAATATATTTAGCTATAGCTATAATTATTGGTTATTTAGTTAATGAATTAACTTTTAGTATCTTGATATTTCTATCTATATACATAGTATATATTCTTTATTCTCAATACATCTTTGAAAGATGGATATTTAATTATCAAAAAAATAAATCTATTAATTATCATCAAAAGCATCAATATCTAGTATCAAATCTTAACCAGAGTTTTGAAGATCTGACTGAGACTAAGTTAAAATTTAAAATTTTAGAAAAAAGATTTAAAGAGCTAAGTGCTTCGATGCCAGACGCAGTTGTAGTTGTAGATAATAATTTTGTTACAGATTGGTTTAATGATGCCGCTATTAAAATGCTCTCCTTAAAAGGTATCGATATTGGAAGACCAATATTGCATTTAATTAGAAATCCTAGCTTCACTAAATTTATAAATAGTAGCGAAAGACCATCTAATGTTACTTTTACATCGCCTTTAAAATATGATGTAACTATTCAGTCTTTTTTAGTTCCTTATGGAGAAAATAGATATCTATTAACTTTCAGAGATGTATCTGAGTCAGATCATCTTGATAAGATGAGAAGAGATTTTGTAGCTAATGTTTCCCACGAATTAAAAACTCCGTTGACTGTAATATTTGGTTATCTCGAAACTATTAGTTTGTCAGATCAGAAAAATATTGACCAAGGAATTTTAGATCAGATGTTAAAGCAAGCTAAAAGAATGGACGTTATGATAAGTGATTTATTAAAATTAACAAAACTTCAAACTACAAATATTCCTGAAAAAAATTTTTCACCTATAAATTTAAAGAATTTAGTAAATGAGTTATTAATAGCATGTAAGCATAAGTCAAAAATAAATAAAAATGATATTAAAGTATTAACTAATGATGATTTATATATACAAGGATCATACGAAGAAATTTATAGCGCATTTCTAAATTTATTACTAAATGCAATTATGTATTCAGGGTCAGGTGTTACTATAGAAATAAGTTACTTTGTTAGTAATGAAAAAGAAGTAATATTTTCAATAAAAGATTATGGAGTTGGTATACCTTCAGACTCTGTTGATAGACTTACAGAAAGATTTTATAGAGTTGATAAAGGAAGATCAAGAGAACAGGGCGGAACAGGCCTTGGTTTATCAATCGTTAAACATATAATGAATAGGCACGAAGGTACTCTAAAAATTAAAAGTTCAATAAGTGAGGGAAGCCAATTTTCTTGTGTATTTCCAAAATCATCTCTTGCAATGAAATCAGCCAAATCTTCCAGTAATATATGATTCTGTTAGCTTATGCTGCGGAGTAGTAAATATTTTTTGTGTCGGCCCAACTTCTACTAAATTACCTAAGTGAAAATATGCAGTTCTTTGTGAAACTCGAGCAGCTTGTTGCATAGCATGCGTAACAATTACGATTGTGAAATTTTCTTTTAACTCATATATTAATTCTTCAACTTTTGCTGTTGCTATTGGGTCAAGCGCAGAACATGGCTCGTCCATTAAGATTACTTCAGGGCTAACTGCAATAGTTCTAGCTATACATAATCTTTGTTGCTGACCCCCTGAGAGACTGGTCCCTGGTGCATCAAGCCTGTCTTTTACCTCATTAAATAATCCTGCTTTTTCTAGACTATTAAAAACTATTTCATCTAACTCTATTTTATTTTTTGCTAAACCGTGAATTTTTGGTCCATATGCAACATTTTCATATATAGATTTAGGGAAAGGATTAGGTTTTTGAAAAACCATGCCCACCTTCGCTCTAAGAGGAACGACATCAGTTTTCTCATCTAAAATATTTTCATTATCAAGATATAGTTCTCCATCAACAACGCAAGATTCTATAGTATCGTTCATTCTATTTAAACATCTTAAGAAGGTAGATTTTCCACACCCAGAAGGACCTATCATTGCTAGAACTTCATTTTTTCCAATATCAATACTCACATTATTTATAGCTAATTTTTCTCCATAACGAACATTTATATTTTTTACAATAATTCTTGGATCTTCGACATGGATATTACCCACAGTTTCAGAATTATTAATTTGAAACTCAGTTTCTTTAATTAGATCATCATTATTCATTATATTTTATTACCTTTATTCATAAAATTATTATTACATATATTCAGTTATTTAAAAATTAACCAATATCTTTTTCAAATTTTTTCCTTAAGTATACAGCCAAACTATTCATGAAAATTAAAAAAACTAACAAAACCATAATAGCTGCAGAAGTTCTTTCAACAAAACCTCTCTCAGGAGTATCTGACCATAAATAAATTTGAATGGGTAGTGCAGTTGCAGGATCGGTAACTGATTGTGGAATATCAACAATAAATGCAACCATACCTATTACTAAAAGTGGCGCACTTTCTCCCAATGCTCTAGCCATTCCAATAATAGTTCCTGTTAAAATTCCAGGCATTGCAACTGGCACAACATGATGAAAAACAGCTTGGATTTTAGATGCTCCAACACCTAATGCACCTTCTTTAATTGAAGGAGGTACAGACTTCAAGGATACCCTGCTTGATATTATAATAGTTGGAAGAGTCATCAAAGATAAAACCATTCCTCCTACTAGCGGGGCAGATCTTGGTAGTTCAAAAAAATTTAAAAATATTGCTAGGCCTAATAGTCCAAATATTATAGAAGGAACAGCAGCAAGATTATTTATGTTTACCTCAACAAAATCAATTAACTTATTATTTTTAGGAGCGAATTCTTCCATATATATAGCTGTTGCAATACCAATAGGAAAAGAAAGTATTAAAGTTATGCTTAGCGCAAAAAGCGAACCAATAAATGCGCCTAAAATTCCAGATTGTTCTGATTCTGACGAATCACCGCTAGTAAAAAAAGTTTTATTAAAAAATTTATCAATAAGATTTTTTGATTCTAAAAATTCAATCCATTTTAATTCCTCGTTATCAATTCTTCTTTCGTCTTCAGGAAGAATCCTATTAATATGGCCCTTAATTAACATATCTACATCGTCATCAGCTAGTACCCATATTTTTTTACTTTTACCAATAGTGTTGATATTATTTTTTACATAATCTCTTAGCTGGTATTCAGCAGAGCTACTAATAATTTTTTTTAGTTTTCTTTTGTTGCTTCTACCTGAAACATTAGGAAATAGCTCATTAACAGAGTTTTTAACTAATAAACTAAAATTAGATTTTTTAATAATTTCCCAATCTTTTGTTTTGTTGGGGTCTAGAATTTCTTCACTAAAATTAATATTAAGTTGAATTTTTGTTTCTTGGAAAGCTGTATATCCCTGACTAAATATACTTACAAATAGTAGCGAAAGAAGAAACAGTGCTAATGTTATAGACGCTACTCCGTATAATCTAAATCTTTTTTCTTTTGCAAGTCTAGATTTTAAATTATTCATATTGCTCCCTATATTTTCTTACTATATGTAAAGCTATATAATTAAGTATTAAAGTCATAATGAAAAGTACCAAACCTAGTGCAAAAGCAGCTAAAGTTTTTGGGCTGTCAAATTCCTGATCTCCAACTAGTAAAACAACAATTTGAACTGTTACCGTTGTCACGGCTTCAAATGGGTTTGCTGTTAAGTTAGCTGACATACCTGCAGCCATAACGACAATCATAGTTTCCCCAATTGCTCGAGATACTGCTAAAAGTAATCCTCCGATAATTCCTGGAAGTGCAGCAGGTATTATTACTAGCTTTATTGTCTCTGATTTTGTTGCGCCAACACCAAGAGATCCATTTTTTAAGTTTTGAGGAACAGCATTTATTACATCATCTGATATAGAGGAAACAAATGGAATAATCATAACACCCATAACTAAACCCGCAGCAAGGGCGCTTTCAGAAGCTACTTCTATCCCAAAATAATTTCCGGTATTTCTAATGAATGGAGCAACAACGATTACTGCAAAAAAACCGTAAACAACTGTAGGTATTCCTGCAAGAATTTCTGTCAGGGGTTTTACAATATCTCTAACACTTTTTGATGCATATTCAGACAAAAAAATAGCTGACATCAAACCTATTGGTCCAGCTATACACATTGCGATAAAAGCAATCAAAAATGTGCCGGTAAATAAAGGCACTGCACCAAATGCTCCGGTTGATCCTGCCTGATCTTCTCTGATAGGCATTTGGGGGCTCCAGTGAGTACCAAATAAAAATTCAGTTAATGGTATTGATTCAAAAAATCTATTGGACTCAAAAATAACTGATAAGAATATACCGACAGTAATTAATATAGCTAATGATGAACAAACTAATAAAAATAGCTCTATGATTTTTTCTACCTTATCTCTTGCTTTAAATTTATTTTTTATTTTTTTAAAAGTAAAAAACGCTGTTAAAAAAAATATAAAAATTGATATAATAAATAAAATATTTCTAAATGCTAATAGTTCTGGAAAAATATTTTTTTCAAAAAGAACCCATACTATTACTAGTAAGATAGAGGCGAGTGATGAATTTATAGCTAATATTGCTCCATGATATATAGGTGTAGAATGAAGTAGTTTATCCTCTCTTAAAGTTAATGACTTTCTTAGGCCAGTATAATAAGCAGAAATTCCTAATAACCCTATAATTATTAATATTATTGTAATATTCATTTGGTATTATTTAATAAAAAGAGCTTGTTTTTATTGTACATATTTGATTTTTCAACATTTTAGAGTACTATTAAAATTTCAATAACATTAAAGCATGCTTTTGTTAAACTTTTATTACAGTTTAAACAATAAGTTTACTTAAAAAATAATATGGATAAAAATCAAATCAATACAGGACATATTTCAACATCATATGATGAAGCTATGTCTGAAGTACAATCAAAAACTTTAGAGATGTCTGGAGTAGTAGAATCATCATATTCAGATGCTCTTTCTGGCTTAATAAAAGGTGACAGCTTGTTATCAAAAAAAGTTGCTACAAATGATTTTCTTGTAAATAAACTTGAGATTGATATTGATGAAAAATGTAATACAATTTTAGCTCTCCAAACTCCTGTTGCATCTGATTTAAGAACTATTATTGTTGTGCTTAGAATTATTACAGATCTTGAAAGAGTTGGTGATGAGGCAGAAAAAATTGCAAGACTATCTTTAAAATTAAATTATGAAAATATAGATCCAGCATTTCTAAAATCTTTGGAGCATCTAGGTAATAGTACTTCAGCATTACTGCACAGTTCAATTGATGCTTACGCAAGAAAATCAGTTGAGCAAGCTCTAGAAGTTATACAAGATGATAAAAAAATTGACCTAGAATTTAAATCATGCATGAGGCAGCTAATAACTTATATAGTTAAAATAGAAGATGATAAAGTGGTAAAAAACTTTTTAGATATATCAACTTGTGCAAAAAGTATCGAGAGAATAGGTGACCATGCTAAAAATATTGCACAACATACGGTTTATTTAATCAAAGGAAAAGATATTAGGCATACATCTGTAGAACAGGTTCGTTCTGAACTAGATGACGCTTAAATATTTTTAACTAAAAGATACTCCAGTAAAGCTTTTTGTGCATGCAATCTATTTTCTGCTTCTTGCCAAATTACGCTAGCATTACTATCTAAGACATCAGAAGTTACTTCTTCTTCTCTATGCGCTGGTAGACAGTGCATAAAAATTACATCTTCATTGGCCACGCTCATAATATTTTTGTTAACTTGTAGGGGTCTAAATATTTTTTTTCTATCTTCCTCTTCCTCTTCTTGACCCATGCTAGCCCAGACATCAGTCACAACTAAATCTGCATCTTTAGCTGCTATAAGTGGATCATTCGTCAATAAAATATTATCATTTTTATTATATAGCGAAGGAATGAATTTATCCGGTGTTGCAATTGATAAATGAAATTCAAATTGTTTTGATGCATTTATATAAGAATTACACATGTTATTAGCATCTCCAATCCAGGCAACTTTTTTACCTTTAATATCACCTTTAATTTCGGTGAATGTCATTACGTCAGCAAGTAATTGGCATGGATGAACTAATTCCGTCAATCCATTTATTACTGGCACAGATGATTCGGCAGAAAATTTCAATACGTCGTTATGGTCATGAGTTCTAATTACTATGCAATCAACCATACTTGAAATAACTTTGGCAGTATCTTCTATAGGCTCACCTCTGCCTAACTGTGTATCTCTAGGTGACAAAAATAATGTATTCCCACCAAAATGAGTCATTCCAACTTCAAAAGATACTCTAGTTCTAGTTGATGATTTATCAAATATAAGTGCTAGTGTTTTATTTTGAAGAGGTGTGTAAGCAATATTACTTTTAGTCATTTTTTTTAATTCAATTGCTCTTAAAACTAGCTGCTTCAAATCTTTTTTTGGTATGTCAAGCAATGTAATAAAATTTTTACTTTTCATCAGAATATCCTTTTAATACTTCATATAGAGTGTTTGCTATAAAATCCGCTTGGGTTTTTTTTGTAATAAGCGGAGGTAGTAATCTTATTACGTTTTCCGATGTAAGATTTAGTATTAGTTTCTTGTCAAGACAGTCTTTAACAATGTTTGAGTTTTTTTTATTAATTTCAATTCCAATCATTAGACCTTTACCTCGTACGTCTTTAATAATATCTAATTTTTTTGTTTTTTCCTTAATCTTTGAGACAAGATAATCTCCAATAATTTCAGATTGGTTACACAAATCATACTTATCTATAACATCAATAACTTTTGATGATACGGCGCAAACTAATGGATTGCCACCAAAAGTACTTCCATGAGATCCTGGTGTAAATAATTTACTAACTTTTTTATTTCCAAGGCAAGCGCCTATAGGAACACCGTTTCCCAAACCTTTGGCACATGTAACTATATCCGGCTTAATATTTGAATGTTGATAAGAGAACCATTTCCCCGTTCTACCCATGCCAGTTTGAACTTCGTCAACAATTAATAATATATCTTTTTTTATTGTAATATCTCTTAATTCTTTTAAGAATTTCTTATCAGCTAATCTTATTCCACCTTCGCCTTGTATTGTTTCAAGCATAACCGCTGAAACATTGTATTTCTTTATAGATTTTTTCACTGATTCTATATTATTAAATTCACACTTAATAAAACCGCCAAGAAGAGGTTTAAAGCCTTTTTGAACAGAGTCGTTTCCAGTTGCACTTAAGGTAGCAATTGTTCTACCGTGCCATGATCTATTAAACATTATAATTTTTGCATTTTTAAGTTTTTTATTATTTGAATGAAGTCTCGCTAGTTTAATAGCAGCTTCATTTGCTTCTGAACCAGAATTACAGAAAAAGGCTGAATTCATTTTTGAAATTTTGCATAATTTATTTGCAAGTAATTCTTGGTTTTTAATATTAAATAAATTTGAAACATGAATAAGTTTTCTTGACTGATCAGATATGACTTTTGAGATATCTTTATGAGAATGACCTAAACAACACACTCCAATACCTGAAAGTGCATCGAGATATCTTTCCCCTTTATTAGTAAACAAATAAGAGCCTTTTCCGTATTCAAAGGATATTTTTACAGGCTTATAATTTTTCATCAAATAATTCATAATTTAACCATAAATAAAAACGGCAGCTGCTGCTGCCGTATGATGTTTATATATTACTGTTAAATTTAAATAAATTCAATGCTATAGAGGTAATCCATGCATATGACTACTCATACACATTAACATTGGTATAGAAAGTAATGTATTTGTTCTTGAGGCCATTAAAGCAATAACTTTGCCTTTTGCAATTTTCTCATCTGTGGCCTCAACCATTCCTAATATTCTCTTTTGATTTGGCCAGATTAATCCCCAAACATTAAATAACATTATAGTCCCAAGCCAAGATCCAATACCTATGACTTCAGCACCTGGCTGAAGTGTAAAAGCATTGTGTATGCCAATACCACTAATTTGTAAAGTAGCTGCACCTGTTATCCATGTCAAAAGTGCTCCCCACCTAAAATAAAATAATGCTGTTGGAGCAATATATTTATTGATAGCTGCTGGACCAGGCCCGTCTTTATTAGGTTTATTCATGTCAGATAACGCTGCAGCTACACCAGGTACCTGAACAAAGTTAAAGTAATATAGCAGTCCAATCCATATAATTCCGAAAAAAACATGTAGCCAAGTTGCTAAAGACCAAAGCGAGTTTGCTGGGTCCCCATGATTTAAAGAAAGACTTATTATTATTGCTAGTATAAAACCTAGACCAACTGTCATAGGTATTGATTTTAAAGGATTCATTGTTTTTATCTCCACATAAAAATGTATATAAACATGACTATTCTATTCTTTGAGATACAATGATGCAAACAATGAATAAAACTAATATGAAAACAATAAAATACATCTTAAATTCAGAAGCGCAAACTAGAGAAGCGGCAAAAAAATTCTCAAAAGCAATCTCTTTACCCTTAATAGTCGGGTTAACAGGAGATTTAGGCGTTGGAAAAACAGCATTCATAAGAAGTTTTATAAAATTATATAATAAGGACGAAAGAGTAAAGAGCCCAACATTCAGCCTAGTTGAAGAATATATTTATGATAAAATAAATATTATTCATGCTGATCTATATAGAATAAAAGAAAATGAAAAATATTATTTAAATCTTGAAGATTATCAGTCAAAAAAAAGTTTAATACTAATAGAATGGATCAATAATGATCAAAAATTCATGGCATGCTCTGATATTATAATAGATATAAATATTTTAGATAAAAAAGATCAAAGAGAAATAGTTTTTTCCGGATTTTCAGAACAAGGTAAAAAAATAATTAAAAATATAGAAGATGCTTTTAAAAAATAAAAAGATAAAAAAAAATAATTTATTAAAAATAATCTTGACTGGCCTGTTTTTTATTTCTTTATCTCAGGAAGCGATTTCGTCCAATAGTTTAAATAATTTAAGAGTTTCTCATAATGTAGAAGACAGTAAGATAAGAATAGTTTTTGATGCAGATAAAAAAATAAATTATAAATTTAAATCATTATTAAAGAAAAACTCTTTAAAGATAAGTTTTAGAGATATAAATATAAAGAAGAGCTTTAAGATACCTAAATTTAATAATAAATATATAAAAAACTTAAAGCTTACGAGAAAAGGAAGCAGTTTAAATTTTAATTTTAAATCTAATAGTGAATTTAAATATAAATACTTTTCTTTAGAACCTAATAATAAATATGGTCACAGGCTTGTACTAGATATATATCTAGTAAATAAAAAACCATCTACTTATGCTAAGAAAATAAAAAAAACTAAAATTGTAATAGCTATAGATGCTGGACATGGTGGTAAAGACCCAGGCGCTGTAGGCAAAAGAGGTACCAAAGAAAAAGATATAGTTCTATCAATTTCAAAGAAACTATATAATTTATTACGTAAAGAAAAAAAAATTAAGCCTATCCTTATTAGAAATTCGGATAAATATATATCACTTAGACAAAGAATTGAAAAGGCTAGGAAATATAAAGCAGATCTTTTTATTTCTATTCATGCAGACGCAGCTAGAAATAGAAAGGCCAAAGGATCTTCAGTCTATGTGTTATCTCAGCATGGAGCATCAAGTGAAGCCGCAAAGTGGCTTGCAAATAAAGAGAATTCTGCTGATTTAGTGGGTGGAATTAGCATAGATAATAAAGACAATACCTTGGCTCAAGTAATTCTAGATATGTCACAAAGTGCAACTATAGAGACAAGTTTAAAAGCATCTCGAATTATGCTTAGGAAATTAAAAAAAATTAATACTCTTCATTCAAGTAGAACAGAGCAAGCAGGTTTTGTCGTTCTAAAGTCCCCTGATATTCCGTCAATGTTAATTGAGACTGCTTATTTATCAAACCCTAAAGAAGAAAAAAAACTAAAGACTAATAAATTCCAAAATAGAATAGCTAAAGCGATAAGAGACGGTATTTTAGAAATAATAAAAAAAGGAATTATTTAAAGATATTTTTGTCATGATTTTTTTGCTCAAGTGAACCTATTGCTTTATTTGTGAAGCTAGAAGAAATTTTAGATATTTTATCAGAGAAAGTTTTAACTGGTTTATATTTTATGTGTGTAATTTCAAATTTTTCTTTCATAGAGAGAATATATTCATCACTAGTCATAATTTCATCAATTAAATTTAAACTTAAGGCATTCTCACCATACCAATATTCTCCAGTTGCAACTTTCTCAATATCAATATTTTTTCTTTGGCTGGTGATAAAATTTTTAAAAAGCAAATGAATTTCCTCAAGCTGTTCATTTAATTTTTCTCTATCCTTATCTGTATTTTCACCAAACATAGTTACAGTTCTTTTATAATTTCCTGCTGTGTGTTGCTCAAAATTAATACCTTTATCTTTGAGTAATTTATTAAAGTTTGGGACTTGTGCAAGTACACCTATTGATCCAATTATTGCAAACGGTGAAGCAATAATTTTATTTGCAACGCATGCCATCATATATCCACCACTTGCAGCAACTTTATCAACACATATTGTTAAAGGTATCTTTTTATCTTTAATCCTCTTTAATTGCGAAGCTGCTAAACCATGTTCATGCACAGTTCCGCCAGAATTTTCAAGCCTTAATAAAACTTCGTCACCTTTTTTACATGATAATATAACACCAGAAACCTCTCTTCTTAGCGAGACTATTTCACTTGCTCTAATATTTCCTTTAAAGTCTATGACAAATAATCTTTTTTCTAATTTTTTGTTAGATTTTTTTTTAGCCTTTATGAATTTTTTGAAATCAGATTTTGTGAGAATATTTTTTTTTATATTTTCTTCTATAGAATCCAGCTCTTTATTTACATTTTTTATTTCAATGCTCCCACTTCTATCGCTTTTTTTGGAATTTACTATAAAGCTTATTATTAGAAGAATACTAATTAAAACTGTTAAAGTTTTAATTAGGAATAGACTGTAATTTGATAATAGTTCTATAAACATTTTTTTATTTCCTTTTTAGGTTAAATACTTGGAATAAAGTTTGTTCCTTTTCTTTATTTTCTATTTTAGTATACATATACATTTCAATTAATTCTAATTTTATGGATTTTTTCAAAAAATTACCTCTAATTATTGAATCATAATTCTCTGTTCCAACCATACTAATACTAGTACTTAAATATAATCTATCTAATAAATTTTTACTTATCATTTGTTCAACTATAGTTGGTCCTGCAATAAAATATACTGATTTAAATTTATTTTTAATCACATAGTTGTTTAATTGATTTTCCGAGATATTTTTACCTGCATAGCTAATAACAGTATATCCGTTATTCTTTAGGGTACTTAATTTTTTTTTATTATTTGAGGTTGTTAATATAGTTATTCTTTCTTTATATTTTTCTATTTTTTTGTCTATTGGAAAACTTAAGCTATTACTTAAAATTATAATTTTTTGTTGTTTTATTTTATTTTTATCTCTCCATTGATCTAGATAACTATCATTTAATGAAAGTATATCGCCATAATATCCCTTATTAAGTCCATTTATATAATGTGTATTTGTCACTAAGCAGTCAGCTTGAGCATGAAGCTGACAAAACAGAATAAAATCTATTTTATTTTTTATGCTGCTTGGTGTGAGCAGGCGATCATTCTTTTTATCATATGTGGCTATTCTTCCATCAAGGCTTTTGAGAAAATTTGCATAATATAAAGGCTTAAAATTATTGTTTATATTGGATATAACTGGGTTTAAATATACGTTATTTGCTTTACGAGAAGCCTTTTTACCTAGCGGATAAATTTTATTTATCATTTGATTCATAAATTCAATAATATTATGTTGGATATATTTGCTAATATAATTCATGTATGACGGTATTACCATAAATTATAAGAACAAAAATAAAAGTAATATTTTTTCAAGGATGATTGACTTATATTATTTTCAAAATAATGGGGATATAAAGTGGAATCAATACTAGAGATTAAAG